>Ga0315537_1001957_pt1 | contig 15901 bp, 21 predicted proteins | sample SalMarSW160270MG_FD_203091 | JGI IMG/M metagenome (GOLD analysis project Ga0315537, IMG submission 203091) | Salt marsh sediment microbial communities from the Plum Island Ecosystem LTER, Massachusetts, United States - Salt Marsh Sediment SW1602-70 ... | reverse complement strand
CTGGTAGAACATTTGTTCGCCCAAGTATCGGCTATCGGGGGTTTGAGATGAAGCCGCTTTCACTCAGGCAACAGCAAATCGTCAGGTTCATTGGCGACTTCTGCCATGACTTCGGCTATCCCCCTACCATCAGGGACATCATGAAGGGCTGCCGCCTCAGCTCGACCTCGGTGGTCGCCTATAATCTGGGCGTCTTAGAACGCGCCAAATATATCCGGCGGCACGGTGAGGTGGCCCGGGGCATTGAGCTTTTGGGCCAGGCTCTAGCGGGAAGCTCCATCCAGGTACCGATTATCGGACAGATAGCGGCCGGCGAGCCGATACCGGTGCCGACCGTGGACACCTGGGATATCACCGCCGCCGCGGAAACCCTTGAGGTAACCCGGGACCTGGCCCGGGGCCGGCAGGGGGTCTACGCCCTCAGGGTAAAGGGCCGCTCCATGGTCGATGCCCTGGTCAACGACGGCGACATCGTCCTCATGGAGTATGTCACCACCGTGGACAACGGCGAGGTAGCCGCCATCTGGCTCAAGTCGGAGAGAGAAGCGACCCTGAAGCGGTTCTACGCCGAGAGCGGCCGTATTCGCCTCCAGCCGGCCAACTCCGAGATGCAGCCGATATATGCCGAGCCCGATAACGTTACTATCCAGGGAAGGGTCATCGCTGTTATCAGGCAGTTGGCTTAGGCGCCAGGGCTCGATTTGATTTTTTATTACCCGTAGTTATAAACTAATAGCAGGCTAGCGTGTGCTCAGCCAATAAGCGTAAGACGAAGCTATGATTCTAGCACAGTTTCAGAGTGTCGGCCGTGACCTGTGTGCTCAAGGGCTCATTTCTTATGCGGGAAATCTGAGCATCAGAATGGGAGACCGCCTGGTGATTACCCGCCGCGGTAGTAACCTCAATTGTCTTGAGGAAAACGACCTCATTGAGACTGGGATAGACAAGAACGACCGTTGCACCCCGCTGGCGTCGGTCGAGCTGCCCGTCCACCGGGCTATCTATCGGGAAACCCCGGCGCTGGCCATTGTTCACGCCCACCCCCCGCACGCCGTCGCCCTGTCGCTGATTGAGACCGAGCTCGTGCCGCCCTGCGGCGAAGGCTCACCCCAGCTGGAGAGAGTGCCGGTGCTCGGCTGGAACATGGAGGTTAAACCGGGGGGGCTGGCGGACATAATCGCCCAGGCGCTCAAGAAGTCCCGGATTGTCATGGTTCACGGGCACGGCAGCTTCGCCATCGGACAGTGGCTTCAGGAGGCCCACAACTACACCACCATGCTGGAAGAATGCAGCAAGGTAAGCTGTCTTCTGAAATCAATAAACGCTAACGCCCCCAGGAAGTAACCTTTCCCCTCCGGCTCAGCCACCCCACTCCCGGAACACTGTTACCCGAGCTAAGCCCCCGCCTCTTTAGCAGGCGGCTGGTCTATTTATTATAGACCGGGGTGCACCACTCGAGATACCTGGAATCCCTACCCTGTATTACGCTGAAGTAGAGCTCCTGCAGCTTTCTGGTTATATTCCCGATTTTACCGTCGCCTATCTTGCGACGGTCTACCTCGGCTACCGGGGTTATATTGGCCGCGGTGCCGGTTAGAAAGCACTCGCTGGCCGCAAAAAGCTCGCTCCGCCCCAGACGCCGCTCTACGGTCTCGATACCCAACTCGTTTCGCGCCAGGGTGATTACCGAATCCCGGGTAACGCCCACCAGCATAACATCGGAGATGGGCGGCGTTACCAGCTTACCGTCCAGGACCACGAAGATGTTCTCGCCGCTGCCCTCGGAGACGTAGCCGTCCGGAGTAAGCATAATCGCCTCGTGGAAGCCGTTCTCGACAGCTTCGGTCTTGGCCAGGGCGTTATTGACGTAGAGACCGGTTATCTTGGCCTGCGGTACTCCAGAGGGGCGCTGCCAGGAAGAGATGCAGCAGCGGGCCTTGTCGATATCCAGGTAAGGCCCCCAGGGGAAGGCGAAGACCAGGAAGTCCTCGTCCAGATTATGTAAACGGACGCCGATCGCTTCGGAGCTCTTGTAGGCTACCGGGCGGACATAGATATCCTCCCGAAAGCCGCACCTGGCCACCGTCTCCACCGTTATCTGGCAGAGCTCGCTTAGTGTATAGGGCAGGTTAATCTTGAGTATCCGGCAGCCGCAGAGCAACCGCTGGTAGTGCTCCTTAAGCCGGAAGAGGTACATCTGCTCCTGCTCGGCGTTCCAGTTGCCGCGGATACCCTCAAAGGCAGCCGTGCCGTAGTGGAGGCAGTGAGTCATCACGCTCAGCCTGGCTTCGGAAAGGGGCATAAACTGCTTTTGGAAATAGACATACGATGGCATCCTTAGGTCTCCTTTCTACTGTGAGGTTATTATAAGGGTAAACCGGTGAGATGACAAGCTCAGGCTCAGTCTCCTGTGTCCCAGGCATCAAGAAGATGAACACGGGTCTAAGGTTTCTTCCTAGCCCCTACCGCGACAGGCCCGGGGTGTGCAGGGTGTAGCCCCCCTCCCCCTCCGGGAAGATGTCCCTGAGGAGCAGGGTCTGCCCCGTCTGGATGGCGCGGAAGCCGTATTTTTTGCGGATGCGGTCGATGGTCTTATTAAGCTGCTCCTGTCTCAGGGCCGCCGGCTTAAGCATATCCATCTGTCTGGCCGGCTCGGTGAAGCCCGACACCCCGATGCCAATGAGACGGACCGGTCTCGTCTCCCGGGACAGCGCCTTCTCGAGCAAGGCGTAACCGCCCTCGAAGATATCCTGGTCGGTGCTGGTGCCCTGGCTCAGGGTATGATGCCGGCTGATGGTGGTAAAATCGGCGTAGCGTAGCTTGAGGACGATACACCTGGCCTCCTTACCCTGCTCGCGGAGCTGACTACCGACCCGCTCGCTCAAGTAGCGCAGGGTCGCTTTCAGGCGGGCGCGGTCTCTGGTATCCTCGGCGAAGGTGGTCTCCCGGCTGATGGACTTGGCCTCCGCCGGGGGCATTACCCTTCTCTCGTCGATGCCGTTAGCGTGACGGTGCAGCACCTCACCGTAGACGCCGAGCTCGGCCCTGAGGGCAGCCGACGGGGCACTGGCCAGCTTGCCGATGGTGGTTAGCCCCCGCCTCTTTAGAATCTGCTCCGTCCTCCGGCCCACTCCGGGCAGTTTGGCGACCTCCAGAGGGGCCAGAAAGGAGCTCTCTTCGCCGGCAGCCACCTCCAGCAGCCCGTCGGGTTTACTCAGCTCGGAGGCGACCTTGGCAACCACCTTACCCCCGGCGATACCGATGGAAGCCGAGAGCCCCAGCTCGTCCCTGACCCGCTTCTTTATCCTTACGGCCATGGTGCGGGTTGAGCCGTGGATAGACTCGAAGCCGGTGGCATCGAGGAAGGCCTCGTCCAGGCCCATCGGCTCAAGATAGGGCGAGAAATCAGCCAGAATGGCCATGAAGAGCTGAGAAGCCCGCCGGTACTTGGGGAAGCTACCCTCGATAAAGATGGCCTGGGGACAGAGGCGGCTGGCAGTAACCAGGGGCATACCGGAGTGCAGGCCGAAGGCTCTCGCCTCGTAGGAGGCCGCCGCCACCACCCCCCGTTTCTCCGGGTTGCCGCCGACCACCACCGGTTTGCCCCTGAGCTCGGGGTTATCCACCTGCTCCACGGAGACGAAGAAGGCGTCGAGGTCGATATGCATAATGCGTCGGGTCATCACGTCCCCCGGGGGATAACGGCTTTAAGGCGCTGCTCAAAGACGCGGCGCTTAAGGAAAACATAGCGCTGGCACTTAAGGCATCTGAGCCCGATATCGCTCCCCAGCCTCACCACCTGCCAATCGCTGGCGCCGCAGGGGTGCCGCCGCCTGAGGCAGACTACATCGCCCGGTTTTATCTCAAAAGACACCGCCACCTGAATTACTCCCCGGCCTAATCTATCGGCTAGGACGCCGCCCCGGGCAGGCTATGGTTAATCTGGTCGCGGAGCGACAAGGCTGCCTGCCGCGCCGCCTGAGCAAAGTCCTGGTTACGCGAAGCGTATATCACCTGACGCGAGGAATTGATAATCGCCCCCCGACTCCGGGCATTCACCCCGTAGCGCACCGCCAGGGCCAGGTCGCCACCCTGAGCCCCCACACCCGGTATCAGGAAGGGAAGTTCCGGGTGAGCCTCCCGTATCAGCCGGAGCTCCTCGGGGTAGGTGGCCCCGACCACCAGCCCGATGTTGCCGTGGGTATTCCATTGGCTGGCCTTATCGGCCACAATCTGAAAGAGCTTAAGGGAATCGCCCCCTGCTTGCTCACAGACGAGGGACTGAAAGTCCCCCGACCCCGGGTTCGACGTCCGGCAGAGGATAAACACCCCCCGGTCCCGATACTCAATGAAGGGGGCTACCGAGTCGAGGCCGAGATAGGGATTCACCGTAGTGGCATCACAGCCAAGGCCTTCGAAGATGGCCCTGGCGTAGGCCCGGGCGGTGTTACCGATATCGCCACGCTTGGCATCCCCGATGACCGGGATACCCTCAGGCACGGCCTTAATGGTCTCCTTCAGGGCACTGATTCCCGGGCTGTCCAGCGCCTCGTAGAAGGCGAAGTTGAGCTTATAGGCGCAGACCAAGTCGCAGGTAGCTTCGATGAGCGCCCGGTTAAAATCAAGGACACTTGTCTTTTCGGGCATCAGTCCCGGGTCGGGGTCGAGCCCGACACAGAGCAGGCTCCCGTTTCGCTGTGAGGTACTATGTAGTTTTTCCAGAAAGTCCACTTTACCCTCCGTGATAAGAGTATCAGTCGCCACCGAGAGGCGTCAAGTGCTAGAATAGTGATAAAGTCCTACGCCTGATACCGGGAGAGAGATGGACTATAAGCAGGCCCTTAGCTATATCTCCGGCTATACCGACTACGAAAAGGTGCCCCTGCCCCACGCCCTGGGTAACTACGACCTGAGGCGGGTAGAAGAGCTGCTCGCCCGGCTGGGTAACCCCCAGCTACGGGCCAGGTCGATCCACATCGCGGGCACCAACGGCAAGGGCAGCACGGCGGCCATGATCGCCTCGGTGCTGGCGGGCTCAGGCTACGTAACCGGTCTCTATACCTCGCCGCACCTTATTAGCATCCGGGAGCGCTTCCGGCTAAATGGCCGCCCCATCAGCCGGGCGGACTTCGCCCGCATCACCACCCGGCTCAGGCCAGAGGTCGAGGCGGTGAATCTCAAGGCCAGCTACGGTGAACTGACCACCTTTGAGCTCCTCACAGCGCTGGCCTTCACCTATTTCGATATGAAGAAGGCTGACTTCCAGGTGCTTGAGGTGGGCATGGGCGGGAAGTTCGACGCCACCAATGTCATTATTCCCGAGGTCAGCATCATCACCTCGATAAGCCTGGACCACACCGAGGTGCTGGGGGATTCGGTAGCCAGAATCGCCGCCGAGAAGGCGGGCATCATCAAGCCCGGTAGCCTGGTGGTACTGGCGCCCCAGAAGGACGAGGTCGTCACGGTGATTAAGAAGACCTGCCGCCGGCAGCAGGCCGAGCTCGTCAGGGTGGGCCGGGACGTTACCTGGCAGGGCCTCGGCTTTGACGGTAGGCGGCAGCTACTTGAGGTAACGGGGCGGCGAGATAACTATCGCATAGCCTTACCTCTGCTCGGCGACTACCAGATGGAGAACGCCGCCAGCGCCGTAGCCGCCCTGGAGGTGCTTCAGGAAAGAGGCTTTGCCATCTCCCAGGAGGGTATCGCCAGTGGTCTGGCTCGGGTAGCCTGGCCGGGACGGCTCCAGGTCTTGAGACGCCGACCGCGGCTGGTGGTCGATGGCGCCCACAACCCCGACGCCGCCCACCGGCTGGGGCTCTCCCTAAAACGGTACTTCGAGTTCCGCCGCTCCATCCTGGTTATGGGGGCATCGGGCGATAAGAACGTATCCGGCGTGGTCTCCAAGCTGGGGCCGCTCTTTAACGAGGTGATTATCACCCGCTCCCACCACCCCCGGGCCATGGAGGTAGCCAAACTCAAAGCCGTATTTCAAAAGAGCGGTATGGAAGCTCAGGTTACCGGGAACGTACCCGAGGCGCTCAAGCTGGCCATGAGCCGGGCGGGAACACAAGACCTTATCTGCGTCAGCGGCTCCCTGTTCGTGGTTGCCGAGGCGATTAGCTGGCTAAACAGGCGGCGCAAGAAATAGCCCCGGTCTTTTCAGGGGTTAGCCTCGAACTGGGTGGCCCGCGCCTCTTCGGGGAGCATATCCCCCAGGATTCTCTCCAGGGCCATGGTGTGGCTGCAGAGCCCCCAACTGGCAAAGAAGTGGCAGGAGCAGTGCCACTTACCGTCTCTATACTCGGTGGTGTAGTCGTTGTTCTCACCACGAAACCTCACTGATAGGTCGGAGAAGGTGATCCGGTCTGTCTCCTGGGCGTAGCGCTTCGCCTTTTCTATCTTTCCGATGAGACTCGACTGCATGACGACACCTCCTTTAATATAAAAAGCACTAAGCCTTTTTGGGGCCAGTGCTTTCTCTTCGGTAACAGGGCGGACTGTAAGCTAGGCACACATTGCTCACCACTTATTAGACTACCCTCTATTGTTTATATTTTACTCCCTTTTTGTCCCGAAGTCCAGGGAAACCCTGGGGGCTAGCGGCCGGTTCTGGGGCACCGCTCTGGGTCATCCTTCAGGCCTTCCGGCTCTATTGTTATCTATGCTCACTCAGCTTGCCTGGAGTGCGGCGCTTCCTGTAAAATATCTAGCAGAATACCACCCGAGGTGAGGTAAATGCCGGTCTATGACTACGAGTGCGATGTCTGCAGTTTCCGCTTCGAGAAGCGGCAGCCCTTCGATGAAGAGCCCCTGTCCGTCTGCCCCCAGTGTCAGGGCAGGCTGCGCCGCATCATCCACCCCACCCCCGCCCTCTTTAAGGGGAGCGGCTTCTATATCACCGACAGCCGTAAGGGCACGGGAGAACCTTCCGGGGGAGAGTCGGACAAAAAACCTCACCAGGTGACATAGGGTGAAGGCGCTCCTGCAGCGGGTCAGCGCTGCCTCGGTCAGCGTTGCCGGAGAGCCGGTGGGTAGGATTGGCCGGGGGCTGGTGGTCCTGGTCGGCGTGGCCAGCGGCGATACCGAGCAGGACGCGCGCTATCTGGCCCGGAAGGCTGCCGGTCTACGCATCTTTACCGATGACGAGGGCAGGTTTAACCTCTCCGCCCTCGATATTAAAGGGCAGCTGCTGGTGGTGAGCCAGTTCACCCTGCTCGCCGATACCCGGAAGGGGCGCCGTCCCAGCTTCAGCGAAGCGGCCCCGCCGGAGATGGCCCGGGAACTATTTGCCAGCTTGGTAGCCGCCCTCCGTACCACCGGGCTTAAGGTAGAGACGGGACGCTTCCAGGAGCACATGCAACTGGAAATCCACAACGACGGCCCGGTGACCGTAATGCTGGACAGCCGGGACAAGCCCTAGTCCTGATTTACCCCTGCGGATTCCCAAGAGACGCCGGCTATTTTTGCCCTTTCGGAAACTAATTGCACAAACAAGTTGTTGCAATTGACTGACAATGGTGATAGAATTGGTGGCGTGAAAGCCAGATGGATAGGTAACAAGCTGTCTAACCTCGGCTACCGCCTGACGCCGCAGCGGCTGATGATTCTCAAGGCGGTAGAGGATGCCGATAGCCACATCAGCGCCGAGGAGATACATACCCAGGTGCTTAGCTACTATCCCCAGGTGAATATCTCCACGGTCTACCGGACGCTGGAGCTGGTCAAGGAGCTGGGTCTGGTGACGGAGACGGACATGGGCGACGGACGGGTGCGCTACCACTGCATGGGCAAGGGCCATCACCATCACCTCGTCTGCGAGAAGTGCGGCGGCATCATCGACATGGAGGAAGCGGTTCTGGACCCGCTGTGGTCTGAAATCGAGCGTAGATATAACTTCAAGGTCGATATGAAGCACCTGGTCTTCTTCGGCGTGTGCTCCCGGTGCCAGGGCTAAAATTTTTTGCCGCCCGGTGCAACAAGTTGCAGTTGCACTAGAAAGCATTATTCATTTGTACTTCTGAGCGAGGTTAAGGCCGGGGAAAAGGGGGTGTCATGGCTGATAACGATATCGCCAAGCTTAAGGTGCTGCTCGGCTACTGGATTGAGCACAGCCGGGAACACAGCCAGGAGTTCAAAGAGTGGTCCGGTCGGGCCGAGGCAGCCGGAAAGCCCAAGACCGCCCGCGAGTTATCCCAGGCTTCCCAGGAGATGGACCAGGCCGCCGAGTCGCTGGGCCGAGCCCTAGAGAGTCTGGGTAAATAGGAGCTTAAAAATGTGTCTATCGAAGGCGTATCTTACCGGAGACGACCGGCCGGAGCTTATCCTGGACGAGGTTTCCTCTCTCAGGGTTGAGGGTGAGAAGCTGTTCCTGGGCACCCTCTTCGGAGAGCAGAAGGAAATCGTAGCCCGTATCAGGGAGATTGATTTCCTGACGCACCGTATTACCCTGGAAAAGATATAAATATAATAAGGAGGTTACCAGTGACCAGATTCAAGACCCTAGCCAGTGTGCTGCTGGCGCTGGGGATTGCGGCCAGCTTGCTCCTGGGAGCCTGCGCCCCGACCGACACGGCCAACCTAAACGTGGTTACCAGTACCTCGCTCATTGCGCAGATAGTATCCCGGGTCGGTGGCGATGAGGTCAGCGTGGTTAATATCATCCCGCCGGCGCAGTGCCCGGGGCACTTTGACGTTAAGCCGGGTGACGTTCAGAAGCTCTCCGACGCCGACCTTTTCCTGCTCCACGGCTGGCAGGGAGAGAAGTTCTCCCAGGAGCTGATTGACTCCGCCGACAACCCCGACCTGGTCGTGGTTAGCCTGGATATTCAAACCACCGAAAGCGACAACTGGATGGTGCCCTCTGTGCAGCGGGAGGCCACCGACCGGATTACCGACGCCCTGTGTCAGGTAGACAGCAAAAACTGCGCCGCCTACCAGCAGCGCGCCGCCGACTACAATAGTGAGATTTCAGCCAAGGAAGCGGAGCTGAGAGCCGAACTCGACCAGACGGACCTCTCCTCGATAAACGTCATGTGCGCCGAGATGCAGGCCGGCTTTGTTAACTGGCTCGGTCTTAATGTCATTACCAGCTACGGCCGCCCCGACACCTTTACCCCGCAGGTGGTCAGGGAGCTGGTGGATACCGGCCGGGAGAACAACGTCAGCCTGATTATTGATAACCTGCAGAGCGGTCAGGATGCTGCCAAGGCGGTGGCTGAGGAGCTCGGCTGCACGCGAATAATACTCTCCAACTTCCCCGGCGGCTTTACCGACACCGAGACCTGGGAAAAGGCTATCGACAAGAATGTCGCCCTCGTCCTGGAGGCTGTAGGCCGGTAACCAGTGAGTGATAGGAAGGCGAGGCCATGAATAATACGGTGGTAAATATCGAGCAGGCCGTGGTCTCCTACCGCGAGGACGTCGCCCTGCGCGGCGTGTCCCTCAGAGTAAGGCCGGGGGAATTTATCGGCATCGTCGGCCCTAACGGCGCCGGTAAGACGACCCTGCTCACCATAGTTAACGGCTTGGGTAAGCTGTTAAGCGGCCGGGTCTGGGTGCTGGGGGACTATCTTAGCGCGAGCAACGGGCACTCCCTGCGCAAGAAGGTGGGCTATGTCGCCCAGCTCCAGAATATCGACCCGCGTATGCCGGTTAGTGTCCGCGAGGTAGCCATGATGGGGCGCTACGGGCTCCTGGGGCTGCTCAAGAGACCCGGCAAGCGCGACTGGGAGATTGTCGACGAAGTCCTGGAGCTGGTGGGCATGACCTCTCTTTCCCGGCGGCCCATCGGGCACCTCTCCGGGGGGGAGCAGCAGCGCGTGGCCCTGGCCCGCTGTCTTGCCCAGGAGCCGCAGATATTCCTGCTCGACGAGCCCACGGCCTCTCTGGACTGGCGGGCCAAGACCGACATCTTAGAGCTGGTAAAGCTGATTCACGAAACACGGAAGCTGACCACCCTGCTGGTTACCCACGACCTCAGTGCCCTTCCCGTCGCCTGCGAACGGGTGGTGCTCATGAAAGAGGGGCTTATCTGGGACGAAGGGAGTCCCGCCCAGGTCCTCACCGATGACAAGCTGAGCCAGCTATACGATATCCCCCTGTCGGCGGTCAAGGCGCGGCGGGCGGAAGCCGTTTCAGTATAGCCCGCTTTGCGGGCGGGCTTGGTGCTAGAACCGGGGGAGTTTGTCTTTGGATTTATCCATTCTGGGCTACCAGTTCATGCAGAACGCCATCCTCTCGGCCGTACTCGGCGGGGTCGCCTGCGGCCTGATTGGCGTCTTCGTGGTGCTCATGGGTCTGCCCTTCATCGGGGTCGCCATGTCGCACGCCGCCTTCGCCGGGGCCATGCTCGGTCTGTGGCTGGAATTCGACCCCCTGCTCGGTGCCTTCGTGGCCAGCTTTATCGCCGCGGCCATCATCGGCCCCCTGGCTGACCGCGGGGAGCTCAGCCCCGACACCTCGGTGGGGGTTATCTTCTCCCTGATGCTGGGGCTGGCCTTTCTCTTCATGGGCCTGATGCCGGGCACCAAGTCGGGGGCCCTGGAGATACTCTGGGGTAGCATCCTGACCAACACCAGAAGCGACGTCCTGTTACTGGGGATAGTGGCCGCGGTGGTGGTCGGGGTCATTATCGCCTTTTATAAGGAGTTCCAGGCGACTATCTTCCACCGGGACATGGCGCTCTCGGTGGGCATCCCCGCCACCGCCATCTTCTACGGGATACTGTTTTTGACGGGCGCCACCATAACCGCCTCGCTGCGTCCCATCGGCGGGCTGCTCATCTTCAGTCTGATACTGAACCCGGCCGCCGCCGCCTACCAGCTTACCTACAGCATGAAGCGGATGTTCCTCATCGCCGCCGGCTTCGGGGTCCTCTCCGGCCTGGTGGGTCTCTTTATCTCCTACCTGTTCAACATACCCAGCGGGGCCACCATAGTCATCACCTCGTCGGTAATCTTCCTGATTAGCAACCTCATCTCCCCGAAGAGAAAGGTAAAGCGCTGGCAGAGGCCGCCGCTAGTGGAGGGAGGGAAATGACCAAGACCTTCTTCAACCGGAAGGCGGCCGTCTGGGACGAAAACCACTCCGAGAAGGACCCCGCCAAGCTAGAGGAGATGATGGAGCGGCTTGATATTGAGCCCGGAGCCACGCTACTCGACGTGGGTAGCGGCACCGGCGTCATCCTGCCCCGGCTGCTGGCTAAAATCGGGGAAGAGGGACGGCTGTTCGCCCTCGACTTCGCCGAGGAGATGTTAAAGCGGGCCCGCACCAAGCACCCCCGGAAAGAGGTCTACTACCTTCAGGCCGACGCTGGCGCCATCCCCACCCGGAGCGAGGTCTTCGACACCGTCGTCTGCTACTCAAGCTTCCCTCACTTCCGGGACAAGCCCCAAGCCCTCTCCGAGATAAACCGGGTGACCAAGGACGGCGGCCGGCTCTTCATTTGCCACACCTCAAGCCGTGAGGAGATAAACAGCCTTCACGGGGAAATCCCCACCCTGGAGCAGGATACCATCCCGGACCGGGACGACATGCAGCGGCTTTTGCGGGACGCCGGGTTTAGCGACATCACTATAGCCGACGGCGAAGCGAGCTACCTGGCCTGCGCCCGCAAGCTCTGCCGGATTAAGGCCCGCTAACTACTAATCCCGGTGGATACAGTACCAGGAAGCCCCTTTTATCAGCTTTTTATCCACCAGCCCCTTCTTAACCATCTCATCCAGAATGCTGTGGTTCTGCCAGGTAAGGCTGAGCAGGGCCATGCCGCGCCACAAAGAGCGCTCCGAGGGTAGCTTTCCTTCGTCGATGGCCTCGGCTATTTCGGAGGGCTCGTAGGCGCTATCAGGGTGCTCCGAAAGGAACTCCAGAATCCTCTGGGCGGTGTTATCCAGCCCCTTCTCAAACTGCTCTCGCGATATCGGCATCATACCCTCCTTTCACTTTGTCATCTTGGTATCGCCCGGTTTATTGTCCTCGGGTTCGAGCTCCAGGCTGAAGTCCAGGGCCGGCGCCGAATGGGTAAGGGCGCCGACTGATATTATGTCAACTCCAGCCTGGGCCACGGCTCGCACATTGGCCAGGGTTATCCCCCCCGAAGCCTCTATCTTGATATCTCCCCGGACTAAGCCCCTGACGCGCCGCATCTCGTCAGGGCTCATGTTGTCCAGCATGACTACGTCCGCCCCACCTTCGGCCGCCGCCAGGGCCTCTTCGGGCGTAGCCACCTCGACCTCAATAATCAAACCCTGAGGGGCCTTTTCCCTGGCCCCGGCGACGATGTCCCTGAGACCCATCCCCAGGGAGTGCAGGGCGCTGAGGTGATTATCCTTAATCAGCACGGCGCTAGCCAGGTTCCGGCGGTGGTTCTGCCCGCCGCCGAGGCGCACGGCATACTTCTCCAGGTGGCGGAGACCAGGGGTGGTCTTACGGGTATCGCTAATCTTAGCCCCGAGCCCCTTTACCTCGGCGACAAAGCGGGCCGTATAGCTAGCGATGCCGCTGAGGCGGCTCAGAAAGTTGAGGGCGACCCGTTCCCCTTTGAGGATACTGACTACCCGCCCCGAGACGATAGCCACTACCTCCCCGGGCCCGACGGTAGACCCCTCGGCAATGGGTAACTCGGTCTTTAGATTCGGGTCTACCTTATGGAACACCCTTCTCACTACCTCCCCACCGGCCAGCACCCCGGCGGCCCTGGCCACTACCAGGGCCCTCCCCTGAAGCTCGGGGGGTATCAGGGTTTGGCTGGTGACATCGCCGTAGCCAAGGTCTTCCGCCAGCGCCAGGTCTATTATGCTATCAGTCTGCTCGCTATCCAGCTCCGGGCTATCGTTCATGCCACCCCCTCGCCGTTACTTAATCGCCAGCATACGCTCAACCGCCTGCTTCGCCGGCAGCCTTATCTCTTCGGGAACGGTGACTACGTTCTGCCCTAGCTCCATAGTCCGGGCCACCGTCTCCAGGGTGGTCTTCTTCATGTCGAGGCAGACCTGGCTCTTTGAGACCAGGTGGAAGGACTTCTCCGGGTTTTGCTTACGCAGCCCGTGCAGTATACCCTCCTCGGTGCCGATGATGAACTCACCGTGTGTGCTGGCCCCGACATAGCGCAGCATCTGAGAGGTGCTCAGGGCGGCGTCAGCCATGGCAACCACTTCGGGCCGACATTCGGGGTGCACCAGCACCTCGGCATCGGGGTGCAGACGCTTTGCCATCCTTATCTGCTGCGGCCGGATACGGTGGTGAACGTAACAGAAGCCGGGATAGAGCACCAGCTTCTTCTCGGTCTTGGTGGAGATGTAGTGTCCCAGGTTCTGGTCGGGAACGAAGAGGACCTCGTCGCCGGGGACCGAGGCTACCACCTCTACGCCGTTGGCTGAGGTGCAGCAGATATAGCTCTCCGCCTTGACCTCGGCCGACGAGTTGACGTAGCAGACGACCACGGCCTCCGGGTACCTCTGCCGCCATTTCCCGAGCTCGCCCGCCGAAATCATATCGGCCATGGCGCAGCCGGCACAGCCTTCGGTGAGCAGCACAGTGCGCCCCGGATTAAGGATGGCCGCCGTCTCCGCCATGAAGCGCACCCCGCAGAAGACGATTGTCTCGGCGTCAACACTGGTGCAGATGCGGGCCAGCTCCAGGGAGTCCCCGACGAAGTCGGCAATATCCTGCACCTCAGGCCGCTGGTAATTATGAGCCACAATCACCGCCCTGAGGCTCTCCTTGAGCTCGGCTATCCTGGCCCTGGTTCTTTCCAGTTCGCTGGTCGGCGCGGTCACCATATCACCACCACGTCAACTATAGTATCATTGAATGACGGCTTTTGGTATACGTAGCCCGGCGCCGGCTCGATACACCTCCAGTAACGCTCACCGACGACCGGTCTCACCCTATCGTCAGTGATGGGGTCGAAGTATACCAGCCCTTCGTCGGGCGTATCGAAGGCAACTATGGCATGACCCGAGTCGGGAAAGCGTACCTCAACCAGAGCACACCTGATGCCCTGCTGCTCGGCGTTATTGTTAACGTCGGCGGCAAAGTGAGAACATACGTACTCATCCTCAATGTATTCGTTACTGTCAGTCCTGTCTTCATCTAAAAATCCGATTGCTTCATCGAAGGTGGGGTTATGCTGGTTAAGGGAGCTGGTCTCAATAGCCGCGAGTCTGGCCTGGGCATCGGTAAGCTCCGCCTCGATATCCACGAGGCTTTCCCTGGTTAACTCAAGCTCTACTGTCGCCTCCTCAAGATGACCCTCCGTCTCCTCCAGTTCAGAGTCCAGGGTCACCACCTTGTCCCGGGTAACGGCCAGTTCCTCCTGGCTGGCTTCGAGCACCGTCTGCGCGGTGGTAAGCTCTGCCTCAGCCGAGGCCAGAGCGCTCCGGGTAAGCTGCCAGTTAATCACAGAGTAGCCGATACCAACCGCCAGTAACACCACCAGCACCACAGCCTTATTACTCATCCCCTACCCCCTGTCAACGTAATCACGGGGCCAGGCCAAAGGGCCTGCCCACCCCCCTGTACCTTCGGTAGCACCGCCGGGCTCACACCTTGCCCACAATGCTGCTTTTAGCCACCCTTATGGTAGCCCCCGACTCCACCTTCAAGATGACGCTGTCCTCGCTGACACTATCAACCTGACCGTAGATGCCCCCGGCGGTAATTACCCGGTCGCCGCCTCTCAGTTGACCGACCAACTCCTCATGCTCCCGCTGCCTTTTACGCTGCGGTCTAATCATAAAGAAATAGAAGAGGAGGCCTATCACCACCAGGAATACGATAATATAGATTATACTGGTATCCATTTTCCCTCCTTAACTCTTATAGCTATGACTTCAAGCTGCCCTGTAGTGCCCAGGGGCTTGTCGTCTCCAGGCGTATCTTCATCAGCTGCCCCAGGCAATCCTCGGCGCTGGGGAAAAAGACCAGTTTCCCGCCGCGCGTCCGGCCATACCACTTATCCCCCTTCCTACCCTCCACCAGAACCTCGACCGTGCTCCCCGAAAGCTGCCGGTTAATCTCGGTGGCTATCTCCTGCTGCAGGCTCTCAACTATCCTCAGCCGCCGCTTCTTCTCCGCCAGGGGTATGTTATCCGCCAGCTTGCGGGCGGCCATTGTCCCCGGTCTCGGTGAGTAGGCCGCTACGTGGACTTTATCAAACCTCAGTGCCGAGAGCAAGTCGAAGGTCTCCTGAAACTGGTCCTCGCTCTCCGAGGGAAAGCCGACGATGACATCCGTACTCAGGGCTATCCCCGGTACCTTACTGCGTACCTCGCTAATCAGCTCCCGGTAGCGCTCCACGGTATAGCCGCGCCTCATTGCTTTAAGGACTGGGTTACTGCCCGACTGGACGGGGAGGCTTATTTCTTCGCAGACCTTGTCCCGCTGGGCCACCCTTTCCACGAGCCGGGGGCTCATATCCTTGGGGTGATTGGTCAGGAAGCGGATGCGGGCCAGCCCCGCCACGCTATCCAGCTCGTCGAGGAGGTCCGCCAGGTCCGGGCCCTGCGGCAGGTCATGGCCGTATGAGTCCACATTCTGCCCCAGCAGGGTCACCTCCCGGGCGCCACGGCGAACCAGCTCCCTTACCTCGGTAACTATCTCCTCAGGCGGACGGCTCTTCTCCCGGCCGCGGCGATAGGGGACGATACAGTAGCTACAGAAGTTATTACAGCCCTGAATTATGGGTACGAAGGTAGCCGGCGACGGGTGCTCGGGTGTTACCGGCCCCGGCTCAGCGGGCCCTATCCAGGCGGGATACTCGCCGGGTCTGAAAAAATAGTCAACCTGGGGAAAGCGCTCCCTGAGCCGCTTAATCCTGGAATCCACCAGACAGCCGGTGACCGCCAGGGTTACCCCGGAGGATGCCTGTTTTATCGATTTCAGAGCCCCGAGCTTGGCGATA
>Ga0315537_1001951_pt1 | contig 15941 bp, 8 predicted proteins | sample SalMarSW160270MG_FD_203091 | JGI IMG/M metagenome (GOLD analysis project Ga0315537, IMG submission 203091) | Salt marsh sediment microbial communities from the Plum Island Ecosystem LTER, Massachusetts, United States - Salt Marsh Sediment SW1602-70 ... | reverse complement strand
TAAATAATGTATATGACAACACGTATTAAATCGTTCAGGTTCACTGCGTTATTCATGATGCTTGGTATTTTGATTGGGACCGACCTGATCAAGGCCGCGGCTCGACTTAGCTCGCCGAAGTCCGACCCACCTGCCCAGCGCAGCTCGCGGTGGCAACGCGATATACAGGGGGTATATAAAGCACGAATCACACCCCATTGGTTTGCTGAGAATACATGTTTCTGGTATCGCAACAACCTAAGTGATAGCACCAAAGAGTTTATCCTGGTTAATGCCGAACGCGGAACGCGTCAGCCGGCGTTTGACCACCAAAAGCTGGCCTCGGCCCTGTCCAAGGCAACAGAGGCCGAATACCAAGCTGATAAATTACCCTTCGACAACATCGAGTTTATAGAAGAGGCTAAAGTGACACGGTTCAAAGTGGGTGAGACAACCTTCAAATGCGACCTGTCAACCTATCAATGCTCCGAGACTGAGGCGTCCGCCAGCCTTGACTCGGCGGACGAAGCTGAGCAAGATCGGCGATTCGAGCGCCGGCCGGGAGGAAGGTCCGGTCAACGGCGAGACGAATCCGAGGAACCAGTCCGCTCTCCCGATGGCAGGTGGAGTGCATTTGTTAAAGACAATAATGTCTTCATTAGTCCCGAGGATGACGGAGAAGAAATTCAGCTCAGCACCGATGGCGTCGAGGGCAATGCCTATGGCATGCTTTCCTGGGCGCCCGATTCGCAGGCACTGGTGGCCTTTCGCATTGAACCGGGCGATAAAAAAGAGGTGTACCTGATCGAGTCGTCACCCGCAGGCGGTGGACGGGCCAAGCTCCATAGCCGTCCCTACTCACTGCCGGGCGATAAGTTCACGGCCTACGAGTTGAATCTTTTCGATGCCAACTCACAAAAACAGATCAAGCCTGATGTTGACAGGTTGGAGTTAGATTGGCAAGTTCCGCGTCTGCATTGGAAAAAAGACCAACGTCACTTTGCGTATGAAAAGGTTGACAGGGGTCACCAGCGTTTCCGGGTCATTGAGGTCGATTCTCACACCGGAGATATTCATAACCTTGTCGACGAGAAGGCCGAGACTTTTATCTGGACCGCCCACACAGAAAATCTGAGACTAAATTTAGTAAATTGGCTGGATAATACTGACGAGATTATTTACGTATCCGAACGCGACGGCTGGAGGCATCTCTATCTGATCGACGCAAAAGAAGGGAAGGCCAAGAACCAAATAACTTCGGGCGAATGGGTTGTGCGCGGCATCGACTACATTGATGAGGAGAAACGACAAATCTGGTTCAGTGCCAGCGGGATGAACCCAGAGCAGGACCCGTATTTGCTACGTTATTATCGCATTAACTTCGACGGCACTGGCCTGGTTGCACTGACTGAGGGCAACGGCAACCACAACATTCAATACCCACCCGACCGGAAATACATCATCGACACCTACTCACGCGTGGACATGGCGCCGGTCCACCAGTTGCGGCGGACCTCAGATGGTAAGCTGGTCTGCGAGCTGGAGACAGCGGACATCACCGAGCTGGTGACCAGCGGGTGGAAGCCGCCGGAGGTGTTCGTGGCCAAGGGACGTGACGGCAAGACGGACATCTGGGGCATCATCTGCCGACCGCGCGACCTCGACCCGGACAAAAAGTATCCTGTCATCGAGTATATCTATGCCGGTCCGCAAGGCTCCTTTGCGCCAAAGTCATTCAGACCCAACCGTCAGTTTGAGTCGCTCACGGATTTAGGTTTTATCGTAGTGCAAATGGACGGCATGGGAACAGCCAACCGCTCTAAGGCGTTCCACGACGTCTGCTGGAAAAATCTCAAAGACGCCGGCTTTCCGGACCGTATCCTGTGGCATCAAGCAGCAGCTAAAAAGTATCCCTATTATGATATTAGCCGCGTGGGCATTTATGGCAATTCCGCCGGGGGCCAAAGCGCCGCAGGTGCCCTGCTATTTCATCCGGAGTTCTACAAGGCGGCGGTGGCCTCGTGCGGTTGTCACGATAACCGCATGGACAAGGCCTCGTGGAACGAGCAATGGATGGGCTACCCTGTGGGGCCGCACTATGCCGAGTGTTCCAACATCGAAAACGCCAACCGGCTGCGCGGCAAGCTGTTCCTGATAGTCGGCGAAATGGACAATAATGTCCCGCCGGAATCTACCATGCGCTTTGTAGATGCCCTGATCAAAGCAGGCAAGGATTTCGACCTTTTAGTAATTCCCGGCGGAGGCCACGGTATGGGCGGCTCTTACGGCCAGCGACGGATGCAGGATTTCTTCTTGCGCAATCTTCTCGGCCTCGAACCTCCAGACCGTAATGCCGCGGACCAGAATGAAGCGAACAAAGCTGTAAATAAATCCGAATGATAATCTAAAATCTGTCAGGGAGAAACGACCATGAGACGCATAGTCTATTTTCTAATAATCCTGTGTAGTCTGTTCACTGCTCCATTGCAAGCGCAAACAAAGACATCGTGGCCGCGTCCGATTCCCTGTCGTATCCAGGACGGAAACAACCCGGACCTGTTTATGATGACACTGGGCGATGTGGATACGACTTTGGCCCAAGGCACCTACAACCCGATAAAGGACCAAGTGACCTTGAAAGACGGAACCGTCAAGGAGCACTACTATCGGGACACACTTGGTGTGGCCTATTACAAGCCCATCGACAAGACACACTTCCCACTGCCGCCATCGGGCTGGTGCACATGGTATTATTATTATCCGAGAATCACGGCCGCGGAGGTTAAACGCAACGCTAAGTGGATTTCCGAGAACCTCAAGGACTATGGTGCTCGGTTCGTCCAGATCGACGACGGCTGGCAAGGCTCAGGCGGACGGGAAGGTGGACGTGACTGGAGCACCGTCAATCCGGAGCGATTCCCGGACGGCATGGCGGATGTAGCCTCGTATATCAAGTCCGTGGGCCTGACGCCGGGCATCTGGTTGGCGCCGCACGGTCAAAGTAATGAAGATGTCGTGAAACAGAATCCGAATGTGTTCCTGTTAAAACCAGACGGCACCAGCGCCTCGGAAACTTGGGAAGGCAGGTTTCTGGTCGATCCGACCACCCCTGAAACCCATGCGTATCTGAAGGCTTTGTTTACTAAGCTCTGCGACTGGGATTATGATTATTTCAAGATAGACGGTCAGCCCATCGTGGTTGATGAATACCGCAATAAGAAATCATTTATGAAAAATCCCGAAGACGACACTAACGGACTGTATCGAAAGACCCTTGAAAACATACGTAAGGTCATCGGGGCGGACCGTTATTTACTCGGCTGCTGGGGCATTCCGGTCGAGGGCGTCAACATTATGAACGGCTCACGTACAGGTGGGGACATCGTGCTCGGCTGGGGCGGTTTTCGGGTCGCGCTGCGTGCCGTGATGCAGTACTATTATCAGCACAATATCGTCTGGTATGCCGACCCGGATGTCATGGTTCTGCGGTCACCTCTGACTATGGAGCAGGCCCGTGTGTGGGCCACGCTGCAGGGACTGACCGGACAGGCCCTTATGGCCACGGACCGGATGATGGATCTGTCCGAAGACAGGGTCGAGATGCTCAGGCGTGTCTATCCGGCTGTTGACATTCGACCGCTGGACTTATTTCCTTCTGAACGCAACAAAAGAATCTGGGACCTGAAAGTCAACCACCTGGGACGCCGATACGACGTGGTCGGCGTGTTCAATTTCGATGAAACCACTATGGAACAGATGGTTATAAAGTGGGCGGACCTGGGCCTGCCGACCGACCGTCCCTTGCATGTGTTTGATTTCTGGAACAAGGAATATTTAGGTGCGTGGGAGGCCGGCATTGCTCTGGACGTGGCCCCCACGAGTTGCCGGGTCCTGACGGTGTTGCCAAGCACAGGGCAAATTCAATTGATCTCGACTAATCGTCACATTACCCAGGGCCGGGTTGATCTGATGGAGTTGAACTATAATGAAGGCCAAATGTCCTATAGCGGCAAGAGCCGGGTCATCAAGAACGATCCGTATGAGCTTCATTTTGTTTTCCCCAGAGACCATAACTTCGCCGTTAAGAGCGTCACAGCCCGCAGCAGAGCCGAAGACCTGCCGATCACCATCGTCAATCATCAGGGATGGTCCACTGTGAAAATTCACAGCAGCCAAACCACAGAATCTACCTGGGAGGTGCAGTTCGAGCCTACAGATATCTTTCATTATCCCACGGGCGAGCCGACAAGGCTGCGTGTCGAGAGAGTTGGCTTGGATGGTGTCAATCTGACTTGGAACGAACAGTATTGGCTCAACGTAGGGTATCAGGTCTACTTAGACGGCAAACTACAGGGGTACACCCCTAAGGCGGCGTTCCCGCTGCGCGGACTCGATCCCAAGGCGACCTATACTGTGGGTGTCGAGACCGTGTGGGAAGACGGCACGGCCAGCCCGCGCAAAGCAGAGCTAACATTTTCACTGAAGTCGATGGTTCCCAGTCAAATGCCGCTAAGCCAACTGAAGCCGATCCGTTCCGGCGGACGTAGAGGTGGGATTGTAAATCAGTCGGTCTCAATCGGGGACAAGCTATATCAGAATGGGATAATCATGCGACCCGGTTCAGATGTAGTGTATGATATCAAAAGTTTGTACAATTCATTCTCTGCGTTGGTGGGGATCGGCGACGAAACCAACAGCGATAACAGCGTGGAGTTCGTGGTCGTTGGTGACGACAAGGAATTATGGCGCAGCACCAGCCTAAAGAAGGCTGACGGCACTAAACCTGTGAATGTTGATGTCACAGGGGTTCAACATCTAGTGCTGCGTGTCACCGGAGAATCTTCCAGGCGCAGCCGTATCCAGGCTGCGTGGGTCGACGCAACGCTGAGTCAGTAAAGTAATAAAGAAATAATCAAAAAGGACATAGAGCATGAAGAAATACAACTTTCAGAATGCAAATACCCTTCTCAGTTTTATTCTAATACTGTGTATGATTTTATCGTTGCAGAACGGAACGTTCGGCCAGCGTCGGGGACGAAGAGGTGATGACAACACGCCTCCTACGCTGGGACTGGAACAGGGCTTGATTGAACTCGACACACCCGATTTCAATCTAAAGCTCGTCAAGGCCTCTCAGACAATCGCAGCATTGGAGCCCAAAGGGGCTGATGGTTTCGACTTCACACCAGCCGATTTGCTCGAGCTTCGTGCGAGCAACGGCTACTACCATCTGGGTGACCTTACCTTGCGTATTCGCACGGAAAACTCCGGCGAGTGGAAAAGTCTTTCAACTGCTACCGCACGCAAGCCAGTCACGGCTCTGGAAGCCTCGGGCCAAACACTGGCCGTAGCCGATTTATCACCGACACTGCCTGACGATTGCCCGCTCCAAATCACGCGCACTTGGGCGATGGATAACTACAAGCTCGTCCTCAAATTCGACCTCAAGAATAAGACCACCCAATCCGTGCAGGTAGGCGCTCTGGGCATCCCAATGATCTTCAACAACATCATCACCCGGTGTTCGCTCGAACAGGCGCACGAAATCTGCTCGTTCTTCGACCCTTACATCGGCCAGGACGCCGGCTATCTGCAGGTGACGCGCCTGAGCGGCCACGGGCCAGCGCTCGTCGTTGTACCGGAGGGCCAGACGCCCTTCGAGGCCTATCAAATGCTCAATGAGCCAATGCGCCCCAACCAGACATTTGAAGGTTCATTCGAGTGGTTAGTTCACAGCCAAGCTTATGCTGAGAACGAGTGGCGCGACGCTAATCCGTGGAATCCACCAACAATGGTAACGATTGCCCCGGGCCAGACGAAAACCTACGGCGTCAGGTTCCTCTTGTCCGATGAGATTCGCAACATCGAAAAGACACTCGCGGCTAACAATCGGCCAGTGGCGGTGGGCATCCCCGGCTACATCCTGCCGATGAACCTGGACGGTCGACTCTTCCTGAACTATCCAAGCAAGGTGGCGTCAATGAAGGTTGAGCCCGAAGGTGCAATCGAGTCCCGCGAAGAGTCACCCACAAAGGGCGGCTGGAAGGTCTACACGCTGCACGGCAAGAACTGGGGCCGCGCACGCCTCACGGTCACCTACGATGACGGTCTAAAACAGTCGATTCACTATTACGTGATCAAGCCCGCGACGCAGGTCGTCGCCGACATGGGCAACTTCATGTTTACCAAGCAGTGGTTCGTCGATCCCAACGATCCTTTCGATCGCAGTCCCTCGGTAATGAATTATGACCGCGAAGCCGACAAGATCGTGACACAGGACAGCCGCGTCTGGATCGCCGGTCTGGGCGACGAGGGCGGCTCGGGCCCGTGGCTCGCCGCCGCTATGAAGCTATTCGGCCAGCCCAAGAAAGAAGAACTCGCCAAGTACGAGCAGTTTGTGGACAACGTCTTGTGGGGCGGCATCCAGTATAGCGAAGACGAGAGGAAGTACGGCGTTCGCAAGAGCTTGTTTTACTACAAACCTAACGAGATGCCGCAAGGCTACTACGACAGTAAGGCTAACTGGGGCTCGTGGACAAGCTGGAACAAACACGGGGCCATGGTGGTGAATCGTTCCTATGACTACCCACATGTAGCTGCTGCGTATTGGTCGATGTATCGGCTGGCACGTAATAACACTGGCTTCGTTACCAGTCACCCCTGGGAATGGTATCTCGAACACGCTTTCAACACGAGCCAGGCGATGATGCAGTTTGCCCGCGGTTATGCACGCCACGGCCAGATGGAAGGCACAATCTTTGTTATGATCCTATGCGATCTAAAACGCGAGGCTTGGACCGAACAGGCCGACGCCCTCGAAACCACTATGAAGCGTCGTGCCGACCGCTGGAAAGACGAGGCTTATCCTTTTGGCAGCGAAATGGCCTGGGACTCAACGGGCCAAGAGGAGGTCTATGCCTGGTGCAAATACTTCGGCTATGATGACAAGGCTCTGGTCTCGCTTAACTCCATCCTCGGCTACATGCCCACGGTGCCGCACTGGGGCTACAACGGCAATGCCCGTCGTTACTGGGACTTCCTGTTCGGCGGCAAGCTGAGACGCATCGAGCGTCAGATCCATCACTATGGCTCGGGCCTTAACGCCATTCCCGTGCTGAGCGAGTACCGCGATCATCCCGATGATTACTACCTTCTGCGCATCGGTTACGCCGGCTCCATGGGTGCGTTGTCGAACATCGATCAGGAAGGGTTCGCTTCTTGTGCGTTCCATTCCTTCTCCTCGACTCTCAAATGGGACGCTTACTCGGGCGACTACGGCCCCAACTTTTTTGGCCACGCCATCAACACGGCTACTTATGTGATCGACCATCCCGAGTTCGGATGGCAGTCCTTTGGCGGCAACGTTAAGGTCGAAGGCGATATAATTAAGGTTGAGCCGCTCGACTCTTTCCGCAGACGCGTTTATGTAGCGCCCCTCGGCCTGTGGCTGACGCTTGACGCAGGCATGTTCGAGGATGTGGAAATCAACAATGCAGACAAGACCGTACGTCTGGGTTTCACAGCCGCTACAGAGTTTACACCAACGGCCCTGCTGCGCATCGAGCAACCAGCTAAGATTGATGATATCGGCACGTTTAAGCCTGCCGGGAATCTGGCAACTCAACGTGGTGCCTTTGATATTCCACTAACATCCGAGATGACATGGATTGAACTGAATATGAAAAATGAATAAGGGAATATTGAAAAATGGTTGTTTTTTTGTTATAGTTAATAGTTGTATTCAGTAAATATTGTTCATGTTTAGTTCTTTCCATGATTCTCCGTATGGAGTCCCAAGGACAACAAAAACAATCTAAACAGGGCGACGAAGTCGGGTTTGCTCCTGTCAAGCCCGTCGGGCTGGCCGGATTCATATTTGACATCAAGAGATATGCGATTCATGATGGCCCGGGTATTCGAACTACAGTTTTTTTTAAAGGTTGCCCATTGCGTTGTCGGTGGTGTCATAATCCTGAGAGTTGGAAGCTCCATCCCGAGCCGAGCCTACGCCATGGGCGATGCGTCAGGTGCGGGCGCTGTATCGAGATATGCAGACAGCAGGCAATAAGCCTAGTTGACGGACAGCCGGTCACTGATGTCGAAAAGTGCCAGATGTGCGGCCAGTGTGTGGATGCGTGTCTGGCCGGCGCCAGAGAAATTATTGGACAAGAAATGTCGGTGGCTGAAGTAATGGCTGAGGTTGAAAAGGACCGAATCTTCTACGACCAATCAGGCGGAGGTGTTACGTTTTCCGGGGGCGAACCGCTCATGCAGCCGAAGTTCCTTCTGGCGATGTTAGAGCAATCCCGACAAGTCGGGATTCACACAGCGGTCGACACAACCTGTTACGCAGAACCAAAGGTCATCCGGGACGTATTAAGTAAGACGGATATGTTTTTGTGCGACTTGAAACACATGGACTCATCTGTGCACAAACAGTATACTGGTGTGGGAAATGAATTGATACTCGATAATATCCGGGACCTTGCCAGGGCCGGCACAAAGATTCTGATCCGTGTTCCTGTAATCCCCGGCTTCAATGACGACCAGAGAAACATCGAAGAGACAATTCAATTTGTTAAGTCGCTTGAGAATGTTGACAAGATCGATATCCTACCCTACAACCGTGGGGGCTTGGAAAAATCGGTGCGGCTTTCTGATAATTTTGAGCTTATGCAAACAGAAACACCCAGTGATGAAACGATGGAAGGCATTGCAGATACGTTTAGAAAACACAGTTTTGAAGTGAAAATAGGTGGCTAATACGATGAATAAGCGAGTAGCCAAGTTGCGTCAGCAAAGCGTTGGAACAAAGCCCTACATCTCAACCGAGCGAGCCGAGCTTATCACGCAATTCTATAAAAGTAACGTTCCCATGCGTCATTCCGTGCCCGTTTGCCGGGCGCTTGTCTTCAAGCATATCCTGGAGAACAAAACAATATGCATCAACGATGGAGAGCTTATCGTAGGCGAACGAGGCCCTGCACCAAAAGCAACGCCAACATATCCTGAGCTGTGCTGCCATGATTTGGAAGACCTACGCATACTCAGTACGCGCCAGAAGACTTCTTTTGATGTTAGTGATGAGGTGAAGCAAGTTTACGAAGAAAATATTATCCCGTTCTGGTCCGGCAAAACAATTCGAGACGAAGTCTTCCATGCAATGGACAAAGACTGGCATCGAGCGTTCAGTGCAGGCGTTTTTACCGAGTTTATGGAACAGCGGGCACCGGGACATGCCATTCTTGATGATAAAATTTACCATAAGGGTATAGTAGATTTCAAAGAGGCAATTTCAGAAAACAGAAAGAAGCTGGACTACCTCAATGATACGTGTGCATACGAGAAAGACCAGGAGTATCAGGCAATGCTAATCGTCGCCGACGCTGTGATCACCTTTGCCAGACGATATGCGGATAAGGCACGCCAGTTAGCAGAGGCAGAAAGCAACTCTGACCGTCGTGAGGAACTAAGGCGCATTGCCGAAATCTGTTCGTATGTGCCTGCCCATGCACCTCGTGATTTCTGGGAAGCGCTGCAAGCATATTGGTTTGTTCACCTGTCCGTGATCACAGAGTTGAACACGTGGGACTCGTTCAATCCGGGTCGGCTCGACCAGCATCTGTATCCCTTTTATAAAAAGGGTATAGAAGAAGGGACACTGACGCAGGAAAAAGCCAAGGAGCTATTACAGTGCTTCTGGATCAAGTTCAATAATCAGCCTGCACCGCCGAAGGTCGGTGTCACCGAGGAGCAAAGCGGTACGTACACAGACTTTGCCCTAATCAATATTGGTGGCCTGACAGCAGATGGTGCGGATGGTGTCAATGAAGTCTCATACTTGCTCTTGGACGTTGTTGAAGAGATGCGATTGACACAGCCGAGCGCCTGCATCCAGATTAGCTCGAAAAATCCGGACCATTTTCTCAAGCGAGCGTGCCAGGTTATTCGGACCGGCTTCGGCCAACCGTCGGTATTTAATACCGATGTTATCATTAAGGAAATGCTGCAGGACGGCAAAAGCATCAAAGATGCTCGCTGCGGAGGTCCCAGCGGTTGTGTCACAGTTAGCGCTTTTGGAAAAGAAAGCTGCACGCTGACAGGCTACATAAACTGGCCCAAGATATTTGAGCTGGCCTGTTTCGGGGGCGTGGATCAAAACAGCGGCGAACAGGTTGGACCACAGACCGGCGATGCTCGCCGGTTCGGCTCCTACGAAGAATTTATGGAAGCTTACAAAACGCAGCTTAGACATTTCGTTGATTTGAAGATAAAAGGCAATAACATTATTGAGCGGCTGTTCGCTAATTTTATGCCGGCTCCTTTTATGTCTATACTTATGGACGACTGCGTTGCCCGCGGATTGGATTATCATAATGGCGGCCCACGATATAATCCCACATATATTCAAGGCGTAGGAATTGGCACATTGACCGATTCACTAACTGCTGTTAAATACCAGGTCTTTGATAAACGAAGTATTTCTATGGACGAATTGCTGTCGGCTATGCAGGCTGACTTTGAAGGACATGAAAAGCTGCGGCACGAACTCACTTCTCATACACCCAAATACGGTAACGATGATGAGTACGCTGACTGCATAGCAGAGGAAGTTTTTAACGTCTATTATGAAATTCTAAATGGTCGTCCGAACACAAAGGGTGGAAAATATCGAGTCAATCTGCTTCCGACGACAGTACATATTTACTTCGGTTCGGTGGTAGGCGCTCTACCCAACGGCAGAAAAGCTGGCGAGCCGGTCTCTGACGGCATATCCCCAACGCAGGGAGCAGACATCAAAGGTCCGACAGCGGTGATCAAATCGGCAGCCCACATCGACCACGCACGCACCGGCGGTACGCTTCTGAATATGAAGTTCAATCCGCAGGTGTTGGCCGGCGATGATGGGATTGAGAAGCTCGCACATTTAATCCGGAGCTACTTTCGGCTCGATGGTCATCACGTTCAGTTCAATGTCATTACCGCCGAGACGCTCCGCAAAGCCCAAAAGAATCCCGACCAGAACCGCGATCTGATTGTCAGAGTAGCAGGCTATAGTGATTACTTCGTCGATGTAGGACGAGAGCTGCAAAACGAAATCATCACCCGTACAGAGCAGCAGGCTTTTTAGCCCACCTTACGGAATGGAAATGATTAATCATTTTCGGGAGTTTTAATTATGAGAGGATTTTATGTTGTCGGCATGATTATCGTTCTGCTGACAATGGCTGGGAGCAAAACTACTCCTGCCCCTTCGGCAGGCTCAGGGCAGGCTCTGAGCATAGCCGAAGGGTCGGATCAAAACGACCTTAAGGCATTTATTCAGACACATGTTGCGAAGGTTGAGCTTCTATCAACAAAAGCGAATCTTGTTTACTGGGAAGCGGCTACTACCGGCAAGAGCGAAAAGTTCCAAGAACTGGAGCAGCTTCAGCTCCAGATACGCAAGATATATAGTGACCCAAACGACTTTAACCGCCTTAAGCTCCTCAAAGAACGTGGGCAAATCGAAGACCCACAGCTTGTTCGGCAGTTGGAGAAGCTATATCTGGCATATCTGCAGAATCAAATTGGGCCGAAATTGATGACGTGCATCGTCGAACTGGAAACGAAAGTCCAAAAAGCTTACAACAACTATCGGGGCACCATCGGCGATAAGAAAGTCACGATGAGTGACATTTACACAATCCTCACGATGGAGAAGGATTGCCAAAAAAGAGAGATGGCATGGAAAGCAAGTAAACAAGTCGGCAACGTTATTATCGACGACTTTCTGCAACTGGTCAAACTCCGGAACGAGGCAGCCAAAAAAGTCGGTTTTGAAAACTACCACACCCTCTCAGTATCGGTGAGCGAGCAGAGCATAGAGGAGCTGGACAGAATCTTCGCTGAGCTGAGCGAACTTACAAATGAACCTTTCAAGCAGCTCAAGAAGGAACTCGACGAAATACTGGCGGACAGCTACGGTATTGCACCTGAAGATTTGATGCCATGGCATTATCATGATCCCTTCTTCCAGAGGACACCTTTGGTTTATGAGCTGGATCTGGATTCCTACTACAAGAACCGGGACATAAAAGAGCTTGCTCAGAGATACTATGCAAGCGTCGGCTTGCCCGTAGATGACATTTTGGCCAGAAGCGATTTGTACGATCGAGAGGGTAAATATCCTCACGCTTTCGGCCATGATGTGGACCGCAGCGGCGATGTTCGGGTGCTCGCCAATCTTCAGGATACCGAACGATGGATGGAAACAATCCTGCACGAATTAGGGCATGCAATTTACAGTAAATATCACGATCGCTCTGAACCTTGGCTGCTGAGAGAACCGGCTCACAGCTTCACAACAGAAGCTATAGCGATGTTCTTCGGCAGGTTGAGCAGGAACGCCGCATGGATGCAAGAGATGTTGGAACTTAAGCCTGAAGAGCAAAGTAAAATTGAAAAGGTAGGCGCCAAATACATGCGATTCCAGCAGATCCTATTTGCGCGATGGGCGATGGTCATGTACAACTTTGAGAAGGCTTTGTACGCCGATCCCGATCAGGATTTGAACACTCTGTGGTGGGACCTTGTCGAGAAATATCAATTCATCAAACGCCCGCTGGGACCGGCCGATGCCGGCTGGGCTTCAAAGCTGCACTTTACGACGGCTCCCTGCTACTACCATAACTATATGCTGGGCGAGCTGCTGGCTTCTCAGCTTCATCACTACATTGTTTACAATGTCTTTAAACTTGACTCAGATAAAAACGTCAGCTATGTTGGCGACAAACGTCTGGGGCAATATCTTCGAGAGAACATCTTCGCACCGGGAGCGCGTTATCACTGGAACGAGATGATCACCAGAGCAACAGGGAAGCCTCTGAATCCAAATTACTTCGTTGAGCAATTCATCCGAAAAGAGTAAAATTTGGAGAATTGTAGGGTGGGCACAGCCCACCATTAAATTATCGGTGTGCAATGCACACCCTACATTGTAGCTCACTTTAGCTATGGTTTATTTAATCGCTATCTTAATTTATCTACTGACACTTACCAGCATAGCTATATACAAATCCAGGCAGGTTAAAACTCAACAGGATTTTGCCGTAGCGGGACGTACGTTGTCACCGTGGGTTATGGTTCTGACCATGCTGGCTGTGTGGATTGGAACAGGCTCTATTGTGGGCAATGCCGAGGAAGCGTATCGCACCGGTAAGGCGGCGCTGATTATTCCATTCGGCACATTTGCAGGCATGATTCTGCTGTCATTAGTTGCAACACGGGCAAGAAATATCCAAGCTCTGAGTGTCCCTGAGATTATTGGCTCACGGTTCGGTCCGGTTAGCCGGTTTTTGGCCGTGATTGCCCTGATAATAGCCTATATGGTCATTGTGAGCTATCAATTCAATGCCGGTGGAGCGGTTATTGAAGTCATTACCGGCTCTGTTGTAACAAAGGAAACCGCCACACTAATCGCTGCGATGTTTATTATTGCCTATACCATGCTGGCCGGCCTTAAAAGTCTTGCCAGTATGGATATTGTCACGGGGACGGTCATTACTGTCTCACTGCTCATTGCCTTTCCGGTGCTCCTTATCAAAGCAGGAGGTTTTGAGGGCATGCGTGCTGCTTATGAGGCCATGCCTAAGGCCTCGCATATGCAGTTCTGGGGTGTGTATAAACCGGTTCATATCATCAACTATTTGCTGCCGACGTTCCTGCTGGTCATGGGCGATGCGAATCAGTATCAACGTATATTTGCCAGCCGTAACGCCCGAGGCGCCAGGCAGGCTGTCACCGTCCTTATCTTCGTAGCACTGGCCATCGAGCTTTTAATCATTGCTTCGGCCTGGATAGCAGGCAGTATGACTCCGGACCCGGCAAACGGCAAGTACATCTTAATCTATGCAGCAAGACACTACATGCCCTTTGCCCTGAGCGTTTTATTCATGATTACCGTGGTGGGTATAATCGTCTCCACAGCTGATTCATTTCTCCTTGTACCCGCAACCTGTTTTATCAATGACGTGTATTCCACCTATATCAATCCTAAGGCCAATCAGAAGAAGGTGATATTGATCAGTCGGCTTATGGTGGTCGTCTTTGGTGTGATTGCATATCTTGTGACGCATGCCTTTGCCGAAACCACGGGCTTTTTCAAGAAAGCACTCTATGCGTACACGATCTATGGATCGGCCATCACTCCGACATTAGTGGCTGCCCTATTCTGGAAACGGGCGACAAAGCAAGGTGCAATCGCGTCAATTCTCGCCGGTACGATTGTAGCTTTGGCGTGGGCAGAGTTGGATTTCATTCGAAACAAACTGCCTGCATGGGCATCTGAGCTGGATGCTGTATTACCAGCTATAACAGTATCAGTCATTGCTCTGATTTCTGTGAGTCTGCTTACCAGAATTCAACCCGTGAGATAGAATCTCAAGAAATAAAATATACTTGAAAGATATTATCTCACGGGTTAAAGAAGCTGATTTTGGGAGTTTCTGGGATGTTTTCGAGCGACACATATTTGCAAAGAAGGCAACGGTTGAATCGACAAATAGGATCGGGTGTGATCCTGCTGCTCGGTAACCAGGATTGCCCCATGAACTTTGCCGAGAATCCGTATCCTTTCAGGCAGGATAGCTCGTTCCTCTACTTTTTTGGGCTCGATTTCCCCTGTCTGGCTGCCGTCATTGATATTGATCAGCAAACAGAGTGTGTCTTCGGCAATGACCTTTCAATAGATGATATTGTCTGGTCAGGATCACAACCGACATTGAAAGAGAAATGCCAAAAGGCCGACGTTTTTGAAACTGCCACACTCGATGAATTGCAGGCCGTTTTGAAAAAAGCAATCAAACAAGGCAAAAAAATCCATTTTCTCCCACAGTATCGGCCCGAAAATGTTCTAAAAATCGGTCAATTGATGTCAATCCCGCCATCAGCAATTCAGGACCATGTTTCTGAACCTCTGATACGAGCAGTCGTCGCACAAAGGTCCATCAAGTCACCGGATGAGGTTGAGCAGATCGAACAGGCACTTGAGATTACCCGTGAAATGCAGATTGCAGCTATGCAGCACGCCAGGCCTGGAATCTACGAGAGAGAAATTGCGGGGATTATGGAGGGCATAGCAGTATCTAAAGGTGTTCGACTGGCCTTTCCCACGATTTTCTCAATACATGGAGAGACACTCCACAATCATGGCCACGATAATCTGATGCAAAAAGGCAATATCGCGGTGAACGACAGCGGGGCTGAATCCGGCCTGCATTACGCCAGTGACATTACGCGGACAATTCCCATCGGCGGCAAATTCACCGGCCAACAGCGGGAAATCTACCAGATTGTACTAAGAGCTCAAGAGACAGCAATTACAGCCATCAAGCCAGGGGTAGAGTTCAGACGGGTGCACGAAATCGCATGTGTAGTCCTTGCATCAGGTTTGAAAGACCTCGGTCTCATCGAAACAGACCCAGAAGAGGCGGTCCAGGCCGGGGCACATACATTATTCTTCCAGTGTGGTCTCGGGCACATGCTCGGGCTTGATGTACACGATATGGAATCTCTCGGCGAAGATTATGTGGGCTATACGGACAAAATCAAGCGAAAGATGGAATTCGGCTGGCAGTGGCTAAGGTTGGCTAAGGCTCTGGAGGCTGGCTTCGTTGTTACTGTCGAGCCGGGGATTTATTTCATCCCTCAGTTGATCGACCGTTGGAATCAGCAACGTAAGTTTTGTGATTTTATAGACTATAGAAAAGTTGAGAGATATCGAGGCTTTGGCGGCATACGAATTGAGGATGATGTCTTAGTAACTGATAATGGCTGTCGTATCCTCGGTCCTGAGATCCCTAAGGGAATTGATGAAGTCGAAACAATCACATCACAATGATAGACTCCGCACCAAAGATAAAGTGAGATAAAGCGTCTAAAGTGACTAAAGTGCCTAAAGTTATAAATTTTACTTTAGTTCA
>Ga0315537_1001950_pt1 | contig 15943 bp, 10 predicted proteins | sample SalMarSW160270MG_FD_203091 | JGI IMG/M metagenome (GOLD analysis project Ga0315537, IMG submission 203091) | Salt marsh sediment microbial communities from the Plum Island Ecosystem LTER, Massachusetts, United States - Salt Marsh Sediment SW1602-70 ... | reverse complement strand
CCCTGCTTTCCTTCCATATTCTGCCCGTCATGTCGTAGAGTCGCACTGAGATCACTTTATTGAAATGGATCATACCATGCTGAACCGGATTGGGATAGGCAATAAGAACTTCACTGGAATCCTCCCGGCCAGTTATGGATGTTAATGTATTGCTGTACCCTGGAGTGGGGGCAGAATACATAATCCATGCTGTTCCTCCGTCTGTTTCCCTGCCATAAGAAATATCATCGATCTGACCTCCGAAAGCAAGGTAATCAATCAAGAGTGAATTCCGCACAGGAGACTCAAATATTCCGATCTCTTCACCCGATTTGTCCAGCTTGAAATTTGCATGAAGGGGTCCCTGACCGTTCTGTCCATCGGTCCAGATGAGAATGAAATCCCCTGGTCCTAAAATGGAATCGGGCAGTAACCACCGCGATGGTTTCTGAAGATCATCCGATAAATACTTATCACCCAGCCATACAGGATTGGGATCCCGGTTGTAAAGTTCAACCCAATCATCGTACTCACCATATTCATCAGCAAAGGTTATATCATTCCCTGCCATAAATTCATTGATCACAAGATCAGGATCACTGCTTTCAAATGCATGGATCAGATCAGGCTGGCAGGGTTCCCTGTATTCACCTGCTCCATCCGTATCATTCACGGTAACCTGGTAATTGATCCGGCTTTCGACAGGTACCGGATCCAGAGAAACAGTATAGACCTGATCGCCAGAGATCTGATCAAAGTCCAAACCGTTGTCCCGCATTTGGAGAATTTCTTCCGGTCCACCATTCACCGAATACATCAGTTCAACCCCGGCCAGTGGAGTATCATCAGATACATGAGCAGAGATTACAGGTATTTCGCCTAATCGTGGGTGATTGGACAGGATGTACTTAATTACAGGCAGTGTATTATGGGTGTCCAGTTGCTCATTTGCTGCCTCAATTCTGGTTGTGATGTAGGGTTTTAATCCATAGGCAACATGCCCCCCGAGTGGTTCATCAAACGATTGGTGGAAGTCTTCTATGGTATAGCCGTAATTGAGCGGATAATAGGGATCATTCTGCAGAGAAGGTGTGATCATTGTATGCAGGGAGTCAATTCTGGGAAAAAGCAGAGCTGTATCCATAATTTCTGTTACCAGTTGCTGAACATACCAGGAGAACTGATCCCTGTATTGCTGAACCTCCAGTATGCGGTTGTGAAGCGGCCTGCTTTCTCCATGTTTCGCCCAATCATAAATGTTCCGTATACCCCAATCCCTGTCTATCCAGTCAATGCCCAGTGTATTATCCAGATCGTACGGTATATATTCAAACTTCCCGGTAGCCGTGTTGTGATAGAGATAGAAATTATTTTTATTATAGGAATATCCGTCCCAGTTTCCGCTGATAACATCAAAAGCAAGGACTTTTAAAAAATCATCCACATTGAATATTTTTTCAATCATACAGGGCAGATTTTCTGTTGATGTGGTATTGAGAAGATAGATGAATTGACACAGATCATCATAATTATCCCTTTCAACATTTGTGCGTAAATCGTATGCCCTTCGGTCTCCGTTGGTAAATTTATAGTCATCCGGATTGGTGCTGAAGAAATTCAAATCGGCAGGCCAGAGGCATTTATACAAATTACCGCCCCTGTTTCCAAACCGGGAAAAAACAAATTGCTCATCAATATGTTCAACGTTGATATAGAGTCCATAATAATCCCCGTTAATGTATAGTTCCACATGGTTAGACCGGGGTGCGGGAATGTTACATTTCCTGAGAATATCCCAGCATAGCTTTGAACGAATTACCGAGGGATCGTTGTGCTCCCCGTTGATATTCATTTCTTCAAGTCCCTGATATTGTTGTCCCTGAATAAATGTATTGAAAGATACCTTGAATGATTTTTTCGGGGAATATCTTGAGGTGTTCCCACGAAGTCTGAATCCAACCTGGTATACCGTATCAGTAACCGTTCCTGCCTGAAAGATAACGGTTGCAGGGTATTCGTGGTAACTGGTCACATCAGTAAAGATGGCAGTCAGAGAATCGGGATCTATCAGGACATCAATCCTTGGTATCAGGGTATCGGTAAAAACCGGTTCCTCAACAGGGAAACCAGGCTGGGAGAAAACAGTTGTACCCCAAATCAGGAATAGGATATATACATTAATTCTCTTTATCACGCTAACAGAATTCCCCTGGTCCGATTATTTTCTCTGCTCAAGAAGCCATTCGTACAGTTCCTCGTTATTATAAGTCTCTGTCCATGAATCATGAGTGGCATCCGGGTAAACCGTGAATTTTACATTCCCGTTGATCTTCTTCAACGCATTAACCATCTCTTCCGATCGTTGTAACGTTACCACGGGGTCTTTCGCTCCATGGAAAACCCAGATTGGAATATGTTTAATTTTCCCCACCTGGGATGGATCACCGCCACCACAAATTGGAGCAAGGGCAGCAAACATTTCCGGATATTTCATGGACAGATCCCAGGTCCCAAATCCTCCCATGCTCAATCCTGTCAGGTAAATCCTGTTTCTATCTGCTCGATACCTTTCTATGATATCATCCAGCAATTCCTTCAGGATTTCCGGTGACCACCTCTGGTTTACAGGACATTGTGGTGACACGACAAGAAAAGGAAGGTCTTTTGATTGAACGATTTTCGGGGGGCCATGCATCGTAACGAGATCAAGGCTATCTCCTCTCTCCCCGGCGCCATGCAGAAATAATAACAGGGGCCACGATTTCTGCTCTTCCGTATCATACCCATTGGGAAGGTAGAGAAGGTACTTAACCTGGATACCAGGATTTGTATTGCTGACAAACAGTTGATGCGTCTGCCTGTGAATTGGTTTCATATTCGTCTGAGGATAAACAGAAAAAAATCCGGTTGAAAAACAAATTGCTACAAACAACAATCGGTATGGTTTCATATTCTAAAATAAGTGGTATTATAAAATTCAAAGCCGGGTCAACCTGCCAATTCCGTTCGTCCCGGCTTTGATAAAAAATTCAGTATAATTTAGATGTTCCGGTTCACCGCATTGAGGTCTTCAAATGCCTCTTTCAGTCTGTTAATAAAGCTTTGCTCTCCGCTACGCAGCCAGGCACGAGGATCGTAATATTTCTTATTGGGTTTATCTTCTCCTTCCGGATTTCCGATCTGTCCCTGCAAATAATCTTTCTTCTCCTTGTAGTAGTTGTGAATGCCGTCCCAGAATGCCCATTGCATATCCGTGTCAATATTCATTTTTATCACTCCGTACCCGATTGCTTCCTTGATCAGGTGTTTTTCGGATCCTGAACCTCCATGAAACACAAAATTCACGGGATTGGGACCCGTTCCAAACTTCTTCTGAATGTATTCCTGTGAGTTCTTCAGGATGATTGGTTTCAGTTCCACGTTCCCAGGCTTATAAACTCCATGTACATTACCGAATGCTGCAGCAATGGTAAAATTATCACTGATTTTTTTTAATTCTTCATATGCGTAGGCAACCTCTTCCGGCTGGGTGTACAATCGTGCGCTATCAACGCCTGAATGATCCACTCCATCCTCTTCCCCTCCGGTAACACCCAATTCAATTTCCAGGGTCATTCCGAGTTTACTCATCCGTTCCAGGTACTTTTTGCTAATTTCAATATTCTCCTTTATTGGTTCTTCGGAAAGGTCCAGCATGTGCGAACTGTACAGGGGTTTACCATGTTGTTTGAAGTACTTTTCTCCGGCATCAAGCAACCCGTCAATCCAGGGAAGCAGTTTTTTTGCAGCGTGGTCTGTATGTAATACAACCGGAACACCATAGTATTCAGCGAGTGTATGAACATGTTGTGCTCCGGAAATCCCACCGACAATGGCAGCCTGCTGGTTCTCATTGGAGATCCCCTTTCCTCCGAAAAAGACAGCACCTCCATTGGAAAACTGGATAATGACCGGAGAATTCACCTCCCTGGCCGTTTCCAGTACTGCGTTCACAGAGTTCGTACCGATCACATTTACAGCAGGAATGGCAAAATTATTTTTATTGGCATAACCAAATAAATCGTTAACCTCTTTACCGGATAAAACACCGGATTTGAATTTTCTGTTATCATTAACCATCATGGTAATTTTTTTAATTATCGTATAGTTGATTTCTCTCGTTGTAAGGGGTCATAAAGATAATACAAAAAGGGGGTATTCCCGAGTGGCTGTTACTTTTTTCTCTGTACAACCAGCTCGTTCCCTCCGTCAAGCATGTATTTCTGGTCGTAAAGAATCAAAGGGATGGTTGTTTTTGATCTGTTCCTGATTTCAATTGCCTTATGATTGACTTTCACATTCAGCAAATTGCCTTTGAAACGCACATTAAATGAATAAAATTCCCATTGATCAGGGATAAGGGGATTAAACCGTATCGTTCCATCCGCTATTCTCATTCCTCCAAATCCTTCCACGACAGCCATCCATGTTCCACCCATGCTGGTAATGTGTAGCCCCTCAGCCACATCTTTGTTGTAATCATCCAGGTCCAGCCGGGCAGTTCGCAGGTAGAGGTTATAGGCTACGTCAATATCGCCAATCCTCGCAGCCAATATAGTATGTATGCACGCTGACAGGGAAGATTCATGCACCGTTCGTGGTTCGTAAAAATTGAAATTCCGTCGGATGGTCTCCGTGTCATAACGGTCTTCGAAGAAATAGATACCCTGTAAAACATCGGCCTGTTTAATACAGGGGGATCGAAGAATCCTGTCCCATGACCAGTGTTGATTGATGGGAAGCTGGTTTGGATCTATCTCCCGTGCAAGGAACTGTTCCTTGTCCAGGTATCCATCCTGCTGAAGGAAGACTTGACCTTCCTCATAGAATGGATAGTACATGTTATCCACGATATCTCTCCACTTACTCGTCTCCTTCTCAACAACGAAACTCAACTTTGCAGCAATTTCAAGGAATCGTTGCGGATTATTTTTTCTGAGTAAAGCGATCTGTTCCATGGTATAATCAAGGGTCCAGGAAGCGATGGTATTGGTATACCAGTTGTTGTTGACGTTGTTTTCATATTCGTTTGGACCCGTGACTCCAAGGATTACATATTTCTGTTTGGGTTCAGAGAAGTTGACCCGCTGGCACCAGAATCGGGAAAGAGCAATCAGTACTTCCAAACCATAATCCTCGATGTATTTCTGATCACCGGTATGTCTCACATAATTATAGATTGCATATGCAATAGCACCATTGCGGTGGATCTCTTCAAAGGTGATTTCCCATTCATTATGACACTCTTCTCCGTTCATGGTAACCATGGGGTAGAGTGCTGCCCCGTTTTTAAATCCCAGTTTTTCAGCGTTTTCAATTGCCTTCCCAAGGTGTTTATAGCGGTACAGAAGCAGCTTTCTGCCCACATCGGGATTTGTCGTGCACAGGTAAAAGGGTAAAACAAATGCTTCGGTATCCCAATAAGTACTGCCCCCATATTTTTCACCCGTAAATCCTTTGGGTCCGATATTCAATCGCTCGTCTTCACCGGTATACGTTTGATTCAGATGGAAAATATTAAACCGGATTCCCTGCTGTGCAGCTACATCACCTCCAATCCGGATATCACTCTCTTCCCACTTCATGATCCATGCCTTTGTATGCTCTGCAAACAAGTTTTCAAAACCAATCGTGAACGCAATTTTCATTACCTGTTTGGCTTCGTGCATCAACCCCCCAAGATCACTATCCAGTGAGTTGAGATTTACCGCATACTTAAAGATTGTGAGTGTTTCTTCCCGCTGTAAGCGTATGCTGCAGGAGTTTTCCATGTGTTTTTCCCGTTCATTTCTGGTTATGTCATAACGAATTGGGTTACCGTCTTTCAAAAGATTAAATTTCATTCCTGTGCAAACGTTGAAATCAAGTTTTCTGGTCTTGCCAAGAATATATCCTTCTCCTTCTCCTGTTTCCCTGGTTACCTCCTCCCAGAATTGTTCGCCATAGTTTGCATCTTCATTTCGAACATCCAGGTCGATATATGGGGTAACGGTTATCTTGCCGCTGAAATTAAGTGGTTTGATCGAGTATTGTATAGCACCGATTTCCGGCATTACAATGCTCAGGAACCGGATGGATTCAACCGCAATTTTCTCCCCTCCGGGAAGCTCTGCAGTAAACGAACGCTGCAGGTAACCTTTCTTCATATTCAACGTTCTCCGGAATGAAAGGATTCTGCATTTTGCCAGGTCAAGGGTTTCATCATTGATCTTAACATCAATACCTATCCAGTTGGCAGCATTAAGCACTTTGGCAAAATACTCCGGATAGCCGTTCTTCCACCATCCCACGCGGGTTTTATCCGGATAATAAACGCCTGCAATATAATTTCCCCGGAGTGTATCCCCGCTATAGGCTTCTTCAAAATTTGCCCGCTGCCCCATCTTACCATTACCGAGTGAAAAAATACTTTCAGAAGCCCGGTTGTTTTCAGGATTAAAACCATCCTCAATAATCAACCATTCATCATGTTTCAGGTAGGAAGCCATTGTAAATCTTTTAGTCTTTATCTTCAACAAACCAAACCAGAAATGCTGCTATAAGCAGAGAGCATCCCCCAAGTAACAAGGCATAAATCGCTTGATTTTCAAACAGGATTCTGACAAAAAAACCAAGGATGGCTGCTGCAGTAATTTGCGGAATCACAATAAAAAAATTGAAAATGCCCATATAGGTTCCCATTTTATGGGAAGGAAGGGAACCTGTGAGTATTGCATACGGCATGGCAAGAATAGCTGCCCATGCAAGTCCTATGCCCAGCTCAGGTATCATCAACATGGTTGGATTCTTAATGAAGAAAAAAGAGGCCATGCTCACACCCCCCACAACCAGACTGATGGCATGTACAGTTTTCCGGTTGGTCAGTTTTGCCATCCACATGATCAAAAATGCCATTATCGCAGCGAAACCATTGTAGACAGCCATTAACATACCAACCCAATCTGCACCGGTATTATACTCCTTTTGTATTCGCTCCAGCACGGCAACTGATTGAGGCTTCAAATCGATAAACTCCTTCTTATGCTCATCTACAAAGAATTTTACAATTCTCATGGATGCCACAACTTTTTTCCCTTCTTCAAACCGTTGTGATAACCTGTCTAAATCCTCTTCAACCAGGCCAATGTTTTCCCACTGCGCAGCTTCATCCAACAGTTTAAGTTGCTCAACAGTACGAACCAGATCAGCATGCGTTTCCCGGTCAAGTCCCATGTCATATTTTGTACTGGTAACACCGGCTGTCGTGTATATCCACATGGAAAACAGGGCAAACCATGAAAAGAACTGGACCAGGGCCAGTTGTTTCATCGTTTTTGGCATTTTAAAAAGATCATTGATTACCACAACCATTCCGCTCCCTGTTTTCTTCTGATGGGTGAGCCAACCAACAATCAATTGCAGGATACCAAAGAGAGCACCTCCGACAAACAACACGCCTAAACCATAATCCATAAAGATGAAATAGTAGAATAGCAAAAAGAGGGAGGCACTGATGATTAGCCAGATCATACCACTTCGGATTAACCGATTGTAAGCAATTGGATGCTCGTCGTGTGTCGAATTCTCTGATGAAGCTTTTTCTTTCGCTTCCTCAGAGAATTCTTTTAACTCATCAGGCGAATACTCTTTTGTCCGTGTAACTGTCCAGAGCACAGCTAAAAAGAAAACCAATCCCCCGATATAAAATGAGAATTTAACCGATGGAGGAATTTCTCCTTCACCTGCTGTATTTGATATGTGAAACCAATTTGTCATTATCCATGGAAGTGCTGAAGCGATGATTGCACCTGTTCCAATAAAGAAACTTTGCATTGAAAATCCCATGGTTCGCTGGTTTGATGGTAGCATATCTCCTACAAAGGCACGAAAGGGCTCCATGGAGATATTGATGGATGCATCCATGATCCATAACATGCCGGCAGCAACCCAGAGAACCGGTGAGTTCGGCATAATGAGCAAGGCAATGGAAGCAAGAATAGCCCCCGTGAGAAAATAAGGCCGTCTTCTGCCAAGCCGGTTCCATGTATTATCGCTCATGTGACCGATAATGGGTTGAATGATCAAACCGGTAACGGGCGCAGCAATCCACAATATTGGGATACTATCGACACTCGCGCCAAGGGTTTCAAAAATCCGGCTGACATTGGCATTCTGGAGTGCGAATCCAAACTGGATCCCGAAGAATCCGAAACTCATGTTCCATATTTGCCAAAAACGAAGTTTGGGTTTTGCTTTCATGCCAAAAATATCTTTGGAAGAGCGGTTGTAAAGTATATGCACTCCACATTCAAAAATAGCGATAAAAATTGAATTGTACCCTTATTATCCTATTTATTATCAAGCAGATGGGTGCAAATAATTCGAAAGATTAAGGAAGCGGTTGTTTCAAACGTTTGCGACAAAATCAAAAAAAATTCAAAAAGATTTAAACATTTTGTAAATTGTCGGTGGATTTTGTTTTTTTAACCTTTAATTTCTCAAATGATGGCAGAGAATACGCTGAAGATCGAGCATTATCTCAATACATCCGAATCCGGCAGTCCCTATTCAGCGGAGGACTTCTATCCGGTTGAGTTGAAAATATCCTATAACGACAAAACAATACATATCCGCAGCAAAATTGCCGATTATTGCCAGCTGTATCGCGGTGATATTAAAAACCTTATTGACAACCACCAGGAGTTGCTTAAGCACGCTCTACAAGGATACTACACCAAAAAATTTTATACCCTCATCTTTAAAAAAAAGTCATTCCCGATCTATGACCTGCTGATGGATGAAATACAGCTGATTGAAAAGATCATCTCATTCAACCAGCCGTTTGATGAAAAAAATTTTACTGCACATAATCTTGGAACAGAATATGCAAAACACACAACCGATATTGCTCATATCCTGGACGACAACATCAAAGAATTATACCTGAACGAGATCAAGGGTCTATTTGTAAAAAGTATCGATCCAAAGAAGAGCAAAGAAGTGTTTCAGATATCCAATTTTTTCATCCATTTTATTAACTGGGAAAAGCGGTTCAGCAGCTTTTATGAAATGACCTACGAGGTGCTGCCAAGTGAGATCCGATTGCTGGAAAACTATCTATCTCCCGAATTCAAATGCCTGATCAAAGCCTATATGGCTTTTCAAACACAGGTGAACATCATCAAAAGAACCTTTGAAAAGAAAACGCCCGGTAAAATATCAACCCTCTCCTGGTTCGAGTGGGAAAGTGAGATCCGTACTTTTCTAACGCGCAAGTATGAAAAGATCTTTGGGAGAACAAAGACAATAGAGTACATCGACGGATTGAATAAAGTCATTTCAGATTATATTCACCAGTCAGCCCTTCGGTCCTGAGATGGATTATCATTTCAACAGTTGAGGCGAAGAAAAAAACAGGGTACATTATCTCTCCACTACAACCTTTCGAATTTCAACACCGGAAGAATTTGTGATCCGGAAGAAATAGATTCCCTGTGACAGATTATCCAGGGATACCTGGAATTTGTTTTTGCTTATAGAACGGAATGATCGTATCGTTTTCCCTGTCATATCAAGAATTTCAAGATCCCATGGGTTAAATTCTTGTGTTGCAAGTTGAACCGTTATCCATTGGCTTGCCGGATTTGGGTAGATTTTTAAATGCCCAAATCGGGGTTTTTCAATTGACGTGGGTGAGATGGAAATGGAAACCTGAACGGTATCTCCCTCGCAACCGTTCGTTGTGGTTTCAACTACTGAGACATTACCCTGACCGGATTGTGTCCATACCACAACGATCGTGTCACCTCCTTGTGTTGAGAGGATCTCCCCGTGCATAACAGACCAGGAATAGAATGAAGAAGTATCCGATTCTACCCGGTAAGTAACGGTATCATTCTGGTTCACATTTATCTCACCATAGATCGGACCGGTAATGATCTCAGGGGGTTGTGAAAGCATGACACTATCGGAAACGGTATTCAGATTAGCATCCGTGACCGTTACCGTATAATAATGGTCAGCTGAAAGATCATATACCGTAGGGTTGGTGTTGCTTTGCGGGTCATTCCAGAGAATGGTGTAGGGCGGCATCCCTCCCGTTATCGTAACGGTGGCTGTTCCATCTGAATATCCGTAACAGGAAACATTTGTGCTGTCGCTGATATATGCATACAGTGGCTCGACAAAATGGGTGTAATGGTATTCCCATTTATAATCGTTTATCCAGCTCCCCTCAATGGTTTGCCACTGCTGATCAGTTTCCCTGGTCAGGTAACCCATTTCATCATACTCCATAAGGTACCTTTTGTTTACATCCCATGCTTCTCCATTCCATGTATGATAAATAATCTCCGATTCCAAACCGGCAACTGCGTATTGATACGTATACCTTACGGTGTTCTTCCATATACCTGTAATCCATGCCTGATACGTTTTCTCCGTTACCTGATCTGACTGATTAAGGATATAGGTTATTTTCGTACTTTCTGCCCAGCTTGAACTCCCTGTCTGCCAGACAAATTGAATCTCCTCAACCAGATTTCCTGAACCATTATAATAATACAGGTTTTTCGTATAATTCACCCAGGTTGAATCGAGGGAGTTCCAGTTTTGACGCAACATTTCTGTTTTCAGATTATTTTCGTAGGTATAGGAGAACCGGTAATTCATCTCCCATCTCAGGCTATCCGGATTCCAGTCCTGCCGCTCATAATAGATCCAATGTTGTGACTCATCATAGGCATAGAGAAACCGGGCAATATTATTCCAGGATTGTTGTGTATCGTTCCATGCCTGTTCGGTGTAACTGGTCAGGTTGTTATATGCATTGAAAAGGTACAGCCATTGTTTATAGTTGATCCAATCCTGGATTGAACCACTCCATGCTTTCATCACCACTTTATTCCTGTTCCCGTTATCATCATAATAATATTCCTGCAATAGATTATTCTCCCACATTCCGGGATTGGCGATCCAATCTTTTACAATGGTATTGATCCGAACGTTGCCTTCATTGTAATTATGAAATATACCATACGTCTTTATCCATTCTGTATTTGCAGCACTCCAGTCAAATTCATACACTGAATCCAGTTTTGATTCCTCTCCCTTTGTGATTGCATTTTCTTTAAGTGAGTAAGGATCAATGATTGTATCTGTTGCATGAAAAAATCGATCCGGGTAATGTAGCCTTCCCTCCGGCTGTGCAGTAATCCTGAGAGCAAAAGAGATAATAATCAGTATGCCTGTGATCCTCTCCATTGGGGGAAACGTGTTCATCATTTAAACCAGTTGTATCTGGTATGTTTTCAATTCCTTTTCAAGTGCACGTGCATTCCCGGTTAATTTATCCAGGAAATTCCAGAACGCTTTCCCGTGATTCGGATGAACGGTATGGGTTAGTTCATGGATGATGACATAATCCCGAAGGTGCGATGGAAGCCTCATCAGGTGCAGGTTCAGGTTGATGTTTTTATGGTTTGAACAGCTTCCCCAACGGGTTTGTGCATTTTTTATGAACACCTTATTATAGGTTAACCCATAGCGCTCTGCCAGCTCATTCACTCTTCCGGGAAGGTATCGCTTTGCTTCAATACGGAGTGCTTCGGTTACTCCTATCCGGATCACTTCCTGGAACCTGTGATCTGAAATAATTCTGTTCCCGGGATGAAAAACAGCCATCCTTCCATCTGAAATCTTTATACGGAAATGGTCCGATGCATGTTGCAGTATAACCAGTTTGTGTTGACAGATTGCATACACGGAATCCGCATCAAAGAAGGTTCTGTTCTCCTCCATGTGCCTGAAATGCTGCTGGTGTTTGATGATCCACGATTTTTTTTGATCAACGAATTTCAGAGCCCTTGAAACCGGCAAACCCCTGGGTATTGTCACCACCACACCATCTCCCGGTTTTAACCGGATACTGATCCTTTTCACCCGGGGATTCAACCGGATGGTTATTTCACCGATATCCGTTACTGTTACTTTTTTAATTTCCATGGCAAGCGACTCCGCTGAGATCATTCACTTTGCATGCGTGAAAAGATGAACCACCCTGTTGTGAAAAAATGTAATTGGTCGAATTTTTATCCAATATAAGAATTCAAATTGCGTTTTATCCCTATCTTTACGCTAATTTTTTAAAATCCAAGCATGATGAAAAGTAAGCTTTTGATCTCCTGTTTGTTAGTTGTAATGCGGTTAACCGGGGTGACAAGTGCCTTTGGGCAGGCAGAGATCTGGCCTTTGGAAAAATGCATCCTTTATGCTATTGAAAACAACATACAGGTTAAACAGATGGAGCTCTCTTCCGAGTATAATAGCAATATCCTTTTTCAATCAAAACTTGGCGTACTCCCAAATCTGAATGCAGGAGCCTCCCATTCCTGGTCTTTTGGAAGAGCACTGGATGAGACAACCTATGAGTTCACGAAAGATCAAACCGTAATGTCTGATAACCTCTATATCAGCAGTTCGGTTACGTTGTTTAACGGTCTTCAAACGCTGAATACCATTAAGCTGAACCAATATAACCTCATGGCAAGCCTTGAGGATGTTGACAAAATCAAGAACGATATTTCATTAAGTATTGCATTAGCCTATCTTCAGATTCTGTTAAACATAGAATTGCTGGAGGTCACAAACAGCCAGCTAGAGATTACCAATTTACAAATTGAGCGAACCCGGCAGTTGGTTGAAGCAGGCAGCCTTCCACATGGCAGTTTACTGGAGATCCAGGCTCAGGCAGCCGCAGAGGAGTTGCAGCAGGTGAATTTCCAAAACCAGCTCGATATCTCTTACCTCACACTGACCCAGCTGCTTGAACTCGATTCGGTGGGCAATTTTCAGATTGAGATACCCGATCTTCCGCTACCGGAAGAGAAATTCCTGCTCGAATCGGTTAATGAAATCTATTCCGCTGCCGAGAAAATTCTGCCCCAGGTGAAAGGTGCCGACTACCAGCTTAAAAGCTCGGAGATCGGTCTCGATATTGCCCGGGGTGCCAGAAGCCCACGACTTTCACTTTCCGGTTCCTATGGAACACGCTATTCCAATATCCTGAAAAAATACGCCCTTGTGCCGGGAGAAACTTCCGATCCGTTACCTATCGGAACGGTGGAAGGAACCGGAGAAACGGTCTACACCTTCCCCCAACCATTGGTGGTTTCGGAAAATTATCCGTTTGGTAATCAATTTACCGATAATGCAACCTACGGGGTACAGTTCAATCTTACCATCCCAATATTTAATGGCTGGCAAACCAACACCACGATCAGTAATGCAAAGATCTCTGTGCTCAATTCAAAGTATAATCTTGAATACACCCGGAACATGCTTTACAAGGAGATCCAACAGGCTTATGCGGATGCGGTTGCTTCACTGAAAAAATACAGGGCTTCAGAAAAGGCGGTCTCTTCCATGGAAGAATCGTTCCGGTACACGGAACAGAAATTCAATGTTGGCATGGTTACTTCCGTTGATTACAATACAGCCAAAAACCAGCTTATGAGTACACAATCAGATCTTCTGCAATCGAAGTATGAGTATATCTTTAAAACCAAAGTTCTTGAATTTTATCGGGGAAACCCGTTGAGTTTAAAATGATCAATCCAAGTAAGAAACTATAATACCGAGCATCCATGAAGAATAAGAAGCTTTTCAGAATAGTTATTGTTATCACACTCCTGGCAATCATCCTGGCTATTGTTGGAAAACGAGTAGGCTGGTTTGGAAAAGAGGAGGTTGTTGAGGTGGCTGTGGAAAAGGGGGAGAACCGTACGATTACTGAAACCATTACTGCCAACGGAAAGATCCAGCCTGAAACAGAGGTCAAATTAACTCCTGAAGTTTCAGGAGAGATTGTTGAACTACATACCCGTGAGGGGGCCAATGTATCCAGTGGTAATCTATTGGTTAAGATTAAACCCGATATTTATGTTTCAGCTGTGAACCGGGCAAGGGCAGCCCTCAATTCTTCAAAAGCAAGGCTTGAGCAGGCTGAAGCGCAGTATATACAGAGCCAGTTATCCTTCGAGAGAAATAAGAAATTGTGGGAACAACAAACCATTTCCAGATCAGATTTCGAAGCTTCAGAAGCAACATATAAGATGGCTCTTGCCGACCGTAATGCAGCATCCTTTTCAGTAAAAAGCGCAGAAGCCACCTTAAGTGAAGCACAGGAGAACCTGATAAAAACGACCATCTATGCTCCAATAAGCGGAACCGTTTCCATGCTTAATGTTGAACTGGGAGAACGGGTCCTGGGTACCCAGATGATGACTGGAACCGAGTTGATGCGTATAGCCGATCTTTCCCGGATGGAAGTGCTGGTGGAGGTGAATGAAAACGATATTATCCGCGTGAATAATGGTGATACAGCCATCATCGAAGTGGATGCCTATCTGGATGAAAAATTCAAGGGGGTTGTCACTGAAATCGCCAATTCCGCTACCTCAACCGGTATCTCTATTGACCAGGTTACCACCTTTGATGTGAAAGTGCTACTGCTACAAGCATCCTATCAGCACCTGATTACAGAGAGAAGCCCCAATCCTTTCCGTCCCGGTATGTCAGCAACCGTAGATATTCAAACGGAAACAAAAACAGATGTTCTTTCAATTCCTATCCAGGCTGTAACCACCCGCCTGGATACAACAGAAGCACAACACGATGAAAAGGGTATCATCCTTGCGGATGAAGACCCAAAAGTAGTGGTTTTTATCGTCTCCGGAGAGATGGTTCGTTTACGGGAAGTTAAAACGGGAATACAGGATAACAACTTCATCGAGATAGAATCCGGATTAACCCTTGATGAAGAGGTTGTTGTGGCACCCTATAGCGCCATTTCACGAAAACTTCAGGACAGTACGTTAATCGAAATCGTTACAAAAGAAAAACTATTTGAGGAAGAGGGTAAATAAACAATCTCCCGGAACTGCAGCTTAAAGCATCGCATGAAATGGCACTCATCCTGAACATTGAAACAGCTACTCCTGTATGTTCAGTTGCTATCAGTCAGGATTCTAAAATCACCGGGATTCTGGAAAGCAGAAAAGATAAATCTCATGCATCCCTTCTGGCACCCTTCATTCATGAGATTTTCAAGAAAAACTCGATCAGAAAATCCGAAATGGATGCCGTTGCCGTTAGTCGTGGACCCGGTTCCTATACCGGATTACGGATCGGGGTATCAACTGCGAAGGGCATTGCTTTTGCACTAAATAAACCCCTGATCGCAGTTGACACCCTGCAGGCTATGGCGTATGGCGTGATGAAGAATCTTGATCACGGATTTTCGCAATCCATTGATCATGATACCTGGTTATGTCCCATGATCGACGCACGAAGGATGGAGGTATATTCAGCTTTTTTTGATGTCCATATACAGCAGCAGCGTAAAATCAGCGCTGAAATCATCGACCCCCGATCATTTCAGGATATTCTATCCCGGCGACAAGTGCTCTTCTTTGGCACCGGTACAGAAAAATGCAAAACAGTACTGAATCACCCCAATGCCTCCTTTATCGACCATTTCTCTCCTTCTGCCGAATATCTGATCCCGTTTTCAGAAGAGAAATTTCATCGGCAGGAGTTTGAGAATATTGCTTATTTTGAGCCATTTTATCTGAAGGATTTCATTGCTACCATCCCCAGGAAAAATATCTTTACATAATATTTTCGTATCATTCATCACAATAACTGACGCAATGGTAAAGTTTTTGCTTTAGTTGGATTATGAAGCAGTGTAAATATATCGTTCTGAGTCTTCTCCTTTACCTGATCTCTTTCCCCATTGGCGCTCAGGAGGAGCCGGTTGAATTTTCCCCTTACCAGCCCGGTGAGCGGTTGAGTTATCTGATCCATTACGGATTAATCCATGGTGGAAATGCAATCCTTTTTTTGGAAAGCGATACCCTTACCGGGAAAAATGTACACCACCTGG
>Ga0315537_1001949_pt1 | contig 15954 bp, 13 predicted proteins | sample SalMarSW160270MG_FD_203091 | JGI IMG/M metagenome (GOLD analysis project Ga0315537, IMG submission 203091) | Salt marsh sediment microbial communities from the Plum Island Ecosystem LTER, Massachusetts, United States - Salt Marsh Sediment SW1602-70 ... | reverse complement strand
CCCATAAATGTTTCCATCATTTTACCCATCTCCTCAGTATACTGTTCCAGATACGGTCCCAGGCGTTTTTCCATCTCAGCTCCAAACTCGTCGCCAAATTCCTCAGTCCCGGGCAATTCATCGAGACGCTCCATCTCCGCCATGATTTTCGGATCGAGAAGGAAACTCTCATCCTGAAATTTTGACGATTCTTCCTGTTGTTCTTCGGGCGACATGCTGAACATGTTTTCAAAAAAATCTTTCAGTGCTTTTACCCCGGATTTAAAAATCTGCTCCATCAGATCGATAATTTCATCCTTGGCTGCTTTGAATTCATCCAGAGTTTGTATTGACTGCAGGCGGGCGACAGTCTGATCAACTAATTGGTCTCTTTCTTCCATAATAATTTTTTTTTTAAAAGAATCTCAGGAAATGTACTTATTTTGAACGAGAATAAATGTATCCTAATAACAAATTACTAGGAATATTGCGAAAATCATGATTAGCTACCTGCTAACAGCAGTGATTAGTCTTGCAGGGTTTTATTTCGTGAAGATGATAGGGTGATTTATGTTAATTGTTAAAAGTTATGCCATAGGCATCCCTAACGGGATAAGTTAACAGGTTAGGGGAAAATTCATCGTATCACTATTTTTCACCAGCACGGTCTGACGGTTTAATCCGTCTGACCGATAGAAAAAAAACGAAGAATCTATCCGTCAGACCCTTTATGGGTCAGACGGTGACGGCATATTCCTTTTTTCTTCCAATCGGCAGGAGGTGTTATAAAACCACTAAAGAGCAAACTCTGGTGTTTTTCCGCAGATAAAAAAACCTCCCTTCGGGAGGCTTTTTTGTGATGTGATCCCGGCGGATTACTCGCCCCTGACTGCAGTCAGGGACTCGTGATCACCGGGGGGTGGGCTAACACATCAACAAAAAGCACCGCAAAGCGGTGAATTTTTTTATCTGCTGAAAACCACTAAAGAGCAAACTCTGGTGTTTTTCCGCAGATAAAAAAACCTCCCTTCGGGAGGCTTTTTTGTGATGTGATCCCGGCGGGATTCAAACCCACGACCTTCAGAACCGGAATCTGACGTTCTATTCAGCTGAACTACGGGACCAACTTAAGTATTTCCCTTTGTTCAACTGACGGAGGAAACGTTAATCTGACGTTCCCTGCCTGCCGGCAGGCAGGTACTCAGCTGAACTACGGGACCATATTCGGTGCAAATTTAAAAAATATAATTAATTTCGCTGTTTGTTATTTAGAAACCGATACCAACAGGAACATAATGGATTACAATTTTCGGCAAGTAGAGAAGAAATGGCAAAAATACTGGGAGGAACACCAGGTGTATAAAGTGGATATCGATCATTCCCGTCCGAAATATTATGTGCTCGATATGTTTCCTTACCCATCCGGTGCAGGACTCCACGTGGGACACCCGCTGGGATATATTGCCTCGGATATCTATGCCCGTTACAAACGACTGAAAGGATTCAACGTGTTGCACCCCATGGGATTCGATGCCTATGGGCTGCCTGCCGAACAATACGCCATACAGACCGGTACACACCCGGCTGTGACTACCGGGAATAATATCAAACGCTACCGGGAACAGATGGATAAGATCGGTTTCTCCTACGATTGGAGCCGGGAAGTAAAAACCTGCGATCCCGGCTACTACAAATGGACACAGTGGACCTTTATCCAGCTTTTCAAATCGTGGTATAACAACAAAACCAATAAAGCCGAATCGATCGATACCCTGATCGTTGAGTTCGAAAAAAATGGGAATCAAAACGTCGATGCCGGTTGCGGAGAGGTACAGGAATTCACTGCTACCCAGTGGAAGGGCATGAGCGAGAAGGAACAACAGGAGATCCTGATGAGTTACCGGCTGGCATACCTCGATGATACCTGGGTAAACTGGTGCCCTGCACTGGGAACCGTGTTGGCAAACGACGAGGTGAAAGATGGCTTCTCCGAACGGGGCGGTCATCCTGTGGAACGAAAACTGATGAAGCAGTGGTCGCTGCGGATAACCGCCTATGCCCAGCGGCTGCAGGATGGTCTTGATACCATCGACTGGTTCGAATCACTGAAGGAGGTCCAGAGAAACTGGATCGGCCGCTCAGAAGGGGCCGTCGTATACTTCAAAATAGAAGGCTTTGACGATATCATCGATGTGTTCACCACCCGCCCCGATACCCTCTTTGGTGCTACCTTCATGGTGCTTGCACCCGAACACGAATTGGTGGATAAGATCACAACTCCGGAATGCCGGGAGAAAGTGTCCACATACATAACCTGGGCTAAAAACAGGTCCGAAAGGGACCGGATAGCCGATGTAAGGCAGATCACCGGCGAATTTACCGGGGCATACGGTATCAACCCGCTGAACGATGAAAAGATCCCGATCTGGGTTGCCGATTATGTGCTGGCAGGATATGGCTCCGGAGCCATCATGGCCGTTCCGGGACACGACAGCCGCGATTTTGCCTATGCCAGGCATTTCAACCTGCCCATCATCCAGGTGGTAACCGAAAAGGATAAGCCGATGGAAGATCCGGCTTCATGGGAAGACTCCTACGACTCTAAAGAGGGGATCATGGTAAACTCCGGATTCATGAATGGCCTTGAAGTGCAGGATGCCATTCGAAAAGTGATCGACTACATCGAGGAGCGAGGACTTGGTTTCTGCCGGGTCAATTACCGCCTGCGGGATGCCATATTCAGCCGTCAGCGATACTGGGGTGAACCCTTTCCAATCTATTACAAAGATGGTATGCCCTACCCGCTCGATGAATCCGAGTTGCCCTTGCTGCTTCCCGATGTGGATAAATACATGCCGACCGAAACCGGAGATCCTCCCCTTGCCCGGGCAAAAGGGTGGAAAACAACGGATGGTTATCCCATCGAAACCAATACCATGCCCGGTTTTGCCGGTTCAAGCGGATACTACCTCAGATTCATGGATCCATGGAACGACACTGAATATTTCTCGAAAGAGGCAAACGATTACTGGAGAATGGTGGATCTCTATATCGGCGGGGATGAACACGGAACCGGTCACCTGATCTATTCCCGCTTCTGGAATAAGTTCCTGTATGATATCGGACTGGTGTGTACCGATGAACCTTTCCACAAACTATTCAACCAGGGGAAAATACAGGGACGGTCAAACTTCGTCTATCGTATCAAAGGGACCAAAAAGTTCGTCTCCTATAACCTTAGGAAAGAGCATAAGACCATCCGCATGAATGTCGATATAAACCTGGTCAGGAATGATGTTCTCGATATCGAGGCATTCAGGAAATGGCAACCGGAATTCAAGGATGCCGGGTTCATCACTGAAGATGGTAAATACATCTGCGGTTGGGAGGTCGAAAAGATGTCAAAATCGAAACACAACGTTGTGAATCCCGATGAGTTGATCGAAAAACATGGAGCGGACACCCTGCGGCTATATGAGATGTTCCTGGGGCCCCTGGAACAACATAAACCCTGGGATACCAACGGCATCGAAGGCGTTTCACGTTTCATCCGGAAGCTGTGGCGGTTGTTTTTTGATGAACAGGAAAAATTCCTGGTAACAGAAGATAACGCTTCAGAAAAAGAGCTGAAGGTATTGCATAAAACCATCAGGAAAGTTCAGGACGATATCGAACGGTTATCCCTCAACACCGCCGTCAGCTCATTCATGATCTGTGTGAACGAATTGCAGGATCTCGATTGTCATAAAAAAGAGATACTGGAACCACTGATCATTGCACTTTCCCCCTATGCTCCCCATGTGACAGAAGAACTCTGGGAAAAGCTGGGGCACTCAAAAAGTATTGTCTTTGCCACTTACCCGGAAGTTGATGAAAGATACCTTGAAGAGGAAACCTATGAATACCCGGTATCGTTCAATGGGAAGTTGCGGTTCAGGATAAACCTTCCGACTGACCTGAGCAATGAAGATATCGAATCGGCCGTGTTACAACATGAAAATGCACAGCGGTGGCTGGAAGGGAAACAACCAAAAAAGGTGATCGTTGTTCCGCAAAAAATTGTAAACATCGTAGTTTGAAAACAACCAGTCAAAAAAATATCAACCTGCGTCCGGCACATCTGGTTGGGTCTTTCAGTGTATTAATCCTGATCCTGTTGCTGCTCATTTTTCCGGGTAGTAGCGAATCAAACAAAATCCCAATAGACCGGGTAGAAGAGGATACAGTCCGGCTAACACCTGTTGTTGAAACCCGGTATGGTTACCCCGTTGAGCCCTATGACCTGATCTACGGGAGGGTCAGCAGAAACCAATACCTCTCAGGCATCCTGTACCGGTATAATGTTTCTTCTCAAACGGTTCACGAGATAACGCGGAAATCCAAAAACATCTTTGATGTGCGAAACATCAGGCAGGGCAATCACTATACACTCTTCTGTTCAAAAGATTCTCTTTCAACTGCTCAGATCTTTGTATACGAACATACCCCCACCGAATTTTTTGTTATTGACCTGCGCGATTCGATACTGGTTACAAAGCGAGAGAAAGAGGTAGCTGCTGTACAGAAAACAGCCCGGGGAACAATAGAAACTTCGCTATGGTATGCCATGACCGACAGCGGAATAAATCCTATCCTGGCCATTGAGCTCTCTGAGATTTTTGCCTGGAGCATCGATTTCTTCGGGTTGCAGAAGGGAGATGAGTTCAAGGTGATGTATGAAGAGCAGTATATTGATACCCTGTCTGTCGGGCTGGGGAAAATATATGCAGCCTGGTTCAAACATGCCGGCGAAGAGTTTTATGCCATACCCTTTATTCAGGATGGGGAAGAGAGCTATTACCACACCGATGGTCAGAGCCTGAAAAAAGCATTTCTGAAGGCTCCTCTGCGGTTCTCCAGGATCAGTTCCGGATTCTCCCATTCCCGACTGCATCCCATCCTGAAAATCAGACGGCCACATTATGGTGTCGATTATGCAGCACCGATCGGCACTCCGGTCCATGCCATCGGTGACGGAAAAGTCATCCAGATGGGAAGAAACGGAGATGCAGGGAACATGGTGAAGATTCGTCATAACAGCGTTTATACCACCGCTTACCTTCACCTTAGCCATTACGCCCAGGGAATGTACACCGGGAAATATGTCAAACAGGGTGAAACCATCGGGTATGTCGGGAGCAGCGGATTATCTACCGGTCCGCATCTCGATTTCCGGTTTTACCGGAATGGATCACCCATCAATCCACTTACGGTTAAAGCTCCCCCGGTGCAACCCATTAAAGAGGAAAATCTTGAAACATTCAATAAAGTCAAAGAGGTCATTGTCGAAGTATTGAATACCTTTTAAATCCAACCATTACATATTATATATCTTCTCTTGTGGAAAATATTAGCCTCGAATTCACTAATAAAAAATCGAATGGAAAAATAGCCGATGTAATCGTAAAAACATTCATGCATTCGTGGCTTTAAAATATTCCTGAAACTGGAAACAATACGCACTGACAATGCCTATCTGTCAGGTTGGAAGGAATTACCCGGCAAAAAACCGGAAAAATTGTCAAAAAATCCATAATTTTGCGGAAGATTTGATTTCAGCAGAGCAACTATGGATAATGTACAAAAAATAAAGCAGCGTTTTGGTATTATTGGAAATTATATCGGATTAAACCGGGCTATTGACATTGCCGTCCAGGTTGCTCCTACCGATCTGTCGGTGCTCATTTCCGGTGACAGTGGTACCGGTAAAGAGGTGTTCCCACAGATCATTCATCAATACAGTGCAAGAAAACACGGCCAATATATCGCTGTCAATTGTGGAGCAATCCCCGAAGGGACCATCGATTCGGAATTGTTTGGCCATGAAAAAGGATCGTTTACAGGGGCTACCGACAGCCGAAAAGGATATTTTGAGGTGGCTAATGGAGGAACAATTTTTCTGGATGAAGTGGCTGAACTTCCACTGGCTACGCAGGTCAGGCTACTGCGTGTTCTGGAAAGTGGAGAATTTATCAAGGTGGGATCTTCAAAAGCACTGAAAACGAATGTCCGGGTTATCGCAGCAACCAATGTTGATATTCTCATCCCCATTCAGGAGGGAAAATTCAGGGAGGATCTGTTCTACCGCCTGAATACCGTACCCATTATTATTCCTCCCCTACGGAAGCGTGGGGTGGATATTCATCTCCTTTTCAGGAAATTCGCTGTTGATTTTGCCGATAAATACCGGATGCCGGCAATCAGTCTCGATGAGCCGGCCCAGCAGGTCCTGTTGAGCTACTCCTGGCCGGGAAATATCCGGCAGCTAAAGAATATTACAGAACAAATATCCGTTATCGAACAAACGAGACTCATCGGCGCCGATACCCTGAGGAGTTATTTGCCCGATTACCAGAGTGTGAAACTTCCGGCTATCATACAGAAAGATGAAACCAGGTCATTCTCTTCTGAGCGTGAGATACTCTATAAGATCCTTTTCGATATGAAAAACGATATGAATGACCTGAAGAAACTGGTGTTTGAACTGATGGAAAAGGATCATGGTGATATTGAAATGAGTGATAGCAAAGAAAAACTGATCCAGAAATTGTATAAGAGTGTGGAGACGCCAACCAAGGAAACCCCTTCTCATTTTGAGGTCACTTCACCGGAAGACAATACCATTCAGGATACAGAAGAGGTTGTGGAAGAATCCCTTTCACTGGTTGACAAGGAGATCGAACTGATAAAAAAAGCCCTGGAAAAACATCATGGCAAACGAAAACATGCTGCTCAAGAGCTGGGTATATCAGAACGAACACTCTATCGAAAAATAAAAGAGTATAACATTGACTGAGATACAGGTCATGGAAAAACCGTTTCGGTTTCAACGATTATACAGAATTGTTATCCTGATTCTGTCTGGCACATTCCTGGTAACCATCCCGGGATGTAAGATAACCTATTCCTTTTCGGGTGCTTCCATCTCCCCCGATGTAAAAACCATCTCCGTTCAATTTTTTCAAAACAGGGCTGATCTGAACGGGGGAGTGATCCGCGCAGGTTTTGATCAGCAGTTTACCGATGCGTTGAAAGATAAATTCAGGGCACAAACCGGACTTGAGTTTGTGAACGATATCGGGGATGTCAATTTTGAAGGTGAAATTACCGGTTATAACACTGCACCGATGGCAATTACCGGAGATGAAGTGGCTGCATTGAACCGGTTTACGGTTTCGGTCAGGGTTAAATATACCAATGCCCTTCAGCCAGACCAGAACTTTGAGAATGTCTTTTCCCGGTATGAAGATTATCAGAGCTCCCAGGATCTAAGTGCAGTTGAAGATGAATTATTGGAAAAAATCCTGGAACAGATTACAGAAGATGTTTTTAACAAAGCATTTGTGAACTGGTAAATGTACCCTCACATGAACAGGGAAGAATTCATACAATTCATGAATCATCCGGAACTCCTGGACAAGAGTAGTGTTGAGGAGATGCGTGAATTGGTTCATGAATTTTCCTATTTTCAGACCGGGCATCTTCTTTACCTGAAAAACCTTCATCTTCTTGATAATATCCGTTTCCCGAGCCAGCTCAAGGTCTCTGCTGCACACATCACCGACCGTAAAATCCTGTACCACCTGCTTCAGGACAAGAGACCAATAACCACCCCGGCAGAACAGGAACCTGAACCGAACACGGCTACTCCTGATACTCCCCACGAGCCTTCCCCTGAAGAGCCCATTATCCTGATCGATGAGGATGAGGAGATCATTCACCACGAAATAGAGGGTATCGATCCGGAAAGAAAGGGGAAGGTTGTGGAAGGAGATACCAAACCATTACAAAACAGCAGCTCCGGCATGGTGAGTGGCTTGCTGAACTTTGAATACTCCCGGGATTCAGAAGATCAGTCTCCATGGGAAGAGAAGGTACCAACTGAAGATCAGGAAGGGCTGGTAATCGCTAAAGAAGACCCCGGAGAGAAACCCGGTTTTACCGATATAACCACAACCGAACGATTTTCGTTTGCTGTCTGGCTTGACCGCATGCATGAAAAAACCATCCATGAGGAAGGGGAAACACCATCCGTTGCAACACCACGAGACAAAATCAAGGATGAGTTGATCGATAAATTTCTTTCATCCGATCCGAGAATCATCTCTTCCGATGAACCGGATGAAGAGCAGGAAGATATCTCGGTCCCCAGTGTCACGGAAGATGACGGACTGATCAGTGATACTCTTGCACGGATCTACGTAAAACAGGGTTACTACTCCAAGGCGATTTTTACCTATGAAAAATTAAGTTTGAAATTTCCCGAAAAAAGTAGTTACTTTGCAAGTCAAATCGAGAAAATACAACAACTGATTAACAAACTATAAGTCAAAATAACATGGGAATTTATACATTGTTCTCAATTCTGGTGTTGATGGCCTGTATCCTGCTCATTCTTATCGTGCTTGTGCAGAATTCAAAAGGTGGAGGATTGGCCGCCAACTTCACCGGATCGACACAGGTCATGGGAGTCCGTAAAACCGCTGACTTCCTGGAAAAAGCTACATGGACCCTTGCCGGTTGCCTGCTCTTTTTCAGCCTGCTTGCCAGTGCCACCATTCCCAGGGGAGATGATGCTAACCGCTCAATCATTGAGGAACAGATCGACAATGCAATCGATCCGACAACCATACCCAATTTACCGACTGCAACTCCCGAACAGGATGAACCAATCGGGGGTGGTCAATAAGCGATTCTTCAACAGTAACAGAAAAAAACAGGGTGTCAGAGTGTCATTAAAGTGACACCTTTTTTATTCCTTCGGATTTTCAGGGGAATTTATATATTAACCTTATTACCAATTACATAACACAGTATCGCCGTTCGGTTTACAGAAAATATTACCCGATCAACTGTTATTCTGTCTTACTAAAAAGGCGAACTTCCGGACGTTTATGATTTGGCACAATATGTGATAGTTGGATTGACAAATTTTTCATGTTTAACACTAAAGAACAGATAAAAAATGGCTGACGTAAAAATCAAACCACTGGCCGACCGGGTTCTGGTTCAACCCATGGAGGCAGAAACAAAAACAGCAAGCGGCATATATATTCCCGACTCCGCTCAGGAAAAGCCCCAGAAAGGTAAAATAATAGCAGTAGGTTCAGGCACAAAAGATGTCGAGATGGAAGTCAAAAAAGGAGACACCGTCTTGTATGGAAAATATTCCGGAAGCGAAATAAATGTTGACGGAACGGAATATCTGATCATGCGTCAATCGGATATCCTGGCAATTTTGTAACTAATCAAAACAATCAAATAATCCAAAAAAAGTTAGAAAAATGGCGAAAGAATTAAAATTTAACATAGAAGCCAGAGATCAATTGAAAAAAGGGATTGACACGCTGGCAGAGGCAGTAAGAGTGACCTTAGGGCCAAAAGGACGCAACGTTGTCCTGGACAAAAAATTCGGTTCTCCAATGATCTCCAAGGATGGAGTTACGGTAGCCAAAGAGATAGAACTCCCCGATAATTTTGAGAACATGGGTGCACAGATGGTGAAAGAGGTCGCTTCAAAAACAGCGGATGATGCTGGTGATGGAACCACTACGGCTACCGTTCTGGCACAATCCATCATCAATGTGGGGTTGAAAAATGTCACCGCAGGTGCAAACCCGATGGATCTGAAACGCGGAATTGATAAAGCCGTTGTTAGAGTGGTTGAAAGCCTGAAAGCCCAGACTAAAATCATTGGTGAAGACATAGAAAAGATTGAAGCGGTTGCCAAAATTTCTGCGAACAACGATTCTGCTATCGGGAAACTGATTGCCGAGGCAATGGAAAAAGTTCACAAAGAGGGTGTGATCACCGTTGAAGAGGCAAAAGGTACGGAAACTACCGTTGAACTGGTTGAAGGGATGCAATTTGACAGGGGATATATTTCTCCTTATTTCATCACCGATCCCGATAAGATGGAAGCTGTTCTGGAATCACCCTATATCCTCCTGCACGACAAGAAGATATCCACCATGAAGGACCTTCTGCCAATCCTTGAAGCCACTTCACAGGCAGGAAGACCGTTATTGATCATCTCTGAGGATATTGACGGGGAAGCACTGGCTACGGTTGTAGTGAATAAACTCCGCGGTGCACTGAAGATTGCTGCTGTCAAAGCTCCCGGATTTGGTGACAGGAGAAAGGAAATGCTGGAAGACATCGCCATCCTGACCGGAGGAACCGTTATCTCAGAAGAGAAAGGACTGAAGCTGGAAAGTACCTCACTCGATATGCTGGGTGAAACCGAAAAGGTAGTTGTGGATAAGGAGAACACCACCATTGTCAATGGAGCGGGTGATGCAAAAACCATATCTGCCAGGGTAAACCAGATCAAGAAACAGATTGAGACCACTACCTCCGACTACGATAAAGAGAAGCTGCAGGAAAGGCTTGCCAAGCTTGCCGGTGGTGTGGCTGTCCTATATATCGGCGCAGCTTCCGAGATGGAAATGAAGGAGAAAAAAGACCGCGTCGATGATGCACTGAATGCAACGCGTGCTGCTGTCGAAGAAGGGATTATTCCCGGTGGAGGCGTGGCTTACCTGAGGGCTATTGATGCACTGAAAAGCCTGAAAGGTGAAAACGCGGATGAAAATACCGGGATAGCAATCATCAAACGTGCTCTCGAGGAACCCATTCGTCAGATCGTTGAAAATGCCGGAATCGAAGGTTCCATCGTAGTACAGAGAGTCCTTGAAGGAAAAGAAGACTATGGATTCAATGCCAGGACAGACAAGTATGAAAACCTGCTTGAAACGGGTGTGATCGATCCCACCAAGGTGGCAAGAATTGCACTGGAAAACGCCGCTTCTGTAGCCGGAATGTTTCTGACTACCGAATGTGTTGTGGCGGAAGAAAAGGAAGAAACACCACCCATGCCACCCATGGGAGGCGGAGGCCCTGGTATGGGAGGAATGATGTAATCAATACCCATATATAATCCATCAAAACCCCATCAGGTCTGGTACCGATGGGGTTTTTTATTGCACTCTGCTCACCGAATGACACAAGGCCTACTCCTCGGAATCACCCGGTGAGTAACGAATACCACTATCCCCCTTTGGTCTTGGATACAATGACAATCCAGGTACAAAAAAACCTAATCTTATGATTGAGGCCAATTTGAATACCGAATATCGATTAACGAACGCCGATTTAAGAAGTTAAACAAATCAAAAATCTTAAATCCCTGCCTGTCGGTTCACCTGCCGGAGATATGGCAGACAGGGTTGATGGGTGTTCTTAAATCAAAGACCCACCACCGGGCCGAAGGCCCAGACCGAGCAGAGCGAGCGTCAGGGCACCCAGAACCAATTCTCTAACCTAACCAACCTGCCACTTTCTCTGGGTTCACCCCCCTGAGGAATATCGAATATTGAATAACGCCTGCCTGACGGCAGTCAGAAATGTCGAATGATGAAGTTCATTAGGATTAAAGGAATTTAATTATAATTCCTAAAGCCAGGGAATGCTGACTGTGGACTGGGGACTGCGTACTTTTTCAATTCACCCTTTTCTCCTTCCAATCGGTGAAATAATAAAACAATAGCAGCGCGATCAGGGCAAATCCGATACCAATGGGATACCCTATCTCCCCGGGCAGCCTTAAGCCTTCTGGAGCAATCATCAAATAGGTAGAGGTTACGGCTGTCATAAAAACAGCAGGGATCAGGGTAAGCCAGAAGAACTTGTTCTCCTGAATGAGGAAGACGGATATTGCCCAGAGGACAATGGTGGCAAGCGTCTGGTTCGACCAGGCAAAATACCTCCATACAATGCTGAAATCGATCCGTGTCAAAAGGTAGCCGATCACAAAAAGCGGAATACTTACCGCTAACCGGTTGATAATTTTCACCTGCTTCACATGCATAAAATCCGAGACGATCAGCCGGGCACTTCTGAAGGCGGTGTCGCCGGAGGTGATGGGTGCAGCAACCACCCCAAGAATGGCCAGCAGCCCCCCGATTTTCCCCAGTAATGAATTGGAAATCTCATTCACTGCCCAGGCTGCATTACCCCCCTGTTCCCTCATCACGCTATTCAACTTCTCCACTCCTCCAAAGAAACTCATCGCGGCAGCAGCCCATATCAGGGCAACAACACCCTCCGCAACCATGGCACCATAAAAAACCCTCCTTCCCTGTTTTTCATTCTTCAGACACCTGGCCATCAGCGGTGCCTGGGTGGAATGGAAACCGGATATAGCCCCGCAGGCAATGGTAATAAACAACATGGGGAAAATGGGGAATTTATCCGCTTCTGCATTCATGTTTACAAGGTTCGCAGGCGTTAACTCAGGGATAGCATACCGGTTCAGGATCAGACTGACAGATATTCCAAGTGCCATGAAGAGGAGGGCTAAACCGAACAGCGGATAGACCCTTCCGATCAATTTATCGATGGGTAACAGGGTAGCAAGAAGGTAATAGGCAAAGATCACCCAGATCCAGAGTCCGTATCCGATAAAACCGGTAGTATAACCGCTCAATATTCTCGCCGGACCCATGATAAAAACCGCACCAACCAGCACCATCAGGATTACCGTAAAACCCCTCATAACCTGTTTAAAACCCAGTCCCAGATACTTCCCAACCACCTCGGGTATGCTGAGCCCGTTGTTTTTTATAGACAACATACCGGAAAAATAGTCGTGCACTGCACCGGCAAAAATACACCCGAAAACGATCCATAGAAAAGCCACAGGGCCCCACATTGCTCCTGCAACAGCGCCAAAGATCGGACCGAGCCCGGCAATATTCAGAAACTGGATCAGGAAGATCTTACCCCAACCCATAGGGACAAAATCGATCCCGTCACGGAGCCTGTAGGCAGGTGTTTCCCGCTGAGGATCTGTTCCGAAAATCTTTTCAACAAAACGACCGTATATAAGATAACCGGCAATCAGGGCAACGATAGCCAGGAGAAACGTGATCATGATTCAACATCTTTCGGAAACAAACTCCAAGATAGTAATAATTGAAGATTCACCGGTATGATCTTCGCTTTCTTTTCTTAATTTAGTCATCCGGTATACATTGTTTAAATAACCAAATCATTATGATCATGAAAAAAATGATATTCTCATTCATTCTTCTCATTCTCTCCGGGCATGCTTTTTCCCAGGAGGCTGCCCCCAGGCCGGTTGCCCCTTACAGCCAGTCGGTTATGACGGGTGGCGGGCTGCTGTTTGTATCCGGCCAGATCCCGATGAACCCGGAAACAGGAAAACTGGTTGCAGGAGATATTAAAGAAGCTACACGGCAGGCAATGCAAAATATTGGCACCATCCTGAAAAAAAATGACCTCGATTTTTCCAACGTGGTGAAATGTACGGTCTTCCTGACCGATATCCGGGATTATGGTGCCATGAATGAGGTGTACAGAACCTTTTTCACGGAAGGCTATCCGGCACGCGAAGCCATTGAAGTATCGAACCTCCCTGTCGGTGCCCGGATCGAAATTTCAGCAATCGCTGCAAAAAAGGTGGAATCACGGTTTACGGGGAAAGAATGAGAAAAATGCCTCAAATTCATTAAATGCCTAAATTGCCTTACTCCTTATCTTTCTTTTCCAGCCAGGGCATATTCAGAATTAGTCCAACGATCATAATCCCAATACCGACCCATTTCCCTATGTTGTTGGGCTCCTCAAGGTTTTTCTGAGCCAGGTATTTTGTTAAAATATAAATCACAACGCCGAGGAGAACAAAGAATATACTCAGAATTCGTAGATGTTTCTGTGTTATTTTCATAATTCGGTTTGTTAGTATTATTTAGCTTCAACTCATTTGCCCTTAAACAATCTCACCGAAATGACATTCCCTGTTTTTTGTACAAACCGCAACTGTAAGCTGCATTACCTCAATTTATAGCGTTCTGATAGCAACCAACGGGAGTCTGGGTAAAAACCCTTTATTGCAAAATAAATGCAAGGATAAAAATACCAGCCAGAATTAAAATATTTCTTTTGGCTCTAATGCGCATTAAATCCTATATTGTTGGGGCCAGTGTCTTTTATTTCTTTTTTCTTTTTGGTGGTGTGGTTGATGAATTGAACTTCACCAATTTTTCCCAATCTATTGCACCGTCACTGTCGCAAAAGTCGTTGGTAAATTCTCTGGTGAACTTGTTTATCATATGCGAGTACGATTTTAAGAACTCGTCATTCTTTTGTTTTGCTTTGTGTCCGAGTGGTTCAATGATTTCTGTGAAGAGGTCAGTGTCGCCAGAGACAAATTGCCAAAATTTCTGTCCACAGTATTTGAAATAGTCGCCTTTATCGGGATTGTTATCCCTCCCATAACAACAGCCATTGACTGCAACGATATATAGTCCAGAGTTACTTGTCCTTAAGGTCCTTTTGGCGGTCTTGAAGTCGGAAACCATTTTGGCGATCTGACTGCTGTTGCCCCAGTTAGGCCCCGATTTAATGTTAACGATGTAACGCCTGACTTCATCATCAAATTCTAAGTCAATTCCAGCAATGCCTGATTTCTAACCGCCATAGACTTTCTCATTGATGAAAATTGCTAGACCCTCTAACCAATCGCCAAATATGGTTTCCTCATTTGAAGAGATGTGAGCGTCCACCAGTCCTTTGACGATTTGGTCTGCCGTCAATACATACTTAGCTTTGAAGAGGTAGGGATTTTTTCTCCTCAATACATTTGAGAGGCTTAATGTGTCAAGACTCAAAATCCTTTTCTGATGAAAGGTACCTATGTTGTCCTCAACGTACTGGGATATGTCCTTCAGATTTAGCTTTTTCATATTTGTTTTTAGGTTCTAATAGGTAAAGCTCTACCGGTTGGATTTCGCTTTTTACCATTTCATAGTATTCTGGGACGATTTCAATTCCAATAGAGTTTCTTTTCATTCTATTGGCAATAAGGTTAGTTGTTCCTGAGCCCATAAATGGGTCAAGAACAGTATCTCCCTCTTTTGTAAATAATTTAATGAACCACTCGGGCAATCCTTCGGGAAATGCGGCACTATGGTTTTTATTATTACACTCAGTCGCTAAATGAAGTACGTTGGTAGGATATGCCATATCTCTGTCGAGCCATTTTGATATGTTTTTGCCAAAGCCGCTTCCAACTTTAGATTCGTCACGTGTTTTGTCTGTCTCACTTAGTTTTTTGAGTCTGGTTTTTGTCCAGTCCCCCATTGGAACCATTACTTTCTCCTGATACATATTAAACTTCTTCTCCTTGTTGAAATGCAAAAGACGCTCCCAGGCATCTCTGAAACGGTTAGGCCATTTGCCTGGATAGCAATTCTTCTTATGCCAGATATATTCCTCAGTCCATAGCCAGCCCTGCACTCTCATTGCAAGGATTAATTCCATTACATAGGTGCTACGCTCACCCCTAACTACTCGCTCCTTGATATTGAGAATAAACGAGCCTGTTGGCTTGAGTACTCGGAGAAGTTGCTTGGAAATAGGCAAAAACCAGTCAACGTATTTGTCAGGGTGAATGCCTCCGTATGTATTTTTTCTTTGGTCCGCGTATGGCGGAGACGTGAAGATCAAATCTACACAGTTGTCAGGTAGTTTTTCAAGTACTTTTTTGCAGTCACCTAAAAATAAGTCCGTTTTTACCTCCATGTTACAAATATACTGCTTTGTTTTCTTAATTCTCCGTTAGTCAGTTTTAAGTTTTCCACATTGGCCCCACCGTGTGGATAATGGCAATGCTTTATATTCCATATGGATAGTCCTGATTCAAGGGCGTTGAATTTTTTGGACTTTTACCCCGGCGATCCGTCAATCCTGCCTGCCGGCAGGCAGGTTACTTTTTACTTTATCTCTGTCCTACCCTGCAATCTCTCTCACGGCTTGCACGAACTGATCCAGGTCGGAGGTGGTGGTATAGATATTCGGCGTAACTCTTACGCCAACGATGTTTTCCCAGTTGATTGCCACGGTGAATATCTT
>Ga0315537_1001946_pt1 | contig 15963 bp, 8 predicted proteins | sample SalMarSW160270MG_FD_203091 | JGI IMG/M metagenome (GOLD analysis project Ga0315537, IMG submission 203091) | Salt marsh sediment microbial communities from the Plum Island Ecosystem LTER, Massachusetts, United States - Salt Marsh Sediment SW1602-70 ... | reverse complement strand
TTTCCCCTATTCAGAATCGAATCACCGCCAGTTGAGAATACTCTATGGTCTTGGATTTAACTTTCTTACCTACAATGATACGACCATCTATAACATGATTGGTGAAAACCGGATGCACCAGCAATTGCTTCTGGCTTTTATGGTACAGGAGAAATGGGGTTCGGTTAATGTTTCCCTGGAAGCTTCAAATTACCTGCATGATTTTTCAAAGAACAAACTGGTGCTGGAGGGATCTCTGCATGTAAGGATCGTTAAAGGGTTGTCTCTGAACCTGTACGGAGACGTTGGAAGGATTCACGATCAATTATCCCTCGTGAAAGGTGAATTGTCTGAAACCGATCGTTTATTGCGGTTAAGGGAGCTGGAAACCGAATACAATTATGATTTCAGTGTAGGCCTTACCTACACCTTCGGGGCCATATATAACAACATTGTCAATCCAAGGTTTGGAAATTAGAGAACCTTGTTTTTACAGAAAAGAAAAATTTTATTTATAAATAGACTGCTCACATTAAACCGATATGGTGTGATCAACACGTCTGGTTCTTGTAGTCAGATTCGGAATCACTTATAATCTCCTGTACAATCCTGGTAACGCTTCTGAAATCTATCTTTCCTGTACCCATCATGGGCAACTCGTTAATAACAATAAACTGTCTTGGAAGTGCAATATAGGGTAACTCATTTCCCATTTGTTTAAGTATTTCTGTCTTGTTTACTTCTTTGGTAACTGTTGCAATAATTGTCGCGCCTTTAGTTTCATCTGACACTTCTACAACACAACAAGAAACTCCCACGGGAAGAAATTTCTCAAGGGTATTCTCTACTTTAACCAGAGAGACCATTTCCCCTCCTACCTTTGCAAATCTCTTAAACCGTCCGGCATGCCAGAGATAGTTATCTTCATCGAAGAACCCCATGTCACCGGTATTATACCAACCATCAACCAGGGCATCAGCAGTAAGCTCAGGATCATCATAATAACCTTTCATTACAGAATCACCTTTTACCATTATCTTTCCAATTTCCCCTGTTTTACACTCTTCACCAGTCTCAAAATTCTCTATCCTGACCTGAACATTTGGAATGACTTTCCCGGTACTTCCGGGTCTGTTAAACTCATGTGAGTTAACTGATATAACAGGTGATGTCTCTGTAGCTCCATAACCCTCAAGCAGTGTGACTCCATGCTTTTTCATGTATCCGTCCCTCAGTGCATCCGGACATTTATCAGCTCCAGCTACCATTATCCTGAGAGTTTTAAAATCTCCTGGTTCAGACTTCTGGAGATAGCCCCAGAAGAAACTTGGAGTACCAACCATTATTGTTGGTTTTTCCTCACGTGCAATATTGCTGATAGTTTGAAAATCAAGGGGATTAGCGTAAGATACCATTGTCATACCATAATAGAACGGAACCCAGAGATTTACTGTTAACCCGAAAACATGGTAGAAAACAAGATTTGCCAGTATAATATCTGTTTCATATATTTTCACATAACCACCAAAATTTTCAATATTTGAAGCAATATTAAGGTGTGTCAACTGGACCGCTTTTGGATCTTTTTCACTACCACTGGTAAATAAAATTGCAGCAGTATCATTTTCATCCCCTTTGTGAATACTGTTGAGGATAGTATTAACAGGAAGTTTTGTTTTCAAAGCAGCTTTTAGTTTATCACCTGTGGTGACACTGTCCATTATATCTTCTATCAGTACCATGCCTTCAACAATCGGACACTTAATTTTTTCCAGCAGTGTTTTTGAGGTAATAATGGTTTTGAATTTGCACTTATTCTGTGCATACTTTGCATTGCTCTCAGCACCTGTTGAATAATTTATCATTACTGGTATTCTGCCACTCATCAATGCTCCAACTGTTGCAAGTGCGCAACCTGCTGATGTGGGAATCATTATGCCAATGAATCCCTTATCATACTTCTTAAATTTTGAGCAGAGGATCAGGGCACCGATTAAAGCCCTGGAATAGGTAACATTTTTCCCTGTTGTTTTATCAATAATTGCAAACTTTTTGGAATACTTCTTTGCATTTCGAACAAATTGCTGATGAAGTAACATAAAAGATTAAGTATTAGTTAAAAATACTACTTCCAAATTAACAATATAATGATTTATTTCAAACTACAATATCGTATTATGAAAAATAGGAATCTGTCACTATTTTTTCTATTCTTGAAAAAGTTTGTTAAATCAGTTGTTGTCGGTACTTATTTATACCTTTGATTATAAATATATTTATTCCGGATAAACATCGATTAAAATTATTATTGCCATGAATAACATACTGGTACCGTTTGATTTCAGTGATTTCTCCCATAATGCCCTCGAATATGCATTGTTCCTGGCTGAAAAACTGGGATCGCAGATAACCGTTTTACATGTCATGACCACTTATTCCGAAAGATACAATAATGAAGAACATCTTCGGGCCATTGAAGAATCATTGCGCGAAAGGGAAAAAGAACAGAAAGAAAAACTTGATTCTCTTGTAAGCAAGGGAGAAACAAGAGGATTAACAATAAAATACGAGATTATTAAACGTATTTCCATTCCGGTTGGAATCATTGATTATTTGGGAACCCATAATGTTGACTTTATTGTTATGGGGAATCGTGGAAAAACAGGCGTCGGCAACTGGATGCTCGGAAGTGTATCTGAAAAAATTATCAGGCTATCACCGGTTCCTGTTTTAACCATCCATAAAGATTGGAAAAAAAGAGAAGTAAAGACGATACTAATTCCGATTGACTTTTCGGAGGGATCCAGGTTTGTAATTAAACAGGCCCATAAATTACTTGCAGGACTTCATGCAGAGCTGAAGTTTATTTTTGTTATTGAAGAGGATGACTTTCCCGATATCTTCAGCATAAGTTTTCATTTTGAGAACAAAAAGAATCAAAAACTCACGGATACAATTTTGGATAACCTTGCAGAGTTTACCGGAATTCCGCAGGATAAGGCTGAATATATTATCAGGGTTGGTCAACCACACGATAAAATAAGGGAATGTGCAGAAGAACTGTCGATAGACTTCATAGCCATGCCTAAGACAGGGCAAAATTTAATAGAGAAGATATTGATAGGAAGCACGACTGAAAGAATGATCAGAATATCTCCCTGTCCGGTGCTGACTATTCCGTTTTCAGTTAAAAATACCAGTAAAATCGAATATCACTTCAAATTCAAAGAATACCTGGCCAAGTATGTCCTGGGCGGTGTAGTTTAAAATTATACTTCATTTTATGGCAACAGACCATCTTTTTTAAGATAATAATATCGTATAATAAAAAACAGGAAGCTGTCACTATTTTCTGAATTCCATTTGGAATGAATAGGGGTAGCTTATTTCTGCTGAACCATAATCCGGACCGGACCATGCAGGCCGGAGGGCAGAAGTTCATTGTAACCTTTGCTGGTGGCAAAGGTGTAACGGCCAGTCTTATATTCCCTTCCACCCAGCAGACCCGAAGGCCATTGGACAGTTCTCGCATCTCCATCCGGATCCTGTTGATCGCCGATGAGACGATTGGGCCAACGGTTAGCCACCTCGATCTCCAGGTAATTGTCCCCGGTTTTGACGGCGTCAGTTATTTCAATCCGCCACGGTGCACACCAGACTGTACCAACCTCCGTTTCATTCAGTCTTACCCGGGCTATATCGTGAACTTCTCCTAGATCAAGGTATAAAGTACCGCTGGCTTCCTTACCCGGGGGAAGATCGAAGCTCTTTCGGTAGGTTGCGATACCCGAGTAGTACTTGATTCCCCGTTCGTCTCTCCGGGTCCAATCCGTAAGTGTGTCAAAGGTAACATTCTCCGGACCTCCCCACCTTGTATCAAAAGAGATGTCCCAGGGACCATTCAATGTTGCAACGGGTGTTGCATCAGGGAAATTCACACTGCTTGTGTCTTTCAACCGTTTTGATGAAAGGTTGCGGGGGAAGACAACAAAATAACTCTCGTACGCGTCAAATTTCATGGGAATGGTTGTCAAACCGTCGTCGCTCCTGTATTGGGGAAGGGATCGTATCTTACCGTTCACCGGATGCCACAATTCCGGCTGCCCTTCGTTAACCCTGAATGTGCAATTCACCTGAATTGGTTTACCCGACCTGTTGGACAAAAAGTAGATATCCAGTTCATCAGTTTTCCGATGTTCGTATCGAACAGGACCGGTGGACGTAAAATCCTCATGCACCTCCATGTTCTTTAGCAGGAGTGCAATATCATCATAGTGAGGATAGAGCATTGTGATGGCACTCCCGGAGGATCCCGATAAACCCACAGTGTTTTCTCCGGGAGTATCGACGGCTGTGGGTGAAAAAACGCCACCCCGGTAAATAGTACCCTGTCCATAGCTGCGCACGGTAATATCGTTTGACGCTTCTAATGCTCCCCAGATCTTCTTTGCCCGTGATTGAACCTCGGTATCGCATGCCGGGTAGTCAGACAAGCTGGGAGATTTGATTGGAGGTGAACCGACAATCGTGGCTCCAGCGTTAACCAGTGTCTCTATTTTGGAGAGTAGTTTCGGTGTCATGGTTTCACATTGAGGTAATACCAAAAGACGGTAAGAAGCTCCTCCTGGAAATACGATCCGGCCATTCCGTACTTCAGCCCTTGTCATCAGGATGTTTGGTGAACATCCGTCAAAGTCATACCCCTTTTTATCCGGGAGGGTACTGCCCTCCAAAGCACTGGCAGGAGGACGAAAAATGTGTGGTGCTCCTTCGGGAGTAAGGTACAGGATATCAGATACTGTTATGCCCTGGCGCAGCAGGTGGGAACAGCGTGTGATATAGCGGTGGTAATCCTTTACCATGGGCCACCAGGTCTGTCCCCGGTCCCAATGTACTCCGTAGGGCCCCATGGTCATTCCGGGCCGATAGTCATTGCCAAGTGGTTTGTGGACAAAGGTATGGTAAACAAAACGGTTGATACCCATACAGAAAGCCCAATCCCCCTGGTTCTTCATCGACCACGGGTATTGCCTCCAGCCTTCCCCGGAATCGGCAGTAAATGCTTCAGCAGAAACGATTGACCTACCCATGGTATGGGCAATGGAAGTTGCTTCAATGCAACTGTACGATGTTTCAAATCCGTAACCGTCACTCCAGAATTCGCACATGGGAATATCCGCAATCGCACCAAGATCCAGATCAGCCGTGGGATTCATATCGTAGGGTTCAATGGATAGTTCAAAACCGTGTTCACGACCCAGCTTTTTCAGGTGACTGGCGTGGTTTTCCAGAACCAGCTCCTGGGCTGTCAGGCGAACATCCCAGAGAAAACGTTCCGAGATTTCCAGGCTCCCGACCACACGCCCGGTATAGGTAAGGAAGTATGGATTGGGATCGTACTCCCGCCGTTTCCTGAACTCCTCCCTGAACCGGTGTGTCCAGTTCTGTGCACCCATCTCCCAGCTATCGATATGTATTGTAGTCCATCCATGATTCCCTTTTCGTGGGCCAACCTTATCAAGTAGTCTTGCATAATAGTGCTTAAAATGCTCATTCAAAGCCAGGCTATCGAACTTGTCACATTCAAGGCCCAATCCGGGCTTAGGAGCAGGACGGCTGCTGGCTCCTGTTGTACGCCGTCCCATACGCACAATCGTCCAGTCACCCTCGGGAATATCCCACTGCAGGCGACCGTCTGAATCAAGATCCCGGGTAAGATCAATGATCTCTCCGATAGAAATGATCTCTTCATCTTCGGGTTCCTGATAGGCAGCCCGTGAGGGCAGATAGGATTTTACCCCGGCTTTCGATGAGTACGGGTCCCTTTCGTAGAGTGCCTTTTCATTGATATCAGGAATGATTGGTTTACAGCGTGGAAACGCATACACCATCACATCTTCGTAGAAGGGATTGCTCATTTTGTGCCATATCGTGGAGCGCTGTTCCGGCAACGGGAGTACCCTGTCGAACTTTCCAGGCCCCCTGGTTTCTGTCTCACTGAATACCAGGTGCTGCATGGATTGGCTGGGCTCAACCCATGGTCCTCCGCTACCGGACCAGCCCGGACCGGATCCGACCGTAATGTCAATCCCAAGGCGTTCCGCTTCATGAACAGCATGGGCAAACAGGTCCTGCCACTCTTCACTCATAAAATCTACCGGACCCCTGGGCATTCCCACATTCACCTCGAGAAAAATAAGGTTCCCCAGACCGGCTTCTTTCATCGACTCAAGATCGGCTGTCATCTCTGCACCGTTCAGGTTCCCATCCATAAAGTACCAGTATACGCCGGGGCGTGCATCATCAGGAGGATCCTGAAATTGTTCTTTCAATGTTGAAACAGTGTCAACAGAACATGAGGTTCCAAAAATAAGCGCCAGAATCAATAATCTGAGCTTCATGATAACTCCTTTCAGGGTTTTATGTGTATAACCAGGAATGCAAATGCAAATATAAAGAGCAAAAATACCGTATCAATTAAACAAATATATGTCACCCGTTAACCCATAATCCAGCATTTGATAATTTTCTCCTGCAGGATAACTTTTCACATTACGCCAATGCCAGGGACTGGCGATTCCAGGTTCAGGGTTATTGTGGTGAGGTCCAAGAAGATTTTTAAAACTCCCGATAATTTTCACTTCAACGTTATTGATCCCTGCATCAATAAAATCAGTAACATCCACCCTGTCTGAATGAAGAACAATGGTTCCTGCAGATTTCCCATTCACAATTACTTCTGCTACCGTACCACTCCATTTACCTAACCCAACATAATAATATCCTGAATCCTGTTGAACGTTAAAAGCCTTTTTATACAGAACACCCCAGGAGTAGAAAGGCATACCTTGATCTTTCCAGCTACCCGGATTCAATGTTTCAGAAGGGGCCTCAATGATCCACCCTTTTTCTGCCGGAATGACCGAGAAATTGCCAAGGATGTAAACCGGTTCTATCTCTGCATGGATTTTCATAGGATAGCATTGAACTGAAATGCTATTCTCCCCTTGTTTAATCCATCTGCCTATTGTAAAGACACCAAAAGAGCGATCAAGCCACCACTCCCCGGGTTCGGGATCTGCCACATGATCATTGATTGAAACGCTCCACAGCTGAGGTCTTTCGACAACTGCCCTAACGGTTGAATAATCAAATTTACCGGAAACGGTAAACCTGTATGTCGCTGTAAATCCGCTTTCTTCCGTAAAATTGCCATGGTCTGATATTGATTTCTTATACTGAATGGAGTGATTCCATGGATTACCATTTTCAAATCCATTTTCCATATAAACCTTCATCCCTGCATCATAAACATTCATATCCCGTACCGTTTTCCCGGAAAGGGTCAAATCACAGAAATCGATGGTTAAAACATTATCTTTTTCACGTTTTACTTCAATACCTGATATTGCCGGTATCAGAGTCTGCTTGTCTTTTCCCACTGCAGCTGCATATCCTTTAGTTTTTGAATCAGAGACATACAGCAATAAGCTTTCAGCAGGATACAATGAAAAAGAGATATGAATAGTGTTACCTTCAACGGTCTCGTCATAATCAGCAGCTTCACCCGTAAATGGGTTCAACAGGATGGCATTTTTCCCTTTAACCACACACACACCTGAAGTTTCTTCTGTAAGGCTTGAATTTACAAGGAAAATGATCTGACCATCCTGCAGAAGCCTGCGATGATGGTACAGATTACCTCCTGTTACCTGTTCAAATTCCACCCCATCATTGTCAAAATGATCAGTCAGAACTTCATCCGACAGTTTTGAAAAATGAAGCACATTTTTGTGTTCATTGTCAAATAAGGCAGCTACCTCATCACTGGGACTGCCATCCATAAGGATTGGGGTAGAAAATGCCAGTATTTCACCACCGTTAGCCGAAAACTCTTTAAGCAACCGGAAGGTGAATCGATTCAGATTCTCGGTCATTGGAGGGATTACTATCGTTAAGTACCTGCATTTTCCGATCCTGAATTGATTTTCTTCAACAGAACCATGCTTCATAATGATATCTTCTGAACCCAAATCATATTCAACCTGTTTCTTTTCGAGCATGGTAACAAATCGCTGAAAAGTTAAACCAATGGTATCTAACTGCCTGTTCTTAGAACCATAAACGTATGAATCATATAACCATGCGGAAGTTGTAGGTTCAAGGACCAGGATGTTATTCTTCTGTTTGCCGGAAGAAAGGGCCAGGGATAGCCGTTTGAAGTAATTATTCAGGTACTTATAATTCTCCCACCAGGGTGAATGAGTTGTGAAAGAAGGAGGGTAATCGTATTTTCTTGCACCAGCCAGGGTATAGTGAGAGAGGTGCTGATTCAGGAAATTGACGCCCAAAGCATACTCCCAGTCACCCAGCCGTTTCATATCTTCAAGAGTTAAATCCCATCCTCCACCACCGTAGGTTTCACTTAATTTCCGCCAGCGCCCCATTTGATTGGCGGCGCTGGCTAACTCTTTTACCGAACGAATATTGCCAAACTGTGCACCGGGAGAATCCTCATTAAATTGATTAAATAACATATCGATGCCGGGCATCTGATGATAGGCGTACATGGCCATGTTATCGCCTCCATGCTGCATGTTAGGCCAACCGTGTTCCCAGTAATGTCCGGTAAAGGCCAGACCTTTCTCTTCGCAATACTCAAATTGTGGAACCGACCATCTCTCAATGAAGAGACTCAATAAAGTATGTGTATAATTATGTCTTATTTTTTTCCATTCCCCAACCTCCTTATAGAGTGAAGGCAGGTTGATTTTTAAGTCGTACCCCCATTGACTCTCAAAAACAGCAAACAGATCAGGTGTCCATCTGATTCCCCCCGGAGAAGCAATTTGTGGTTCATCAGAAAACACACCCGGGATGGTTTTACCAAACTCATCGCCTGCGATCTTTTCGTATCCGGTCATCGTAACCGCAATAAATTTCTCCGTTACGCCGGGATAAAGCAGATCAACGTATGTCCATCCTCCATACCAGTCTGATTTTTTCAGGTAAGTTTTTGTGAAGAGTACATATTCACCTTTATTCCCTTGCTCCTGGTTAGCGACAGATGTGATATCCACGTATTCCCCATTTACCTTTTTAAGGATTAAAAAATAATCAGTATAATTCGATGGTATCAGGGTTGTATCCATTGGTTGAAGACCCTGTCCCTGGTTGTATGATTCAGGCATCTGTGCCGGTACATGCCCCCCGCCAAAACCGCTCGGATAGGAGTTTTCATCGTATATCCAAACATTCATGTCCAGTTCCTTCCCCTTGTCAACAGCATATCGGAACAGTTCGAACCATGTGTCGGATAGATATTCGGTTATCAGACCCGGACGTGGATGAATAAACACCCCTCCAAAACCTGCCTCTTTAAATGCCTTCATATCATGATCAATCCCCTCACGGGTTATGACACTGTTCCAGACATACAATGGAGCAGATCCATAGATCCTGGAAGGTTCAGGAAATTCCTTGATTAAATCCTTAAAATTCGTAACTGCACCTTCCGGGTAATACTCCTCCTGAACAGTGCAACTACTGATTGAAAGCAGAATTATCAGGAGAAATAGTGAAAAGATAGTTTTCTTCATGTTATTTCATGTTAAGATTATTCAAATATATATATCTGGAAAAGCCGACCAAATTGACCCCCTTTCGCCAGTGCAAACTGACCACTTGAAGCCGGGATCGTTTGACCCCCCTATTTGTCGCAGGATTACCAAAGAACTTTTCTTAAGCCAATCAGCTTTAATTTAAAGATTTTTATGATAAAGTTAAATTACTATTAATTTCTGATATTTCTGTTTTTTCGCAAAGAGTCTCCGTCAATTTCGATCCTGTGGGCATCGTGAACCAGCCGATCAAGTATTGCATCGGCAACGGTTTTCTCCCCAATCACATCGTACCAATCCTGAACTGGAAGCTGGGAAGTAATAATCGTAGACCGGTTTCCATGCCTGTCTTCAATGATCTCCATCAACGCCGACCGATTCTGGTTATCCATGGGCTGCAATCCGAAGTCATCCAGGATTAAAAGATCCTGTTTCTCGATCCTGGATATTTCCCTCAGATAAGATCCATCGGCTTTCATCATCTTCAGTTTTGCAAAAAGCTTATTAAGATTCGTGTAGAAGACCTTGTAACCCTTCATACAAGCCTGGTTCCCCAGGGCTGATGCTATGTAGCTTTTACCTATCTAATGTAAAATTTTACATTACCTATCCCTGTACAACCTGTGATCAGGATGCTTTCACCCTTTGCGATAAAATCACATTCGGCAAAACGCATCATCTGATTCTTTTCCAGGTTTCTTTCCGGACCGTAATACAACTTTTCGATGCTGGCATTATACCGGAACTTTGCATTGCGGATATACCTTTCAATACGCCGGTTATGCCGGTCATCGTATTCCGAGGCAATCAAAAAGGATAGCATCTCATCGGCTGTCATCCTGGCCATCCGCCCGTCTTCAAGGCAACTGCTAAAGGCACGGGCCATGCCATAAAATTTCATACTTTTCATTTTCTCGAGTGTTTCTGCATTCATAACGTTTGATTTATATGATTAATAAAAGGGCCACCCGCCTTGGCTAATAGGACCATGGCCGGTGGCCGTGAACTGTTATTTGTAATATCGTTTGCCTCTGATATTGTTGTGCAGAGGAATAGTTTTTACATCATCATCTTTGCCGGGATCTGTAAAGTCCAGCTTTCTTTCAATGATGGTTTTCACAGTCTTGTAGCTGTACTCACCAAAATAATCTGCCCTTGCACAGGCATTATTCAGACGCTCATTCCCGACTCTTTTGGCCAGGCTTAGAATGCCCTGGCAGGACCGGTAAGCCTGTTCTGCATGCTGGGGCTTTTCAAGAACCTTCTGTATATATACCCGTGTATCCATCCCAACCTTACCGGCGCGTTCAATAAAGCTCTCCGGTGTCCAGTCTGTAATATATTGATGGCTCGATGCCAGGTGCTCTGATACGGTGGTATACCGGAAGGGACGATGGTCTCTTTTATGACTGGCGATCTTTTCATACTGATAATAGATCTCAAGATCGACCTGGTTGTAAAACAGTTTAACCTTCTTGCCGATATATTCATAAGGCACACTGTAGTAATGCTTGTCGACACTCAGGCATACATGGTTGTTCTTCATTACTGTAGCCACCTTTTTATGCCTTATCTCAAAGCAATGAGCCGGAAGAGGCTGGAGCGCTTCACGTTCGGTCTCCTCGAACAACATTCGCCGGCTGTAGGGCCTTCCCTGCATTAACTTGTTGTTGAGCTTATCCAGTTCTATTAAGAGATCCCTGTTCAGATCCTCAAGACTGGTATATCTGTTCTGCCTGATTACAGGGTAGATGACCCGGTAGATGATCTTAACCATCCCCTCGGCCAGAGCCTTATGACGCGGCTTGTATGGCCCTGCAGGAAGGGCTGATAAACCGTAATGAAGGGTAAAGTCACGGAAGGCTTCGTTCAGCGTGGGCTCATACCTGTCGCTTTTTATTACTGCTGATTTAAGATTATCGGTGATAATGGCCTGTGGAACCCCACCAAAATAATGGAGGGCATTCTCGCAGGATTGGATGAAGTCTTCCTTCTTCTGTGAGAAGCTCGCATCAACATAGGTAAGCTGGCTGGCTCCCAGTACTGCAACAAACACCTCAACCTGGCGTAATTCACCTGTGTCCATATCAACAATCTCAAGGCGATCACCAGCATAGTCAACGTACATCTTGTCACCAGCCTTATGTTCTATATGCATCACTCCACCGGACTGTTTTCGCCATCGGTTGTAATGCTCCTTGAACTGGCTCAGGCGGTAACCATCAGGGTTCTCTGATATATACTTATTCCATAGCAGTTCCCGGGTAACACCCTTCTTTTTCAAGGCTTTCTCCATCTCGGGAAAATAACTCTTCAGGGTCTCGAGTTTCTTGCCTGGAGAAGGAGGTTCTGATTTAAACAGTTCCTCAAGGGAAGTGTTACTGAGTTTGTTCAACTCCTCAAAAGTCATCCCCAGGGCAATAAACTGGCGGATGTACTTCTTGACAGTATTGCGGCTGCAGTCGCTTTTCTCGCTAATGGTTCTCTTGCTTACACCCTCGGTGTACAATCGAATGATAAGTCTTACTTTTTTCATGTGCGTTAAATGATTTGACATAAATGATTAATTGATAAATAATCCCGGTAGATTAATCATTTATGAGCTAATCAGCACAAAAAAAGTACTTTTTAAGGTGGTCAATTTATTCCGGCGGAAGGTGGTCCGTTTATTTCGGCGCAGTGGTCAAATTAGTCCGGCATCAGGGTGGTCAATCAAAATCGGCGGGAAGGGGTCACTTTGTCCGTTTTTTCCCATTAGTTGGTAATTAATAAATAAATTGTTTTCGGAACGATAGTTGGCCAAAGTCTTTATTTTGTATCATTATAGAAAGGAGGATTTTTTCACTCGATTCTTATTTCAACAAGATTTGAAGATGTGGCGCCTAATATGTAGAGGATAAAAATGAAACTTTATACATAATAAGTTCAATAGTTGATTGGTTTTGTAGTATAAAATTACCTCATCCACAGGATTTATCCAACTGGCGAAAGATTAATATGTTAGTTATTTAGTTAGTAAAATAAAAAAGCAGTTAGGTAATATATATATCTAACTGCTTAATTATCAATGTCGGGGTAGCAGGATTTGAACCTGCGACCCCCTGCTCCCAAAGCACGTGCATATTGCATATGAACAATATGTGAAACTGAATAATCGTCCAATTGTTTGATTTATGTAACAGGGAAGGTTGGTATTTTGAGTTATTTGGAGGAGTATTATTTGAGCAATCAATAAATCTAACAGTTTTTTTAAAAAACCAGGACTAGGAAACTGCAGTACCTGCTCATGAATCAAAAGTTCTTTCTATATACTCCGAATAATCTTTAATCACCGGATGGTATTCTTCATTCAAAATAGGAGATGAAATCATGAAGTCAGCCGTTGAGCGATTACATGCAGTTGGGATATTATAGAGAACAGCAATCCTTAGTAATGCTTTGACATCCACATCATGGGGTTGCGGCATCATTGGGTCCCAGAGAAATACTAAAAAATCTATTTTACCATCGGTAATCAATGATCCTAACTGTTGGTCGCCACCCAGGGGGCCTGATTTCAACTTCATGATACTGAAATCTTTCTTTCCCCCTTTTCCTATTAACTTTTCCAAAGATTCTTCGACCAGTTTTCCTGTGGTGCCTGTACATATCAGATTATGTGGTATGAGAATCTCCCAGTTCCATTTTACCCATTCGATCAAATCCTTTTTTCGGTTATCGTGTGCTACTAATGCGATATTTTTTATTGATTCCATGTCAGTTCGTGTTGTTTTGTAAATGTTGTAATTCGCAATCCTTAACTCATTTTATTTTGGTGTTCCGCACGAGCATTTGTTTTTACTAAGCTATAATATAAATATTACCTAAAATCATGTAAAATCACATTGTTATATGGTTTATAGAGTGAAGTTAATTAAACCTATAGTTTATACTGCTTTTGAATCCTCACTTTACTTTATTTGTGACCGGATGAGAAGATCCGGAAGTGTGCTACTAAAATTTTTGAGTATTCGGGGAACGAGGAACAAGGATCTCTACTCCTTTCGTACGAAAGTATTCCAGCCATTCAGCCATAATCCCAGCCTTTATACCATCGTTTTCTTGCAGATACTTGTTTATGGTCTTGCCCCAATAAAAACCTATGTAACCATCAACTGTCTCACGCGAATTATTGATAAACAGGTCAAACTCATCAATTCCACAATAGAGTGGGGAGGTTTCCTCGATCACCAACGGTTTATCGATATCATATGCTGCCAATACCGAGAGGGCTTTATCAACTTTTCCCTTCTCCGGATAGAAGTGAACACTCACAAAGTCGAGATTCTTGCTTATTTCTTTTGAATAGAAAAGCGGTGTAGTTTCTGGAAAAGTGTATACCCACGGTATCACCCCTACCGTGATCATATGTCGGTTATCGTATTTTCTGATGGCCGTTACCATTCGGTTGACCCAAGTGCAGGCTACCTGCTCTCTTGTGCGGTCTTCAAGGTCAAGGGTGATTCTTTGGACGTAATGCCGGTGGTCGAACCCACTGGTCAGCCACTGTTTCTCTTTTTCATTCTCGCCCGGAAGGATCGGCTCATTCATGAGGTCATAACAGAATACGGCAGTGGTTCCGACACAGGTTTGTGCGATCGCCTCCCAAAAGCGAGCCTGGACGTCCCAACGTGCTGCCTCGTCCAGGGTGTCATACCATACAGGAACATCTTCCTTCTTGTAGCAACCCAATCCCGTGATATCCAGATACAAGTCTATGTGTTCTGCCAATTCAATGAGATGTGTCAACCGGTTCAGGGCCTGTTGGTTCACACTGTCGGCGGACAACATGAATCGTTCTAATTGTAAGTGGATGCGAACCAAATTGGCGCCTAGGGTTTTCATCTCTTCGAAGTCTTCTTCGACGGTTGACCACTCCCTGTACCAGTAATCTTCGAGGAGACGGTTTTTGTTATCGTGGTCGTAATTTAATCCCCAGACAATAAACCTATTTCCCGATTCACCCAGGACGAATTGAGTACTGTCTTTACTCAGGCGGATAACGGTCTCCCCTTCTGTGGTCCCCGTCTCACAAAGTTGAGGATCAGACCTGACAAGAATGGTCAAAGAGACTAGAAATATCACTGCTATCCTGCAAACGGTCTTCATGCTTGTTTGTATCCTATTTTGTAGCATTAGATTACCGTCAGTTTCCTTCCGAAGATACAACAAAATACTATTCAATAGAAATCGTTATGATTTAAACACGAAGGATTATTTTTCTAAAATCGTCCCTTTGTTTGTCTCCCGTTACAGGGGAGGTTTCAAGACTCAATTGTTTGGGGGAGTATTGTTTGGCTTATCAAAGAAAAGGACATTTTTGGGTGTATGCCTAACTCCGATTTATTTGACTTCGGTAGTTTATTTTAGTAACTTGTATTAGTTTAATGGGCAATTTACATCAGCTGGAATGCAAATACTGGTGTAAGTGAACACCTAATAGCGGATCATACTGTGGATATGATTCCGGAAATGGTTGAGCACACTAAACCGGAACGTAAATATTACAATATCAAAACTTAACGATTATTTGATTTATTTACAAACCTGTATATCGATGAATCTGGTGTTAGAGAGTTATCATTTTATAATGCTGACAGGACATGTAAAATTAAGGGGGTGATTGAAGGTGTTGGGAATAATGGTATATTGGGCTATAAAGAATTCGGATACCAAGTTAAAAAATAGTACTGATTCTATCATAATTGATCAAGCAATAATCCTTCTATTTATTTGTAGTACAATAATTTGGAATTGAATTAGAGTTACGTTAATTTTATTTATACAAACTAATAAGTAACAAAGGCCCCCGGAGTAAAATCACAGTTAAACAAAGTAGTCAATGTCAGGTGCTCCGGGAGCTTTTTTGTAAATTCTGTAAAAGAAACAAGCTTCAACCTAATAAATTTTAGCTACAATTTCGCCCCGATAAATTTAAATAAGGAGGGTAACTTATGGTGGAAAAGCCAGTGGCCTTGACCATAGTTAGCCGGATCATATTGACCACCATAAGCCGGAGTTAAATGCTTGTTGTTCTGCTATTTATGATAATTGTAATCTGACCGGCGAAATGTGGTCAGGCCTTCCGGCTTTTGCAGAGCCAAAGCTGATAGGTTTAATTTGGCGCAGACTGTCCAGAATCTGGACACTTCGCGCCAATTCCGAGAAAAACCTCGCTGATTACCACGAGTTGCAGAGAATTTGGGTGGAAGATGGGATTGCCCCCGCCAGTGGCGGGAGCGGACCCTTTTGGGAAAACCACAATGATAAAAACCGTTGGCTGAATTCTTCAGCACCACGGTTTTATTTTTCAAGCTTATATCAG
>Ga0315537_1001943_pt1 | contig 15974 bp, 13 predicted proteins | sample SalMarSW160270MG_FD_203091 | JGI IMG/M metagenome (GOLD analysis project Ga0315537, IMG submission 203091) | Salt marsh sediment microbial communities from the Plum Island Ecosystem LTER, Massachusetts, United States - Salt Marsh Sediment SW1602-70 ... | reverse complement strand
ATCTCGACTCCGGTGCGCGCGGTGGCGCGCACCCGCACCTCGATCCTGGCCCCGGCGTACACCTGCTTCACCGTCACCTCGACCCCCGATATGGGGATCGGATGGCACAGCGGCACCAGATCGGGTGTGCGCTTCACCCCCAGGACGGCGGCGACCCGCACCACCGCCAGAGCGTCCCCCTTGGGCAGCTCGCCGGCAAACAGGGCGTCGCGGGTCTCGCCCCCCATCGACACCACCGCCTCGGCCACCGCCTCACGGTCGGTCTCGGACTTGCCAGACACGTCCACCATCCGGGCCGCCCCGTCGTCGTCCAGATGCGACATCTCGTTCACCCCAGCACCTCCTCGAACGTCCTCGCCTCGGGCCAGCGGAACATCTCCAACTCAACCTCCGAACCGGCGACGAGGCGATCGACACCCACCGGCACCACGGCGAAGGCGTCGGCCCGGGCCAGGGCGGAGAGCACGTTGGAGCCCTGCCCCCCACTCGAAGACGCCGTCCACACCCCGTCCCGGAGAGCGACGGACACCCTGACAAAACCCATGCGGTCCGGGTCGGTGTCGACGGCCTCGGCCAGCCGGCCCGGAACCCGGGGACGGAACAGCCGACGCGCCCCCATTCGGTGCAGCAGCGCCGGGCGCACCAGCTGCTCGAAAGTGACGGTCACCGACACCGGGTTGCCCGGCAGCCCGAACAGCGGGGTGTCGCCGAGGAACCCGAAGGCGAACGGCTTGCCCGGCTGGATGGCCACCCGCCAGAAGTCGACGCCGCCCAGCTCTCCCAGCACCTTCTTCACCAGGTCGTACTCGCCCACCGAGACTCCGCCGCTGGTGAGAACGGCGTCGCAGCAGGCGGCCGCCTCCTGGAGAGTGGAGCGCAGCCGCTCCTCATCGTCGGGGACGATGCCGAGATCGACCGCCTCGGCCCCAATCTCCTCGAGGTATGCGACCAGCATGGGCCTGTTGGCGTCGCGGATCTGCCCGGGCCCCAGCGTCGCCGTGTCGCCGGGCACCAGCTCGTCGCCGGTCGAGAGCACCGCCGCCCGCAGCCGCCGCCGCACCCGGGGACGGCCGATGCCCAGTGCGGCCAGCACCCCCAGATGACGAGGGTCGAGGCGCTCGCCGGCGCCGAAGACGGGAGCGCCGGCCTCGATGTCGCCCCCGGCGGGCCGCACATGGCTTCCCCGCTCCACGGTCACACCCACCAGCACCCGATCCCCCTCCTGCTCGGTGTCCTCCACCATGACCACCGCGTCGGCACCCGCCGGCATCGGGGCCCCGGTCATGATCTTGGTGGCGGTTCCCGTGGTGACCTTCCTGGTGGGCACGCTGCCGGCCGGCACGTCCTCGATCACCTCGAGCGACACCGGGGCGCCCGCGGTGTCCCCGGCGCGCACCGCGTACCCGTCCATGCCGGAGTTGGCGAACGGAGGGATGTCGTGGGGAGCACGCACCGGTGCGGCGAGCGCCAGCCCGGCGGCTTCGGCGAGCGGCACACCGGCCTCGGGAAGCGGCCGCATGGCCGCCAGCACCTGCCGCTGGGCATCGGGCAGCGGCCTCATGAGGCCCCGAACAGGCCCTCGAGGTACTCCCTGTAGCCAGGGCCCACCTCGGGGTGCCACAGCGCCAGCCGAGTCACCGCCTCGGCGTAGCCGGCCGGAGTGCCCACATCGAGCAGGTCGGCATCGGCCACCCATCCAAGGCACCGGCCCGCCTCGCCCAGGGTGCCCACGGCATCGGTGAGCTGAATCTCACCTCCCAGGCCCGGCGCAAGCCGCTCCAAGTGCTCGAAGATCTCCGCAGTGAACAAGTAACGCCCCACCAGGCCGAGACGCGACGGCGCCCCGGCGCCGGGCTTCTCCACGGCTCCCCTCACCTCGAAGATCCGCTCGGCCAGCTCCTCACCGGGGATGACGACTCCGTAGCGCTTCAGGCCCTCATCGCCGAGCAGACGAAGGCAGACGACGGAGCGCCCATCCGAAGCCGCCGCCAGCGAACCGAGATGCTCCCGGCCGGGAACGGCAAGGTTGTCGCCGAGCAGGCAGAAGAAGGGCCTTCCATCGACGGCCTCGGCGGCGGTCAACACGGCATGCCCCAGCCCCAGCGCCTGCTCCTGCACCACCCAGGTGAGCGCCACCTGATCGAACCCGGCGAGCAGATCGAGGCCCCCCATACCCTCGAAGTGGCTGTAGACGAGATCGTCCACTCCCGGGTTGACCACAATTACGAACTCCTCGACGCCGGCGCGCATGCCCTCTTCCACGATCCACTGGATGGCGGGCCGGTCGACCACGGGCAGCAGCGCCTTGGGGACGCTGCGCGTGGCCGGCTGCATGCGGGTGCCGCGCCCGGCGGCGGGTATGACCGCGACATCGACTTTCATGCGGCCTCCTCGATCCCGTGCTCGGAGCCGCTGATCAGGCGGCGGATGTTAGGCACGTGCCGCACCACGACGAGCGCCGCGGTGACCCCGGCCCACACCAGCGACCAGCCCCCGACGCCGAAGGCGGCGAAACACGGCGTCAACGCGGCGGCAACGAGAAGCGAGGCCAGCGAGGCCTTCCTGGTGAGGGCGACGAGACCGATCCACACCGGCAGCAGGATGACGGCGACGGGCCACTCCATCCACATGGTCACACCCCCCGTGGTGGCGACGCCCCTGCCGCCCCGAAAGCGGTGCCACAGCGGGAAACAGTGGCCGGCAACGGCGAAGAAGCCGGCGGCGAATCCCACCGCCTCGCCCCCCACGAGATCCCCGGCGAGAGCGGCACAAAGGCCCTTGGCCACATCACCGAGTACAACCGCGGCGGCGGCCCCCCGACCCATCGCCCGCAGCACGTTGGTGGCCCCGGGGTTGCCGCTCCCCACGGAGTAGATGTCGACACCGGCCAGCTTGGGGAGGATGACACCAAAGTCGACGCTCCCGACGAGGTAGGCGGCACAGGCGACGATGACGGAGGCGGCGTCCACTGCGGCGAGTCTAGGCAACCGCCATCTGGCGCCACCGGGCCCGCCGGAAGCGAGACGACGCCCTCAGATAACCTTGAACCTTCGCCGCTCGCCAGGGTGCGGCGCCGCCGGATCTCCCGACAAACCCCTTCCCCCGGGTCCTCTCCGCCGGTACGGTGCCCGGTGTACTGGCTGCAGCGACCCCCATACCTCCGCTGGGCCGCAGCCGTGCTCATCGTCGCCGGCGCCCTCTGGTGGGACCTGCGCACCGAGCCCGTCGAGACCCGCCCTTTCGCCGCCCGATCCCTCCAGCCGGGTGAACCCGTTGCCGAGGCGATCGAGTGGCGAGAGGTCCCCGCCGGGCTCTGGCCCCTCCCCGACATCTCCGGGTCGGTGGCCGCCGTCGCCATCGCCCCCGGCGAGCCGATCACCACCTCCGCCCTCACCGGCCCGGTGACGCCACCGGAAGGATGGTGGTCGGTGCCCCTGACCGTCGGGACACACGCCGATGCTGGCGACACGGTGATGCTGGTGATCGTCGACCCGCCCACCACGGTGCCCGGTCTCGTGCTCAGGCCACAGACCGGCGACCCCTACTCCCTCGACTTCGAGCCGGCCGTTGTCGCCGTGCCCGGCGAGTCGGCGGCGCTGGTGGCGGTGGCCGCCGAACAAGACCTGCTGGTGGCGGCGGTGCAGCCGTAGAACCGCACAATGGACCACGCACCCCGGCGCCCCCGGTATCGTGGTGCCCCGTGCTGACAGCCGCCTTCTGGGGCCTCATCCAAGGCTTGACCGAGTTCCTGCCCGTATCGTCGAGTGGGCACCTGGTGCTCGTTCCGGCCCTGCTCGGCATGGACGAGCCCGATCTGGCCACCTCGGTGCTGCTCCACGTTGGCACACTCGCCGCCGTGGTTGCCTACTACCGCCACGACCTGGTCCGCCTCGTCCACGTGCGCACCGACATCGAGGCGCGCCGCATCCTGATGCTGCTCGCCGTAGGCACGGTGCCCGCCGCCGTAGTCGGGCTCAGCCCGCTGGAGGGACCTATCGAGATCCTCTTCGACGAACCGTGGATCGTGGCCCTGCTGCTCGTCGTCACCGGAGTCGTGCTCGCCTTCTCGCTGCTCTTCGCCACCGGAGCGCGCCGCCTCGGTGACGGCCGCTGGCCCGACGCTGTCGTCGTCGGCCTGGCCCAGGCTTTTGCGCTGCTTCCCGGGATCTCCCGCTCCGGCATGACGATCACCGCGGGCATGGCCCAAGGATTCGAGCGAGTGCAGGCGGCGCGCTACGCCTTCCTTCTCTCCGTCCCGGCCATCGCCGGCGCCGGGCTCATCGAAGGCCTCGACCTCGTCCGTGAAGGCGGATTCGAGGCGAAGCTGCTGGTCGGGGCCGCCGTCGCCGCCGTCACCGGATACCTGGCCATCACCGGCCTGGTCCGCCTGCTCGCCCGCGCCGGCATGGCGCCGTTCGCCGTCTACTGCATCGTCTTCGGCGCGCTCGCCTACTGGCTGGTTTGACCTAGAAGAAGACCGTGCACCAAGGCTCGACGGGCCAATCGAACATACGGTGGGCCAGCTCGACGGTCTGGGGCTCACCCTGCACCCGGCCCAGCCAGCCGAGCGTGCGAATCCTGGAGCCGCCCAGGTAGGCGGCGGCGAGATCGGTGGTCGAGATGGTCAGATCGGCCTCGGCATCGGTGCGCACACACTCGGCGCCGTCGGGACCGCCTCGCAGCAGATAGCGCCCCTGTGCGTCCGGCACGAAATCATCCTTCACATCGAGCACGATCTCGCCGTCGACGGTGTAGCGCCGCGCCGAAAGCGCCCGCTCCAAATCGAGGATACGAAGCCAGATCTTGTCGGCGACGTTGCGCTGCACGCGCCGAGGATCGGCCAGCAGCAGCGGCAGCGGCTCATGCAGGCGGCAGTTGTGGGCCTTGATGGTGGCGACCAGGTCGATGCCGATGCAGAAGCGCCACAGCGTGGCGTAGCCGGCGCCGTCGGCGGCCTGAAGATCCTCGACGTGCAAGGTGTGCTTGGCATGGGCGTCTTCCCAGGTGGCCCTCTGGCGATAGCGCACGAAGCCGAGCCGGGCGCCGTCGTCCTCCAGCACGGCGAAACGCAGGGCCGAGGCGCCCTCCCGCCAGTGCTCGGGATCGTAGAAGTAGAGATCCCAATCGGCCTGCTCGCGCAGAATGGTGCCGGGGATCGAGGCGCTCACCCGCTCGTAGATGCCGGGAAGCACCAAACGCGCCTCCGCCTCCCCGATGATGCGGACCCGGCCCACCGAGGCCACGTCCTGGCGCAGGGCCGCGTAAGGCCGCTCGATCATCAAGTCGGCGCCCTCGATGGCGGTGCCGTAGCCGAACCGCCCGTAGATGGCGCTCTCCGAGGCCCAGAGCGCGGCCAAGGGCTCCTGGCGCCGACGCGCATCGTCGAGCAGCTCGGCCATCATGGAGCGCAGCAGGCCTTGGCGCCGATGACTCGGCATCACGGACACCCCGGTGACGCCGGCCGCCGGCACCACTCCGCCGCCGGGCACGACGATCCGGAAGGACAAGGCCCCGCTGGTGCCCACCATGTCGTCGCCGTCGAAAGCGGCGAGACAGCGGTCGATCTCGGTGCGCTTCGCGTACATCTCCCGGTCCTCGGGACGTTGATCGAAGGCGAAGACGAGGGCGAGCGTCTCGCTCCAAGTGTCCAGCTCGGCCTTGGTGATGGTGCGGATGTCCACACGTTCTCTCGGCATACGGCCGCCACCCTAACGCGCCGGGAGACCGACTCGCACGATGGAAGGACCGGCGGGGCCTCTAGGCTTCCTCACCGATGCACAGCACCACGATCCACGTTCGCTGGGGCGAGCTGGACCCATACGGGCACGTCAACCACGCCACCTATCTCTCCTATCTGGAGCACGCCCGCATCGGCGCCCTCGAGGACATCGGCTGGGGCATGGAGAAGCTGCGCCGGCAGGGATACCAGGTCGTCGTGGTACGGGCCGACGTGCGGTTCCGGCGCCCGGCGACGGCCGGCAACGAGCTCATCATCACCACCGGCATCATCGACCTGCGCCCGGCGACCAGCCGCTGGCGCCAGCAGGTGCGCCACGGCGACGATCTCATCGCCGAGGCGGAGATCACCGCGGCCTGCACCTCCGCAGACGGGCAGCCCACCAGACCCCCGGAGGAGTTCCAGCAGGCGCTGCGCTCGCTGCTGTGGGACGGGCCCTAGTACTCGTAGAAGCCCCGGCCCGACTTGCGACCCAGCAGACCGCCCTCCACCATACGCCGCAGCAGCGGAGGCGGCGCCAGCGCCGGGTCCTTGTACTCGTCGTAGAGCACATCGGCGATGGCGAGCACGGTGTCGTTGCCGATCAGATCGCAGAGGGCAAGCGGGCCCATCGGGTGGTTGGTGCCCAGCTGCATGCCCTTGTCGATGTCCTCCTTGCTGGCGAATCCGCCCTCGTACATGCGGATGGCGCTCACCAGGTACGGCGCAAGAAGGGCGTTGACGATGAAGCCGGCACGATCGGTCGCCCGGATCACCTCCTTGCCCAGCACATCGGTGACGAAGGCCCGACAGCGCTCGACGGTTTCCTCCGAGGTCTCGAGGGACGGCACGATCTCCACCAAGTTCATCACCGGCACCGGATTGAAGAAGTGAAGCCCGACGACGAAGCCGGGCCGCCGTGTCGCCCCGGCCAGCTTGATGATGGGGATCGACGACGTGTTCGAGGCCAGGATCGCCCCCGGGCTCTCCACGATCTCGTCCAGGCGCCGGAACACCTCGGTCTTGATCCTGGCGTCCTCGACAACGGCCTCGACGAGGAGATCACAGCCGGCGACGAGATCCAGATCGGTCCCCAAGCTGAGATGCGCCAGCGCCTCCTGCCGCTCCCGCTCGGTGATCTTGTCCCGCTCCACCGCCTTGGCCAGAGAAGCCTCGATCCGGGCCTTGCCGGCGGCGGCCAGCTCAGCCGAGATGTCGACCAAAACGGCATCGAGCCCGGCGCGGGCGCACACCTCTGCGATGCCGCCGCCCATCTGCCCCGCTCCCACGATTCCGACACTGTGGATGGTCATGACCGCAGCATATCGCCGCAGGCATCCGCACCGCCCGCCGGTAACCTGTGCACCATGGACTACGGCCCGCGCCCACACCCGATCTTCCTGGGCCTCGCCCTCATCACCGTCGGCGCGCTCTTCCTGCTCCGGGAGCTGGACGTGCTACCCGACATCTCGCTGTGGACCCTGGTGTGGCTGGGACTCGGCGGCTGGCTCTTCGTCGGCACCCTCGTCGGCAACCGCAAGGGCTGGTTCTGGCCCCTCACCCTGCTCGCCATCGGCGGCTACATGCTGGCTCGCGACCTCCACCACCTGCCCGAGGACGTTGCCATCTGGCCCGTCGTGGTCATCGCCATCGGCATCGCCATCACCCTGGAAGCCGTGACCACTTCCGCCGCAAACGACCGGGCCGACGACCGAAGACCCAAGATCGAATAGCCGCCCTGCCTCGGTGATACGGGCCGGCAAACTACCATCGGGCCCGGATGGCGACCGAGACGGCCGGAAGCACCTCGAGAACGCCGCTGCGCGGCCTCACCGACGGGCAGGTCGCCCAGCGTGTTGCCGCCGGCGCGGTGAACACGCTGCCGACGGGCCCGAGCCGCACCGTCGCCGAGATCATCAAGGCGAACACCCTCACCCTGTTCAACTTCATCCTGGTGGCCATGCTCGTGCTCGTCTTCATCGTGTCCGACCCCCAGGACGCCCTATTCGGCGTTGTGCTCGTCGCCAACTCGACCATCGGCATCATCCAGGAGCTGCGGGCCAAGCGGACTCTCGACAACCTGGCCCTGCTCAGCGCCCCCGCCGCCACCGTCATACGCAACGGCCGCGAGCAACAGGTGGCCGTCGACGGGGTGGTGCTCGACGATCTGCTCACCTTGCGGCCGGGCGACCAGCTCGTCGTCGACGGCGTGGTGGTGATCGCCAACAGCCTCGAGGTGAACGAGTCGCTGCTCACCGGTGAATCCGATCCGATCATGAAGGAACGCGGCGCCGAGGTGCTCTCCGGATCGTTCGTTTCGTCGGGCACCGGCATCTACAAGGCCCGCCGGGTCGGCCGCGACGCCTACGCCGCCCGCCTCGCCGAAGAGGCAAGACGATTCAGCTTGGCCCGCAGCGAGCTGCGAAAGGGCATCGACCGAGTGCTCGCCGTCATCGCCTGGGTACTCCCGCTGATCGTGGCGATCCTGGTGTGGAGCCAGCTCAACGTCGAGAATGCCGACCTCTTCGGCATCAGCAGCTGGCGGGAGGCGCTCCGAGGCACGATCGCCGGCATGGTGGCGATGATCCCCCAGGGCCTCGTGCTGCTGCTGTCCGTCGCCTTCGCCGTCGGCGTCATGCGCCTGGCCCGGCGCAGGGTCCTCGTGCAGGAGCTCCCCGCCGTGGAAGGCCTCGCCCGCGTCGACGTGGTCTGTTTCGACAAGACGGGCACCCTCACCGAGGGTCGCCTCATGGTGGAGGAGGTCAAGGCGCTGTCACCTCAGTACAAGCCGGCCGCTCCCCTCGGCGCCGTCGCCGCCGCCGATCCGAGCCCCAACGCCACGATGCAGGCCATCGCCGAAGCCTTCCCCGAGCCGTCGGGCTGGCTGCCCACCGCCACCGTGCCCTTCTCCTCGGCGCGCAAGTGGAGCGGCGCCTCATTCGGCAGGATGGGAAGTTGGATACTCGGCGCCCCTGAGATGATCCTGCCCAATCATCCTGCCGTGGTCGATCACGTGCACGCCGCCGCGGCCCGGGGCAAGCGGGTGCTGCTCCTGGCCCGCTCCTCGGGGGAACTGTCCGGCAACGGCCTGCCGCTCGGATTGGAGCCGGTGGCCGTCGTGTCGCTGGGCGACCGCATCCGCGCCGATGCCGCCGAGACGCTGCGCTACTTCGAAAGCCAAGGCGTGGCGGCGAAAGTCATCTCCGGCGACCACCCGCAGACGGTGGCCGCCATCGCCGCCGAGGCCGGAGTCCCCGGCGCCGACCGGGTCGTCGACGCTCGCAGCCTGCCCGACAGCGGCCCGGAGCTGGAGGCCGCCGTGGAGCAGGGCACCGTGTTCGGCCGCGTGACCCCGCACCAGAAGCGCGCCATGGTGGGGGCGCTACAGCGACGCGGCCACGTGGTGGCCATGACCGGGGACGGGGTCAACGACGTGCTTGCCCTCAAGGACGCCGACATCGGCATCGCCATGGGATCAGGATCGTCGGCGACCCGGTCGGTGGCCCAGCTCGTGCTGCTCGACGGGGCCTTCAACACCCTTCCCGCGGTGGTGGCCGAAGGACGCCGCGTCATCGCCAACATCGAGCGTGTCGCCAACCTCTTCGTCACCAAGACCGTGTACGCCTTCTTGATGATCGTGCTCATCGGCGTCTTCGTGCGGCCCTTCCCGTTCCTCCCCCGGCACCTGACCCTCGTGGGCACACTCACCATCGGCGCCCCCGCCTTCTTCCTGGCCCTGGCTCCTTCGGCGCAGCGCGCCAGTTCCGGCTTCCTCAAACGGGTGCTTTCGTTCGCCGTCCCGGTGGGGGCCCTGGCCGCCGCCGCCACCTACTGCGCCTACGAGCTGGCCATTCACGAGGGTGTGGACCTCACCAGCTCCCAGACCTTGGCCACGCTGGTTCTGGTGTCGATCGGCTTCTTCGCCCTCATCATGGTCTCGCGCCCCTTCACGCCCCTGCGGCGCGTCCTCATCGGATCCATGGCCGGCATCTTCGTCATCGTTCTGGCCAGCCCAACGTGGAGGGACTTCTTCGAGCTGACCGTTCCCCCGCTCGTCGTGCTCCTCGCCGGCGTGGGCATCATCGGCATCACCGGCGCCATCCTCTACAGCTCGCTGCGCGGCCTGGGCTGGATGCAGCAGGTGCCCGATCTGCTCAGAACCCCGATCCGGCAGCACGGCGCCATCGGGGCGCTGCGCTCCGGCATGAGCCAGCTGCGCGAGAAGGCCCGGCGCATCGGCGAGCCGCTCGACCCCGGCGACATCTCCCCGCCTCCCCCGGAGCCGCCGCCCCGCCACTGACGGCACATACGCTCCCACAGCGGATTATCTTGGGGTCTCCACACGTTGGAATGTGCGCAGCACGGCGACCCTCGCGGCGTCAAGCAAAGGAGCGTTCATGCGACGGCGCATGATGAAGTCCAAGATCCACAGGGCCACGGTGACCGACGCCAACGTGGACTACGTGGGATCCATCACCCTCGATCCCCGGCTCATGGAGCTGGCCGACATCCGCGCCTACGAGCAGGTCCATGTGCTCGACATCGACAACGGCGCCAGGCTTACCACCTACGCCATCGACGGCCGGGCCGGCGACGTCGTGGTCAACGGCGCGGCCGCCCATCTCATCTCGCCGGGCGACCGGGTGATCGTGCTCGCGTACGCCGACTACGAGGAAGCGGAACTCGACGATTTCCAGCCCTGCATCGTTCACGTCGATGCCGCCAACCGGCCCGTGACGGCAGACGTCGCCGCAGCTCTCGCAGCCGGACTCGCGGCCGGCGGCAAGAGCGGCCCGGCGTCACCGGAGGCCTGACCACCTCGGGGGCCCAAGCCGCCGCGCCTCGGTACGATGTCGCTTCCATGCCCTTAGAAGAACAGATCGTCACGATCAGCGACGAGGCGCTGGCCAAGGTGCTCGAGGTGAGGAGCCGCGAACCCGACGCAGACCAGCTCGCCCTGGTCATCGCCATCACCGGGGTGAACGGGCTCAACTTCTCCTACGAGCTGTCCTTCATCAACGTCGAAGACGCCGGCGGCGAGGACGCCGTCACCCACTACGGCTCCTTGCCCGTCATCGTGCCCACACGCCACCTCGACGATCTGCGCGGCGCCAACCTGCACGTGAACAACGGCGGCCTCGCCATCGACAACCCCAACAGCCCGATCCCGAAGATCACGCCCGGCTCAACCGGGAGGCCCGGAAGCCTGAGCGAGCGGGTGGCCGCCGTGCTCAACGAGCAGATCAACCCTGCCATCGCCGCACACGGCGGCTGGGCCGAGCTGGTGGACGTCGACGGCAACGACGTCGTGCTGCGCCTGGGAGGCGGCTGTCAAGGCTGCGGCCTGGCTCAGATGACACTCCGGCACGGCATCGAGGCCGCCCTCCGGCAGGCGATCCCGGAGATCGGAGAAGTCGTCGACATCACCGATCACGGCTCCGGCGAGAACCCCTACTACTAGACGGCCTCAGACCTCGAGGCCGGCACGCCGCGCCGCCGCCAGCGCCTCTATCACATCGATACGGCGCAGCACGTCGCGAATCTGCTCGGCGAACGCTCTGCGCTGCTCGAGGCGCTCCGGTCCGCCGGGCTCGACGATGCCGCGCCGACGGGCCAGCTCGAACCCGGTGCCGAACAGCACCGTCGACAGGGACTCCGGGCTCTGAAGACGCCGCTGCAGGTGGTACTGCTTGCCCAGCGCCATACAGTCGGCGAGGAGCTGCTTGCGATCGACCTCGCTGCGGTAGTCACGGCGCTCCAGGACATCGGCCACAACCTGATACGCCTCGACGAACGGCCGCAGGGCCCAGTGCGACAGGTAGGGATAGAAGGACCGCACCACGGCAAGCGGGTCGGTCCCGTCCTCCAGCGCCCGAACCCAGCCCGGGTGATGCCGCTCCACCTCGAGACCCACGTCTGCGGCAAAGTCGTGCTTGTCCGGGAAGTAGAACTCGGACTTGAACAGATCACGCAGCGCCCACACCTCGTCCCAGAAGGCATCGGTGCCGCACTCGGGCAAGTCGGCCACATGGAGCAGGGCCAGCTCGGCGATGGCGCCCCCGAGGAAGAAGTGGACGATGGTGTTGCGGTAGAAGGCCGCGGCAACATGCTGGTCGGGCCCTATGGAGTACACCACCTGTGTCCCCCCGACGAAGCGGCTCACAACGCCGTGCTCGACGAGGGCATCCAGCGACGCCTCCACCATCTCCGGCGTCTCCAGCAGCGACAAGGGCTCGCTCACCGGCAGGCCGCGCAGACGGATGCCCTCCAGGCGATCACGTAGCCCGGCCAGGGTCTCGGAGACGGTCAGCGCCCGGTCCCGCGCCCCCAGAAGCACCAGGGTGACCAGCGAGATGGGGGTGATCGGCGTCACGCGGTTGATGCAAGCCCCCACCTCGTAGCCGAGCTTGCGTATCTCCAGTGCGTCGGCGTCGGGCTCGGGCACCGCCTCAGGCCCATACCGGCTGAGCCGCTCCGAGAGCAGCAGCGGCTCGCCGAAACGTACAGAGATGCGGCCGTGGCGCCGCCGCAGCGACTGCACCGCCCTGACGAACCAGCGGAACCCCTCGCGCTCCTTGGCGGCGCCGCGCTGCTCGGCGGCATAAGCGCTGAGATCGTGGATCTGGTCGTAGGCGATGGCCACAGGGATGAGAGCAGCGTCGTCGCACGAGCCGCGCCTGAAGGAATCGGCGACGTAGGCAAGCAGGCCGAAGCGGGGCTCCCGCAGCTTTCCGGTGCGGGAGCGCCCACCCTCGATGAACCACTCGAGGGGGAACCGTTTCGAGAGCAGGTAGTCGAGGTACTGCTTGAGTACGAACTTATAGGTCTCGTCGTCCTTGAACGACCGGCGGATGAAGAAGACCCCGGCGCGCCGGATCAGCGGCCCCACCGGGAAGAAGTTCATGTTGATGCCGCCTGCCGTGTGGTTGGGCGGCAGACCGTTCTCGTACAGCACGTACGTGAGCACGAGGTGGTCGAGGTTCGACTTGTGGCAGGGCAGGAACACCAGGGAGTGCTGCTGGCTGAGCGCGGCCAGCTCCTCCAGCTCGATGCGATCGTAGAGGATACGGCGGTGGTAGCCCTGGGTGTAGAGGAGCCGGATGAGGGCGGCGACCAGGTCGATGACGTAGGGGCTGTGGGTCGCCGCCATCTCCCTCAAGTAGCGGGTGGCCCGATTCACCAGCCTTTGCACCTCCTCGCCGGTGCGGTCGGCGAGCCGGGCCAGGCCCACCTGGAAGGAAGCCCGCGTCAGCAGATCCTCCTGCAGAAAGCGGGGGACCTTGTATCGATTGCCCCGGACCCGCCGCTCCGCCCGCTCCAAGGCCAGCGAGGCCTGCAGCGAAACGAAGTCGGCAAAACCCGAAGGGTCGTCGGGCCGGCGGGCACGGGCCTGCACCCAACGCTCCCGGAGATCGGACACCGGAGCCGAGTCTCCGGCCACGACGAGGGCACGCTCGGGGTGGGACCGAAGCGTCCACCACTCCCGCAGGCGGCCGGGGTCACGAGGATCGCCGAAGGTGAGCAGGTCGATGAGCCTCACACTGCGGTGCTTGTCCCCCTCGCCGCCGAGCCACACGACCCGCAGCGGCGCCAGCAGCGGATCGTCGCCGCCTTCCAGCAGGCGCCGCAGCCTGGCCGCGCCGCGCGGGCGCCGGCGGCGCCGACGGGAGGACGGGATCTCGACGGCCCGCCATTCGGCGGCGTCGGGGGCTTTGGCGGCCACCCAATCGAGAAGGAGCCGGTGCTCCAGAGCGCTGGCGGCGTCGAGCAGGAAGACGAGGCGCGCCATGCCGTCGGCGGGCCAGGCCGCCTCCACGGGCTCCTCGACGACTCGCAGCGCCATCCCGCGAGTGTATTCGGCTCGGCCTCGCCTCACACCGCGGGCAGCGACAGGGTGAAGATGCTTCGCCCGCCTCGGTAGTCGTAGGTGAGGTCACCGCCCATGAGACGGGCGAGCTGCCGGGACACGGTCAGTCCCAGCCCCACCGAGTCGACGTTGCTCTGCCTCTCATGGGCCCGGTAGTAGGGCTCAAAGATCTTGGGACGATCGACTTCCGGAATGCCGGGCCCGTCGTCGATGATGCAGAGCGCGTATTCCTCCTCGCTTCGCTCCATGCGCACGGCGATGTGGGGCCCTCCGTAGCGATCGGCGTTCGTGATCAAGTTCCGGATCACCTGGCGCACTCGGATCGAGTCGCCGTACACCTTGGCGTCGCCGACGGACCGGTCGATCTCGATCCGCTCGCCCAGACGCCGCGCCATCAGCACGATGTCGACCTGCTCCCAGAAGTCCAACGCCACGTTGGCGATCTTCACTCCGTCCGACTCGATGCGGGAAGCAACGAGGAGGTCCTCGACCAGGTCGCCGACCTCGATGGCCTGGTCGTGGATGAGGCCGGCGAACGACCGGAGTTCGTCGCGGTCGAAACGATCGAACCCGTCGCACAGCTCCTGGGCGAACCCGACCACCGCGGTGAGTGGGGTCCTTAGCTCATGGCTCACCGTGGCCACGAACTGGTCCTTCGACTTGATGAGCTGCCGCAAACGATCGGTGGCGTTCTCCCTCTCGGTGACGTCGTAGGCCACGCCGATGACGCCGGTGACGTTGCCTCCCTCCCAGATCGGCGAGTAGCGGGTCTCGTAGGTGTGACCCCTGATCTCCTCCACCGAGGTGAACGCCTCTCCGGTCAGGGCCCGGCGCATGTGTTGGACGGCCGTCGTGGCGTCGCGGTACAGCTCGAAGGCGGACCGGCCCACCGCCTCCCCAGGATTGAGACCGAGCCCGGAGAGACCCTGTCCCTCGTGGAGGGTGAACACACCGTTGCGGTCGACGGCGAAGAGGATGATGGGTGCGCCCGCCATCACGGTTCGGAGGCGCTCCTCGATACGGCGCAGATCGGCCCGGGTGCGGCGATACTCGGTGAGGTCGAAGAACGAGGTGACGGCGGAGGTGAGCTCCGGCTCGCCGTCGTCGCTGAGATCGACCAGGCGCACGATGCCGGTGTGCTCCGCACCGGTGAAGTCGCCGATGGTGGCCATGACCTCATGGCTCTTGTTCCCCCGCCACAGGGCATCGAGCTGGGCGGTGACCGCATCCCCGTAGCCGGGACCCAGTTTGCCCGCCTGCACGCCCCTGGCGAAGTCCTCCGAGCTGGCCACACGAAACAGCTCTCGGGCCGCCTCGTTGATGCGGCGCACTCGCACCGCCTTCAGGGCTTGCTGCATCTGCTCCGGGAAATCGGTGAGGTGGGAAGACAGATCGACGACGCCGAGATCGCGCCAGCGCGAGAACAGCCTGGCCACGCCGGACATATCGATGTCCCACAGCGGGACCGGCGACACCTCGAACAGGTTTCTGAAGTGGGCCTCGCTCAGACGCAAACGAGTCTCGGCATGCACACGCTCCGTGGTGTTGGCCACGTGCACGAACAAGTAGCGGGGACGGCCGGCCGGGTCGCCGATGAGCGACATGCCTACCAGGCCCCACACGACGCGGCCGTCGGGAAGGACAAACCGGCAGTCGGACTGCTCGCTCCAGATCTCCCCGGCGACGAGACGATCGGCCGTCGACACCTGGCTCTGGACGTCGTCGGCATGCACCAGCTGGGTCCACTTGAGCGGGAGCAGCTCCTCCTCGGAACGTCCCAGGAAATCGCAAAGAGCCCGGTTGACCTCGACGAAGCCGCCCTCGAACTCCAACAGCGCCATGCCCCCCGACGCGGTGTCGAAGGCGGATCTCAGCATCGCCTCCGCCTGCTGTAGGCGCCCCTGCACCTGCTCGCGCTCACCGCTCAGACGAAAGACGAGGCTGCCGAGCACGTAGGCGGCGGCACCCGTAGCCAGGACCGAGATGCTTCGAGCCAAGCCGACCGCAACCGGAGCGGTGACGTCGCCGATGCGCGGCTCTACGAAGGAGACGACCGCGGCGAACAACAGAATCAAGCGCCCGGCGAAAGGGGGCAGAGCGAGCGGGTAGACCAGGGCAAGAGCGAAGTACCAGTAGACCAGCACGTCCGAGCCGCTGCCGCCGGTCTCGGTGGCCATGGCAACGATGGCCAGCGCCATCAGCCCTCGCACCAGAACCCACACCGTTCCCCGCAGCTTGATGGGGCCGGCGGCGGCAAGGGCGCCGAGCACAAACAGGAAAGGTACGACCACGCCCACCCATTCGCCGGTGCCGCCTCTCGACCACACCAGTGAGGCATGGACCACCAGGCCGGCGGCAACCACCGGCTCGAGGCGAGACACCGAGTCCCGA
>Ga0315537_1001940_pt1 | contig 15996 bp, 12 predicted proteins | sample SalMarSW160270MG_FD_203091 | JGI IMG/M metagenome (GOLD analysis project Ga0315537, IMG submission 203091) | Salt marsh sediment microbial communities from the Plum Island Ecosystem LTER, Massachusetts, United States - Salt Marsh Sediment SW1602-70 ... | reverse complement strand
GTGTCGGTTGGCTTTGTCTGCGCTCTGCCGATCCTGCTCGACGTCCCGTGGCTGGACCTGCCACTGCCCATCTAGCCGAGCGCACCAGGATCTCGAACGTAGAGGAGGAGGCACAGCCCGCATATCGCGATCCTGAGCGCGATCACAGAGTCACCCGATCAGGGCCGATCTAAAGCGCCACGAACGATGCTGTTCCTCGCTCGACGAATCCGAATCATCCCACTATCATCACTGCACGATCAGCCACAGCGCCAGTGTGTCGCTGGCGCATGGGAACAAGAAGGAGTATACGCATGTTGAAACTGAAACAAGGTACCGACATCTTGGCGGCAGTTGGCGGTGTCGCTACGATGGACGAGGCTCGCGCCGTGTTCGAGGCCAAGTGCGACGAGGAGACGCGGAACAAGTTGGCCCAGATCGCCAATGAAGAGGCACTTATCAAGATCGCAAACGCGATCGCGATGACCGATCCTCACGAGGTGTTCGTTAACACCGGTTCTCCAGAGGATCTGCTGCGCGTCCGGATCAAGAGCGTGGCCAAGGGCGAGGAAGTGCCCGTAGCCATGCACGACCATACGCTTCACTTCGATCTCCCGCAAGAGCAGGCGCGCATCATCGACCGCACCTTCTATATCGTCAACCCCGGAGAAGAGACGAGCGTTCTTGCCAAGAGCGTCCTGCGCGACGACGCACACCAGTACGTAAGAGAGCACATGACTGGCGTCGCTCACGACATGACCCTGTTCGTGGGCTTCTTTAGTCGCGGACCAATCGGTGCTCCTGCCGCGATCCCAGCGCTAGAAATCACTACCTCGGTATACGTCATGCACTCTGCCAACCTGCTGTACCGCAACGTGTATGAGCAGTTTGACGCAGAGGCAGAGCGAGCAGGCGTCTTTTTCACCAACGTACATAGCGAGGGGCCGAACCGACCGGAGGACCTACCCAACGCACGCGTCTATATGGACCGCAGTTGGCTGACTACGTTCTCACTCTTTTGCACGTACGCTGGCAACACGCTGCTCCTGAAGAAGGGGAACCACCGTTTCGCCGTGGACCTGGCAACCTACTACCACAAGGAGGATCAGCTCTCCGAGCACATGTTCATCACCGGGCTTACCAACACCAATGGTAGGACGACCTACTTTGCAGGTGCTGCACCCTCAGGTTGCGGCAAGACGACCACGGCGATGGTAGGGACAGACTTCATCGGCGACGACCTGGCTCAGCTCTGGATCGCGTCCGATGGCACCCTGCGTGCTATCAACCCCGAGAAGGGTCTGTTCGGTATCGTTCAGGACGTGAACGCCGAAGGCGATCCCTACCTGATGAAGGTACTGCGCGAGGAAGGCGCAGAGGTGATCTGGTCGAACGTGCTCGTCGATGTGCACGGCGTGCCCCATTGGGTAGGCAATGGCGAAGAGTCCCCCGAGCGAGGCGTGAACTTTCAGGGCGAGTGGTGGGAAGGCAAGACCGACGCAGACAGCAAACCTGTTCCGCTCTCCAACCCCAACGCCCGCTGCACCGTCGAGAACATCCATATCGCGAACTATAACGAGCAGGCAGCAGAGGACCCGCGCGGCGTCGAGGTCAAGGTCATCACCTACAGCGGCCGTGACAGCGATACGATGCCCCCAGTCTGGGTGGCAAAGAACCCGGACCACGGCGTCGTGATCGGCGCATCGATCCTGTCCGCTGCGACGGCTACGGAAGTTGGCGCGCGAGGTGTACGGCGCCAGCCGTGGGCCAATGAGCCGTTCATCCCAGGACCGCTGGCCGACTATATGGAAGCCCAGTTCCTGTTCTTTAACTCGAACAAGCTCGAGGGCGAGATTACCTTCGCTGGCCTCAACTACTTTTTGACGCACGCGGCACGCGGCAGCACCGGCAAGGGGCTGCTCGGCGAAAAGCGCGACGTCAGGGCCTGGCTTCGCTGGCTGGAAAAGCGTGCACACGGCGAGGTGGACGCCATCGAGACACCGATCGGCTTTATCCCCAGGTACGAGGATCTACGAGAGCTCTTTGCCGAGATCGACAAAGAGTACCCGCGTGCACTCTATGACCTGCAGTTCGCCTTTTACGTGGACAATATCCTGGCCCGGATCGATCTGCAACAGGAAGCGTACGGCCAGAGCGAGAACGTACCGCAAAAGCTCTTTGGCGTGTACGAGGAGCAGCGAGAGGGGCTTCAGGCCCTCAGGCAGAAATACGGCCCGATCGTCTCGGTTGAGCAGCTAATCGAGGCCGCTGCCGCTGCTGGATAAGCGGCGACTCTGCGAAAAGCGAGCGGGGGTGCTGATACGCACCCCCGCTCTTCTGTTGCCAAACCTCCCCCTGCATGTTACAATGCGTCCGGCTGCCACAGAGAGCGCTCTCGCCAGACAGTGCAGACAGAGTCGAGGAGATGAGAATGAAAGCGGCATACTACAGCGGAGACAAGACGATCCGGATCGGCGAATCCCGGGCGCGCCGGCCCAGCCCGGGCGAGGTACGGCTACAGGTCGCGTACTGCGGCATCTGTGGGACCGATCTGCATATCTTTCAGGGGCACATGGACCAGCGAGTCGATATCCCGCAGGTTGTCGGACACGAGATGTCTGGTGTGATTGCAGAGCTCGGCACCGACGTACAGGGCTGGGAGGTCGGGGACCGCGTCGTGGTGCGCCCGCTTGCCCCATGCGGTCACTGCCCGGCGTGCCAGACCGGACATTCGCACATCTGCTACAACCTGCAGTTCCTGGGCATCGACACTCCTGGGGCGTTTCAGGGCTCCTGGACTGTGCCTGCTTACACTCTTCACCGCCTGCCCGATGGCCTGCCGATGGACCAGGCAGCCCTGATCGAGCCGCTCGCTGTCGCTTGCCACGACGTGCGTCGCGGAGAGGTACAGCCCGAAGACGAGGTGGTCGTGATCGGCGGCGGGCCGATCGGCATGCTCGTTTCGCTCGTGGCACAGCACGCCGGCGCACACCTGCTGGTCTCCGAGATCAACCCCTACCGTGTGGCACTGACACAGGAACTGGGTCTGGAGGCCGTCAACCCCCGTGAGACCGATCTCGTAGAGACTGTCCAGGACCGCACCGCCGGCGCGGGCGCAGATGTCGTCTTTGAGGTATCGGGATCGGCTGCCGGGGCAGCGGTCATGACGCAGTTGGTACGAGCGCGCGGGAGGATCATAGTGGTAGCCATCTTTGCCGAGCCGCCAAAGGTAGACCTGCATCGTTTCTTCTGGCGCGAGCTAGAACTGCGTGGGGCGCGCGTCTACGAGCCGCAGGATTTCGAGCGAGCCATCGAGTTGGCTGCCTCTGGCGCACTGCCTCTGGAGCGCCTGATCAGCGCCAGGTGGCCCCTGGAAGGCCTACAGGACGCGTTTGAGCAGATCGAGTCGAGTACGGACCTGATGAAGGTCCTAATCGACACGCAGCAGTGACCCTAGGAGTAGATGTGCTATGAAGGCCGTTTCGTTTGCAGCACCCCGGCAGGTCCACGTTATTGACGTGCCCGAGCCTACGATGGGCCCCGAAGACGTTTTGCTCGACATCCACTACGTCGGGCTGTGTGGCTCTGATCTCAATACCTATCGAGGCAGCTTTTCCCTCGTCTCCTATCCGCTGATCCCCGGCCACGAGGTCAGCGGCGTCATCGCTGCCCGCGGCGACAGCGTCCCCCCGACCCTCCAGGTTGGCGATCGGGTGACAGTCTCTCCGTACACGAACTGCGGCATCTGCCCATCCTGCCGCGCAGGCCGGCCGAACTGCTGCCAGTACAACGAAACGCTCGGCGTACAACGCAATGGGGCACTGTCGCAGCGCTTTGCCCTGCCCTATTCCAAGGTGCACAAGAGCACCGTCCTGTCCATGCGAGAGCTCGCCCTCGTCGAGCCGATGAGCGTGGGTTATCACGCAGCGAACCGTGGACAGGTTTCCGAAATGGACACCGTGCTGGTCATCGGCTGCGGCACGATTGGCATCGGCGCGATCGCCGCAGCAGTACGCAAGGGCGCCAGGGTGCTCGCTGTCGACGTCGATGATGGCAAGCTCGATATGGCGTCTCGGTTTGGTGCCCAGCAGGTGGCGAATTCGACCAGGCAGGACATTCCGCTCGTCGTGGGGGAACTGACCGACCAGGAGGGCGTAAGCGTAGCGATCGAAGCAGTGGGCCTCCCTGAGACCTACCGCCTCGCCGTGGAAGCGGTGGCCTATGCGGGGCGGATCGTGTACATCGGATACGCCAAAACGGAGGTCTGCTATGACACCACTGACTTTGTACGCAAGGAACTGGACATCCGTGGGTCACGGAATGCGCTGCGCGTCTTTCCCGCAGTAATCCGGATGATCGAGCAGCGGGAACAGCCCTTCGAAACGCTGGTCAGCAGGGTGTACCCCTACACCGCTGCGCATCAGGCCTTATACGACTGGGATCAGTCACCCGGCGAGTTCACCAAGATCCTGATCGACATGACCGCCTGATCGATAGTCCGGCGGCCTTGCATTTCGAGTGTTTCATGGTATACTTGTTCCGACGACCCTTGCCGCGCAGAGCAGGTCGTTCGTTTTGTGTACGATACGGAGCATCGGGTACAGCGAACATGCCCCCGGCGGATACCGAGATGGGAGTATAGTATATGATTGACGTTCACCAACTACGAAAAGGCACAACCTTTGAGCTCGACGGCGAGATCTACAAGGTCATCGAGTTTCAGCACCACAAGCCGGGGCGCGGCAAGGCGGTCATCCGCACGCGGATCCGCAACCTGCGTACGGGCACTATTCTCGACAAGAACTTTATCTCGGGCGACCGGGTGGAGGACATCCGAATCGACCGTATATCGGCCCAGTATCTTTACCATGACGATGTCTTTTACTATTTTATGAACGAGGAGACATTCGAGCAGATCCCGCTCTCGGCAGCCGTGTTGGGGGATGCTGTGCAGTACCTCGTCGACAATATGAGCCTCAACCTCTCGGTTTACGAAGGAGAGCCGATCGACATCGAGCTACCGACGTACGTCGATATGGAGGCCATCGAGGCACCGATCGCCCTGGCCGGCGACACGGCGACCGGCGCGACCAAGCAGGTAACGCTGCAGTCTGGACTTCAGGTCGACGTACCACTCTTTGTTAACAAAGGCGACACCATCCGCGTCGACACGCGAACCGGCGAATACGTTACGCGCGTCTAGCTGCAGGCACCGACCGGTGCCTGCACTGCATAAAGCAGTGCCCTGATCGCGGGACCGCCAAGCTGGAGCTTGGCGGTCCCGCGTTGTGCGTCTGGGTAACCAGCGGTCGCGAATCGACTCTATGCGGTATCCTCGTCCCCCGGACCGCCAGGCTCTCGCAGCCTACGGCCATCAGGGGGCAGCCTGGCCTTACTCTGTTCTGCTGCCGGGCAATCGATGATCCTCGATCACGTCCACCACCCGCCCGATCTCGGCGATTTCGCCGATCACATAGTCGACACCGTCTGTGTCCGTCCCAAGTTGGGGGTCCACGAGAACCGTCACCATACCCAGCGACTTGGCCGGGCGTAGGTTGCGCAGCGAGTCTTCGACCATCAGACAAGCTTCTCCTCGTGTCTGCAGTACCCGCAACAGCCTCTCGTAGCCGCCGATCGCGGGCTTGCCCTCATTCTCGGCAAAGAACGCGTCATAGATCTGGGTAAAGTGATGCGCGACGCCGAGCGTTTCGAGAACGCCGCGCGCGTGAGCGGCAGTGGCATTGGTAAAGATGATCTTTTCCTGGGGCAGTCGAGACAGCACACGGTCCAGTTCTGAATTGGGCTGGATATACTCTCCCAGTGGCAGGTCGTGAACATAGTGCATATAGTCGTCCACGTCGAGGCCGTGCAGCAACTGCAGCCCACGCGAGGTGGTTCCATACTTTTCCCAATACGTACGGCGCAGGTCTGGCACGACGGCGGGATCCATCCCCATCCGCTCGATCATATACCCGCTGATCCGCGCACTGATCGCTTGCATAAGCCCTGAGCGCCTGGGGTACATTGTCTCATCCAGGTCAAAGATCACGTATTCCAGCACAATCTCCTCCAATGAACAAAGGCTCCTATCGGGTCCGGTCAGGCAAAGGGCGAGATCCACCCTCCCAGCGCCGGCTCGATCACTTCTATCTCTGGCAAACGACGTCGCATGAGTGCAACAAAAGGCCTCACGTCGATCACTTCACTCAAGGGCGGGCAGCAGTCATCATGGTGGTGGACGACCAGCCGCTGCGGCTGCAGCCAATCGGCAGCTCGTGCCACCCGCTCGTAGATCTGCGAATGCCCTTGCAGCGGGAGAAGTGCTGTGCTGGGACGGAGGGACACCATCTCGTCACGGTACCAGCCCGCACTGCCAAAGTGCACGAACGTGCCACCGGGACATTGGAATCGGTACCCTAGCACGTCACCGCACGGATATGCCCCAAAGGTACGCAGCAGCCGTACCGTACGCCAGCCCGTGCGCCGGAGCGCACGGAGCACGAGCCACGGGTCAAACAACGTATGACGCGCAGGGATTGCCAGTACAGCTACACTGCCAAGGGAGACGGTCCTGCCCCCAGCCAGGGGATGCAGTTGACGGACTGGCGTCCCCAGATCGTGGAGAAGCTCGCACACACGGGTCGACGCATAGACGGCCGCCCCGGTGCTGCGGGCCAGCGCCGGGACGTCACGGGCATGATCCAGGTGACCGTGCGTAACAAAGATTACGTCCGGCCGCAGCTCGGCAAAGAACGCCTGCCCTCTGCCGGGCAGACTGAATGGGTCGATGCACACTTCAAGTTGCCCAAAGGAGAGCTCAAAGCCAGCGGCTCCCAACCACCGGATCGCTGCCTGGCCAGCGCCAGGGCGTCGTGCTGTCGTTCCTACCACGCGACTACGCCTCCCGGGTCCGGCATGTAGCGGATTCGCAAGTCGTTGCTGCAGTCGTCCGAGTCGCGATTCGCGGGCCACCGTTCTAGCGAGTTCCCGTTGTAGACGCTGTCGACATCCGCAAACGGGATTATGCCGGCGATTTGTCCTTCTCCATAGACGACAGCATCGACCACGTGCCCAGAGGCGTCACGCAGAAGGATCTCGTCACCCTCGTTGCCGAGCGCGCACTCGCCGTCACCCCAAGCCGTGCGGATCAGGTCCGGAACGCGGTTGCTGCTGGTCCATTCAAAGTCCGGCACAGGCTTGCCAACATAGCCCGCGGCCTGATATGTGACCGCCTGCCGTGCGACGACGAGCGTCCCGAGCGGCTCAATAGTCGTGCCGCTCGGGAAAGCATAGTTCCGCTCATAGTCCTGTGCGTACACAGCGTCGCCAAGCGACCATCCCCCGATCTGGATCTGCGCACTGGTAGGGTTGTAGAGTTCGATCCACTCCCCCAACTCCTCCCCGGAACCTGCTTCCTTGAACAAGAACTCACTGATCACAACGTGCCGGGCCTCCGCCACATAGCGCTGTCGTACCAGCGGCAGATACTGCTCGTGGGGCGCTCTGCTGTGCACCCAATCATAGTCCCACACCTGCTTCAGGTAATCGTAGGCATCGGGCGAGCGTACCTGTAGTGCCAGCTCCCGGTTCGCCTTGGATGACACCTCAGATCCGTTGATGCTGCCCACGTGGGCGTATTTCTCCTCCGCGGATGTGAGCCGGACGAGCACCATCTTGTTGTGGAGGCCCCGCAGCGTAGGGTCCCCCAGCCGCACGTCGAGATCGAGCCCCTCAGCGTCAGCGACCTGCAGCAGGTAGAACGCCGTCTCATAGTTCAGACGCTGCCGGTCGAGGCCATTGTCCAGCAAGACACGGACCGTCGCTCCGCGACGCGCCGCCTCGATGTAGGCTTCCAGGCGGGGGTTCGGGTCGCTCTCGACCCCACTCGACGCCGGCCCCCAGTGCAGCCGCTCGTACATCTGCTCGACATAGACCGCGTCTCCCGCGCCCGCCCGCAGCACCAGGCCAATCAAGCCATCGTCGTAGCGAAGGCTGGTCTCGGGGGCGTGTAGGAGCTCCAGGTGCGTGACCGCAACGGCAGGCAAAGTTGGGGAAAAGGGGGCCATGTAGCTGTACCCGCCACCTCCCGTCGAGTATACAGGTGTATACGTGATCGGGACCGTGTAGCGAGACAATGAACCGTATGGCACCACGTCCACGTGCTGCCCTGGATCGCAGTCCCGCCAAAAGAGCGCGACCATGTACGCCACCGAGACGGGCTCGTCAGAGACCAGCACAACACCACGGCTGCCAGCCGTGCCGTTTGTCTTGTCGTCCACCGGCATGCCCCTGTTGCCCAGGTTTTCGGTGCTAACTGCGAGCCACTTGCGATCGACGATCATGTACTTGGCGTGCTGATTCCGGTAGCGACCATAGACTCCTGCCCCCGGGTCGTTGTGCATATAGTACACCACGCCGCCTGCGCGCACGATCTGGTCACCGTTCCACAATCCCTGTTCCGAGATCGCGCCGCCTTCGAGCAGCACGGTCACGGCCACGCCCACAGCAATGCGCTGGGTCAGGATCTGCGTCAGCCACACACTCTCCAGGCTGTATGCCTCGATCAGGATCTCGTCGTTTGCACCACTCAACAGGTTCTCCACGACATCGTAGGCGTTATCCGGGGCAATGCCTATCGTCAGCAGCGAGCTGGCCCTCACCTCCAGCGTATCCGTCACGAGCCCCCAATCCCAACCTGGATAGACCACGCGCTTGCCAAACAGATCGCCTTCGCACACTGGGCCGTACAAGTGCTGACCACAGGTGCCATCTGCTGCCCAGTCCACGCTACTGTCCGTGTCGGGCCATGGTGCGCCGGTGTTCTCATCCAGCTTGCGAAAGAGCACCTGACCTGCGTTGCCAAATCCGCTCATCGGATACGAGACTGCAGCTCCTTGCCATCCGTCGACCTGTGCGATACTTCCTCCATACAGCAATACATCGGCCACACTTCCATCGGCAGCATACAGGATCACCTCATCGCCCTTATTGGCAAAGCCAGGCCAGGTACCGGTAGCCTCATAGGGACAGGACTTCGTTCCCGCCCCATCTAGCGCGACGTCGGGCCAGAAGCCAAATGCAGTGCGGAATGCAGCAGCATCGTCAGCGACCCACAGCACCCCGCCCGGGGCCAGGTCGATCTCTGGTAGCGAGACATCTGCCTTTGGATCCCCGTCGCTAATTCCCCATGCACCAAGCCCTTCGGTCACGTTACCCACGTTGACCAGAGCTACCGCTTCGTCGCCGGAGTGCAGCGCCCAGGGATGTACGGCGTAGATCCATATCGCTGGCATGGCAGCCGCACGCGGCAACAGCGGACCCCGAGCTGGCCCATCCCCCCGTAGAGCCTCAGATTGGCTCAGATCTGCGGCGAAGCACAGGCCAACAGCCACTGCCAAGGGCAGCATAAGGGCAAGGCCCAGGCGAAAGGCAACGAGTTCCCGAGATCGCATCGGCAGCCTCTCTCCTGTTAGCGCCGGAGCAGCGCCTACTCCGAACCGAGATCACTCTCCATGGGCATCTCTTCGCGGCGCTCTGCAGAACCGTCCCCCTCATCTGGATGCAGGTACGGGCGGCGTATCCACGACGCCCCGATCCAGATCGCCCAGGGCAACGCCATGCCAAGACCAAAGAGCGGCCAGGGCCTGAGGATCGGCTCAGCGGCGAAACGATCGAGATTGTAGACGATGAGCAGTGTCCCAAGCCACACGCAGAACAGATTCGGCAGGGCATCCGTCGAGTGAAAGAGGCCCAGGCCTCGCGTGCGCCGCCGCGTCAGCGGCCAGAACAGGTTGCTCCCCATGTACCCGAGCTGATCGCCAAGGATGTGTGCTGTCATGCCCATCCCTAGCAAGGCGCCGTACAGTGGACGCGACACGATTGCCACGAGCAGGGCCAAGGCCGCAGCCAGGAGCAGCGAGTGACTCCAGGCACGGTGCCAGGGCAGAAAAGTAGCCTCGATCCAGCCTTCTCGACGCTGCAGGGCGATCGTGGGCCCGCCAAAGGCATCCACCTTCACCGCACTGCCCGCATCCATCCGTACGAACTGCACGAGGGAAGCCCTTCCCTCGAGTGCCCGCGGGGCCTCGTCCCCGCCGCTCTGCCCGCCGGCAGCGGTATCGCCAACAGCGCCCCATCCAGCGGGCCGGCCCGAAGTTGCGACCAACGGACCGACGCAGACCCGCGTCTCCGCGCCCAACGAGACAGTGTACTGCCGCCATAGGCCTCCCTGCGTCCGCGCCGAGTGCAGTTGTACGATGACCGGATCCATCGCTGACGCGGCCCGGCCTACAGCCGCAGCGATCTGTTCGGCCATCGCTTGTGGATCGGGCGACTCGGGATCGAGCCTGACCTCCACGTCCAGCCGCTGTAGGAAGCGTGCGATCCGGAAATCGAGCACGTCAGGTACAATCGCTCCTAGCCCGGCAAGTAGGAGAGGGAACCCGCCCTGCGCAGAAAGCTGAACAGCCTCGCGCAGAAACGAGGCTGCGGCGATCCCAGAGACGAAATGCGACAGGCCCTTCATCGCTCCTCCTTGAGCCAGGCGCATTATACACTAGCCGCGAGCGGTCGGCAATACCCTGATCGGCCTGCTCCTACTGGCTGGCGTCAGCGACCATGCAATGTCCGCGCATTGTGATCAGCGCAGTCTGCCGGACACGGGAGAGATACACCTATCGCAGGCACCCCTGCCGTACAATCCGCCCTTGTCAAACCAAGCAAGATCGTTTATGATAGAATGAGTAGTCGGCTTACAGGAGCTCACCCGGATCCGCATCCGCACAACCCGGCGAATGCACCAGTGCTCTGTCACCTGGCCGGGGCAAGCTGAACACGGATCTTTGGAGGTTAGTGGATGCGAGAACTCTTCGGCACGGACGGGATCCGGGGGCAGGCGAACCGCTATCCCATCACCCCGGAAGTGGCACTCCAACTGGGCAAGGTGGTCGCGCACGTCTTTGCCTCTTCAGGGCACGGCAGCCGGCGTGCCGTGATCGGCAAAGACACGCGCCTGTCGGGCTATATGCTCGAAACGGCGTTGACGAGCGGCCTGGTATCGATGGGCATGGACGTATTCCTGGTGGGGCCGGTGCCAACCCCGGGCGTCGCCCACTTGACGCGTTCCATGGCCGCCACCGTCGGCATTATGCTCACCGCGTCGCATAACCCTTACGATGACAACGGGATCAAGATCTTTGACCACGAAGGTTACAAGCTGCCCGACGAGATTGAAGAGCAGATCGAGGAGCGCGTGCTTTCGGGTGCACTGACGAGCGAGCACATCCGCAGCGCAGACCTGGGAAAGGCCTACCGGGTCGAAGATGCACGAGGCCGGTATATCGAACACGCCAAGAGCGCGATCGGCAGTCAGAATCTGCGCGGTCTCAAGATCGTCCTCGATTGCGCCAACGGCGCTTCGTACCAGGCGGGGCCCTGGATCATGAGGGAGCTCGGAGCCGAGGTGATCAAGGCCAACGCAGAACCGGACGGGTACAACATCAATAACGACTGTGGCGCGCTGCATCCAGAGGTCATTGGTGAGCTCGTCCGGCAGCACGGCGCGGACGTGGGCATCGCGTTCGATGGCGATGCCGACCGCGTCGTGTTCGCCGATGCCCGCGGGCAAGTCGTCTCTGGTGACCAGATCCTGGCCATGTGCGCCTTGGATCTCGAGGCACGGGGACAACTCAAGCACAGCACGCTGGTGGTGACCTCGATGAGTAACCTTGGACTGCGCGAGGCGGTGGCTCGTTCTGGGATTAAGGTCGTCACCACAAGAGTCGGCGACCGCTATGTCATCGAAGAGATGCGAGCGAATGGGTACAACCTCGGCGGCGAGAACTGCGGTCACGTGATCTTTCAGGACTATGCAACAACCGGAGACGGCATCGTCACCGCGCTGCAGGTTCTCAAGCTCATGAGGCAGTCGGACAAGCCCTTGGCTGAGCTCGCAGACTGCATGACCGAGTACCCCAGCGGGCTCGCGAGCTACCCCGTGGTGGCCAAGCCACCTCTGGAGGATCTGCCCGTGCTGCAGGGTGTCCTGCGCGAGTTCGGGAACGCGCTGAACGGCGGCGGACGGACGCTGGTACGCTATTCTGGTACGGAAGACAAGATCCGGCTGATGGTCGAAGCGATCGACACCAACACGGTCGAGGCATGGATGCATCGGCTCAAGCGTGCGCTGCAGGCGGAGGGGCTCCTTTCCGAGGAGATCGTCTGATCTGGCTGCCTGTGGACAAGCCTGCATGCGTGGCATCCACCAGCCTGGAAGGTACTCAGCATGTATGCCATCGTCCTCGATGCTGGACGCCCTGAGACACTAGCGCCACTAACCTCCAGCCGGCCGCTCGCCGAGATACCAGTGGCCAATCTGCCTCTGCTCCACGCCCAACGCCGCCGCCTGCAGATGGCCGGGCTCGATGTGGAGGAACCGCCTCCCGACGGCGCGCCCCGCCTGATCCAGGCAGGCGATGCCTGGTTGTCGTCCGTCATGTTGCGCCGACTGAGCGCGGCTGCCGGACCGCTATGTGTGCAGGACGAGCGCGGGCGTATCCTGGCCTGGGTCAGCGGCGGCGAGACCGTCCCTACCACGGACGAGACTATTGCTGCGGACGAGAGCTCGTACAGCCTGGCCTATCCATGGGATCTGCTGCGGGTGAACGAGGAACTCGTCGGCGTGCTCGCTGCCGACAAGATCGAGGGCAACCTCAGCGAGCGTGCGGTCATTGACGGTACACTCGTCCTCGGCAGAGGGAGCCGGGTCTTGCCTGGTGTCTACATCGAGGGCAACGTGATCATCGGTCGCGACTGCAAGGTCGGTCCCAACTGCTATATCAGGGGCAGCACCAGCATTGGCGACGGGTGCCACCTGGGCCAGGCTGTCGAGATCAAGAACTCGATCGTCATGGCACGTACCAGCATCGGGCACCTGAGCTACTGCGGCGACTCGATCGTCGGTGAAGGCGTAAACCTGGGCGCCGGAACGATCACAGCGAATCTACGACACGATGGGAAGAATAGCCGCTCTGCAGTGGACGGGACGTTGGTCGACACCGGGCGCCGCAAGCTGGGCGCCATCATCGGGGACCACGTGCACACTGGTATTCAAACGAGCATCTACCCAGGACGCAAGATCTGGCCTGGCCTGTGGACGCGTCCCGGAGCGATCGTGCGCTCCGACATCGATCACCAGCAGGATCTGGCAGCGCACTAAGCGGCGCGTCGTGCGGCTGCTCTGCATCCTAGATGGAGTAAGGTACTATGTGCGGCATCGTGGCTTATGTGGGCCAGCGCAATGCACTCGACGTGCTCCTGAACGGTCTAAAAAGAGTCGAGTACCGGGGTTATGACTCGGCTGGCGTCGCCGTCCTCAATGATGGCCATCTCTCACTGCTCAAGGCCGCGGGCAAGGTGGCGAACCTGGCACAGCGAGTCGATGAAGCCTGGTCCCCAGATTTGCGTGACTCGGCCCATATGGGGATTGCCCATACGCGGTGGGCCACCCACGGCCCGCCGACCGACAGCAACGCTCATCCTCATCTCGATGGATCGGGACAGCTAGCTCTCGTACACAACGGGATCATCGAGAACTATGCGACCTTGAAGCAGCAGCTCGAATCGAGAGGGCACTCTTTTGCCTCCGAGACGGACAGCGAGGTGCTCGCCCACCTGATCGGCGAACTCTACCAGGGCGACCTGCTGGCAGCCGTTTGTGCCGCCCTACAGCACGTCGAGGGCACGTTCGGTCTCGCTGTCATGGACGCCCGGCACCCCGATATGGTGATTGCTGCGCGGCGGGGCAGCCCCATCCTGATTGGCCTCGGCGCCCAGGAAAAGATCGTTGCCAGCGATGCAGCAGCGATCTTGACGTACACGCGGCAGGTGATCTATCTGGACGACAATGACATAGCCGTCGTCACCCCCACCAACGTAGATATCTGTGACCTGAACCGATTCCCGGTCGCCCGCGAGACGGCATCGATCCAATGGGATGCCGCAGCCTCCCAACGCGGCGGCTATGAGCACTTTATGCTCAAAGAGATCTTTGAGCAGCCCACTTCACTGAGCGACACGATTCGTGGGCGTCTCGATCTGACGCTTGGCACTGCGCTCTTGTCAGGGCTGAATATGACCCCGCGCGAAGTCGTGGACATTGGCCGGCTCGTCACAGTGGCGTGCGGCACATCCCTCCACGCCGGCCTGGTCGGCGAGTACTATTTCGAGGGACTGGCGGATCTGCCTACAGACGTCGAGCAAGCGGCCGAGTTTCGCTACCGGAACCCGATCGTGACCTCTCGCGACCTCGTGATCGCGATCAGCCAATCCGGCGAGACGGCTGACACGCTGGCTGCGGTCCGGGAGGCCCGGCAAAAGGGAGCGCTGATCGCAGGCGTCTGTAACGTCGTCGGCTCGACCATTGCCCGTGAGACGGGCCGTGGCGTCTATCTGCACGCAGGGCCCGAGATCGGCGTCGCATCGACCAAGGCATTCACGGCACAGGTTACCGTATTGTTGATGATGGCCCTCAAGTTTGGCCGCTGCCGGCGGCTCTCTCGTGAGCGCGGCATGGAGCTCTGCCGCGAGATCCAGCAGATCCCGGCAAAGGTCGAGGATGTCCTGGCAGAGAACGATCGCATCGCCCGGGTGGCGGAGGCTTATGCCGGTGCGCAGAACGCGTTCTTTATCGGGCGAGGCTATCTCTATCCCATTGCCCTGGAGGGGGCGCTCAAACTCAAGGAGATCAGCTATCTACACGCTGAGGGCTATCACGCTGCGGAGCTCAAGCACGGGCCGATCGCCCTGCTGCAGCCCGATGTGCCGGTCGTGGCGCTCGCCAACGACGTGCCAGGCAAGGAAAAGACGCTCAGCAACATCCAAGAGTGCCGCGCCCGCCATGCGCCGGTCATTGCCGTTCGGACGCGCGGCGACGACGGTATCGATCAACTGGCGAACCACACCATCGAGGTCCCACCTTCCTCAGCGCTGGTCGCCCCGATCACAACCACCGTCGCCTTGCAGCTATTCGCCTATCACGTGGCCCGCTACCGCGGTTGCGAGATCGATCAGCCGAGGAACCTCGCCAAGAGCGTCACGGTAGAGTGAGCGGATAGAGTAGCTGCGCGCGGTCCTGGGCCACTTCTGCCGGAGGAAGCTGTCTGGAAGGACGCTCATTCATCTTCTCCACATCGATAATGCGAGGTATCATTCATCAGGGTGACCATAGGTTCTTTCCCCCGCCACTCGATCCGGTTCAGCGCGCACGGCAATTGCCCAATGCGCGCTCGATAGAGGCGGGGCGGCATGCTCAAGAGGTCGCAGAGCAGCAGCCGGTTGACCGCCTTGTGCGCCACAACCAGGACAGATTGCCCGGCATGTGCGGCAACGATCCTGTAAAGAGCAGACACCGCCCTGGCGAGCACGCTGTACCCTGACTCACCTCCGGGTGGCAGCACGCTCGCCGGATCGGCTGTCCACGCCGCGTACAGCTCTGGGTACTGGGCCACGATCTCGGTCCGCAGCATGCCATCCCAGGCCCCGTAATCCACCTCCACCAGCTCAGACACCAGTTCAGGCGACAGCCCGTGGCGCTCTGCCACGATCGATGCCGTGTCCACACAGCGCTGCAGCGAGCTGCAATAGACCGCGGCGATCGGTTCGCCTGACAGCCGCAAAGCAAGTTGCCCAGCCTGCCAGCGACCAGGGTCGCTCAGTTCCGTGTCTGCTCGTCCATTATACCGATCTTCTGCTGCCCAGCCTGTCTCTCCATGCCGGGCCAGCCACACCGTGGTCGTCATCCCTCACCTTTACAGAATTCGGGGTCTACCAGCTGCGTATGGTTTCGCACGTCGAGCCGATCCTCATGCAATTCCAGCGGATACCGCCTCTACGACTGCGTGTTCGCGCCGCATCAGGAGACGCGATAGGGGACGCAGCGTCACCGCATACAGGAATCCGCTGTAGAGCGCTGCGAGCGGGAGCGTGATCGCCCATCCAGGCCGCCAGAACAGATACGGC
>Ga0315537_1001939_pt1 | contig 16003 bp, 7 predicted proteins | sample SalMarSW160270MG_FD_203091 | JGI IMG/M metagenome (GOLD analysis project Ga0315537, IMG submission 203091) | Salt marsh sediment microbial communities from the Plum Island Ecosystem LTER, Massachusetts, United States - Salt Marsh Sediment SW1602-70 ... | reverse complement strand
GGTGTCCAGGTGTATAACAGCGCCACCGGACAGACGCGATCGTGGCTTGCCGACCTGTACCTTGGAGGCGATTCGCCTACCTGCATTCTGGCAAGCCAGCAAGCGGTCTGGGTGGGGACAGGAAACGGGTTCTGGCGATGGTGGCGCGACCGCAACGAGTGGATTGATTACAGCACGCGTGACGGATTAGTGAATGAGTCTGTAGAAATCATCCGACGCAACGGTGACGACCTGCTCATCGGCACAGCCAACGGCCTGACCCGGTTCTTCTGGAACGACCCCAAGCGACTGAAATAGCCCTCCTCACTTCTCCAAGTTTTCGAAAGCCAACTGCAGAAACACTGAAGCCGCCCGCAAATGAGGCCGGTTGTCTCTTGACATCATGGTCGTGATTAGCTATATTGTCATATGAAAGCAGATAAAAAAGGGTCTTTATGACGGAATCGGGAAATCCGTTCGAAGTCAACACGATGAGGCCAGATTACCCGTCGTCCGGTGTGCACACTCTTTCTACTCTGGGGGTTATTAGAGCACAAGATCAACGGGACAGAAGGAAAGATCATCAAGATTGATGATGTGTTGTGCACTGTTGCGGTGAAGTGTCTTGTCTCGTCCTGGCCGAGCAATCAAAATGATCGATGTTCCAGTCGCTTAGGCCCATAGGATCGGCGCTCGTTGAAGGTTCTTGATATTTCAGCCGTGTCCATAGTGTCCGGGAAAGAGTGAAGCAGACCAGGAAAAATGCGCCGGTTGAGGTCATGATAATAAGCACAGCAAATGAATACCCGTGAAAGTACTTGCACTCGAACTCAGTGCGACATAAGGTTCTGGGAGCTGTGTCGGCACAAAGATAGAGACCCAGTGGCAGGGAATGCAGCAGCGCAATGCAGGAGACCCGAACGGGCGTATCCTGCCGCCCCATTGTCGTTTCGGACACGACTTCACCCATCCCGCCACTCGAAGTCGGCAGAGTTTTTGCGGGAGAATCTCTGTCAGGAACAAAAAACCAGCGAAACGGAATTCCCGGCCTGTCAGACGCGATGTGTGTCTCTCGATGGGCTCGATGCGAACCGGGGGGCTTGCATCTCCGGTTTCTGTTTTGTAAATTTTGGAGTGTGAGATAGCTCGCGAAGATTGTCCACGGCGCTGAGGCATGCTCGTTTCGTATGAGTTGCGCAGTGCCCTGCTCCCTTGAGGTGAACATGCCAGACAAATTCTCTTTGCGCGTTCAGCAAGTCATTCAGTATTCCCGCGAAGAGGCGATGCGGCTCGGACACGACTTTATCGGCACAGAACACCTCCTGCTCGGCATTATTCGCTTGGGGGACGGCCTGGCTGTGCAGATTCTTCAGAATCTGGGGTGCGACCTTGATGAGATTCGAGACGCAATTGAGGAGATGGTCGAGAGCTCCAGAGGTACGATGAAAATGGGCAATGTCCCATTCACGAAACGCGCCGAGAAAGTCCTGAAGGCCGCCTACATCGAAGGCAAGAGTTATTCTTCTGACATTATCGGGACCGAGCACCTGCTCCTGGCTCTGTTAAAGGAAGAAGACTCGATGACCGTCAATGTGCTACACAGCCTCCATGCCACTTATGAGGCCGTGAAGGCGGAACTCGACAATTTGCTTCGTGGGTCCGGCCAAACCCAACCTCGCACGCCTAAAGAGAAGTCGAAGACTCCCAACCTGGACCATTTCTCCCGTGATCTGACCCAACTTGGCCGCGAGCAGAAGCTTGACCCGATTATCGGTCGTGACAAAGAGATCGAGCGCGTGGCGCAGATTCTCTCACGCCGCAAGAAAAACAACCCGGTTCTTATCGGAGAGCCGGGCGTGGGCAAAACCGCGATCGCCGAGGGACTGGCGCTGCGCATTGTGGAGCAGCAGGTGTCGCCTATTCTCTACGGCAAGCGCGTTGTGGCCCTTGATCTCGGCGCCATTGTCGCCGGGACGAAGTATCGGGGACAGTTTGAGGAGCGCATCAAGGCCGTGATGCAGGAAATCGAGAAGAGCTCCAATATCATTCTCTTCCTCGATGAATTGCACACGATTGTCGGAGCCGGTTCAGCGTCGGGATCGCTCGACGCGTCCAATATGTTCAAACCTGCTTTGGCCCGTGGCGAGCTTCAGTGTATCGGCGCCACGACCTTGAACGAATACCGTCAGAGTGTCGAGAAGGACGGCGCTCTCGAGAGGCGGTTTCAGAAGGTGATGGTCGACCCGCCGACATCGGAGGAAAGCATCGCCATTCTGATGGGGCTGAAGTCGAAGTACGAGGAGCACCACGGAGTCAAGTACACCGATGAAGCGATTCAGGCAGCCGTCCTGCTGTCGGATCGCTACATTACGGATCGTTACCTGCCCGACAAGGCCATCGATGTCATGGATGAAACGGGCTCGTGCCTGCGCATCTCTCACATTGTCGTCCCGGACAAGATTATTGAGTTGGAGCGCAAACTCGAGGCAATCCGGCGGCAAAAAGATGATTTGGTGAAGAAACAGGAATACGAAAAAGCGGCCATGCTGCGTGACAAGAAGAACCAAGTGGAGGCCATGCTCCGGCAAGAAAAGGACAATTGGGAGCGGAATGAGGCGCGACCCGCCGTCACGGTCACAGAGGACAGTATTGCTGCAACAGTTTCCCGGATGACGGGCATTCCTGTATCGAAGGTTGCCCTTTCCGAGCAGCAGCGTTTGCTGAAGATCACGGAATCTCTCGGAGATAAAATCGTCGGTCAGAATGAGGCCCTCGATACCATCGCCAAGTCGCTGCGGCGCGCTCGCTCAGGCCTGAAGAACCCTCGGCGGCCGATTGGATCGTTCCTTTTCCTGGGCCCAACCGGCGTGGGCAAGACCGAACTGGCCCGCGTTCTGGCAGAGTATCTCTTTGAGGACCCGGCGGCACTTGTCCGGGTCGACATGAGCGAGTACATGGAGAAATTCAATGTGTCTCGCCTTATCGGAGCACCTCCCGGATATGTCGGCTATGATGAAGGTGGTCAGCTCACGGAACGAGTGCGACGCAAGCCCTACAGCGTGGTTCTGCTTGATGAGATCGAAAAAGCTCATCCCGATGTCTTCAATATCTTGCTGCAAGTCTTGGACGCGGGAGAACTGACCGACGGATCAGGTCGGAAGGTGGATTTCCGCAACACGATTATGATCATGACCTCCAATCTCGGAACTCGTGAGGCGCAGAAAGCCGTGCAATTCGGGTTTTCAGGGGCGGAGAGCGTCGACTACGAGAAGATGGCCAGCAAGATGATGGAGGAACTCAAGAACACCTTCCGCCCCGAATTCTTGAACCGCTTGGACGAAATCATCGTCTTCCGAATGCTGGAGCGGGAGCATATTCAGCGAATATTGAATATCTACATCGAGGAAGTCAACGAGCGCATGGTGGAGCGACATCTCAAGGTCACCCTGACGGCAAAGGCTCGGGACTACCTCATCGAAAAAGGATACAAGCCGGAGGTTGGCGCGCGGTTGCTGCGCCGCACGGTGGAACGCTATCTCGAGGACTCACTGGCGGAAGAGATTCTGAAAAACCGCTTTGCTCCGGGGGCGACAATCCAAGTCATCTGCAAAGATGGCGAATTGGCCTTTCGGGAGGTCCGCGAGAAGGTCGCCCTCGACGACGAATCATAGGGCCGCCGATTATTCACCCCACATCTGTCCACTCGAAACTGAAAAGAACCAAGAGCCTCGGGAGGTATTCCTCCCGAGGTTTCTCTTACTCGCCAAATGACTTTGCGGATGCTCGCGCCGTGCGGGATAGAGAATAAGGGAGTTGACTTGCATAAGTGACCAGAATTTTGCAATATTGGGAAGAGCACGTTCGCTTTGAGGACTGTGTGGGCAAGCAGGACGGGAAGACGGAGAGTAGGATGACAACGATTTACACGACTTACGAATCGCCCCTGGGAATGATCCGGATGTTGGCGAGCGACCAAGGGCTTCTGCGGCTCGAATTCGAAGACGAACGAGAGTCTCTGATGTTCCGCGGGGCAAGGCGTGCCGCGGACTATTTCGAGCCGTTTACGGAGCAACTGAGCGCCTACTTTGCGGGCGAATTGCGGGAGTTTTCACTCCCGATTGCATTGGAAGGATCGGGTTTCCAGCGGCGTGTCTGGAAGGCCCTATGCGAGATTCCGTATGGAGAGACACGCAGTTACGGAGAGATCGCGCGGGCGGTCGGCAACCCACGCGCCGCCCGAGCAGTGGGTACCGCCAATCGCTGCAATCCGGTGGCGATTATCATCCCGTGTCATCGGGTCATCGGGTCGTCTGGGAAACTTGTCGGTTATGGCGGGGGGCTTTGGCGCAAAGAGGCACTGCTGGAAGCGGAAAGACATTACCTCGCGCTCGGAAAGCAGCCCGTTTCAGTCAAGGCATCTTAACCGCCAATCTCTCAGATGGCTTGCACCGTGCTGAAGAGACCGTCAGGATGCAGGGCCTCTGTTGAGAACTAATCCTTAAGTAGTACACGAACAAATGATAAGCCCGAAGCAGCCTGCTTCGGGCTTTGGTTTTCTCGCAAATCTTTGACTCTGTTCACAAGTTCGCCCAAGTGATAAGACCGAGGCGGAGCGGATTTGGGACATGAGGATGAGACGGAATCACGCGCACCGAATAGCCGTGCAATCCGCTCTGTCGACATGGAATCGTGCCTTCATAGGTGTAGGTTCCGTCGTGGGCGTCCGGTTTCACTTCCATCGGGATGATATCTCCCCGTTCAATGAAGCGGTCGGCATTCAGAGTGCCGGAGTAGATCTGGACACTGACATCGCCGGGCGTCAGACTTCCCAGGCGCACCTGAGCCTGAACTTTCACCTCCGCTCCGACGCCCGTGGTTCGTCCAGCATTCGCCTGGACAGACAGCAGACGAACGCCAGGCCACGCCGCGCGCACGCGCGATTTCCAGCTCGCGAGGTCTCTGGCAGGCTGAATATCACCGAGGAAGAGCTTGTCGTAGAGATCGCGCGCCGGTACATAGTACCTCTCACAGTACTCCATGACCATGCGGTTTGTATTGAAAATCGGGCAGAGCTGCCGCATGGAAGCCTTCATCTTTGCAATCCAGCCGCGGGGCAGGCCGTCCGGCCCTCGATCGTAGAAGAGAGGGATGACCTCTTTTTCAAGCAGACTGTACAGGGACGATGACTCGACCCGATCCTGGTAGTCATGATCCTCATATTCCTCGCCGTGCCCGATCGCCCAGCCGGTTTCCGGCGTGTAACCCTCGCACCACCAACCATCAAGAACGGACAGGTTCAAACCTCCGTTCGGCAGCACTTTCATGCCACTGGTTCCACTGGCCTCGAGCGGACGACGAGGTGTGTTCAGCCAGATGTCCACCCCTTCCACCAAATATCGTGCGACACTCATATCGTAGTTCTCGAGAAACACGATATGGCGTCGGATCGCTTCATCCTGGGCAAAATGGACAATGGCCTTGATGAACGCCTTTCCGTCATCGTCGCGGGGATGAGCCTTTCCGGCGTAAATAATCTGGACCGGCCGAACCGGATTACATAGAATTGCCTTCAGTCGATCAGGATCGTGCAGGAGGAGAGTCGCCCGCTTGTAGGTGGCAAAGCGTCGGGCAAAACCGATGATCAGCGCGTCGGGGTCCAGGACCTCGTGCGCTCCCTCGATAAGCGAAGGGCGAGCGCCGCGTTGCTCGAGTTGTACGCGCAAGCGCCGACGAGTGTAAGCAACCAGCCGTTCCCGGCGCCTCTCATGGGTGCGCCAGAGTTCTTCATCCGGGATCTGGTCCACGCGTTTCCAGATAGTCTGATCACCGGGCTTCTTCAGCCAATCCGGACCGAGATAGCGATCGAAGAGCGTGGCCATTTCGTACGAGATCCACGAGCGGCTGTGAATGCCGTTCGTGATCGAGTCGATGGGAATCTCGTGTTCCGGAAGTCCCGGCCAGGCGTCCATCCACATGCGCCGGGAGACCTCGCCGTGCAACTGACTCACCGCGTTAGCGTACTCGGCCCTGCGCAGGGCCAGCATGGCCATGTTGAAAGGCTCACGCGGGTTTTCAGGGTGACGGCGACCCAGTTTCAATAACTCGCTGACGGGCATCTCGTCCTTGGAATGGCCCTGCGATACGAAGTACTTCTCAATGAGCTCGGGCGGAAACTCATCGATGCCAGCGGGAACCGGCGTGTGTGTCGTGAAAACTGTGCCGCTCCCGAGAGCCTGAAGAGCTTCCTCGATTGAGAGACCGCTTTCCTCGCGCCGCATGCGAATGCGTCCCAGAGAAAGGAAGGCCGAGTGGCCCTCGTTCATGTGGCAGACCATCGGAGGCATCCCCATGGCGTGAAGCGCAAGGATTCCGCCGATTCCCAGGACGATTTCCTGCTTGAGCCGCATTTCCTTGTCGCCGCCATAGAGCTGATAAGTGATGCGGCGATCCTCCGGCGTGTTGCCAGGAAGATTCGTATCCAAGAGAAAGAGCGGAATGCGCCCAACCTGCGCGCGCCAGACCTGTACCTTTGCGGTCCGGCCCGGAAGACGAATGTCGACAGTGACATTCTGACCGTCGGACCCGCGCTCCGGCAAGATAGGCAGGTTGAAGAAATCGTTGTCAGGATAGTATTCCTGCTGCCACCCGTCTTCGTTCAGGTACTGCTGGAAATAGCCTTCCTGATACAGCAGGCCGATGCCGACGAGCGGTAAGCCAAGTTCGCTGGCGGATTTCAGATGATCTCCAGCGAGAGTGCCGAGACCTCCCGAGTAGACTTGCAGGCATTCGGTCAGGCCGAATTCCATCGAGAAGTAAGCGATGTAAGGTTTATCGAAGGTCCCGTACTTCTTTGAGAACCATGTCGATGCCGACATATACTGTCGCAGGTGGGTGGCGACTCGCTCCAGATGAGCAAGAAAGCCCTCGTCGCGAGCCGCCTCGACGAGAAGCTCCTGCTTGATCGTTCCCAACATCTGAGCGGGATTATGTCCACTTGTCTCCCAGAGTTCGCGGTCCAGGCGGCGGAAAAGCTCGATGGTGTCCTGATTCCATGTCCACAGAAGGTTGTAGGCGATTTCTCGAAGGTCCTTCAGCTCTTCGGGCAGAGTTGGCAGAACCTGAAAGGAATCTATGGCCTTTATCATAGCAAGACCTCGTGACGAGTGATGGACTTCCTCATAGTTTTATCGGTGTACAACACGCCAAGTTTAGCTTTTTCTTGTGGGAGAATGTAATCTATGGAAGGATATCGGCAAGTTTCAATTCGAAAGAATCGAGAGGCTTGCGCTGATTGACCGTATCAGCGAAGGGCGTATAGCAGACATCACCATGCGACTCACCTACCATGACCCCCGTTCGACCGTCTTGGAGCGCCAGTGCGGCCGCGGCGCCCAGTTTTGAGGCCAGAAGACGATCGTTGGCTGTGGGCGAGCCTCCTCTCTGGATGTGACCCAGAACCGTGACCCAAGACTGGATGCCGTAGAGCGATTTCAAGCTGTCCGCGACCTTCTGCGCGCCGCCTGTCTCATCTCCCTCCGCCACGACGACAATATAGGTGCGCTTGCCCACTTTCAGTCCTTGCTCAAAACGCCGATAAAAGGCCTGAGTATCCGAGGCGGTCTCAGGCAACAGCACTCCTTCAGCCCCGCCGGCAATGGCAACATGCAGTGCGATGAAACCCGCGTGCCGGCCCATGACTTCGATAATGAAGAGCCGCTCCATGGCACTGGCCGTATCACGAATGCGGTCGATGGCTTCGAGAGCGGTGTTCACGGCCGTGTCGTAGCCAATCGTGTTGTCGGTGCCGAAAAGATCGTTGTCGATCGTCCCCGGACAGCCGACAATGCGCACATCGCACTCCGCCATGAGCGCCAAGGCTCCGCGGAAAGTCCCGTCACCACCAATGGCAACGAGACCTTCGATGTCACTCTCCTTCATTGCCGCAATTGCGCGCGCACGCCCCTCTTTCGAGAAAAACTCCGCGCACCGAGATGACACAAGAATCGACCCCCCTTGCTGAATGATGTTCGATACGGAGCGGCCATCCATCGGGATGAACTCGCCGTTGCAGAGACCGGTGTAGCCTCGTCGCACGCCGATAACAGTCATTCCGAGGCCACAGGCTGTGCGAACGACCGCACGGATGCATGCATTCATCCCCGGGGCATCCCCGCCACTTGTCAAGACCGCTATTCGTTTCATAGTTCACACCACAGGTTGTGCAAGATTCGCCAACAGAGACCGGATACCACAAAATTGCCAGGACTACGAGTCTAAAGTATACCAAATGACCGCCATGAAATCAAGTGCACGAAGATGAGTTGAACAGCTAATCTCCGTTACCCCGCCGATAGCGACTCCGGCAAGCGACTACTCGAAGACAGCGTTTGCCTCGTGCCACATGAAGACCCTGGTTGCTTTTGCAGAAGGCAATTTGTACATTGAGGCAAGTCAAGAAGGAGAGCTTTCGGCGTGAGTTCGCGGTTATCGGTCACTGTTTGCAGCCTGTGCGTGATTCTGCTCGCGGGCGTTTGTACACCTGCTCTCGCCAGTGTGAGTGACACATTGACGCAGTACAGTTGGGTAAGCGTACTTCCGCCTCTGGTGGCCATCGGTCTGGCTCTCGTGCTCCGTCAGGTCATCGTGGCTTTACTCGTCGGGGTATGGCTCGGTGCAACGCTCCTTCATTCCGGCAATGCGGTCCTGGGGCTCATGCGAACGCTCGACACCTATCTCATCGGTGCACTCGCGCACACCGACCATGCCGCAATTCTGCTCTTCAGCCTGACTCTGGGTGGCATGGTCGCGATCATCTCGCGATCCGGGGGAACGAGCGGACTGGTTTCGGGCCTCGTGCGTCGCGCGCGCACGCCACGCAGCGCGCAAATCCTGACATGGCTCGCCGGTCTGGTTGTCTTTTTCGATGACTATGCCAACGCTCTGCTCGTTGGTCATGCGATGCGACCCCTCTGTGACCGTCTTCGGATTTCCCGTGAGAAACTCTCCTATATCGTGGATTCCACATCAGCGCCCGTGGCCTCGTTCGCGATTATCTCCACCTGGATCGGCTTTGAAATCGGGCTCATCGGAGACAGCTATCACTCCGTCAGCATCGATGTGAATCCATATTGGGTTTTCATTCAGACGATTCCATACCGGTTCTACGCGGTTCTCGCCTTGATTCTGGTCGTTCTGGTCGCCTGGCTATCACGAGATATCGGCTCTATGTGGAAGGCTGAGGTCCGGGCGCGAAAAACCGGCGAGCTTTTGCGGGCCAATGCGGTGCCTCTCTCGGGTCTGGATCGCATCGAATCTGCCGATGCGCGTGAAGTCTCCGGCCCCGCTTATTACGCATGGGTTCCTGTCGCGGTTGTTATTCTGTTGACACTCTTCGGGCTTTATTTCGATGGCCGAGCGCGGGTCGGCGAATCACCGGCTGCACTGCACGAAATCATCGGCCGGGCGAACTCATTCCATGTTCTCATGTGGGCGGCGTTTGGTGGGGCTGTGACGGCGGGACTGCTCCCTCTTCTGGGAGGTCGGATGAAGGTGCGCGGCGTTCTGGATGCCTTCGTCGCGGGCGTGCAATCCATGAATATCGCGGCAATCATTCTGCTTCTTGCTTGGGCTTTGGGTCAACTGTGTCAAGACATGCACACAGCCGAAACGGTCATCGGTTGGGCACGCCCTATTCTGTCTCCACACTTGTTGCCAGCGGTGGTCTTCGTCATCGCGGCACTGACCTCCTTCGCCACGGGCAGCTCATGGGGAACGATGGCGATTCTCTTCCCGATCGCTGTGCCAGCTGCGCAGAGTATGGCACCGGGGACTGTCGTCGACGGACTTTTCGTGCCGAATGTCATTCACATCGCGACCATTGGTGCAGTACTCACGGGTTCAATCTTTGGCGATCATTGTTCCCCCATTTCCGACACGACGATTCTCTCCTCCATGGCCTCGGGTTCCGATCACGTTGACCATGTGAAGACACAAATTCCTTATGCCATGGCGGCGGCCCTGATCGCCCTCTTCGCCGGTTACCTGCCCAGTGGATGGGGAATCTCGCCCTGGATCTGTCTGACGGTCGGAACAGGAATCTTACTTGGCTGGCTCCGGATTTTTGGCAGGAAGGTGCCATAGCCAGAAGCGATCGAAAAAAAAGAGGCGTCGACATCATCGAAGCCTCTTTTTTTGTTCGGATACCTGAAGAGAAAGCTGCTGCAGGCGTGCCGCGCCTCCTCGGCTCAGTTCGAGGATCTCACAATGAAAAAGAGCTTGGCGTCACTTGCTGGCAGCGTGAAGGTCGTCTCGGCCGTCGTGCCTTCAAGATTCGTGAAAGGTCCAGATGGATCTGTGGCACTGTAGACTTTGTAGGCCGGTGCTCCGGTCGAACTCCAGGTGAGAACGAGATTCGTCCCGTCGGTACAGATACACAAATCTTCAACTGGATCCAGAGGTGGGCCCCCAGGCATGCCAATCACGGCGAAATCGTCCATATACCATCCTTCCATCGCGCCACCGGCATCGCTGCCGAAACGGAACCGGAATTGCACGCTCTGCCCCGCATAGGCATCGAGACTGGCACTCACTTCGGTCCAGCCGATGTCTCCCGAATAGCACCGGGTCGCGCAATCAAAGGGACCCGAGTAAGGGCTACCACCACCGGCCGTGCAACGCGTTGACTTGTTGTAGCTCGGGCTGAGCAGAAGCAACTGCTCCCACTCTCCTCCCTCCACGGAGACATCCACCACACCCGCATCGTAAGCCGAATCCGGGTAGTACCCCGAAACCTCCGCCTGAATCCAGTGCCAGAAGGTGAGCGTCCCTTCGGAGCCGATCAGAATCGCCGGACTGACAAGGCCGCCGTAGGCATGACTGGCATAAGTCCCCGTACCGGTATCGCCAAACTTCCACGCATGACCGGGACTGTGGTTCATCTCAGTCGACAAATGCCACTGATCAACCCAACCGGCTTCCAGCTCGCCGTGGGTCCAGTCGCCAACACCGGATTCCATATCGTCGGAGAAGATAACACCCAAAACGGAGAAGTCATAAACATCGCTGCTGTCCGTATTCTGATTCTCCGAAGAGTCAGTTGCTTCCACATAGTAGTAGACCGTCGTTCCAGCCGGATAACCTCCGAATGAGGCCGTCCAGATGTTGTCCCCCTCATAGACCATCGCCTGAGAAAAGAAGTCATTGCCGTTAAAGCCGTGATAGAAGGTGGCGCTGGCCACTCCGGAGTAGTCCCTGATCGTCGCCGCCAAAACATAAGGCCCGATATCGTCCATCGTGTCCCCGAGCGGCGTAAAGGAGATATTCGGCGGCCATTCGTCCGGACCCTCATGGAACACGAGAACATCGGCAGTGTAGGTCAGTCTGTTGAAGGTGGTCACCGTCAATGTAATGTATTCGCCCACCGGCAGCATGCCCTCGATGGGGATAACGGCCGAGCCTGTGATGTCTGTGTAGGCCGAGCCGAAAAGCTCGCCTTCGTAGGACAAAGCGCAAAGCGCTCTTTCTTCGCCAGCCACCGCAACATCGAACTCGGTCTGGTCGATGTAGACTTCATTGGCGTGGCTGACGGACATAGCTGAAGGGATTGCTGTGCGCAACTGAACCGACGGGTCTCCAAAGATATGCCAGGTGTTGAACATGTCCACACCGTCTTGGTCATTGATGTCTATCATCAGGCACGAGCCGTTGTAGCAGATGCCACCGAAGGTCGTCTTGTTCACAGCGCAGAGCAGGTCAACGGCCTCGTCCTGGGCATCCATCGGCGGGTTCCAGGATTGAAGAATCGAGGACATGTACACCGCAAGGGCTCCGGACGGATTGCCGTTGTGGGTCGCTCTCAGCCAATGCTCTGCAAAACAGGTTTGGTCGTCAAACTGACCGTTGAGACAGGCTACACTGACGATGAACGGAAGCATGTCATCGTTCGCCAACGCATCAACATTTGAATTGGAGAATCCCGTGGTCCCCCAGCTATCTGCCAGTCCATGTCCACAATAATTCACGATGCTCCGCCCATCGTTCAACGCCGTGGTCACCTGCGACGCTGAGGCGCCGGGATCGTAGATCTGATCCACGGATGTATAAGTGAAGGCCAGCAGGTCGTCACGAATGAAGTCCATGTGCTCGTAATCATATTCGCCATGATGGCCCGGGCCTCCAGAGGAGGCAATACCCGTGCCTTTGTCGTACCACCTATAGTCGCTTGAAGCATCTCTCTCATACTCGATGGTTCGTTCGACCTGTGTCTCTACATCCGCCACCGATTCCGCCGAGAATCGTCCCACAAACAAGTCCGGATAATCATCAGCGCCTGATACCTTCGCATACGTCGGATCCGCCGATCCCCCCGATGCCGTCGGCGTCGCTACCTGCGCCGCATCCCCCACCAACAATACCCACGCCAAATCCCCACCTGTGGCATCATACATCGCCTGGATCGTGTCCCCTATCGCCCCACTCGTGTTCCCAATCGTCGAGATGTCCCGAAGCGTCGTCTTAATCCCCTTCTGTACCTTCCATTCCACAAACGGCTCCATCGCCGCATGAAACCCATCATAACAGATAATCAGCATCTCCCCCACTTCCATCACCGGCGTATACCGCAACGGCAAATCCCGGTAGTTCACAAAATGACGCTCATACAAAAGATCAAACTCCGAGTTCACTGCCGTCAACGGCTCGGACCGGCCCAACACATTGACCCGACCCGGACCCTCACGACGTACCTCCACCGTCACCGACGTGTATACCCGCAACACCTCCAAACCCGGGTGATAACGAAACGCGTTCACCTCTACCACCGCCCCACGAAAATCACGCAGGATATACGGCTCCCGAATCTCAGCCAACTCCCCCGGATACCAAACATCCCCCTCATATACCGGACCAAAACTGTAAGGCACATCTGCCGGATTCACCGTCCGGAGTAAGTTCCCCTTCGAAGGAACCACACGCGTCGAGGCAAAATCCCGATACTCCATCCCAAGCACCCGAACCTCCATCTCCGCATCATCCGGTATAATCACACTGCGGCATAGCCGCGGTAGCGCCGGTTCCCCCGCGTTCAAAAGCACCCCTTCCTTCCCGCACGACAGCGCCACATACTCCTGCCCCCCAATCTCAACCGCCTCCCGCGTGAACCCACTCACCTCAAACCGAACCACCGTATGATCCTCGGTGCACTCCACCACCGTCACCACCACATCCGTCGGCCCCTGCCCAAGACTCACTCGCTCCGCCCCTATTAGTATAAGAGGGAGCATCAGCGAAACTGCGAAAATAGTAATCAGTCTATTCACGATGAGTCTCCTTCCTCTTCATATCTCTCATAAATCTCTATCCACCGTGCGCCAGCACAGTGCAGAAAGCAAGGAACTTGCGACAGTCTTCGGAGTGCGCTCGAATCTCAGTTACCGTCCGATGACTTCACGATGAAAAAGAGCTTCTCACTGTTTGTCGGAAGCGAAAAGCTCGTATCGGATACTGTCCCTTCGAGGTTGGTGAATGACCCGGAAGGGTCTGAGTCGCTGTAGACATTGTATTCGACTGCGCCGGTCGGACTCCAAGACAGCACAAGACTCGATCCCTCAACTTGGGCACGCAAGTCCTCTACGGGCGAGCCGGAGGCAACCACAAGAATATCGGCAGTGTAGGTCAGCTTGTTGAATGTCGTCACCGTCAGTGTGATGTACTCGCCCACCGGCAGCTCGCCCTCGATGGGAATAACCGCTGTACCGTCGCTGCCTGTATAGGCAAAACCTAAGAGTGTACCTTGATAAGCAAGAGCACAAAGCACTCTTCTCATGCCGGCAACATTCACATCGAACGTTGTGCGGCCGAGAGAAATCTCGCTCTCGTGACTGACCGACATCGGCTCGGGTGTGGCGGTGCGCACCTGAACCGACGGATCGCCGAAGATGTGCCAGGTGTTGAAGAGCGCAACACCGCCCGATCCATTGATGTCAATCATCCTGCACGAGCCATTGTAGCAGATGCCGCCGAAGGTTGTCTTCTGCGTGGAGCACAGCAGGTCCACTGCTTCGTCCTGGGCATCCATCGGTGGATTCCAGGTCTGATTGATCGAGGACATGTAGGTCGCGAGCGCCCCGGACGGGTTGCCGTTGTGCGTGGCCCTGAGCCAGGCCTCTGCGAAACACGTACCGGTGGCAAACCGTCCGTTCACACAAGCCACACTGATAATGAAAGGCAACATATCGTCGTTCGAGAGAGCGTTCACATTCGAGCTGGAGAATCCGGTAGTTGACCAGGAGGTCGAAGTCCCGTGGCCGCAATAGTTGACGATACTCCGTCCATTGTTCAACGCGGCGGTTACCTGCGAGGCCGTGGCGCCGGGATCGTAAATCTGATCCACCGACGAATATGTGAATGCCAGCAGGTCGCCACGAATGAGATTCATGTGCTCATTATCGTATTCCCCATGGTGCCCCGGACCCAGGTTCGAGGCGATGCCGGTTCCCATGTGGTACCAATCGGCACCTGCCTGGGCATCCCTCTCGTACTCGACCGTTCGTTCGACCTGCGTCTCGACATCCGCCACCGACTGGGCTGAAAACCGCCCCACAAATAAGTCCGGATAATCATCCGATCCCGCCACCTTCGCATAGGTCGGATCTGCCGATCCCCCCGACGCCGTCGGCGTCGCTACCTGCGCCGCATCCCCCACCAACAATACCCACGCTAAATGCCCACCCGTCGCATCATATATCGCCTGGATCGTATCCCGGATCGCCCCACTCGTGTTCCCAATCGTCGAGATGTCCCGAAGCGTCGTCTTAATCCCCTTCTGTACCTTCCATTCCACAAACGGCTCCATCGCCGCATGAAACCCATCATAGGTGATAATCAGCATCTGGCCCACTTCCATCACCGGCGTATAGCGCAACGGCAAATCACCATAGTTCACAAAATGACGCCCGTACAAAAGGTCGAAATCGGCATTCATATGCGTCAACGGCTCGGCTCGCCGCAGCACATTGACCCGCCCCGGACCCTTCCGCCGAACCTCCACCGTCACCGACGTGTAAACCCGCAAGACCTCCAGACCCGGGTGATAACGAAAGGCGTTCACCTCTACCACCGCCCCACGAAAATCACGCAAGATATACGGCTCACGAAGCGTCGCTAACTCACCCGGATACCACGCATCCCCCTCATATACCGGCCCAAAACTATACGGCACCTCCGACGGATTCACCGTCCGAAGCAAGTTCCCCTTCGATGGGACCACCCGCGTCGAGGCAAAATCCCGATACTCCATCCCCAGAACCCGAAGCTCCATCTCCGCATCATCCGGAATAATCACACTGCGGCATAGCCGCGGTAGCGCCGGCTCTCCCGCGTTCAGAAGTACCCCTTCCTTCCCGCACGACAGCGCCACATACTCCTGCCCCCCAATCTCAACCGCCTCCCGCGTGAACCCACTCACCTCAAACCGAACAACCGTATGGGCGTCCGTGCACTCCACGACCGTCACCACTACATCCGTTGGCGCCTGCCCAAGACTCACACGCTCCGCCCCAATAAGTGTGAGAGGCAAAACAGACATAACAACAAAGACTGCGATAACCTTCCTCATGGTAAATCTCGTTCCTCTTTGGTCAACTGCAAGATGATTCCTGACCCACGAGGCTCCGCACCAAGAAGGATCGGCGCCAATATCACTGGGTCTCGACAAACCGCTGATAACTATTAATCAAGCAGATAGGGTCTTTGTCTGGAGAGTGGTTAATGACGAAGCGGCGATGCCCGCACAATCCGGAACCCATCTGCTACACCACTACAAAGGTAGCCAAACTTATCCACATATTCAAGGAAAAATTTGGCTTGCTCCGAGAAACGGTCAGTATGACGTCTCTGGCGGTTACTTCAACACTTCCAAGAGCTTGACGACCAACCATGCAATCACGCCGCAAACCGGAAAGGTCAGAATCCAGGCAGCGACCACTTCCCGCACCACTCCCCATCGCACGGCCGAAAGGCGCTTCGA
>Ga0315537_1001938_pt1 | contig 16009 bp, 13 predicted proteins | sample SalMarSW160270MG_FD_203091 | JGI IMG/M metagenome (GOLD analysis project Ga0315537, IMG submission 203091) | Salt marsh sediment microbial communities from the Plum Island Ecosystem LTER, Massachusetts, United States - Salt Marsh Sediment SW1602-70 ... | reverse complement strand
ACCACCAGGTTAGCCCGGCCGGCCGCCGCCTTAGCCACCCATTCCAGGATGCCCGCCAGGTTCTCCCGGTTCTTCATGAGCCCGGGTTCCGTCTGCACGGCCGCTATCTTCACCAGGTCCGACATAACGCTGCCTCCACTATCAGAATCTCAACCGTTACCACGAGCGATTGTATCACCAAAAGCCCCGCCCCGCAATCGAGGGCCAGAGACCAAAATAGAAAGGGCACAGCCCCAGGTGCCGCACCCCTGTATTTTTCATGGTAGAGCAAGTTGTACGATAGACAGAACCTTCACCCTTACGTTTACTCTGGAAGGCTAAGCCCATTAGTTCCAACCTAATAGGCGCTCTCTAAGGATAAATGAGAGCCTAGTAGCCCCCTTACCATGTTGTCGGTAAGGGGGCTACTCGTTATCTACACGAAACATCGTTCTGGACATATCATCATGTAAATATAGGTTCATTCTGAAATTCAACAATCGTTCCTTTTGTTTAATAATGGCTTTGGCACACCCGAAAAGCACCTTAGCAATCGAATAGACTACAGAATCCTGACCTGAACGCTTGCCGCAGTCTAAAGGGCAAAGAGAAAGCCCTAGCCAGCGTCTAACCGAGCTAGGGCAAGTCTAACAAAGGCGGTGAGGTACCTGAGAATATCCGGGTAGAGACTCTCACCGACTATCAAATGAGAGAGCTTAAGAGGTTGAAGGACTGGCTCTATTGTCAACGTGTCAAGGTGAGATAGGAAAGGGAGAGGGGAGACAGGAGGCTGGAGCGGGAGGAAACCGAGGCACAAAGGAAAGCTGAGCAACCGGAGCTATTCGTGTTCTAGAGATAGTCCACAAATCAAAGGGGGCTGGGAAGTATAATCCCAGCCCCCTTTTTTTCTTCGTAATAATACAGTCTAAGCTTTTGTTGCTCAGGATGCACATTTGTTCTAGGAATCACACCCCAATGATGCCTAAGCATCCCTAACAGCCCATGCCCTTAGGCCATCGTAGGTAAAAGACAAGTGGAAACGAACAGCTTCATTCTCATCTCGGCTCCTGACATAAGGTCTGTTGAAATCTCGCCCCGGGACAAAGAAAGCTGTTAGGCCGCAAGATAGCTCGATTTGGCCTGCTTCGGGCCCGAATATTTTGTAAACTCGCCCATCTACCAAAGAAAGCCGCTCTCCCTTCTCAACTTCCCGGGATTTGGGGAGTTGAGAATAATGCAGTATGCGTTTCATACCAACACCTTTGCCATACCATTCAATGTTGCTGTGCCGGATTGCAAGGTTGCGAGCCAGAGTACTGCACTCAGTTATGAGGCCTGAAGCCTTTGATACAGATGATACTAGGCCATCCAGAGATTGCAGTGTGTAGAGAATGTATAGATAGAACGTTGCCTCAAGTGGCTCGCTCCAGTATGAAAGACGTTCTATCGCCGCTTCTATGCTTTGTCCGTCAATCCTGCGCACACTTTGGAACCAGTATCGAATGCTTCTGTAGTCTGTCAGGTCTACTTCTTCTGTTCTAATAGGTATTGTTCAGGGTTCTTTTCAAAGGCCTTTTTACAGCCGACAGCACAGAAATAGTATTTCTTCCCCTTATATTCGGATACGGCGGCTGCCTTCTTCTCGTCTACTTCCATCTTGCATACGGGATCAATCGCCATCTTCTGTGCCTCCTTTTTCTGTGCACTATCTAAACTCAACGGCTTAAATCTTCTTAAACGTAGTGAATTTGATACAACAGTAACCGAACTCGCTGCCATGGCTGCAGCTGCCAGCATTGGATTAAGAAAGCCAAAGTCACCGAGAATAAAATGAAGCCCCGAGGGAACACCAACCTCACCAAAAACGAAGAATAATGCTCCGGCGGCGATCGGGATAAGGGCACTATTATAGGCAAAAGCCCAGAATAGGTTCTGCTTGACGGTTCTCATAGTGCGTTTGCTTAGGGAGATTGCAGTGACAATTCCGCTTAGGTCACCGCTAATCAGTGTGATATCGCCTGTTTCCATGGCAACGTCAGTACCGGTGCCAATGGCAATGCCCACGTCGGCCTGAGCTAAGGCCGGAGCATCATTGATGCCGTCACCAACCATGGCGACTACTTTGTCCTCTTGCTGTAGCTTCTTAACTTCTCGGGCTTTGTTTTCTGGGAGAACCTCGGCTAAAACCCGGTCAATGCCCGCCTCTCGAGCAATGGCCTCAGCAGTGCGTTTATTGTCCCCGGTGATCATTCCGACCTCAATACCCATGCTATGGAGTGCTCTCACCGCTTCTTTAGTATTTGGCTTAAGGGTATCAGCCACAGCGATGACCCCTACTACCTGGCCGTCTAAACCTAAGAACATTACCGTCTTCCCTTGTTCCCAAAGCCTATTGGCTTCTTCCTCAAGACCATTAAGAGAAAGGCCCTTATTCTTTACAAGCCCAAGATTACCCAGGAACAGCTTCTTCCCATCTACGGAAGCTTCAACCCCGTGTCCCGGAATAGCATTGAAATTTGATACTGCCAGCAATTGCACATTTCTCTCTGTTGCTGCTCTGACTATAGCCTCACCAAGAGGGTGTTCCGAACCACGTTCTGCTGATGCCGCAAGCTGGATAACCTTTTCCTGCGTAAACTCTGGAATGGTGATTATATCGGTTACCTTAGGTTCGCCTTTTGTTAGCGTTCCTGTCTTATCAAGCAGAATGGTTTTGATTTTGTGAGACCTCTCCAAAGCTTCGGCATTTCTTATGAGAATACCGCTCTCTGCTCCTTTGCCTGTACCGACCATTATTGCTGTCGGCGTTGCCAGTCCCATGGCACAGGGGCATGCGATAACCAGTACCGCCACAAAGTTTAGAATACCAAAGGTGAGTGCTGGTGATGGCCCGGTAAAATACCAGACAAAGAAGGTAGCGACAGCTATACCCACCACTATGGGTACAAAGTAACCGGCAACAACGTCGGCCAATCGTTGAATTGGTGCCTTACTCCCTTGAGCCTCCTCAACCATGCGAACTATGTGGGCTAGCGCCGTGTCTTTTCCCACCTTGGTTGCTTCAAACTCAAAGCTACCGGTCTTGTTGATGGTAGCTCCGATCACTTGATCGCCCAGTCTTTTCTCCACCGGGATGCTCTCACCGGTAATCATGGATTCGTCAACACTGGAATGACCTTTCTGGATTACGCCATCTACCGGGATTCGCTCACCAGGTCGCACCAAAACAATGTCACCAACCTGGACATCATCTACAGATATTTCAAGTTCCTGGCCATTGCGGCTGACTCGGGCAGTCTTCGGTTGCATGCCGATGAGTTTCTTTATCGCCTCTGAAGTCCGACCCCTGGCTCTCGCTTCAAAAAAACGGCCCAGAAGGATCAGGCCAATAATGACAGCTGCCGTATTGAAATATAATGTTGGTTCTATCCCCGGAGCAGCAAAGAGCCCCGGCCTTAACACCGCTATCATACTGTAGAAATAGGCCGCCGAACTGCCGACTGCAATAAGGGTATTCATGTCAGCCCTTCTCTGCTTTAGAGCTGCCCAAGTTCCTTTGTAGAATTGTAATCCTGCCCAGAACTGTACGGGTGTCGCTAGTGCCCAGAGCAGATAAGGCTGTCCGGGAAAAGAAGGCCCGAAGCTGAGCCCCAGAATTGAGAAGCCTAGAACCATGGCGAATATGACTCTATTTCTTAGGGCGTGAATATTTCTCTTGGCCACTACGGTAACATCCTCTATGGCTCCAGCCTCAGGTCCGAGTTCGTATCCAGCATCCTTAACTGCTTTTCTAAGCTGATTTACTTCGGTTCCATCTATGTATTCCACAGTCGCTTTCTCTGAAGCCAAGTTGACATTAACTGAGACCACTCCCGGTACACCAGCAAGAGCCTTCTCTACATGGGATACGCATGAGGCACAGGTCATCCCGGTGACGGGGAAGATAGATTTCTTGGTGGCTATTCCATAGCCCAACTCAGATATAAGACCCTTGAAGGTGCCCAGTTCTACCTTGGCAGGATCGTATTCAATAGTTACCTTTTCTGAAGCAAAGTTCACCATGGCTTGCTTGACACCAGGAATCTTGTATAGACCCTTTTCGATCGTACCTGCGCAGGCGGAACAGGTCATACCGGTAATGGGCATGTGCACCCTCTTAGTTTTTCGTTTAACTTCTTCAGACATCCCCTCTGAGCCTCCTGGAACCCGATTTTGAACCAGCGGCTAAAACCGAATAGTCTTTCTAGCGTCCATTATTAGCTCCTCGGCCACATAACTAGTATAGGGCGGAGAAACTAAACCGTCTGTTTCTTCGATAGACAACCAGTCAGGTAAAAAGATAGTCTTAGGGAAAGTCAGCCCCAGGCGATTTTCCACAAGTATTTCGACTAGCTTGTTGGTTGACTGGACGGCAAAGGGATTATTGATTACATACGTTCCATTGAGCGACAAACCCTTCACCAGCTCCCTTAAGAATGGGTAGCGAAAGCTCAGCCGATCAACCACAACCTGGTAGGTTCGCTCTATCGGGAATTTTGCTCCGCTTACGGACATAAACTCCACGGTAACACCGTCCAGGCGGGAGCTTACATCGTGCATGAATCGATCGCTAGTAGATTCCAGAATGCCAACAACCATCGCTTTGTCGGTAGTTATCATAGCCGTTGAAAGTTCTTCAGTCAATCATGCAAGCCAATTTGGATAGTAATACTTGCTACGAACAAACCGCTAATATGTTACTTAATTCTGAAGGGAGATTATCTAGGACTTACTAGAAAGACAGTTAGCAGCAAAACCGCCGGTCTAAATCTGGTGTTGCCATTAGAACAAATCGCCAAAACGTAGTGGTTGAACATTCTGAGTGAATATACATTACACCGCCGGATTCTTACCTGCTGGGGTCTCCTGTGCTATAATTTATCAGGTAGAACGTTTGCTCTCTTATCGGAAGCTGGTTCTTGTTTTGTAGACGGGGAATATAACGGTTAGGTATCGGCATCGGCCGCCGGCTCCGGAAGCATCCATGGCTACAGTACTGACTTAACCGACTTGGAAAGCGGGCTGATTGCCGGGGGTAGGTCAGGGGGGGACTTGAGCTCACAGGGTAAAGGTCGGCTACCAGAGATCGCGGTTATCATCCCTGCCTTCAATGAGGCGGATTCGATTACTAAGGTGCTTGGCGATATTCCGAAGGGTCTGGTTGGCGAGGTAGTGGTGGTAGATAATAACTCCACCGACGCTACATCAGAGAAGGCACGGAAGGCGGGGGCTACGGTCTTAAGCGAACCGAGGCTGGGCTACGGGTTCGCCTGCCTCAAGGGCCTCGATTATCTCAAGGCCAGGTCAAAAAAACCGGACATCGTGGTTTTTCTGGATGCCGATTACTCGGACTACCCGAAAGAAATGGCCAGCCTGATAAAACCCGTTATCGAGCAGGACTGCGACTTGGTAATTGGCTCCCGGTCACCGGACAGGAGGGGGAAGGGGGCCATGCCACCCCACCAGCTCCTGGGGAACTGGCTGGCGGTAACACTCATCAGGTTGGTTCACGGAGCCCGCTTCAGTGATCTAGGGCCCTTCCGGGCCATCAAATTCGACAAGCTGACCGGTCTGGGCATGAAGGACCGGACCTACGGGTGGCCGGTAGAGATGCAGCTCAAGGCGGTTAAGCAGGGCCTCCGCATCTGCGAAATACCCGTTAGCTATAGAGCCAGGATTGGAAAATCAAAGGTGTCCGGCAGCGTCAAAGGCAGTATCCTGGCCGGATTCAAGATAATAGCCACTATATTCCGATATCGGTGAGCTGGTGCTGGCAATGGTGACTAATATCCTGGTTGGTCTGGTACTCGTAGGATATTTCGCGCCGCAGCTATTTATTACGGTGTACCTCTTGTCGCAGGCCAGACTGCTTTATCTCTCCTGGAAGCACCGGCGGAAGGCTAAGCAGCCCCAGGGTGATGAGACTGGCTACCGGCCATGTGATGAAACCGACTGGCCCGTAGTAACCGTACAGCTACCTGTTTTTAACGAGCTTTACGTGGTGGAAAGGCTGATCGACTCGGTTGCCGCCTTAGACTACCCCCGTAGCCGGCTCGAGATTCAAATCCTGGACGACTCAACCGACGAAACTACCGACCTCATCGCTAATAAATCGAGAGAGCTTAAGGCTGGAGGGTTCGACGTTTCACACGTGCGGCGGTCTGACCGGCACGGATTTAAGGCCGGGGCCCTGGCTTACGGGCTCAAGCTGGCCAAAGGGGAGTTTATCGCCATTTTTGACGCCGACTTTCTGCCGACCCCCGACTTTCTGTTAAAGACCATCCCCCATTTCCGCGATAAAGAAATCGGCGTCGTGCAAACAAAGTGGGAGCATATCAACGAAGACTACTCCCTGCTGACACGCCTGCAGGCCTTCGGGCTGGACGCCCATTTCAACATCGAGCAGGAGGGGCGTAATGCCGGCGGGCACTTCATTAACTTCAATGGCACCGCCGGGGTGTGGCGCAAAAGCTGCATTATAGACGCCGGTGGCTGGCAATCAGACACGCTGACCGAAGACCTGGACTTAAGCTACCGGGCACAGCTTAAGGGCTGGAGGTTCAAGTACCTGGGAGAGGTGGGCACCCCTGCGGAACTGCCGGTTACCATGAGCGCCCTGAAGACGCAGCAGTTCCGGTGGAGCAAGGGGGCGGCAGAGTGCTGCCGGAAGATTCTCCCCTCGGTTATTAAATCGAGAGGCCTCTCCCGGCTCACCAAAATCCACGCCTTCTTTCACCTGACAAACAGCACCGTGTTCCTGTGTATCCTGCTTTCGAGCCTGCTGAGTATCCCCCTGCTTTTCGTTAAGAATATCTTCCCGCAGTACCCGGCCGTCTACTTTTACGCCTCATTTTCCGTGCTGAATCTACTGCCCCTGGGGCTCTCGTTCTGGTTCTCCGCTACCTCAAGGCAGAACGTCCATTTTCTTTCCTTTGTCAAGAGGTTTTTTATGGCGCTGTCCTTCTCCATGGGCTTCTCGCTACAGAACTCGGTGGCCATCTGGCAGGGTTATACGGGTAAGAAGATACCCTTCTTCAGGACGCCGAAGTATAACATCAGGAGCAGCCGCGATAGCTGGAGAGGGAAAAGGTACCTGGTTGCCGGGATTGATGCCATGACCGCACTCGAGGGCCTGCTGACGCTCTACTTTCTGACGGGGGTCTACCTTGACTTCCATTTTGGGGCCTATGCCCTGCTGCCCTACCATACCATGCTCGCCTTAGGTTTTGGCACCGTCTTTGGTTATTCACTGTGGCATTCTAGAGCGACCCCGGAACGGGTCTGATGAACAGGAAAAGGGCCGTCCAGGTCGCCGTAGTCGCCTCCTCTGTGGCCGGTTATATTTGGCTGGGATACTTTACGGAACGGGCCAGCTTCCCTCAGGTCATCGGGATATACTTTGCCCTGTTCGGGCTTTACGTCCTTATGCTCCGCAGCCGGGTCCTGAGTGACAGTCTCAAAACTATCATCGGAGTAGCCCTAATCTTCAGGCTGGCACTGCTTTTTATGACGCCCAACCTCAGCGACGACTACTTCCGGTTCGTCTGGGACGGCCTGCTTACCGCCCACGGCTATAACCCCTATTTGACAATGCCCTCGGCCTTTATTCACGGCCCGGAGACCGTCCCCGGCATCACCCCCGACCTGTTCAGCCATCTTAATTCGCCGGACTACTATTCGGTCTATCCACCCCTGTGCCAGTTCGTCTTCGGTATCAGCGCCAGACTGAACGGCGCTAGTATCCTGGCGAATGTCGTTACCATGCGCCTTTTCATACTGCTCGCCGAAGCGGGCAGCATGGTACTGCTCTATAAACTGGCCAGAAAGCTGGGGTTCCCGCCGCATCTGATAGCCATATACGCCTTCAACCCCCTGGTCGTAATCGAGCTCACCGGTAACCTGCACCTTGAAGCGGTCATGATTTTCTTCTTATTGCTGGCGGTCTATTTGCTGATAGCGGGAAGGCAGGTTTATTCCGCGGCGAGCTTTGCCCTGGCGGCAGGCACCAAACTATGGCCCCTTATCTTCCTGCCGCTACTCATAAAGCGCATCGGCTGGGTAAGGAGCCTGCGTTATTTCGCTATCGTGGGCAGCGGGCTGGTGCTCCTGTTTTCACCCTTCCTGAGCGCGCGGTCAGTAGCTAACTTCGTTTCCAGTCTGGGTCTTTACTTCCGGAAATTTGAGTTTAATGCCAGCATCTACTACCTGGTGCGGTGGATGGGATATCAGATTACCGGCTATAACGTAATCGCCGTCTCCGGTCCCGTGCTCGGTGCGGTTTCGGCCGCTATTATCATCGTCATTGCCTTCAGGCAAAAGGTGGCGGGCTGGCAGTCGCTGGTCTCGAATATGTTAATCTGTATCACGGTCTACTTCCTCTTCGCCACCACCGTCCATCCCTGGTACCTGACCACCCTGGTAGTGCTGGCCGTTTTTACCGAATACAGGTACCCGCTGGTATGGTCCTTAATGGTCATACTCTCTTACGCGGCTTATCGCGTCTTTCCCTACTCGGAAAGCCTCCGGCTAGTGGCTCTTCAGTACTCGGTGGTCGGGGGTTGGATGGTCTACGAAATGCGGAAAAGGCGCCTTACATACCCCAGGGTAGAGTGACCCCGCTCTCCGGTCGCGGTCTCAGGGGCGGCTATCCCCGGCACTTGCCCACAGCGGCCATTTCCGGGTCAGCCTGTCCAGCCAGCGGTCGCGGTGACGGCGGCCCGCAAGCCACTGCCTCAGGTCATCCTCGGTGTCGATGTCCCAGAGGCTGGGCAGCACGCGACTGCTCAGTCCCTGGGACTCTATCCTGAGCAGGGTCTCTTCGTAGACTCGCTCGGTGCTCCAGGGGATGTCCTTGAAGAGGTCGCTGTGGAGCCTTTTCATACCCAGGAGGTAGTAGCCGCCGTCGTGGCACGGCCCGATGACTACATCACAGCTATTCAAGGCCTGCATTGCCTCGTCCATAATATCATGGGTTAGCTCCGGGACGTCCGTGGCGACGATGACCGCTTTTTCGGCGCCGTGGCTAAAGACGGTGCCGAAGGCGTGTTCTATTCTGTCCCCCAGCCCGCCGCCGGACTGCGCCTTGAAGTAGAAGCTACGCCCCAGCCAGCGGCGCACGGCGCGCCCCTCCTCCTTGCCGGCGTAGAATACGTAACGCCGGACCCGGGACTGCATCCTGTCCGTCTCCCGGATAATATGCTCGGCGCACAGGCGGTAGAAGTCGGCAGCGAAGCCGTCTCCCAGCGTGGCGGCAAGTCGGGACTTAACCCGCTCGCCGTGGGGGGAGCGCACGAAGATGATTAGCGACTGCCTGCTCTGCTCCTGCGGGGTCCCGGGCGGGATATCGGACTCTGTGCTCACGGCCGGTAGTAACGCCCTTTATTGAATATCGGCATAACCGCTAAAAATATGTGTTGTGCCCCGGGGACTCACGGCCACCCGACCTCATTATAGCACAGCCCCTTCTCGACAATTAATTTTACGGGACTGACGTCACCGGGTGTTCCGAAAAGTAGACTGCCTGGTCACCGTCGATGATGCAGATGGCGCAGGGGCAGCCGAAGACCACGGGCGAGCCGTAGGTCTCCTCTCCGGACATCTTGAAAGTGCCCGCCGTGGTGTCGAAGGTGCCGCCCCGGATGACCTCCATGATGGCATCGGCATCGTCTACCGTGCCCGCCTGTTGCATGGCCTGTGAAAGGAGTAGCAGATGAGACGGCAGCCAGCCTATCCAGTCGGTGTAGGTATATTCCTGGCCGTGTCGTTCGCTGAGAATCTCCATCACCTCCCGGCACATGGCAACGTATTCCGGGTTGACCGCGGTCTCTTTGAAGTCCCAGTTACCGAAGTAGGAACCAATCAGGCCCTGGGCCGCTTCGTAGCCGCAGGCTTCGATGCAGATATCGATGTCGGCTAGCCCTCCGGCCTGACCTACCGGCCAGTGGTAGCCGGCCTGCCAGCGCTGGGTGACGAAGCGCACGGTGTCCGAAAAGCCCATGTCGCTATAGACCAGCCCGCAGCCTCCCTCGGCGAAGCTGGTAATATAGGGGGTGAAGTCGGTGGTGCCTCCCGGGAATGCCTCCCACTGATAGTCCATGCCCGCCGGGTCGAAGGACCGCTCGTTTATGGCGGCGATGTCGGACGACGTCAGGCCCGAGGTCGGCTCCAGGAGACCTATCTTCACCCCCGGGAACTTCTCGTGGGCCGCTAGTACATCAGCCACCCACGCCTCTTTGGACGGGCTTCCGAAAACGTTATAGGGCTGTGTCTCGGCGTCGTAGTTGATGCCGCCCCCGGTCCTCGTTACAAAGATAACCTTACCCGGATTGGTAATGGCCGATACAGCATCATAGCTCCAACTCCAGTGCCCGGCGATAAACCGGCAGCCTTCGTCGTAGACTAGCTGGCGGGCCGCCGCTTCCCCACCCTCGGGCGAGTTATGGTCGTCAACCATGATGAGCTCGAAGTTGTACGTCTTACCGTTAACCTCGAACCCGTCCTCGTTGAACAGCTCAATCCAGGCCTGGTACGGCTCCACGTTGGACTGTCCCCAGGGTGCGTCCGGGTCGCTGAGCGGCGTTGGCAGGCCTACCTTGATGGTAATAGGCGCCGTGGAAACCGGCGCCGCCTCCTGGCCGCAGCCCGTGACAGAGAGACCAATCACGGTAAGCGCACCCAGAAGGACTGTCAGGATCTCGTACCGTTTCTTCATCCTATGCTTGCCGACCTCTGGTTTCTATTATAGGGGAGAGGCTGTGTCAAAGTCATAAAATCCAGTGCCGAAGTATTACGAAATCGTAAAACCTGCGCCGCCGGTGGCACGGTATCCCGGGGTCAGTCACTGGGTAGGGGCTCACGACTTGACAGAATGTGACCGGCCCAACTAGAGTATTCCCTGATAAGTCGGGCTAGCCCCTATCTCGTGGAGGCGATATGACGGGCTCTGGTTCTGGAGAAGATGTGGTAGTAACCCACGGCGGGCTTCATACCGATTACCGCAAGGAGATTAGATACTTCGCAGAGAACCGCGTCTATTCCTTTCAGATAGAGTCAAACCTGTCCTGCCCTCAGGGCTGTCTCTACTGTTATGCTTCCGACGAGAACTCACTCCTGATGAAGGAGCTACCCCGGGAAGACATCGCGTTGCTTTTGAAGGCAGCTGCCAGGATGGAGGTGAGGGCCATCGACTGGCTGGGCGGCGACCCGCTGCTGAAAAAAGACTGGTATTCTCTGATGAGACATGCCCGGGAGCTCGGGCTTATCAATAATATCTGGACCAGCGGTATGCCACTGGCAAACAAGGGTGTCGCCCGTCAGGCGGTAGAGGTTACCAGGGGTGGGTTCATCTCAGTGCACCTCGACACCTTGGACGAGGGAATATACGGGCAGCTACACAGCGGACACCCCCGCCAGAAGATACAGTCAATCCTCGCAGGCATCCAAAACGTGCAGTTTCTGGGGAAGAACCCGGAGAACATGATTAACTGCATCACACTGACCAAGCCTGTCGCCGGAGACGTCGAGAGGACAATCCGCTACTTCCACGAAAAGGGGATGCGCACCTGCCTTACCCAAGTGTGTGGAGCCGGTCTCGCCAGGGACCACCCGGAATGGATTCCTGAGCCCGGAGAAATCAAGGCGGCCTGTGAAACTAGAGACCGGATAGACTACCCGTCTTCGCAGCTCTCTTTCTGTACCATGGATGTCAATAAGTATTACTGCGGCGGCATCGTCTGCATCACTGTGGACGGCGATGTCACTCCCTGCTCTGTTATCCGGAAGAGTGTGGGGAATATTCACCATAGCCCGATTGAGAGGATTATCGAAGAACACCGGGATGAGCTGCTCATGACCCGGCTGCGAAGTCCGGAAGGCATGCCGGAAAATTGCGCCGGATGTGAAAACAGTGACATCTGCTGGGGATGCCGGGCAACAGCCTATTATGAAACGGGTGACATCTTTGGTCCTGACCCCAAGTGCTATAAGAATCGCAGATAAAGGAGGCTACGACAATTAAGAGAGGAAAAAGGCTAGACTTTACCATTGCCGACGTCGTCGAGGTGTACTCCGGCCCGGTCGGCATCCTCTGGGAGATGCTCATGGGGGAGCAAATCCATGTCGGCGGGGAAGACGAGACCACTATTCTGGCCCGGAAGGCCAGCATCGGGAAGGATACCAGTGTCCTCGATGTCTGCAGCGCCCTGGGCGGCCCGGCGCGGCAGCTCGCCAGGACATACGGCTGCCGGGTCACCGGGCTTGATGCCACCCAGAAGATGGTCGACGAGGCCATCTCTAGAACCGCCAGGGAGGGGCTGACCTCTCTCATCACCTACCAGCTGGGCAACGCCCTGGACATGCCCTTCAAAGCCGCCACCTTTGACGTTGTCTGGGGGCAGGACGCCTGGTGTTACGTCACCGACAAGGGTAGGTTGCTCGGTGAGGCTTACCGGGTGCTGAAACGGCACGGGACTATTGCCCTCACCGACTGGCTCCAGACCGGGGACATGACCGAGAAGGAATGGAGCGACCTCAATAGCTTCATGGCCTTTCCCTATCTGGAGACCCTGACCGGCTACACGGATGAAATGAAAAGGCTCGGCTGTGCCGTCCTGGAAACCGAGGACTTGAGCCCGGACTTCGCCGAGCACTGTCACCGGTACTATGATGTGCTGACCACCAAGCTCAGGGACGGCATCGTCAAGGGATACGGGCCGGAGCTGTATCAACAGGCAGAGGACGGTCTCCAGAAATGGGTGAAAGCCGCCGACGAGGGAAAGGTCGGGCGGGGGAGGATAGTCGCCCGAAAGCTATGACGGGCTGCCTGATGATAAGCCGCCTGACTTAAATATAGTTATGTTGACGTTCTGAGTGAAGGTGCAACGGTTAAGCCGTTTCACAAATGTTACCAATTTGTAACATTTAAGGTGCTTCTTTTATGACTTTTCAACGCACGGTAATTTAGAATTCGAGCATATAGTGCCAGTTGTCACAAGGGCAGCTGTTTAGGAGAAGACGATGAGGCTTAGAATGGTAGTCATCGGGCTATTGCTGGCCGGGGTACTGAGTCCGGCCGCCGCCTGTGCCCGGCCCGCCGCCACCCCACCCCCCGGGGGAGAAGTTGAAGCCACGGAATACCAGGGTGTGAAACTAACGCCGATAGCCCAACAGCTGAACAATGCGCTGGCCGGCACCCAGTTCATTAGCCGGGACAGCTACCGGCTCACGGTGGACGGCGTGGTGCATAAGCCTCTGAGCCTGTCCTACGACGATTTATTAGCTTACCCCCAGGAGTCGCAACTCACCGACCTGGACTGTGTTGAGGGATGGAACTTCACCGCCAAGTGGACCGGTCCGGTACTGACCACCATTCTGGATGACGCTGGAGTGCAACCGGAGGCAAAGGTGGCCATTTTCTATACTGCGGATGACACGAGTGGCTACACCTCGCTGACGCTGGACTATCTCCGAGACAACAATATTATCATAGCCCTCAAATTGAACGATGTCACCCTACCTGCGGAGAGAGGGTTTCCCTTCCAGGTGGTTGCGCGGGGGAAGTTCGGCTACAAGTGGGCGAAATGGGTCACCCGTATTGAGCTGTCCACCCAGGAGGATTTCCACGGCTACTGGGAGTCTGCAGGCTATAACAACAACGCAGATATTAACGGCCCCGCCTTTGAAACCGAACCGTAGGACAGATGCAACTACTGGCTCAAGGGTACTGCTGCATATAGATGGCTAGCGCCAGTAAGCCAATGCCAGCGGTAATCAGTATCGGGGTCACCGCCCGCCGCTTTCGCCAGCGTTCCGGTAGAAGGTTGAACTTCACGTTAATGAGGATATGTGTCAGGAGAACGGCCGCTACCGGTATCTGAATATCCCGATGAATTGCATTGGCCGTGCCGCGGTCGATCAAGCCGAGGGACGCCCGGTAGATTATCTCGGTGCGGGTGATGCCCCATCCAGAGACCAGGGCCACTATTATCAGGGCTAGCAACAGCCAAGCCATTACCTTCGTGAGACGTTTTGCCCCTTCATCGGTCATGGTTGTCTCCTCGCACCGGCGGTATGCCCGGGGCAGCTAGCGATACTGCCCACATCAAGCCAGCGAAGAAAAACCAGATTTGGATACTGTCTTTAGCTGCCAAAACCAGGCCATACGTTCTCTAGAATATAAACGAGTTTCGTGGGTAATTCAACTTCTGCAATAATGGCGTCACGGCTCAATCGTTTGCGAGATGTCGCACATTCGCCACCTTTCCTCGATAGAATTTATAACCTTTTATGCTCTAGATGCTATAAATAGTTTCTTGAAGGAGGTGAGATAATCTACTGCCTGCTATCTTCCGACTTGCCTTTCCAGGAGATGTGTCTTTCCGGTAGCCACTAGGTCGGTAAGGATGCTGGCGGCTGGGTACAGTCTCCGGCTAGAACAGGCCTATGGCCAGGACAGCCCCCAGCACGCCAAAGCCAGGATACCTTGAAGAATCCATATTCCTCACCGCTTGTAGACACGCCGGGTTACCAGTACGGCGACAACCACACTGACCACTGCAACAATGACAATGAGTGCCCACAGGGGCAGGCACCTGCCCGGCACGCTACCTGAATGCTAGAAGATTCGAGAGCCTTGCTATCGACAAGATTAAGGAGCACATCCTTACTGAAGAGAATCTTACGAAGTTGGTGGTTCTCGTCAATGAAGAAATGGATAGCTTCGCTGCCGGATATAGAAGCCGGTTGGAAGCAGTTGATTCAGAGCTTGCCGATGTCAGCCGACGTCTCGGGCACCTGTATGATGCCCTGGAAACCGGAAAGTTGGGCCTGGGAGATCTCGCACCTAGAATCCAAAATCTAAGACACCGTCAGGATCAATTGGAGGCGGCCAAACAAGATATTGAGGATGCCCTTCTGAACCGAAAAGTAGAACTTGCCGACCTCAATGCCATCGTTGCGTATGTTGAGGATCTCAAGACGGTCCTAATGGATAGTCCCTTAACCGAACGCAGAGCCTTTATCCGCAACTTCGTGAAGGAGGTAAAGGTGACTGGCGACGAGGTGCTCCTATCTTACACAATACCCCTACCTCCTGGCGGCATTGTGGAAGAGAAGGCAGGAGTTCTGTCTATTGTACAACGTGGTAGCGCATACGGGATTCGAACCCGTGATCTCTGCCTTGAGAGGGCAGTGTCCTAGGCCGCTAGACGAATGCGCCACACAAAAAGCCCGCCGTAGTTTATCATGCCACAGTGGTAAACTCAAGTCTCGTCCGCGCCTGAGGGCAACCGTCAGCCGGCCTGAGTACAATGATTCTATAGCTATAGCCCGATAAAGAAACTGCTGCCAGCCGCTAAGGACTAAGCCTGAAGAACCAGGTAACGGGGGTGTCCGTCACCCCTTCTTAACCAGTTCCCGATTACAGCAGACCAGGGTGCAGGGAGCACAGCGGCACTGCTCCGGGGGAAGCCCGACGTCCCGGCACTCCTTGACTACCTTAAGCTCAAGCCCGCACTCCTTACAGGCGTAAACCTCACCTAACTTCATCTGATGACAATGAGCCACGATACACCTCCCGACTGGCGCCAATACATCATCCGCCTCATTCCCAGACCTCTTCCTGTTTAATTGTAGTTATCTTGCTCTCTCAAGGTCAATAATCCGATATATAGAATATCTGCTAATCCCCGAAGAGTTGACATCAGTGCTATAGTAGTATAAGAGCGTAGTAGTCAATGCCTAGATACAGCACCACTGACTGCGTCGCCAAAATATATGGAAATCGGTATTACCCTCACAATAGTCTTCGCCGTTCTTAAATGGGTCGGTGTCATTGATTGGTCCTGGGTTTGGGTACTCTCTCCGCTTTGGATTGGGGCTGCAATAATGGGAATCATGTTTGCCGCTGGTGGGGCAGTGACTTTCTTTATGAGCAGGAGGGAACGCAAGATGGTAACCCGGAATAGGAGGGAATTGGGCGGAAGCAATCCAATTG
>Ga0315537_1001936_pt1 | contig 16026 bp, 10 predicted proteins | sample SalMarSW160270MG_FD_203091 | JGI IMG/M metagenome (GOLD analysis project Ga0315537, IMG submission 203091) | Salt marsh sediment microbial communities from the Plum Island Ecosystem LTER, Massachusetts, United States - Salt Marsh Sediment SW1602-70 ... | reverse complement strand
ATCCGATAGCTTCTGCAAGAGCCAGCTCAACGTGACAGCAGCCGGCGGCGGTCAAACTTTTTGCAAACTCTTCAGCACAATCAGAAATATCAGGACTGGTACCTATCTTATAATATGTCTGCTTATCCGAGCCGCTCATGCGTGAAGCCCCTAAGCCAATGCCTGCGGTAATCACGGCTATTCTTTTTTCTGGCTTGGGTACACCCTTTTGTGACATAAACTCATACAAATGCACCGCGCAATTCATGCCGGCAGCACCGGCGCCAACAACAACACTATTTGCCTGATGAATATTAACCAAATGTTTGCCTATTTTCTTTATTTTCATAGTTCATACACCCTTCAATTCAGATTGAAGTTTCTGCCGGTTAATTTACTTATCTGTTCGAGTGATGCTTTAGTGAAATCTATATTCGCATATTTTGCCGAGCGTTTCTGGTCTATCAATTGCTTAATCTTTTTTAGCTCGTCGGCCAAGAGGTTGTAATTCTGCTCATCAACGATCTTCTTCATCGTCGCCTTTTCAATCATGCTGAACGAACCACCAAATACCAGAACACCCACATCAACATAATCTGGAATATTGCCGGCATTTGTCCCGCCGGTAGGTACAAGGCTGATGGTCTTATGTATAGCGGGGTCAATCGCCTTAACAAAAGCCGGACCGCCCAACTCCTTGGCAGGGAATATCTTGCACAGATTCGCTCCTTTAGAGAACTGGTCGATAATTTCCGTGACTGTGCCGCATCCCGGAATCAGGGGTAGTTCACCAGTAAATTTGCCGTAGCTTTCGTCCCGGAAATTCGCAGCCGAAACAAGGAATTTCGCACCGGCATCAGCCACCTGCGAAGGCAGCGGGTCATGCGGATTAACTTTATTATAAACATCGAGCATTTCAGGTGAATCAATAAGACTTGCAGCACCAGCCACAAAGTCCGGAAGCTCCTTGCATAATCTTTCAAGTTTTTCAAGAGGTTTCTTTATCCGACAGGTCACCTCCATGTTATTTACGCCTGCCTTGGCCAGTGCTTCAGCAGTTTTGACTACATCGAGCTTATCCTGATTAAAGACAAGAATAAGTCCATCTCTCAACAGTGTTGTAATTGTACTTTTAATATCCATAATCCATTACTCCTGAAAATTCGAAATTCGAATATCGAAATCCGAAACAATTCCAAATGACAAAAATCCCAAACTCCAAAGGTTTTGAAAATTTGAACATTTTAATTTCGATATTGTTTAGAATTTAGGATTTAGTGCTTCGTATTTTACATTCACAGTCTTCTTAGATGAAAACCGCCATCGACATTGATGGCCTGACCGGTGGAAAAATCGAGCCTACCCTCAGCGATGGCACCGACTGCTTTCGCTATATCTTCCGGCTGCCCCCATCGCTTTATCGGCGTAAGTCCCTCGGCTATGAGCTTATCATACTTGTCCTTGACCACGCTTGTCATGTCGGTCGCGATAATTCCCGGTCTTATTTCAAACACTCCAATGCCATATTCAGCTAATCTATCCGCATAAAGCATTGTCATCATACCGATGCCGGCCTTGCTCACACAATACTCCCCCCTCGCCGGTGAGCTTGTGTATGCTGACATTGAGCCTGTGTTTACAATCCGAAACGCCCTATTGGGAAATTTCTTTTTTTGCTCAATCATCCAATTGGCCACCAATTGTGTTAGAAAGTAGGGACCTTTCAAGTTTATGTTCATCACTCTGTCGTAACTTTCCTCTGTGGCTTCGAGGATGTCCATCCTTTTCAAGGGTGCTACACCCGCATTATTCACGAGCATATCGCATCGGCCAAATTTGCTTTTAGCCAAATCAACAAGTTTCTTGCGGTCTGCAGAATTGCTTACATCGCCTCGCAGAATTTCACATTTAGCCCCAAGCTCCTTGATTTCCTTTTGTGTTAGTGCCGCACGTGAATCATCGGTCTTACCCTCAGGTGTAAAATCAAAGTAATTGATAACCAAATTATAACCTAATGATGCCAGCTCCTTTGCTATACCTTTTCCAATGCCTCGACTTGCCCCTGTTACGATGGCTACTGGTCGTTCCGCCATTTTAATATCTCCTTTTTTAATATTTAATGCCCTGCCCACAGGTGGCAGGGCTAACCAATCATCTGGCTTTTTTCAAAAATTCATTGATTTCTTTTGCTGCCTTCATTCCATCAGCAACTGCTGCAACGACGGTCGATGCTCCTCGGACAAGGTCACCGCCTGCAAAAACTGCCTGTCGAGAGGTTACCAATGAACCTTCTTTCGTTTTAATAAGGCCATCTTTCAATTCCACACCGGGTAGAATTTCCTTAATATCCTTTGGTGACTTTTGGCCTATGGCCTCTACTACAATATCCATATCAAGGTCATAAACGCTCGACTCAACCGTTTCCGGCCTGCGCCGTCCAGAAGTATCGGGCTCGCCCAGCTTGGTCGGACAAACAGTAACCGACGTCAGCATCCCGTTGGCGTGATTATATCTTAGCGGCTGCGTCAATATCAAAAAGTGCACGCCCTCATTCATCGCTCGTTCGCGTTCGGCACCCCAGGCCGGCATCTCCGCAAATGAGCGTCGATATATAATGTAAACATCTTTAGCACCAAGACGTTTGGCCATAACCGATGCATCCATCGCAGTATTACCGCCACCTATGACCGCTACGCTTTTATGTTTCAAGTTCAGCTTACACGGCTCTTTGGCTGCAAAAAGAAAATCCATCGCATTGAATAAACCACCTATGTCTTCATCTTTGTCGCCTATACCAACCGACTTCGGCAAGCCCATACCGACAAAGACCGCATCAAATCCCTCATTCACAACAGCATCCAGATCGAATTCGGCTGTTAGTTCTTTCCCCAGACGCAAAACAAGCCTGTCTTCAGGTATATCCTTAAAAACGGCTGTAACTTCATTCTTTAGTGAATTACACTTCCTATCAGGAGGTATCACGGATTCCACCATGCCGCCGAATCCCGTATGCTTATCAAAGATTGTCACCGTATGACCTGCTTCAAGTAATTTAGCGGCACAAGACAGACCTGCCGGCCCTGCACCGATTACTGCAATATTTTTGCCTGTTGCCTTTTTGGGCATTTGCAGTTTTGACCAGCCTTTTTTATTGGCCTGCTCAGCTAAATACCTTTGAATATCGGCAATCGGCAAAGGTCCATCACCTATAAAACCCTGCAAACAGTTGCCCTCGCACTGTTGCTCAACAGGACACAGCCAAGCACAAACTTCTGGAAATACATTAGCTTCTTTTAAAACCTCGTAAGCTGCCTGGTCCTTTCCATCTAAGAATAAGCTGATAAATTTCGGTATTTCAACACCGGCGGGACATGCTAACTGGCACGTAGGCTCCTGGCATTTGCGACAGGCTTTTGCCAGTCTTGCCAGGTTGTCCCTGTCACTCATCCGACCATGCTCGAATATGGGGCCATACACCTTGTTGTCCCGCACCACACAGCCCGTCGTTCCGCCATCACGCATTATCTGCGTACAGGCACTACAGCCCACACAAACCTTTTCCGGAAACATTCTACCTGTTTTGATAATATCTTTGGCAAAATCCGGATATGCTAAAGACATTCGCCCGCCGCCGGCTAAAGTAACCATGCCGTTGGTCTTATTTGCTGCTGCCACGTTGGCAAACAATGTCCTGAGCCAGCTATAGCCGGTACCGACAAAGGCCATGTCTGGAAATTCTTTTTGTATTTCACCTGTCAGCTTGATAAGCCTGGCCACACCAACAAGAGGATGCTCCGGTTCTTCATATCCACCGATTATCGGCTCATTAAAAGGCCTGCCGATATGCGGATTGTAATACGGATTTGCAATTGTGATGTTGAAGAGCTTGACGCCCCGTTTTTGTAAAAGGGCGATCAGTTTTTTGGGCTCAGTCAAATCCGGCTTAGTATAATCATTTTTGTCAACAGCCCAGCCGAATGGATATGGAATGGCATCATAAATGCCAAGCCTCGTGACTATCGGTTTATCTTCACCAAGCTCTTTATGAATTTTATCAACAACCTCTAATAAAAATCTTGTCCGGTTCTCAAATGGACCGCCGTATTTTCCTTTTCTGTCACGGCAGGCCAGAAGCTCATTTATGAGATATCCGTGACATGATTTTACATCCACAGCATCGAAACCGACTTCAAATGCGATTCTGGCCGCCTCAACATATGACTGCTGAAGCTCATCAAGGTATTCATCTGTTACGAGGGGCCAATCGTCTGGTATCTTGCTCTTTCCATTAAGATTAGGCGGATTCTGCGGGACAAGAGGGTCGCGGTATGGGTCGCGCTGAGGAATCATTGGATATGCAATTCCTTCGGGCTTGCTGTATCTGCCTGAATGAGTCAACTGCAACACTACTACCGGCTTATGGCTCGGCCCCATGCTCTCGGTTGCTGTTTGGCGTATCATCTTAACCATTGCAGCAAAGCTGTCCTTATTTTTTTCATTAATCCACAGCTGTCTCGGATTGGCTCTACCTTCAGGGACAACCGCTGTCGCCTCAGCCCAGAGCAAACCTGCGCCGCCTGCGGCAAATCTCTTATACCTCCGCAGTGTCAATTGTCCAGGACGACCCTGCGAATCGCCGTCGCAACCCTCCATGGGATGAATCGCCAGTGAATTCGGTATCGTTAAGCAACCTGCCTGCACAGGCTCTGTTAAAATCGAAACATCCTCTACAGCCTCAACAGAAACATTAAGCTGCTTACTTAGCCGCCTCAAATCATCAATCGAGCTTAACTGAAATTCCCACATTTTCCTCTTCCAAAAATTCGTTCGGCCGCGATAAATCGCGGGGCTAAATATTTAGCCCACCAATCCTTCGACCCTGCTCAGAACAGGTTTATTGGGGGGGTCTTTACACGGTTATTATATTAACCTGCCGCACGTTTTCGCCTGGTTCTCTTTACAGGTGTCTGCAAATCTATGGTGATTGTATCTGCTCGAAGTTTCTTAACTAAGTATTTACCGGTAAAACTATTTTTGTTTTTGATAATTTCCTCTGGCGGCCCCTGGGCTACGATTCTGCCGCCGGCGTCACCACCTCCAGGGCCAAGGTCTATAACATAATCGGCCATTTTGATAACATCAAGGTTGTGTTCGATTACCACAACGGTATTACCCATATCGCAAAGCCGGGACAAAACCGATAGCAAACCTTCCGTATCGGCAAAATGCAACCCCGTGGTCGGTTCATCAAGCAAGTAAAAAGTACGGCCTGTGGCAGCCTTTCCCAATTCTGCAGAAAGCTTTACCCTTTGTGCTTCTCCACCGGAAAGTGTCGTTGAGGGCTGGCCCAACTGCATGTAGCCCAGCCCAACTTCGTTGAGTGTCTTAAGCAGCCTGACAATCGTGGGGAAATTCGTAAAAAAACCAAGCGCTTCTTTGATCCTCATATTGAGCACATCGGCGATATTTTTGCCTTTGTAGGTGACCTGCAAAGTCTCCGGATTGTATCTGCTGCCTTTGCAGGCCTGGCAGGTGACATAAACATCCGGCAAAAAGTGCATCTCAATTTTCTTTGTTCCAAAACCTCTGCAGGCTTCACAGCGTCCGCCTTTGACATTGAAGCTGAATCTGCCTGGTTTATAGCCGCGAATCTTGGCTTCGCGGGTTAATGCAAACAGTTTTCTTATCTCATCGAAGACACCTACATACGTAGCCGGATTGCTCCTGGGGGTTTTGCCGATGGGTGATTGATCTATTTCAATAACCTTATCAATTTGTGAAGTGCCGAGAACGTTCTGATGCTTACCTGGCTTTTCACGGGACGTATAGAGTCGGCGTCGCAGCGCCCGCAGCAGAATTTGGCTGACAAGTGTGCTCTTGCCGGAGCCTGAGACACCTGTGACACAGATAAACGCACCCAATGGAAATTTCACATCTATATTTTTAAGATTATTCTCACAGGCACCTTTTACTTCTATACACTTTCTCATATTGTATTTTCTTCTGCTCAAGGGAGTGGGTATATTCTTTTTGCCTGTTATGTACTGGCCGGTCAGAGACCTGTCGCACTTAGCTATAGCTGCCAAGTCACCCTGCACGACAACTTCTCCTCCATGAGCTCCGGCTGCGGGTCCGATGTCAATAATATGGTCTGCATTTTTAATAATATCTTCATCATGCTCCACCACAATAACCGTGTTGCCAAGCCTTACTAACTGTCTTAATATCCCCAGTAATCGGTCGTTATCACGCTTATGCAGACCTATCGTCGGCTCGTCAAGCACATAACAGACTCCCACCAAGCCGCTGCCGACCTGTGTCGCTAATCGGATTCGCTGGGCTTCACCGCCGGAAAGGGTGCTGCTCCTCCGGTCCAGCGTTAAATATTCCAGCCCAACATCAACCATGAATTTCAGCCGTGCTTTTATTTCCTTTAAAACCTGCGCCGCAATAATAGCTCGTTCTTTGTCCAATTTCAAGTTATTGAAAAACACCTGTGCCTTTTCGATGGTGAGCCTGGCCAATTGATGTATGTTTTGACCTCCTAAAGTTACCGCCACTGCTTCGGGCCGGAGGCGTGCGCCATCGCAGCTTCTGCAGGGCTGTTCCGAAAGATAACCGTGCAGTCTGGTCTTAACGTATTCGCTGGTAGTATTTTCCCATCGCCTTTGCAGGTTTGGAATGACGCCTTCAAAAGACAGGCCATGCTCTCGCTCATCAGCGTAACTTGTACCGTAAAGAAGAATTTTTTTCGCTTCAGCCGGTATCTGCTCAAAAGGTATTGTCTTACTTATACTGAGCCTGGCACAGAATCTCTTTACAAGCCGATTGTAGAAAATATTCATTCTTTTGCCGCCCTTGCGCCAAGCCTCGACTGCCCCGTGTTCCAACGAGACACTTTTGTCCGGTACAATCAGGTCGGGATCAAACTCCAAAATCCTGCCCAGGCCATCGCAGCTTTTACATGCACCGTACGGGCTGTTAAAACTAAACAGCCGAGGCGACAGCTCTTCAAGACATGCCTCTGGATGCTTAGGACAAGCAAACTTTTCACTGTATATAATCTCCTGCCATTGTAAATCTGTCGCACCTGCGCCCTTCTGCTCAGATGTGCCTTGATCCGGCGCAGCCGTCAGCACTAAAATCACCCCATCAGCCAATTTCAGTGCTGTCTCTACCGAATCAGCCAATCGGGTGCGAATCTCGTCCTTGATTATCAATCTATCAACAACTGCTGCGATATTATGCTTTTTATTCTTGTCCAAAGACGGAACATTGCGTACATCATAGATGGCCCCGTCAACACGCACACGAACAAAGCCCTCACGTTGTATGCCGGCAAAAATTTCTTTGTGCTCGCCTTTTTTACCACGCACTAATTGGGCACAAACCTGGATTTTTGTACCTTCCGGATGAGCAAGGATAGAATCTACTATTTGCGATGAGTGCTGGCTGGTAATTTCCTTGCCGCACACCCAGCAGTGCGGCTGACCCACCCTGGCAAAAAGAAGTCTGAAATAGTCGTAAATCTCTGTGGTTGTCGCTACCGTTGAGCGTGGATTGCTGCTGGCGCTACGCTGCTCAATTGCGATTGTAGGCGGCAGGCCCGAAATGTCGGCCACTGCCGGTTTTTGCATCTGTTCGAGGAACTGCCGAGCATAAGCGCTGAGCGATTCGACATATTTTCTCCGCCCTTCGGCGTAAATTGTGTCAAAAGCAAGGGAGCTTTTGCCGGAGCCGCTTATGCCGGTAATTACCACTAACTTATCGCGCGGAATGCTCAGGTTGACATTCTTGAGATTGTGCTCCGCCGCTCCTGTTATTCTAATGATTTTTTCTGTCCTCTGAGTCATGTCGTTCTGGTAGTCTGATAGAGATAAGTGTAAAACCAAGATTAACCAAAATAAGAATTGTAACACAACAGCACAAGAAGATAAAATGTTTTTCAAGGAACAAAATATGCAAATAAAGAAGTTACATGATTGGAATTTATCTTATTCGCAGGCGGTGGTTTTGCAAAAACAGCTCGCCCAGCAGGTACAACAAACTGAGTTAAAAACTAAGCCCAAGACCATAGCCGGCTTGGATTGTGCTTTAAGTCCAGATAAGCAAAGAATTGTCGCTACTGCTATTGTTTTGGCAATCCCTAACGTAACGCCGGGCCTTTGGGCACCCCTTGAACAACCTGATTTCGAGCTTATTGAAACAGCAACTGCCTCGCAACAACTTACCTTCCCCTACATTCCAGGTCTGCTTTCTTTTCGCGAATCTCCAGTTTGTATCGCAGCCGTAGAAAAGCTCAAGAATGAGCCGGACGTATTCATGATTGACGGCCAGGGTATTGCGCATCCCCGCCGATTCGGCATAGCAGCACATTTAGGTTTGTTTTTCGACAAGCCGACCATTGGCTGCGCAAAAAGCAGACTCACCGGCAGCTTCGAAGAACCGGCAGCAGAAAAGGGAGCTTATAGTCCACTGAATGATAGAGATGATGTTATCGGCGCAGTAGTTAGAACACGCACTAATGTAGAGCCGGTTTTCGTTTCGGTGGGTAATAAGTGCCTGCTAAAAGATGCAATCGAAATCACCCTCGCCTGGACAACAAAGTACCGCATACCGGAGCCAACACGTCTGGCTCATCAATTTGTCAGCAAATTAAAGATTGAAGCGTGAATCCTGATCTGGTGTACGTACGAGTCACGAGCATCGAGCGACAAGTTCAGTCCCATTTATGTTTCTTTACAGAGGCCAGAATCTTCTCGGCACATTCCAAAGCCGCCAAGCCTTCTTCGGCACTGACTTCCGGCGTAAGCGTTCTGTCGCTCACAGCTCGCAAAAATGCCTCCTGCTCAAGACGCAATGGCTCCTTATCATCTACATCAAGCTGTTCGACGTGCAGAAAATCCAGCCAGTTCACACTCATCGGGTCAAAATCCTCACGTGTTTGATGCTGCTTTATTAACTCCGGAACATTTATATTCGGGTCTGCCTTAATAACAGTGCCGTCCTTTTTAATAAAATCGGCACTTAAATACGCCTGCCTGCTGAATACCCTCAGTTTTCTTTCGGTTTTCAGAGCCAGCCTGGAAGCGGTAACGTTCGCGATACAACCGTTTTCAAAAACAATCCTAGCATTACAGATGTCTTCCGCCTGGTTGATAACACTGACACCAACAGCATCGACTTTTTTGATTTTGCTTGCCGCCAAAGACAAAATAATATCGATGTCGTGAATCATCACATCCAGCACCACTCCGATGTCGGTGGAGCGAAAGGGATATGGGCTAACACGGCTGGCTTCTATAAACTTTGGCTCGATGTCGAGCCTTTTGATCGCCTGAACAACAGGATTACATCGTTCAGAATGTCCTACCGCCACAACTACATTATTCTTCTTGGCAAGTTCGACAATTTTCCTGCCCTGTTTTACATTGGCTGCCAAGGGTTTTTCTATCAGTACTGGAATTTTTTTTTCGATAAAGATTTTCGCCAGTTTCAAATGCTCAACGGTCGGAGCTGCAATCGTCACCGCATCAACCTTATCTAAAATATCCTCGCAACGTGTGGCAGCCAGACAGTTGTATTGACCGGCTAATCGCTGCGCTTTATCTGCGACTATATCGACTATGGCAACCAACTCGCTTTGAGAAAGCTGGTCATAAACCTTCGCATGTATCGTCCCCATTTTGCCCGCGCCGATAACGGCTGTTCGTATTTTCATATCCGGTATCTTTCTTAAAGACAGAATGTAAGAGTCTGTGTTCGTTATCCGTCCCCTGTCATTTGCTCCCTGTCCTCTGCTGTCTGCCGTCTGTCATCCGTTCTGTGCTCTCTGAAAGTCTCAAGGTATCGTCCAAACTGATGCTGACTGCTATTTAGTATCATATCAATCATAGCCCGAACGTTTTCATCAAGTCCATCTTCCTGCGCCAGTGCCTTTGCATTCTCCAGTAATGCGCCTCCCTCGCGGTAGAGTTTCCTGTACGCATCCATTACCTGCTGTTGCTGCTCCTCGGTCAGGCCGGCCCGCTTTAGACCACGTTTGTTAACTCCCCGCACCCTTGGCGGATAATGCCCACTGACAGTAAGAAATGGGGGGACATCTTTATTTATACCGGCAAGTCCTGCAGCGTAGCACCACTTGCCGATAGTAACAAACTGATGCAGCAGAACCATACCGCTAAGCCAAACGCCGGTTTCGATCTTACAATGCCCGCTGACCTGTGTGTAGTTGCTCATAACAATCTTATCCTCAAGTATGCAATCATGTCCGATGTGCGCACCGATCATGATCAAATTATCATTTCCTATTTTTGTCATTTTGCCGGGATACATACTCGGATGAATAGTCACCTGCTCGCGAATAATATTATTATCACCTATCACAATCCCACCGATTTTTGCATCCCGGCTAAGAGTCAGTATTTGTGGCCGGCACCCAATTGTACAATTGGCAAAAAAGTGGTTGTTTTTTCCAATCCTGACATTCTCACCAATTACTACATTGGCGTCGAGCACCGTACCTGCACCAATCGATACTCCCCCTTCAACAACACAATTAGGTCCAATTGTAACACCATCTGCTAATTGAGCATCCTTATGAACTACCGCTTTGGGGTGTACCTGAGCCACCTTCGTCTCCTGCCTTTTGTCTTATTGAGTCTAAGCCATAAAACACGAATCACATTCTATACTCTCTCATCATCAACCAGCATAAATTTGATTTGCGCTTCGGCAACCACTGTCTCACCCACTACAGCCTTACACTGGCAATGAGCGGTTCTTTTTCTAAGCTTAACTGTTTCAGCGGTGAGGATGATCTGATCACCAGGGACAACAGATTTTCGCAGCTTTACACCATCCATGCTTAACAACACCGCTAATCTTCCGGTGTGTTCCAGTCTCTGAGCAAATAACAACCCTGAGACCTGTGCCATTGCCTCTACGATAAGCACACCCGGCATAATGGGCGTACCTGGAAAATGTCCCTGGAAAAACTGTTCATTAAAGGTTACATTTTTAATGCCCTTGATTCGTGTGTCTCCTTCGACCTCGATAATTTTGTCCACCAATAAAAATGGGTATCTATGTGGCAGAATCTTTTGAATTCTGCGGATATCCAGAACTGCATCAGTCCCAAACTTCTGGATGCGTTCGGCCTGCTGAGCTGCATCATACAATCGTCTTGCCAATAGCTGGTTCAGCGAATGTCCGCTTTTATAGGCTACAATTCTGCCCTTAATAGCTCGGCCAATCAATGTCAGGTCACCAATCAAATCAACTATCTTATGCCTGACACACTCATTGGGAAATCTGTAGCTGTTCTTAATAGGGCCATCTGAGTTGATAACTAAAAGGTCGCGTGGACTAATATGTGTTCCCATGCCGCGAGCCTGGAATTGCCTGGCCTCGGCTTCCAGTAAAAAAGTCCGCGCCGGCGCTAAGTTCCTCTCGAAGCTATCCGCCGTTACACGACAACTGTAAATCTGTCTGCCAATGCCGGTGTGACCTCCATAATCCAGATCGTATGTGATACTCAGTCCGTCATCTGCATAGGGCAGAGCATATATGGAGGCATCACCGGCGGTGATGCTAATAGGCTCATTAATCACAAACTCCTTACGACTTATCTGCTGCTCAACTGTTCCCGCGCGCTTAAGAGCTTTACAATACTCAGAACAGCTACAATCCGGCGCCGGCAATTCCGAGCCGTCAACCTCTATAATCACATTGTCTATCTCCAGCGCATTGACAGTAGCCAAACAATGCTCCACTGTCTCTATGCTGACAGAACCTTTCTTTATGGCCGTGCGGCGGCTCCGCTCAGCAATATTCGGCGCAATAGCAGATATCCGTACCGCCTCCGTAACATCCGTCCGTACGAAAACCACCCCGGTATCTGCGGTAGCAGGACGAAAAACAACCTTCGCCTCCGTTCCACTAAACAAACCTTTACCGGTAATTCTGGCATCAGCTTTTATGGTCTTTTGCAGCTTCAAGTCCTTCTATCCTCTTACGTAGTTGCTTGAGCGACTTAGCCATCTCCGGCAAGCGCTTCATTAAACCAAATATCTTCATTGCATCTCTGATGTCAATTGCCGGTGAACCAAGCAATCTTGCGCCGGCTGCGCTACCACTAATAACGCCAGCCTGAGCGCCAATCATAGTACCATCTCCTATCTCTATATTATTCACCAGCCCAACTTGCCCGGCCAATACAACGCCATCGCCCAGCTTGCAGCTGCCGGAAATACCGACCTGTGCTGCTATTAGGCAACATTTGCCAATCGCCACATTATGAGCGATTTGCACGAGGTTATCTATCTTTGTGCCAGCTCCAATTATAGTATTTCCAAACTTCGCCCTGTCAACGCAGCAATTGGCTCCTATCTCAACAAAGTCTTCAATCACTACGCCGCCATTGTGTGGAATAAGCTTATGAGCACCATCAATAAACGAATACCCAAAACCCACTGAACCAATTGTGCTGTTTGCCTGGATGATAACGTTATTGCCTAACCGGCAGTTATGATAAACAACAACGTTGCTATCAAAACGACAATTTTCTCCAATTTTTGAATTTTCGCCTATCTTGCATCCGCTGCCGATTACACTGTTCTGCCCGATTTCCACGCCGTCGTCTATTACAACATTTGCACCAATAGCGACTCCTTTAGCTATCTGGACGTTCTGCCCTATCTTAACGGTTGGATCAATTCCGCAAGCCACCGTCTTCAGCTTGGGCGCAAAAATATTCAAGGCTGTTATCAGTGCTGCATTAACATTTTTAACGAGCAATTGTGGTATTGTTACACCATCAAAACCTTTGCCTACAATAGCCGCCCCTGCTACGGACTTTTTAAGTGCAGTCACATGCCGATCATCGGTAATAAAAGTAACGTCACTTTCGCAAGCTGCTTCCACCGCAGCGACAGAGCTTATCTGTATATCGGCTCTGTCACATACCCCAGACGGGCTGATCAACTCAGCACCGAGACGTTCAGCCAATTGTTCAACCGTCAATTTCATACTGCAATCGCCTGCCTCTTACTGTTTTGCCATATTTCCATCAGGGATTTGCGCTTTCCATTGCATCCAACCGAGCTATTACCTCATTGGTTAAATCCAAACAACCAGCACTATATAGCATCTTATGAGTACTAATAGTCATCCAAAGTTCCTCGGCACTTGCCACAGGAAATTCAGGTTCATCGTTGCCAAACACCAAATCCAAGCCTTTTTGCCCAGCCAAATCTTTGGTTACTTGCAGGATTCCCTTATAAAGGTCTTCGGTCCATCGATGGTACTTTAATGCGTTTTGCTGTTTATTGAAATCCTGCTGAGCTTCCAAGTTATAACGTTTGTCTATCAACTCTTTGAGCTGAGCTATATAGTCAGCGCTGCCGGGTTTTAATACTTTGAGCCCGGCTTCCTGTGCTTCTATCTCCTTGGAAAGCTTTTCCAGCTCTGCGTTTTTTCTGCCCTGATCGGCTAAAACTTCGACCTTATATTTTGCGCTTCTCTTGCAGTTACGCAATACTTTTCGAACGCTGATAACTCCAATCTTCGGACCAGTCGTATCAACTTTTTGCCCGGCTCGGCTATGCTCATACCCTACAGATAAAAAAATTACACCTATAAAACAACCCAAAATGATAATCGTCCTAATCTTCATAATCACACCTTTCAATTTATTGGCCGTTGAATTGCAAGAGTCCCTCGCCTGCCACTCTACAAAGCTGAGTTTCGCTGCGAAGCACGAGAAATTGGGGAAGTAAGTATTTTTTTATTCAGCCCCCAGTTTATCGGGGGTTTTTAAAACAATCGTCCTCCTATAGAGAAGCTAAAGACCTGTGTATCGTCATCGTTGTCTTTCATAATCGGAGTGGCCAACTCAAATCTCATCGGCACTTCCCCAAACCATGGTATCATTATTTGTATTCCTGCGCCCACGGCAGCACGATATGGCCCTGTATCAATTGCGCCGCTGTCTATGAAAAATAACGCTGCAATATTGTTACCTATTAAAGGTACTGTTACCTCAGAACTGGCCAAAAATATCCAATCACTGCCTATAGGGTCTTTCCGCCCGGGATTAGGTACGTTGGTTTGTAAACCTCTTGTGCTTACCCCGCGATACTCGAAGCCTCTGATACTGTATGAACCACCGGCGTAAAACTTTTCAAAAGGCGGCGTATCACCCAAAGCGGTTGCAGCGTGTAACTTGGTAGCCAAAACAGTTTTTCGCTCAAGCAGGTCCTCATAAAGCGTCTTATACCATACGTATGTTCCGCCCGGTATCCCAAACATATGGTCACCGGCTACTTGCTCGTAATCAATATTAAAGGTATGGCCCTTGGTCGGCCTAAATTCATTGTCGGTCATGTCTCTTCCGATACCAAACTTAATTCCGAAAAGGATGTTGTCACCCTTTACATCCCTGATCTCTTTGGGGGCATCTAAATCGATATCACCAACATTAACGTTTTCTGCTCTAAAAGATAGACTCCTTCGCCAGTACTCTTTGCGTCGCTGTTCGAACCCAACAACACTTCTCAGCCTGCCCTCATCGTAGCTTTCCCTGAATCTCTCGTATTTTGAGCCAAGCAGGTCAAATGTTGTAGGTTTATCCCGCCAGTACGGGTCGGTGAAATCGAACGAATACACGCTGACTTCCGTTCCCGGTGATAGCGAAATCCTCATCCTCTGCCCCCCACCTTTGAAGGCGTTCATAGTGATAAATTCTCCGAAGCTTTCAGGCCAATCGTTAACATCAAAATTGCGCTGGTCAAAAACCAAACTGCCAATGATACCACTGTCGCTGCTGATACCAATTCCAGGTTGTAAAATTCCTGTCTTGCCCTCTTCTACACCGACTATTACATCCTGGCCCAGAAGGTTCGGATCATCCGGAGATTCATACGGCTGACCCTGCGGCCTGATAATAACCTGCTCGGCAATCACCTTCCTCTGCACATATTCTTCCAGCTTTCCGCTACCCTGCTTAGGCGCAATATCTGCGTTGTACAACTGGCCCGGCGTAAAGCCGTACTCATCCAACACTCTGCGGACAGATTTATCCTGCGTAAATTCATTGCCACCTATACTGATTTGCCCCAAAGCCCTATCCTGCGTCAATTCGCCGCCAGTTACTATATCAATTCGGCCGATTTGGAACTGCCTACCTTCGGTGATTTCAAATTCGACATTGACCATATTAACATCAGGAATAAACCTGGGCCACTGCATAACCCCAGCATCGATAAAGCCGTACTCACGGTAGAGCTTGGCAAGGCTCTTGGCGTCTGATTCAGCCTTTCGCTTAAGATAGACTTGACGCGGTTGTAATTGCATCCTCGCGCGCAACGTTTGCTCGTCGAAGGTCTCATTACCTGTAAGAAAAATATCTTCAATACGATAGATAGGCCCCTCATCAATTATAAAAGTGATCCGGGCCTTGCTTTTATCCTCGGTAAATGCTTTCTTTGCCGATATGCTGTAATCGAGAAAGCCCCTGTCATAATAGAGATTTTCCAGCTTTTCTATATCCTCAGCCACCATCTCTTCATTGTAGTAGAACGACCAATAAAACCATTTCTTTTTCTTTGTTTTTATCACTTTCTTAAGCGACCTGGTCTTTATATTTTCATTGCCGCTAAACTTCACCGATGCAATCTTAACCCTCGGGCCTTCTTCAATCTCATAAACTACGTTGCCTTTTGAAAATTCCTCTCCATTCCATGTCACATTGACAAAGGCGAAACCAATCTTTCGATAGACATCAACTATAGTTTTTCTACCCATCTCAACCAAGATAGGGTCAAGATAATCACCTGCCACTGGTCCTATCCTTTGGCGCAGAACCTTATCTTTAAACGCGCGGTTACCTACAAACTTGAGATTATCCCTTCCAGTCTGTGATGACCTGTCAGATGTGGAATTATCTTTCTCTTTATTCCGGGCTGAGAGACCTCCATTTTGCAAATCATTGTAAGATGAGGACTCAACAGTATTCATAGACGAACAACCTGAGATTAGCAGTGCGAT
>Ga0315537_1001935_pt1 | contig 16036 bp, 17 predicted proteins | sample SalMarSW160270MG_FD_203091 | JGI IMG/M metagenome (GOLD analysis project Ga0315537, IMG submission 203091) | Salt marsh sediment microbial communities from the Plum Island Ecosystem LTER, Massachusetts, United States - Salt Marsh Sediment SW1602-70 ... | reverse complement strand
GTGACTTCTTCACGCTTGGGCGCTATCGCGTCCAGTTCATCAATGAATATTATGCTTGGCGAGTTCTGCTGGGCTTGCTGGAAGATTTCCCGCAGTCTTGCTTCGGACTCGCCGTAAAATTTACTCATGATTTCAGGACCGTTTATTGAGTAGAAGTTTGCCTCTGACTCGTTAGCCACGGCTCTCGCTAGCAGTGTCTTGCCGCATCCAGGCGGACCGTGAAGCAGGACGCCTTTTGGCGGTTCTATTCCGAGCCTTTGGAAGAGCTCAGGATGCCTCAAGGGAAGTTCCACCATTTCTCTGACGCGCTGAATCTCCTCGTGTAATCCGCCGATGTCTTCGTACGTTGTTCTTGGCAGTCCCTTTGTTTCTGGTGCTGGCTCGTTTAGAATTATGAGCCGCGTTTCTGCTGTGACTTTCACTATTCCGTGAGGACGAGTCTTCGAGACTGTGAATGGTATGGCGTGTCCCAGCATCATAACCAAGGTCGTGTCGCCTTCAACAAGTGTTCTCTCCATGAGGCGATTCTTAACGAAGTTCGTGAAATCTTCGTCAACGTTTAGTCGCATGTCAACTGGCGCAAGCGTGATGCCTAGCGCAGCTTTGACTTTTGCTGGTCTCACAACTACGTACTCGTTTATGGCTACGCCTGCGTTCTTACGCGTGAACCCGTCGATGCGGATTATGTCACGGTTTTGGTCTTCGCTGTAGGCTGGCCAAGCTATGGCGCTGGTTGTTCGCTTGTTAACTATCTCTATCACGTCGCCAGCGCTTATGCCTAATTTCTGCATGGTTCGTTGGTCTATGCGGGCGATGCCTCTTCCAACATCTCTTTGTCTTGCGTCTCCCACGCGTAATTGAATTTCACTCAATTAGAATCCTCCTAATGTCACTTTGAGCGTGTTGAAACAGAGGTTTATTCCTATATAAACTTTAAAGCGTACGCAAAAAGACTACCATGGTGAAAGGTTTCTGAACTGTTATGCTCGGAGAAGACTATAGCCCCCCTTATTTAAAGGAACTATGTATAGTCCCAAGAGAAGCGCCGTGGATAGACCCCCTGCTGGTTTCTGCAATGAACCACTATTAGGCTCCAAATATGCGGTTTGTCAAGAATTCTTGACTAAGAAATTGGCGTTTAGTCAAGAAACCTTGATAAAAACCCTTTTATCGCGAAAAAACCCAGTATTAAGCAGGGATTGCCTGTGGAAAAGAAGTCGCTCATAACAGCAGCTTTCATTTCAGCGCTTCTATTATCAGCAATAGCTGGAATACAACTCGTCAACTTTGGGGAGGCAAATCCCATAGGTCCGCCTTCGAACCTAATGATAGAAATTCTTTCTCCACAAAATTCTGTTTATTACACGAATGTAATAGTTTTGAATTTTACCATAGCAAGAAATGGATGGATGGGTGATGTAGGGTACAGCCTAGACGGAGGAGGCTACGGAGCATTGACTAACTTCACGGAGATTAAGCGAGAACCCATGCCTCCAACGGAACCAATAGGGGAACTTTGGCAAATGTATAATTGGACTCGCTACACATACCTAGGCACTAAAGTCTTCAAAGGTCTATCCGATAAAAATCACAGTATATCAGTCTGCTACGGGCATAAAGACCCGGACGACAAAAGATTTTTTGCGGACGGTGATCCGGTCACTGTTAGTTTCATAATTGACACATCTCCTCCAGTAATCAAAAGTTTAGTCGCTGAAAATGAAACGTATACTACGAGCAATGTTCCACTAAATTTCACGGTGAACAAAGCAACATCATGGATGTCTTACCGCATAGATAATGGAGTAAATGTCACAATTGATGGAAACACTACCCTGACAGGATTGGCTGAAGGCTTGCACAACATAGTTATCTACGCTAATGATACAGCTGGAAACATGGGAGCGTCAGAAAACATAACCTTCACCCTTTCTGAGCCAGAACAACCTGAACCAGAGCCTTTCCCAACCGAATTAACCATAACTGCTTCTGGAGCATCTGTGGCTGTTGTTGGCATAGGTCTGCTAATCTACTTCAAGAAACGCAAGCGTTAATCAGCTATCTGCTTGTTCTTCGCACCATAACCGTCTGAACTTGGCTTACGCCCTTTATTTTTCCAAGCTCAGTTTCGAACTCGTCAACAACGCCTGTTTTGTCCTCTGGAAATTTCACTTGAACTAAAAGAGCTTTTAACCCGAAAGCTATGGGCTCCTCACCGTAACCTTCAACAGAAGAAAACTCAGGAAGGCACTTTTCAATTTTCCCTTTCAAGGCATCAAAACTATCGACTACATCTTCTGGAAAAACCTTGTAAACAACTTTGATACTGCCCATTACCCAGCCCTCTTACGGTCCTATAAAACCGCACTTTGGACACTTATATGTGCGGCCGAACTGTCTGCACTTTCCGCAACGTTTTATCTGTATTTCTCCACAGTTGGGGCAGAGGAATTTTGTTGCTTCTGTTCCCGGCTGGATGGGTTTACCGCAGCTTGTGCATGTAACTAAGGATAATGTTGTTCTTTCGGACATCACACTCATCTCTGTGACGGCTCTGTAATGCAAGCCTTACTTATATCTTCTACGTTTGCTTTTCGCAAGTTTATTATTTTGGTTTTTCGCTATACTCTACGGGGCTATTTTGGGAGTAAACCTTCGCAATATTGTTCCAAAAACGGTTGTTAAACTAGAGAATTTAAGCGGAAAATCCATCGCCATCGATGCTTACAACGCTTTGTACCAGTTTCTCGCCATAATTCGCCAGCCAGACGGCACACCCTTAAAGGACAGCACGGGAAAAGTCACCAGCCACCTGAGCGGGTTGCTCTACCGAACAAGCAACCTTGTGGAGATGGGTATAAAGCCGATTTACGTTTTTGACGGCGTTCCCCCTGCTCTCAAGGAAGTGGAAATTAAAAGGCGTATGAAAGCGAAAGAAGAAGCCACAATCAAGTATGAGCATGCTTTGGCGACAGGCAAAATCGAAGAAGCCCGCATGTATGCGCAAGCCACCTCTCGTTTGAAGGATTACATGGAGGAGGACAGCAAAAGGTTTCTCTCTCTTATGGGCATCCCTTGGATTCAAGCCCCCAGCGAAGGAGAAGCCCAAGCTGCGCACATCACCAAACAGGGAGATTCAGATTACTGCGCAAGCCAAGACTATGACAGCTTGCTTTTTGGAGCGCCCAAGCTGATTCGGAACGTGACTGTTTCTGGTCGAAGAAAACTGCCCAGCAAAAACGTTTACATAAACGTCGTACCTGAGGTAGTGGAGCTAAGCAACGTCCTGAAAGATTGTGGAATAACTTATGAACAGCTAATCGACGTAGCCATCCTGATTGGAACAGACTTCAACCCCGACGGCGTAAAAGGCTTGGGACCTAAAACTGCCTTAAAACTGATAAAAGAGCATGAAAATTTGGAAAACGCTTTGCCGCACTTGAAAAACGCCGAGTTTCCAGCTGAACCTCAAAGAATACGAGAGATATTTTTACACCCAAAAGTGAGAGATGACTACAAGCTGGAATGGACGGAGCCAAACGTGGAAGGTGTTGTTGATTTTCTCTGCAGAGAAAAAGACTTCTCAGAAGACCGTGTGAGAAAAGCGTTAGAAAAAATGCAAGAAGGCACCAAGAAGCTTAAGGGAAAAACCACACTGGAAAAATGGTTTGGATAACGGCTAGAACCTGTGCCCGTACTCTCCAGTTAAAGGAACAAAAGCCACTCCACCGAGGTTCTCCTGCTGGATTTTTCCGTCCAGTCCTTTTGTGATTTTCATGAGGTTCTGAAAGAGAGAAACGCTGCCGACTGGGATGAGCATAATGCCGCTGGGCTTCAACTGGTCAACTAACGGTTTTGGCACGTTGGGGGCTGCTGCCGTGACTATAACGCGTTCATAAGGCGCCTTTTCAGCATAGCCTTTAGAACCGTCAGCGTTAACTATTGTTACACGGTCGGCGTAACCTGCGGTCATTATGTTTTTTCTCGCGTTTTCAGCTAAAGCCTGAACTATCTCTACGGTGTAGACATGTCCCCACTCGCTGCGAGGAGCGTCTGATGGAGCGATTATCTCCGCTATTGTGGCGGCGTGCCAACCTGACCCTGCGCCGACTTCCAAAACTTTTTGGTCAACTTCCAATTGGAGGGCTTCATCCATTATTGAAACCATGTGTCGCCTAGTCCAGCACGCAGCTGAGACTATGTGGCGCCGAGATTGTTTGGCCGAAACCGATTGGAAGCGGCGTGTCCGCAGCGCTGTAGGATTGCATGTCTAGGGGCAGAAATTTTGTGCGAGGCACGGCGCGTATTGCTTTAATTACTTTTGGCGACCGTAGAATGTCTTGTTTTATTAGGCTGTCGACGAGTTTTTCCCAGTCTGTCTTTTCCAAAGTAAAGCACCGAGTAGAATACTGTAGACGCCCCTTTTAACATATATGTATTCTAAAAATAGAGAATTAGACAAGTTACTTTACGGTTACAGACTTCGCTAGGTTCCTCGGCATGTCTGGATTCAGTCCTTTCTCAAGCGCCATGTGGTACGCCAGAAGCTGCAAGGGTATCGCAAACGGTATCGGCGACAGAACCTCAGGTATTCCTTTAGGAACCTCAACGTAATCGTCCGACAATGCCTTAATCTCCTCATCGCCTTCCTCTACAATCGCGATTATCGAGGCACCTCTGGCTTTCATTTCCATTATGTTACTGATCAAAGTCTTATGAGCCCCATCCTTGGCGCAGATGAAAACCACTGGGAACCCAGGTTCAATCAAGCTAATCGGACCGTGTTTGCTTTCTCCCGCTGGAAAGGCTATCGACGGCACGTACGCTATCTCCATCAGCTTGAGCCGCCCTTCGTAAGCTGTGGCTGTGCTTACCCCTCGACCCAAGAAGAAGAAAATTTTGGCATCCTTGTATTTCTTGGCGAGTTGCCTGACCTTTTCTTCCTGCGTTTGAATTATGGTCTCGACAATATCGGGTATTTCCTCCAGTCTCTCCGCAATGTAATCCATCTCATCCTGCGAAATTTTGCCCCGTTTCTTCGACAGCCTAAGCGCCAGTTGCGCCAGCACTGAAAGTTGCGAAGTGAAAGTTTTTGTGGCTGCCACCCCGATTTCAGGACCCGACTGCTGACCCACGTAAACCCGAGAAACACGCGTCAAAGTTGAACCAATCACATTGGTCAAGCTGAGGATTGTTGCGGCGCGTTGTTGCGCGCATGTCACCGCAGCTAGCGTATCCGCTGTTTCACCTGACTGGCTTACTGCCAAAATGGTGCTGTCGATGTTGACTGATTTGCCATGCTGTTCTACGAATTCTGAAGCAAAGACAGGGTATGTCGGTAAGAACGCAAGTTTTGAGAACATGTAAGATGCTGCCAAGCAAGCGTGATACGATGTGCCGCAGGCGACTAAGAAAACTTCAGTAGCACGGTCAAGAAACGTTGAGATCAAATCAAGATAGTGCTCCTGCATCCTCAACGTGTTGCGGAGGGTTGCAGGCTGCTCATGAATCTCCTTAATCATAAAATGCGGATATCCTTGTTTAACCGCCATTTCAGGCGTCCAGTCAACGATCTCCGGTTCTCGCGTGATAACGTTTGAATCAGAGATTTTTCTGATCTCGTAGCCTGTAGACGAAAGGATTACGAGTTCCCCGTCATTTATCAAAACTGCCTTGTTGGTTACTGGAAGGAACGCTGGAATGTCGGATGCGCAGCAAACGGCGTTTTCGCTGACCCCCAGGACCAAGGGGCTTTCGTTTCTGGCGCATATTATCTTGTCTGGTTCCCTCGTCGAAATCACGGCAATGGCGTAAGACCCGTCAAGCCTTTTAACCGCCTCTAAGACAGCGTTAGCTAGGTTTAGTTCGGGGTTTTTTTTGAGGTTCTCTTCGATGAGGTGTGCTATCACCTCGGTGTCCGTTTTGGAGACAAACCTGTGCCCTGCGTTTTCCAGTTCAAGTTTTAGCTCAGAAAAATTTTCTATGATTCCGTTGTGAACTACAACTATTTGCCCTGTGCAATCCGAGTGTGGATGCGCGTTGACTTGCAATGGCGCGCCATGCGTAGCCCATCTAGTATGGCCTATGCCCATGTTACCTGGCAAACTGTCAAGGTTCAAAATTCTATGGACTTCGTCTATTTTTCCCTGGTCTTTTTTTACGTAGATTTTTCCGTCGTGGATTGTGGCTACGCCTACGGAATCATACCCGCGGTATTCAAGCCGTTTCAGTGAAGCGTGTATTAAAGGTGCAGCGTTTCCTTCCTTCATTATGCAACCGAAAATTCCACACATTTTTTAAGCCTCATTTTTCCATGGCGAGTTCTTTTGAGCCCTACCCAAAGGTTTCTTTTGTTAATAAAGATTTTTAGGATAAAACTTTCTACGCTAAAAAAAGTTTTTTAAGGGTTTAGTTAACTGAAACTTTCGCAGAAGCACTCCAACCCTCTAATGTTCGGGTTTTTGCCTATCACTATAATAAAATTTTTAATAATGGATAGAGATTTATGATTGGGAGAAAATCATGGAAAAGAAGTTGCTGCTCCAAGACGAGGGGCACTTACAAAAAGTAAAAGAAATTAGCATGATGCGGGACTCACAGAAACTAAAGATGATTTTGGGCAAACTAAGCTGGAAAATCCTGACAATGCTCTCCGAAAAGGAAATGTACCCTTTGGAAATCGCTCGTCAACTTGGCGTTCACGAACAGAAGGTCTATTATCACATAAGGAAACTAGCGAAAGCAGGCGCCATAAAAGTAGAGAGAGAAGAAAAGAAGAAAGGAGCAACGGCAAAATACTACAAAACCGTGTCCCCAGCCTTTGGCATAGAGTTCCCGAAAGGATACAAAACAATTCAGAACATCTCCCTCCAAAGCATGGACGAGCAAATCCAAAGATTCTTCAAAGAATTCATCAACGGCAAGGGCATTCTGGAAGGAAAAATAGTGGTGGGCAGCCCCACACCTCACGGCCCCTTCAAAACCAGCGCCAGAGACGGCCACTACGCCGCGCATCTAACGCTTTTCCTAGGGCAATTCGCCAAGATGCCCGCAGATTTCGCCATAAAGTTAGACGTAGATGTTAAAGCTGAAAAAGAAGAAAAAAACCACCTAATTCTCGTCGGTGGTCCGGGCACAAATCTGCTCACACAGGAAATCAACGATTATTTGCCAGTCAGGTTTAACATGCAATCTTCAGATCAAGGGTTCTTGCTTGGCGGTTTGTCATCGGAAAAGACTTCACGCGTTTACACTGCTGATGTTGTTGGGTTAATAGCTAAAATCGTGAATCCATGGGACACCACCAAACGCATTGTGGTGCTGGCGGGGAATAAAGCCGTGGGAACCAAAGCGTGCGTTTTAGCCTTGACTAATTTTTGGAAGAAAACCCTGCAAGAATACCGTGGCGAAGACACTTTCGCGACTGTTATACAGGGTTTTGATTTGGACGGAGACGGAAAAGTAGATTCCATCGAGGTTATGGAATAGAAGTGCGCGCCTCTGAAAAAAGAGAAGCCATTGTTGGATATGGTCACAAAAATATTCAGGCAACGCACAAAACGACTTTGGAATTCACGAAAGACACGCATCTGTCAAAAAAAGGAGACTGCATAATTGCAGTAGCCGCTGACAAAGCTTTAGCCGATTTAAGCGCTGAATTTAAGGAAAACCTGCGAAAACCACACGCGAAACTAGTCATATTAATCGAAGCTGGCGGAATCATCGAGCAGGTGAATGCTCATGGTTCTCCACGGCTAATTCTGACCCATCCGACGGATATGGTAGTAAGAAAAAGCGATTACGTGTGCAATCGAACATTGGCGGTTCATGCAGACAAAGCCGCAAAAGACTTGTCCAAAGCGCTAGTGGAGAAACTGAAGAATCCAGAGCAAAAAGTGAAAATCACTCTCGAAATGCGTGTTTAAAGAATTTTGGCATCCAAAACGATCTGCCACTCATACGGCGCAGTCTCACGGACCGTCTTTGCGAAAAGGAACGCATCCACTTTTCTATCCGCTTTTTCCACAGCTTCAGAAAAGCGAAGTTGCGCATTTTCTAAGGAGTCGGGAAGGCGAATGAACGCGTAATAGTGAGCGGTGCCGCCTGCTGGTTTTATTGCTTTGCAAGCGGTGTCAACGAATTCGAGGGCTTTTTCAGGCAGATTCATGATAACTCGGTCTGCAACGCCCAAAAGCCTTTCTTCAACAGCTTGTCTTGCGTCTCCTTGAATGGGGATAACTCGGTTTTCCACCCTGTTGAGGCGGATGTTTCTTTCTAAAAGCTCGATTGCGTCTGGGTTCATATCTACGGCGTAAACTTTCGCATCCGCGTTGTTTTTGGCGATAAGCACCGAAAAGGGTCCGACTCCAGCGAACAGGTCCAATACAGTTTCGCCTTTCTTAACAAGCGATGCAACCCTGTTGTGTTCCTGCGAGAGCCGCGGAGAAAAGTATGCCTTCGCGATGTCAACGTGATATTTGCATCCGTATTCCTTGTGGATAGTGGCAGTCTTATTCTCTCCAGCGATAACTTCAAACTCGCGCAAGCGATATGTTCCGCTGACCGCGCCAGCCTTTGCAAGCACAGTTCGCACGTTCTTGTGCACCGTCAAGATTGCTTCGCCAATTAGCTTTTCATATGCTTTAAGCTCGGCGGGAATTTCGATTATGGCTATGTCTCCGACTGTGTCCAGTGCTCGCGGCAAACTAGCCAACAAATGCGGAGGTAAGCGATTTTCAAGAACTTGGGCGAGCGATTTTCTTTGCTGCTTCTTTTTCGTGAAAACGTTAGTTGCAAGTTGAAAATCAGGCACCTGCGCTTCCAGAATTGACAATTCTTTTTCTTCTGGTTGCCGAAGAAGCGGAATGTAAATGTGCGTCTTGTTCTTTCGAATCTCAAGCTTCCTGTCGATTATTCCGAGTTTGTTGGCTAAAATTAGGGTTTTTTCGCCGTTAATTTTCGCAACTTTAATGCAAAGCGACTGTTCAGACATGTGATCAGCTACTGCTTTTTTCTATTCTAAAGAGGTTATTCCGTTTTTGGATGTTAAATCGTGCGTTTAGCATCTTTCCCGCAAGCCAAACATTCGCCTCCAAATGATCAGAAACCGCTCTGGTCAAAAAAGTCGAGGCGCCTTCTGCCAGAGCAACGTAAGGGATAAGCATGTCTGCCAAGTGCACGTCCACAGTTGGCGTTGACGAAATCTCTGCGTAAAGCTTTTCAGCCGCTTCTCTGCCAACCGCCTCGCTAGTTTTTTTAAGCTCTCCGATGGCGTCGGCGCCGATTATTGCGCCTTTGTCGGTCTCAGCCCATAAGGTGATTGAGCTTCCCTTTTGAAACGGGTTCGATCTGTCATTTACGACTTGAATGTCTGCGGCGTAGCCCTTCTCGAAGAGATATTCCCGTGCCGCTTTGGCTTGGCGCTCAGCAACTTTTCTTTCAGCCAAGAACGTGCAAACCGAAACGCCCTTCACGCTTTTTAACCTGCCAAAGTTCTCCAACCGAATGGGCTGCAGACGGCAAGGAGGCTTTACAATCATCGTTACTTCTCCCATTCCTTTCGGGTAATAGCCGTACTTGTGCACTGTTATGGCAGCGTCAAGTCCCATCTGCTTTAACGCCGTCAGGAATACGTTTCGCAGGTAACTAATGGTGGGCGAATGGGAAACATCTGTTCCGCCCTTTGCCACACGCAAACGCACTGAGCCTTTAGCCAATGCACATATGGGCAGTGCTGTAGTTAGAAGCATTGGGATGCTTCCTGCGGTTCCGATTTCAGCCTCGAAATTTCCGCTTCTCACTTCTCGAGGCTTAAACCAAAGTTCTTTAGAGTTCAAAGTCGCGCCTTTTATTTCCGCGTTGCAGAGTTTAGCCGCTGTCAACACGGCTTCCAAATGTTGGGGCTTCAGACCTGGTTGAGGTCGGTTTTGCCTGATGTTGTAAATGTGTAAAGGTTGCCCAGTGGCAGCAGCTAGGGCTATTGAAAGGCGTAGGATTGTGCCGCTTCCGCTCTTTTGGCTTCCGTCGATTTCAAACAAAGGCTGTTCACTCCCAAGCAATATTGCTGAGTTCGGGTTTAATAGGAGGTTGCAAATGATTAATAAGCGCCTTAAGTATTTTAGAGTTTGAAGGGAAAGGGTGTTTATGAGCGCGGAAAAAGAAAATTTGGAAAGGCTTGTGGAGAGAGTTGACGAACTTCTCGTGCTTCTGAGCAGGATTTCGGAAGATCTCCGAACCGTGTCTGCATCGATAAAGTCCATGGTGGGTTCACAGGTTACTCAGCCAGCCACGCAAACTCCCGCAACAGTCTCTCATGAAAAGAAAACCATAGAAGATATTCGAATTGCATTTCCCGAAGACTTAGAAAGCCTGCTCAGTTTCGAAGAAAAAAGCGATTACATAATGGTGAAGCCTCGGCAGTTTCTAGGGTCTGAAAATTTCGCGAAAATAGCCTCAGCGGTGCGCGGTATGGGCGGCGAGTATATAAGCGCTGGAAAAGAGTCACATTTCAGGGTGCCAAAGAAATAAGTTAGCAATATCTTACTCTGAAGGCCCCAAACTCTCCAGCAAATTTCTCCCACCTTAAATCAACGTTTGTAATCCTTGCCCCTGGCGGTCCGCGTTTGCAGAATTCTATTAGCGCTTTTACAGTTTCCTCTTCGCCTTCGAAAACTGCCTCAACTCTGCCGTCCGGCAAATTGCGAACCCACCCTTTCACGTCATAGCGGTCAGCCTTGTGCTTCGTTTCTGACCTGAAAAATATGCCTTGGACCCTGCCGCTTACAAACACGTGCGCTCTGGCTTTCATTTTTTTGCCTTCGAGGTTTAAGTACACAAATCTGACGCTTTCGGCTGTTTAAGAACTTTTACTTTAACTCACCTCTCCGCTGCGTGGGTGTGTCGTTTGTGCATGGGTTTTAAAAGTGTTTTTTGCCTGTGAAAGTAGTGGTGGCTGCGAATGTTCAAAAACAATTTTGGGAAATTGCTTGTGTACGCGTCAACTGGTGCTCCTAACAAGAAGCGGTTGGCGTCTGTTCGGACGGCGACTGAAAAAACTGCCAAGCTTTTGAATTTGGAATTTGAAATGGTTAGGTTTAGAAAGAGTTTCTCGCAGATTTACGTTTACTACGAGTGTGGGGATGGCGGTGAACCTATTCCACTTTATTGTGACAAAGGCAAGGCGGGTGACCTGCAGGAAATCTGTGCAACTTTGCGAAAAATGGTGTTTGTGATGTCCTTTCACCCTAAACATTCAGCGCTGAAGCAAGTGCGCGGCGCCATTATGAAACTTTCTTGAATTTAATGCCCTGATTCTCCAGTGTTACTTCGAAAACTTGGTTCACATCGAAGTCTATGCCCAAGTCGTCGTACTCTTGTTCAGTCAAGAATAAGAGTAGCTTCGGTATGGCGAGTTGTGTTCTCTGTTGGAGAAAGGGCATCTGTTGCTGCATGGCTTGCATTATGTCTTGAGCCATTTTTGCTTCGTCTGATTGCGGTCTGACCACAAAGGACGAAATTGCCCGTTCTTCAACCAGTTCTATCCGTTTTCCAAGGTTACCGTCCAAATCCCGTATTGATTCTATCTTGTTGACTCTGACTCGAAACATGCTCATTCACGCTCTCTAAAGAATGCTCCAATCAAAGATTTAACCTATACTACGCCACGATACTGTTAAGTTAAGTTACCCAGATGTCAGTGAGTGAATTTGCATGGCGATAATCCTTTTATCTCACTATGACGAAGTTTAAATTATGCAGGAAAGCATGAAATGCCCAAAATGTGGAAGCCAAATGGAAAAGGGCATCAGTCTTGGTTCAGTCATGGGGCACCCAGTTGGAGGGACCACAATCGTAAAGAAAGGCGATTTCGTTGGTGATAAAATTATTCCATTCTACTGCAAAAACTGCGGGTACATTGAACTCTTTATCGAAAAATTCTTGACAAGTCCATGACAATAAACGCTGACGAACCCAGGAAGCATTCTGCTGCTGTAAGGTAACTCAACTTAACAGTATCCTACGCCACAAAACCTTATTAACTTCGCATTGAGGCTGGCAGAGCAGCTTTTCATGTTGCCAATTGTTTCGCTGTCTCAAGATTTACGTATTTGCCTCTGAATCCTTGTAAAGACCCGAGAATATTTCTGATGACTTCCGTGGGTTTCGGGTTTTCGAGTTCTGTGAAGTTCGTGAACCTCACAAACGTCATCAGTTCTCTGCCCTGAGCGAACGCGCAATACTCCTCGAAGGATTCAAAGCAGCTTTCTGCACCGTATTTTCTCCACAATTCTTCACGGTCTCCAGTTAATCGTTCGATGAAGTCGGCAGCTCCTCGAATTTGCATGACTGGCTTTTTGACGTAAAACAAGAGCTTTTGAGCGTTTTTGGGTCCTACCTGATTTTTCCGCACGAAAGCATGAATTCCCCTGTTGGCTTTGTTGCGTTCGCGCAGCCTGTTCCAGTACTTTTCGTCAGCGATTAAAATGAAGGCATAGCGCTCGCGTTTCATAAGTTTCTAAAGTAGCTTTATCCTGAAATAACAGTTTCGGCAATTCGGGTTCTGCTGAACCATTGTGCTCTGCGGCGACCTACCAGCTTTAGCATTTTGCCAGAACTTTTTGATTACCTATTCTGATATTCTTCTCTTTACCACTGAAACTCTTTTTTCTGCAGATTTGGTTTGACGTTCTTTGGCAAAGTTTTGAACGGATGTTAGCTTCTTTAGCGTCGTCAGCCATGCTGCCGCCTTAATGTCGGTATGAAATACCCAGTCTCTTTTTACTTCTATAGCTTCTTTTGGACAAACTTTTTGACACGCAGAACAGAAAAGGCAAAACTCAGATGAGACTACAGGTTTGCCGTCCTCACCTAACTCAATCGCATGTGTAGGACATATGTCTATGCAAGCCCTACACCCCTCTGGACACAAGTCTGCATTTAACTTGATAGTCCCTTGAAAAGGCTTTTTCACGCGTATAGCGCCTAAGGGGCAGGCTGCCTCGCAAACTTTGCAATATAGGCAAAGAGGTTCGTTGATCTCCACATCAGTGACTCGCAAAATTTTCCCATCTTCTGAGCGCTTGGTTAACACGTTAATGGCTTTTGTAGGGCATGACTCTTGACATTCAAGTTCGCATTCTGGCTTGAAATAGCAGACATTTTTCGCGACTTTTATTTCCTTTAACAAAACTGGAAAGGCTTCGTTTTTCACAATAGTTGCAATCTCCTTTCCATCAACCTCCATTTTCAAGGCGTTGACAGGGCATAGCACCACACATTCGCCGCAAAAGATGCAAGAATCAATTTTGATGTCAATTGATGGTTTTTTCTTAAGACGCCCATCAACAACTGAATGCGGACGCTGCTCTATAGCCTCTTTGGGACAAATTTCAGCGCAAATACCACATCCGACACATAATTCCTTGTTCAAGCGTAAAAGATAGCTTCTTGTCAGAAAATTCCGTTTGATCTGAAGCTCTTTTCTCTTCTCTTGTTTAACAGTTTCTCCGCGCAACACATCCACCGTCTAATGGATTTTTATCTTTTCCAATAACTATCAACTTAGGCTGCTTCCTTTGGTTTCTTAGGCGTCAAACTTGCGATTGTCTTTTCTATCTCTGCCTTTGTGACGCCGTCCACGATTTTCTGCATTTCCCTAATCTTTGACGCAAACTTTTCACCCTCAGCAGCACTTATCCATGCCAGTTGAAGCCTGTTTTTGTCTAACCCTAACCTCTCCAATTTGCCCCAAAGTCTTTCAACCCGTTTCTTAGTTTGATAATTGGCATCTATGTAGTGGCAATCATTCAAGTGGCAACCTGCAACCAGCACGGCAGCTGCCCCGTTTCTGAAAGCTCTTTCTACGAATTTTGTGGCTACTCTGCCTGAACACATTGTTCGGATGATTCGCACGCTGGGTGGATATTGCATTCTGCTTACTCCTGCAAAGTCTGCCCCAGCGTAAGAACACCAATTACAGCAAAAAGCCACAATTTTCTTGTCCGCATTTTCTTTGGTTGCCGCGTCTATCTGTGCATAAATTTCTGCATCAGTGAAATGCCGCATCTCTATTGCTTCGAACGGGCACTCGGCGCCACATGTGCCACAGCCCGCACATGCCGCCTCAATCACTTCAGATTTTTTCGTTTCTTTGTTCACAGTAATTGCATTATAGGGACATACTTTGGTGCATAAACCACATCCAGTACATTTGTCCAGTAAAACTCTTGACGTGATAGCTTCAACGGTCACACTGCCCTTAGCCATAAGTATTCCCGCGCGGGCTGCCGCAGCACTTGCCTGCGTCACACTGTCTTTAATGTCCTTTGGACCTTCAGCGCAACCGGCAAGAAAGACCCCTCCCGTGGGCGTATCTACGGGCCTCAATTTCGGATGAGCTTCCATGAAGAAGCCGTCTGATGTTTTAGATAATGTAAGAAGGCGTTGAATGATACTGCTATCGTCTCTGGGTTTGATACCTATTGACAAAACCACCATTTCAGTTTCCATTTTGTAGAATTTATTTGCTGATGTGTCTTCCCCGATGAGACGCAGATTATGTGTATCTTTGTCTTCAATTATTTCTCCTGGTAGACCACGAATGAAGATTGCACCTTCCTTTTTCGCTCTCCTGTACAGATCCTCAAAACCTTTACCATAGGCCCTTATGTCTATATAGAAAACGTACAACTTGGTTTCGGGCCAGTGCTCTTTGATTAAGAGGCAGTCCTTAATCGTGTTCATACAACATACGTTACTGCAATATGAAGCGCCTTTTTTGTCAGATAAAGAGCGCGAGCCTATACACTGGATGAAGGCAACGCTCTTGGGAATGTTCATGTCACTTGGCCGGACTAGACGCCCTCCAGTAGGTCCACCAGCATTTATGATTCGCTCAAATTCCATGGACGTTATTACATTAGGAAACTTCATGTAGCCATATTCTGTTAGGGCAGCAGGATCAAACACGTCTACGCCTGTGGCTACAATGATTGTTCCGACTTCCAACTCGACTACTTCTTCTTTTGCGGTGAAATCTATGGCATCAGGGCCACAGGCTTCCTTGCACTTTGCACAGGTGTTCTCGCCTATGCCGAGGCAGCTTTTTTCATCAATTAAGTAAATGGCTGGAACGGCTTGGGCGAAGGGAGTATAGATTGCTTTTCTCCATGTGAGCCCCTCCTCAAATTCATTAGGCACTTCCACGGGACATACTTTAACGCAATCGCCGCAGGATGTGCATTCCTTTTTAACATATCTCGGCTTTTTCTTCACTTTAACTTTGAAGTTTCCAATGTATCCACTGACTTCTAAAACTTCACTGTTTGCCAATAATTCAACGTTTGGATGCCTGCCGACGTCTGACATTTTTGGCGCAAGAATGCAGATTGAGCAGTCCATCGTTGGAAAGGTTTTGTCAATCTGTGCCATTCTTCCGCCTATGCTTGGACTCTTCTCGACAAGATAGACCTTATAACCAGTGTCGCCCAAATCCAAGGCTGCTTGGATACCTGCAACTCCTCCGCCTATAACTAAGGCTTTTCTGGCTACTGGAACTACAGCTTCTTCTTGGGGCTCAAGTAACGCCGCTTTCGCAACAGCCATAGCGACTAAATCCTTAGCTTTCTCGGTAGCCTTTTCAGGCTCGTACAGATGTACCCAGCTGCAGTGTTCCCTAATGTTAGCCATCTCGAACAGGTACTTGTTTAACCCAGCCGCTTCGCATGTTCTCCTAAAAGTCGGCTCGTGAAGTCGAGGAGTGCAAGAGGCTACAACCACTCGGGTTAAATTATGCTCCTTAATGTCTTTTTTAATTGTTTCTTGCCCAGGATCGGAGCAAGTGTACAGATTATGCGTCGAAAGAACGACATGAGGCAGAGCGGAAGCATACTTTGCCACTTCTTCACAGTTAACTGACCCAGCTATGTTTTTCCCACAATGGCATACGTAAACGCCTATCCTGATTTTGTCGGCTTCAGGTTGCTGTTTTTGTGCTTCATTTTGCTTTTCCGCCATTTTCATCTACTCCGTTCTAGAT
>Ga0315537_1001934_pt1 | contig 16038 bp, 14 predicted proteins | sample SalMarSW160270MG_FD_203091 | JGI IMG/M metagenome (GOLD analysis project Ga0315537, IMG submission 203091) | Salt marsh sediment microbial communities from the Plum Island Ecosystem LTER, Massachusetts, United States - Salt Marsh Sediment SW1602-70 ... | reverse complement strand
AGCAAAGTCAAAATAAGCCCGCGCAATTTTCCAGAGAATTTCGGGATTGTCCTTGTTCAGCTTCTCGGCTTCTTGAAGTTTTGCCATAGTTCCTTGATAATCATTGGCATCGTGCAGTTTTTCCGCCTCAGTGAGCAGTGATTTGACTTTAGCACTCTGCGCCATTGCAATCGAGACCAGCAGCAGACTGAGAAGGCAAATAATCCAGAGACGATAATGATTGAATCTCATATCAATTTCCCCTCCTTTAGGTTAATCAAAGTAGAAAGACGAGATTTAGAAAAACTCGATAAAGGTAAATTTCAGTTCGCGATTTAGATAATCAACCTTATTGCGGTTGAGCAATATGTTGATAAAGTCGACTTCCAGGTGAAAATGTTGCACCATTGTCCAGCGCACACCGGCATTGAGGTAACCCAACCCTTTTCCTAAGCCAATGATGTTGGTTTTGTTGTCGTTTAAAGCGGCATCGTATTCGACGACGAACGAGATTTCCGGGTTGATATCCTTATCCAATCCAACGTAGAAAGAGGGATCCTTATCGCCATCTTTTGTGCCCTCCAGTGGATTGTAGTCGAGACCGGCATGAATCCCCAGGTTGCCCAAAAAGCGAAAATTTTTACTGGCAACCGCATAGAAGCCCTTAGCTTTGGTTTCATAGCGCTTCAGTGTATCAAGATATTCTCCCTGACCTTGAGAATTGAAACCAATTAGTACTGCTGGCATTTTTTGGGCTTCCTCGATGAAGCGGTATTTGATTTCCACTCCCGGTTGATCGTTCCAGTTGATTTTTTCATTGCCGATGATGTTAGAGCCGCCATAGGAGACACCGAACATAAAGCGGCTGGAGATCCCGGCTGATATCCCCGCCTGAATTCCGCCGCCGCTGAAAAGCCGGAATTCAGCTAAATAAGCTCCCCGGGGGATAATCCCAGCGGTAGGAACGGTTACCAGATTGGTAGGTTGGGGATAGACGGTGTTCACCTGACCGGTCACACTGATTTGGAATGCCAGAATAATTGCGATTAAGAACAAAACGTTTTTTTTCATGGTTTGCTCATCAATTTTTTTGAATATACATTGTCGCAGAGATAAATGCAAAAAGATTCCTGAGCATCTAATGTAGATTCAAAGTTAAATTGTTTGGGTTGAGCAGCCATAGTTTTGTACTATATACCCGATTGTTTTTTAGTGGTATCTTATATCTAAACATGTTAATATTCCTGGTCATTTAAAAAGGATTCTGGGATGACAGGGAGAATGCAAGTTTTTGATGTAGTAATCATTGGTGGAGGATCGGCTGGCCTTTTTGCCGCTGATAATCTGGCCGGGCATGGTCTTCACGTTCTGCTGATCGAACGGGGTGACGAACCCTCTAAACGTCAGGACATGAATTTTGGAATTGGTGGCGCAGGTACCTTTTCCGATGGAAAGTTGAACCTTACCCACCGCATTGGCGGTGATCCGGAAAGCCTTGGACGAAGTCCGGAAGAGATTGAACAATATATCGAGGATGTAGACAACCTATTTACAGAGCTGGGAGTAGAGGGTGGATATTCGGGGACAGATGGTAAATCAATTCAGGAGTTGATGCGCGCGGCGCATGCAGTGGGAGTGGATTTTATCTATGCCAGGCAGCGGCATATCGGAACCGAGCGCCTGCGTAGTTTTGTTACCCGATTCTACGAACGTCTGAGTAAAAAAGGAATTCACTTTTACGTTAACACGCTAATTCACTCAATCGAATGCGAAAACGGTTTATTTATCTTAAAAGGCGATTCCAGAGAATTTCGCTCCCGAGCGGTCGTTGCCGCCCCTGGTCGGGCAGGTGCCTATTGGCTGCGGGAGCAGGCTAGGAAACTTGGAATCGAGAACAGATACGGTCCGATTGATGTTGGTGTTCGTGTGGAGTTTCCAGCTGATATTTACAGCGAGATTGCCAAGGTCATGTATGATGCCAAATTTCGCTTGTACACTAAATCTTATGACGACCTGGTACGGACATTTTGTACCAATCCCAACGGTTATATTGTAAAGGAAGAATTTGATGACTTTGTGTTGGTTAACGGACATGCTAAATGGGATGAGAAGACCGATAATACCAATTTTGCCCTACTGTCACGGGTTATCCTCACGGATCCGGTTGAAGATACCACCAAATATGGTCGCGATATCGCTCGGTTGGCAACCACCATTGGTGGCGGCAAACCAATTTTGCAGCGGCTGCGGGATTTCATGATGGGTCGGCGTTCTACCTGGGATCGCATCAGCAAATCGGCCATAACTCCAACCCTGCTTGATGTAACGCCAGGCGATATTGCGATGGCATTTCCACAGCGAATTGTTACTAATCTGATCGAGGGTTTGGATGTATTGAATCGGATTATTTCCGGGCTGCAGTCCAACACCACCTTACTTTATGCTCCGGAAATCAAATTTTATGACACTAAATATACCGTAACCCCCAATTTGGAAACTAATCTGCCCAACTTCTTTGTTGCCGGAGATGCCTGCGGGCATAGTCGGGGGATCATTTATTCGGCAGTAACCGGAATCCTGGCTGCCGAAGGGGTCTTGAAAAACCTCGGGCGTGACAAGGAGAAAGAGAGTTAGTCTCTGGTGAATTTACCGAGCTTAGATCGAATAACCGGGATCATCCAATCTGCTCTTTCCCGGGAGGCAAAATTATTGGAAATATGTCAACTGCTGAGAGAGGCCTGTTCTTATTACAATTGGGTTGGGTTTTATCTAGCCGATCAGGAGCGGGAAGAACTGGTATTGGGACCCTATATCGGTGAGCCGACCGAGCATGTGCGCATTCCTTATGGGAAGGGAATTTGTGGTCAGGTAGCTAAATCCTGGGAGACCTTAATTGTTCAGGATATCGGTACGGTAGAGAATTATCTATCCTGCAGTGTGAATGTCAAAGCGGAAATGATTGTTCCCATTCTTAAAGGCGAACAGTTTGTCGCTGAACTAGATATTGACAGCCACCAAAAACAGCCTTTTACGGAAAGAGATAAGGTCTATTTAAACGGGATTTGCCAGCTTATTGCGGGTCTGTTTTAAGTGACAAGAGAAGATCATGACCGGAAACAAATTGTACTATTGTGTGTATTAAAGTTGTAAATTGTATTGTCTGTCAGAGACAACCATAATATCAGTAAAAATTAGCAAGATAAGAAAGACAAGGAAAGTGAGTGTGAAAAAAATAGTTAAATGGGTCACCGTTCCGGGATCCGTCGCTTTAGTGATAATTATCATGCTAACCCTTTCGCCTTTCGGCAGGAAAATCACTGCCGCGGGTAGCGACCTTTTTCTGAAGATCAAGGTTTTGAACGATATTATCAGTATCGTTAACGATTACTATGTGGAAGTGCCCAATTGGAACGAGGTAATGGAAGGGGCTTATTCCGGGTTGTTGGAGAATCTGGATCCTCATTCCTTTTATATCTCAAAAAGTCAGGTTGATGGGATCACCGAAGAGTTTACTGGCAAATTTGAGGGAATTGGGATTGAGTTTGATGTTTTGGATGGATACATCACAGTGATTGCGCCAGTTGCCGGGGCACCCGCAGAGAAAGCCGGTCTCGAGGTTGGTGATAAAATTGTCAAGATTGAGGGTGAATCGGCTTATAAGATCAAACGTGAAGATGTATCGAAAAAACTGCGTGGTCCTAAGGGCTCAGCCGTGACAGTCACCATTCGGCGCGATGGCACTGAGGATTTCGAGGTGACGATTATCCGGGATGAAATCCCACTTTTTAGTGTCTCAGCCTGTGTGATGATTGATGACAGTACCGGCTATATTTTTGTCAATCGGTTTAGCAGTACCACAGCTGAGGAGATGGAGAAGGGGTTGGCAAGACTGAAAAAGGAAGGGATGAAGCAGCTGGTCTTGGATCTCCGCAATAACAGCGGAGGATTGATGGATCAGGCAATTGACATGGCCGATATGTTTATTGATGGTAAGCGGATGATTGTCTATACCAAAGGTCGAATTAAGGGTTCCAGTGAGGAGTTCTATTCCGGCCGGATTGATGGCTATGGCAATATACCTCTGGTGGTTCTCATCAGTCGTGGATCGGCCAGTGCTAGTGAAATTGTTGCTGGCGCAATTCAGGATTTGGATCGGGGCTTGATCGTTGGTGAAACTAGTTTTGGTAAGGGGCTTGTTCAACGTCAATATCCGTTGCGAGATGGTTCGGCAATCAGGTTGACTGTGGCAAAATATTACACTCCAAGCGGGCGGTTAATCCAGCGACCTTATGAAGGGAATCTTGAAGATTATTATGAAGGGTTCAATGAGGAGAACCGTGATTCACTGCTGGCTGTTGAAGATACTGCTCGAGTGCGCCCACAATATCAGACTGCCCAGGGGCGGATTGTTTATGGGGGTGGCGGTATCTCTCCGGATCATTATGTTAAATTGGAGCGCAATCTCTCTGGTGAGACTTTTATATTGTTACGCCATCCTTCACGGATTTTATTTGATTTCACGAATAAGATTGCCAATGAATACGAGAAATATCGTTCGCAGAAAGATGAGTTCTACGAAAGATTCGAATTGAGCGACCGGGACTTAGAGGCCTTTTTCGAATTAGTTAAGGCCAAAAAAATTGATGTAGATATAGGGAAAGTCAGACCTGATGCGGACTACCTCAAGATACTTCTCAAAGCTGAACTTGCCCGGGAGTACTGGGGCTATGATGAATACTACAAAGTAATACGATTGAGTGATAATCAGGTCGAGGCTGCAATTCAATACTTGCAAGAAGCCAGGGATATGAATTTAGGCGCAAAAACCTGATCCTTTTCCCGTCGTTAATAATGTTGACTTTTAATAAATATTGGATTAAAATAGCAAGAAATTTGATGTTTTTGAATCACACAATGGAGGATACAATTCGATGTTAATTAAGCTGTTCAATGATGGTGGGATTTTCATGTGGCCCATTCTCATTCTGTTTATTTTCGGGTTGATGATCTGCCTGGAAAGAGTCTATACTCTGACCCGCGCTTCATTGGCGACGAAGAGCTTCATCCCGAAGTTGAATAAGGCTTTGAGGGAAGAAGGTGTGAATTCAGCCCTCGAAGTGTGCAAATCAACTCCTGGTCCCATTGCTGAAATATTCCATGCTGGGCTGTCGCGTGTCTCGCAAGGGATAGACGTTGTGGAGAAGTCCATTGAGTCAGCCGGTTCGGTTGAGATGGCTTTTTTGGAAAAGGGAATGATTTGGCTGGCGACGGTTATCTCGATCGCACCAATGCTGGGATTTACCGGAACAGTTTCCGGTATGGTGAACGCATTCAATGCAATTGCCGCAGCTAACAACATCTCACCGGCAATCGTTGCGTCCGGTATTTCCGAAGCCTTGTTGACAACCCTTTTTGGATTGATAGTCGCAATGACCATTCAAATTTTTTACAATTTATTTACCGCCCGGGTTGATGCTATCATCGTTGATATGGAAGAGAATTCGATTAAACTGCTGGACACCTTGGCGGGTGAACAGTTTAAAGAGTAGGTACCTTTTACAATGGGTTTAGTCAGGAAAAAAGTACGTATTGCCGAAATCCCTTCCGGTTCGCTGGCAGATATTGCTTTTTTACTCCTGATATTTTTTATGGTTGCTACAACTATTGATATGGATAAGGGGATTGGAATTGTATTGCCCTCGGCCCAAGATAGTGAAATTGAGATGTCCAAGAAGAATATCACTAGTATCCTGATTGATCCCCGCGGTACAGTCTTAATGGATGAGAAAGAGGTCTCTATTAAAGATATCAAAGCTAAAGTTGAAGCCCTGCAGCTCCAGAATCCCAAAATGGTTTTTTCGGTCAAGGCTCACCCGCTGACTAAATATCGGACTTATATCGAGGTTTTGGATCAGTTAAAGCAGGCTAAAACCCGGGTAATCTCGATCGCAGAGTAAGGAGCTGAGAGTGGAATTAAAGAAAAAAAGTCAGTTGAAAGCCTCGATTCCAACCGCCTCCCTGCCGGATATTGTATTCATGCTCATTTTCTTTTTCATGGTCTCTTCGGTTTTGAGAAGTCATGAAGGGTTACAAATCCTGATGCCCAAGGCTAAGCAGATTGAAAAGTTGGAATCTAATGTGCATGTGGCATATATCTGGATTTCCAAAGAGGGCTTGATTTCTATAGACGGTAGGCTCTATCAGCCGCAGAGCGTTCGCTCGGTAATGTATGAAAAGCGGACAGTTGATCCCCAATTGATCGTGTCCATCCGAGCTGATGAGCTGGTCAATATGGACCTGATCGGTCAAATCCACAAAGAGTTGCGTCTGGCTGATGCGCTGGCGGTGAATTATTCCACAAGGGCAATATAAGGAACGAAGATGATTCTGAGACAGGATCAAGAAGTCAGTCTTAAGTTGAAATATCCGCTAGTGTTGCGAGTTAGTTTAGTAATCTCCCTCCTATTTATCATAGTAATGTTTGCAACGATTCCCAAATCCAGCAATGTTGGAGAGGCCGAGAAAGAGATTCGGATCGAAATCGAAACGATTGAAATTCCAATTATCGAGCAGAAAATTGAGGCTGCCAAACCGCCCTCCCGACCTGCGATTCCGGTAGAGGTCGAGGATGATGAATTATTGGATGATGTGACGATTGAAGGGACGACGGATATCTCCAGCTATGAAGCCTGGGAAGCACCACCCCCGCCACCAGCCGCACAGGATGAGGATACCGGACCACGTATCCGGTTTATCCCCTATGATGAACCGCCTGAACCATTGGGTGGTTTTGCTGCTATTCAGAGAAACATAGTCTACCCTGAAATTGCCCAGGAAGCCGGGATTGAGGGAACCGTAGTCGTTCAGGCTTATGTTAGTGAATTCGGTAATGTTACCGAGTGTGTGATTCTCAAGGGTGTACCCAACACCGGTCTGGATGAAGCCGCGGTAGCCGCAATCAAAAAAACAAGGTTCAAACCTGCCAAACAGCGCGACCGCAATGTCGGCGTGTACATCTCAATCCCCGTAATATTCAAATTGCAGAACTAGTTAAACTTTCTTTATAAATCTAATAACCAAAACATAATGCAGTAGGATCTACTGCATTTTTATTTTAAGGAGCTGCGATGGCCTGCAAAACAAAATAACAAAACGGATTTCAAAGCTTCCTACCCGATTGTATTACGATGGAGCCTAATATTAAATCTGATTTTTATCATCATTCTTTTTGTAGCTATACCAAGCCGGAAAAAACCGCGGACTATTATAGACAACCTGCCTGAAGATCTTATCGAGATTATTAAAACTTCCAATAGTAGAGTGTAAGCTCGAGGAACCATCCAAACCGACCAGGCCACCGGTTCTAGTCGAAGTTCCCGAAGATCAATTGATTGATACGATTAGTTACTCTTATTCAACCAATTTGACAGATTATAATTGGTCGAGTGATCTACCACCATTGCCACACATATTTGAAAAAGAACCAGTCATCCCTTATATTTAACATTCCGAAGATCCGCGACCGATAGGTGGCTATGCTGCTATTGCGAAAAGGGCTATCTATCCGCCGATAGCCATTGAGGCCGGCGTAGAAGGTACTGTCAATGTGGTAGCATTTATTGATAGTAACGGGGTTGTTCAAGAGTGTAAAATTTTTAGTGGTATCCCTAATACCGGTCTCGATGAGGCTGCCATCGCTGCCGTTAAAAAGACCAAGTTTATTCCAGCCAAACAGCGCGACCGCAATGTTGGCGTTTATGTGGTTATCCCGATTATCTTCAGGCTTCAGGGGCGCCCTTAAGAATAAATTTGACTGGGTGTTTTAAGGGATAGTTTAAGGAATATAGGTCAGGGTAATTATGTGGGGGGAGTTGAATCCCTCCGGCATAAATAAAAATGCATAATCAAGACTAAATTTGCTCGCCCTCAATCCGAAACCGATCGCCCCGCGGTTGACATTGGCAGTCTGTTCGAAACCGCCGCGGAGTGACAGCGCATTCTGATAGCAAACTTCGGCGCCAATTTGGGCTTTGGTACTGCCTGAGATTAGATTGGTTCCCAGATTCAATCCGAGCGAACCATTAAATGAGCTGCCCACAAAAAGCTCAGGACGAACAATGCCAATGGTGAGAGTGGTTGGCAGGCGATTTTCACTTGGATCAGCACTGAGCGTACCGATATTTTGGAGCACCAGAGTTAAATCCAGCAGGCTGGGCGCACGCCAGCGGCCGGCCAGATCAACTGCAAGACCGTAAGATGTATAGGTGTAAAGATGCTCGTAAAGATACTTGATCGTTATCCCGGCATCTAACTTCTTAAGAATGTTTTGATGATAGCCGGCGGCACATGAGAGGTATTGGGGCTCGACCTGAGCAGCCGGTTCGTCACTCGGAGTATCGCGGATTTCCACTGCTGGTATTTGAATATAAGTCATCCCAAATCCAAAAGATGCAGTCTTCACTGGAAAAGATACTGCCAGAGCATTAGCTTTTACATCGGCAAACCAGAAATGGTGAGAAAAGGAGAGCATCGTTTGCTCGGAGCGGATACCTATGGGATTTTCAAAAAGAGATAGAGGCGAGTCACCTTTCTGGGCAAAGACCGAAGCGGTAGCTGCCGTCTGGGCAGAGTAAGGTAGTTTAAGAAAAGCCATGCCGGTTTGTTCCAATTCGGCCTGGATCAACTGAATCCCTAAAAATAGTAGTAATGTTCCGTAAACTGTTTTTTTCATTAGATAATGCCTAAAATTTAAATTCCCACGAGAACACATGGGTTGGTCCTTCGCCGACAACTCCAAAAAGAACGCTGTAGTCAATCTGGGTATTAATATTTTTGATGAATCCGTATGCCAGACCAGCACCGAATGTCGGATTTATATTATCCATGCCCAAGCGCAGATAGAGAAGTTCACTTACTAATAGCTCACCCCCGAAGTGTGCCCGGTAATCGTTTTTATCCGATATTTCCAGATCACCGGCGAAAGTGAATAGCTCGGCCTGCTTGTAAGCAAGGCCAATTTTAAGAATTTGGGGAAAATTGTCAGTGTAGGTTCCGCCTTTTTCCTCGAATAATTCTTGTGTATTCCAGGTATAACTGGCGCCAATATCTTTTAGCTGGATTCCCAGGGTGATGCGCTCGAAAGGCTTAAACATAATTCCCACATCGAATCCGAGTCCGCTGCCCTTGATGTCCACCATGGAGCTGGTGAGGATTTTAAAATTTAACCCGACGGCAATCCTACGACCAAAAGCATTGGCAAAAGATAGATAAATTGCATTTTCGCCAGTTTCATAGATTTCATCGGGCTCGCCGTTGAAGTCGCGCCCCTGAATATCGGTTACTCCGGCGTGCATCCAACCGACAGCGACTCCGGCATTTGGTCGGATTGGGAAAGCCAGACCGGCGTAATGTAGTTGACGATCTAAGCTAAGAAAGTAGTAAGTCAAAGACAGATTACGACCGTCAAGATAAGGCAGGGCGGCGGGATTGTAATAGACGGCGAAACCATTTTGGCAATCAGCCACACCGCTGTTACCCATTGCCAGCGACCGTGCGCCTAAACCCATTCTGAGAAAAGAACCGGCATAGCCGCCATTGTCGCCGGTCTCAGCCAGGCAGACAAGGGTAGAGAAAATTAAAATTATAGACAGTTTATTAGACATGGCTGTTTATTTAACAACAATTAATTTGGTCCAGTGAGATCTCTTATTATCATTAGTTTTTTCAATCAGTTTACAGAAATAAGTACCATTGGCAACCAGTTTTCCCGCTTTATTTTTTCCATTCCAGATTTCGCTGTTATCGCCCAGATGAGTGATGCTGCGGGGTTCACTTTTGTATACTATGTCCATTGCGAAGTCATAAATCTCGAGCTGAATAACAGCCGGTTCATTGAGATAGTACTGAATCCGGACATGGCCATCGCCATTCAATACATTGTGTAGGGCTGGCACAAAAGGATTTGGGTAGGCATAAATCGCCGGTTGACCGGGGGAGGAAGTCGAAACAGATTGATGGTAAACTTCCCAATTTTCGCTATCGGAGGCAGTTTTAGCAATACCATCGGAAGTGCCCAGCCATAAAATGGATTGCCCCTCGCGAATATCCACAGCCGCGGCATAAACATCCTGAGATAAAATGTAGGCGTTATTGTCCTCGTCGTTGATAGGATTATAGAGCGCCCAGTTTTCGCCATCTCGAGATTTGAATAATCCTCTTTCGGTACAGGCATAGGTAATCGAATCCTGGAAAGTGAAATTATAGATGCGTTCGCCGACCAATGTCCGGTACCAGGTACGGCCACCGTCATTAGTTTGGCAGGCTGCCCGGATTTCACCAGCACCCTCGGCAGTCAATGCACCAGCCCAGATGGTTTCCCGACCATTCCAGTGCTGCCGGGCCAAAGCGATAACGAAATTGCCAGAGAGATTGGAATTCTGGGCGTTGTACTTCTGCCAGCGAATACAACCATCAGACTCGATGACACCCAGATTGACTCCGTTGGCTGTCCCAACCCAGAGAGTGTCACCACCATAAGCAGTAACACTGAATCCTTTATGATTATGGTTGCCATTCTGGGCTGGATCCAGAGGATTAATGACAAAGTCAATTTCATCGCTGCAGAGTAAAATGTCGAGATCGTCACTGGGCATGGGGATACTTTCCCAGGTAGCCCCAAAATCCTTGCTGCGACGGAGTCCACCCGCCCAGCTGGTTATATAGATAACAGTATCCCCATTAGCAATATCAAGAGCAATATCCCAGGTGGTATTGTTTATCGGGGTCTTGATTGCCAAAAATGTGATGGTATCGCCATTCCAGACTTGATACTTATAGTCGCCCTGGACTGTATCAATTGGCTGGGGTACAAAGGTCCAACTTGCCCCATAATCTTTGGAGAAGGCAAGCCCCCCGCCCGTCTGAAAAGTGCCTAGGTCGGTGGTAGAATCAAATACTCCGGCGACCCAAATCACCGAACCGAGGGTCTCGATTGCCGAAATCCCTCCTCTAGGCAGATTACTATTTCCGACGTAATGCCAGAAACTCTCACCAAAGTTGGTGGTCCAGCACAAACCGCCGCCGGTAGCAATCCAGATTAGAGAATCTCCTTGAGGTACAATCTGGGTAACGCCATTACTGGGTAATCCTTCATAAACATTATCAGTGCTGTCAAGAGTGGGCTTGGTTAAGCGGAATACCTGCCCATTAATAGAAGTGATCAACAGGATTATTAATAGATTGTGGCGGATTATCTTTATCATGGTAAAATCGTAAACTCGTTATCGCTGTAGTCAATCCGGTTGGAGTATTCGGAATCAGAGTCGTATATCTTAATTTTGCAGTGACTGGAAGATACATTTGATGGCACGGTCCAATCATAGTAGTACCCGCTTGCCTTGACGGTGTCAATGGTCTGCCAGCTGGGTGAAGTGTGATGGGCATCGCTGGCGTATTTGAGGATAACATTGCTGATATAGGCGCTTTCCCATTCGATGCGATAGGTCTCTCCGGCATAGAGAGTATCGGCCTGGTTAGGTGAGATGAGCGTGACGCCGGGATTTCTGACGGGGCAGATCAGGGAATCACTCACTGCTCCGTAAACATCTTTGGCGGTGAAATAAAAATAGAACAGACCCTGATACTTGCTGTTGCGATTGGAAGGCTGATGAACTGTGTAGATTCCATCACCGCTGATCTCGTCGCCTCTGGTGCCGGTATCACTTAAATAGAATGTTGGATCGGCGAAATATTCCCCATCGGGTCTTTTGACAACATATGATACGGCCCCCTCGTAACTGATCTCATCCGAGCCCTGTGGATCGGTTACCCGAATCTTAAAGATCAAGGTATCACCTTTTTCAAAGCTTTCAGGAATAACAATCGGAAATAGATCGGGTGGACTGTTAGGTTCTGCCACCTCTGATTGGGTCTCGATTTCGCTGGCATTCCCGTCCTTATCAAAGGCCTGCACCTTGACCGTGAAGTATCCCTCACTGTTTGCCATGGCAGTTGAATCAACCAGGTAGGAGTAGACGTTATCTTTCCAGATGATATCGGGCAAGCCGGAATCTACCAGGCAACTTGTCAGAAAAAGCTCCTCGGTTGTGACGGAAACCGAATCTTTGCGGTAAAGTTGGAAAGTTACCGAATCAATATTGTTCCAGCCCTGGGGATCTATCACCTCGGCGGCAATGAAGAGAGTTTTATGCAGCTGCGAGTAATTCAAAACTACGGAAGTAATCACTGGTTCGCTTAGTAAATCCTCTTCCTGGGTTGGACTAATGCAGGCAATACCAATAAATGCCACCGGGATAATTAGCAGAAGTTTCTTTTTCTTTTTAGATAATTGCCAGTGCAATCCATTCCTCTTGATTAAGCTCTTCCTGAACAAACAGACGGTAATTTAACACATTAGACTTAAACATAGCACTCTCATCTTGCAGAATACCGGAAAAAATACAGGTTGGGATTCCCTTTTGTTTATGGATATTGGCTAACAGGACTAAATTTGATTTTAACACAATATTACTCAAAATCAGGTCAAATTGATAAGTATTTAGTTGGGTAACATCACCAATTTTTAGACTAAAACGGTCTTTTATCCGGTTTAGTTCCAGATTTTCGTGAAAATTGGTTGCGATATCCGGATCAATGTCCCAGGCTGCGATAAATTCGGCACCCAATTGAATAGCGGCAATCGTCAATATTCCACTGCCACAACCAGCATCCAGAACAGACATACCCGGGTGCAGATATTGCTCAAGCAGCCGCAAAGTCATTTGGGTAGTTGGATGAGTGCCGGTACCAAAAGCCATGCCCGGTTTAATTGCAATTTGAACCTTTTCGCTTCCTGTATAAGATTCCCAATAGGGATGGATGACGATGTTTGGGGTAAGGTGGATAGTCGAAAAATATTTTTGCCAGTTGAGATGCCAATCCTGATTGGCAATATACTCTGATTCGTAAGAGCTTGCAGGGTACCCAGAAGATAGAGCCAGGTTTTGAACTGCCGTAGCAATAATGTCGGGATTTGCTGGCTCGAAAAAGGCTTCGAGCTCCTTTTCACCTTCGATTACTCCCAGGCAACCGATTTCGTGCAGCATAACAATCAGTGATTCCCAGTCGTAACTATTTTTAAGAAAGCGATATTTGAGCCATTTTCGGGGAGTGGTTTTCATTGTTTTATTTTTTTGATAAGTAGATATAGTCATAGAGCACCTGTCCGACAACCGCCAAACTGTGGGGAGAGCATTTATCCGGGGTATCCATGGTAGTATGCCAGAAATTCTGGTAGCGATTGGGATATTCGAAGTCGATCAAATCAATTGAGGGGATGCCAGCATATTTGATTAACATGATGTGATCATCGTAGATATGACTACCAAAGCGATGCTGGAATTCGGTAAACCCCCTGTTTTTAGCAATATTCCAGATGATTTGCACGAGTTCTGGATGGCTTTGATAGGAATGACGCTCGATTGGAATATTGAGTTCCTTATCCCCGATCATGTCAATAACTATGGCTTCAGAAGGTCGGCTGACAGGGAGGTGCCGGGCAAAGTACTCCGATCCCATACAATAGTAGTCAAATGAGCCTGAATATCCATAATCTTCACCATCGAAGAGAACTAAAAAGACCGCTCTTGGAGGACGCCGCAGGGCGATTAATTCTCCCAGATGCATCAGGACAGCAACTCCGCTGGCACCATCGTTGGCACCCAGAATAGGTTTTCCCCGATTAGCCGGTCGGGGATCGTGGTCAGCCCGGGGTCGAGTATCCCAATGAGCACCAATGACCAGCGGATTGTCGGCTGCAGGATTGAAGCCGGCAATGACATTGGTCAGGGTAAAGGTGACCTTGTCCACGGGGATGAATTGTTCAAAAGTCTGTAGGATTAGGGTGTCGGCAATGGTTGCGAAGAACTGTTGATAATATTGGAGAGCCTTGTTGTGTCCGGTGGAACCGGGATTGCGATAACCGATTTCACACTGCTCGGTCAGGTAGGCAAAAGCCTTTTTGCCCTTGAATTCAGCCTGGCGATGGCTGCATACTGCGAAGGTAAGGAGGAAAATGCTAAGAATAAATTTGATACGCATAATTAACCACTTATTGCAATGTTAATGTCAAAACCGCCGTTGCGGGTAATCCGTTTGCCGGTGCGAGCATTGAAGCTTTCACCGTAAGAATAGAAAATACCGCCGGTGACTTTCTGAGTGAAGGAATAGGTCACCCGCGGTTCAATTTTCCAGTTTCTATTTTCCTGTTGCACAGAAAATTTTGTGGATTCGGCTTTACAGGCTCTTGTGATTGACGAGCCGTAGTCGAAATTCATCGTGAAAGTGATGGTGTTTTCAAGGCGCTTGTCCTTTAAAAACGGCAGGGGAATAGTAAGTCCACCTCTTTTTTGATAATTCAGAGTGGCATTGATATTTTTTTCGCGGACGATCTCGGTACCACTCGTGAGATTGTTAATTGTCTTACCCTGACTCATGCGGGCGGTGGCATTCAAGTCGGCAGTAATCTGCATGGTCAGTCCAATCAGCGGCTGAAAGTAGACTTGATAGGAAGAATTTGTAACTTCGCCATTGCGATAATTTTTTGCTTCTTTTCCGGAAAAACCATGATCCAGTGATAATTTTTTAAATACTTTTGAAAGTAGCCAGATTTTCTCCACTTGTGACCAACTAATAGAATAGCTGGGGAAGGGAATACCGTCTTTACCTTTGTTTTTATAGGTAAGATAATCTCGGGTGAAAGTACGACTGTTAATTCCCTGAGCTTCGGTCCAGGAGGAATTCTGATTAAAGCTCAAGTTAGATCTGATGTCATTAGTTATCTTTATTCCGGATCTTAAGGAGAAATCGTTACTGATTGCTACGTTATCCAGGTTTGTTCCTGCTAAGACAGTATCTACTTTGATGCCGGGATCGTAGGTGAGGCCCATTCGATATGCTAAACTGGGATTGCCAATACGGAAGTTATTGCGGTTACTAATGCCCTGAGAACCGCTGATTTGAATCGGATCGATATGCCCCAAGGCGCTGAAAAGATTTTCGAGCAGCGGGATCTCTTTAGATTTAGCGGGCTCCTTCGAAGTTGTTTCGTCAGGGACTTGAGTTGCAGTTGATCCTTTGCCGGATCTTGGTGAGTGCTCAGAGGTAACCGCCGAGGTAGTCTGCTTCTCGGATTTGGGAGAATAAAAGATCTTGATAATCGAAGCAGGATTGAGACTGAAAGAGCCGGTGATCCGGTTTTGGTTGCTAAGTTGGTCAATATATGGTGTTTGGCTATGGGCTTGTTCACTCCAGTTGTAATTGGCGTTGTAATTCAGACTTGGGGTGAACCAGCTGAAAATTTTTGGGGTGAAGGAGGCGTTGTAACTTTCGGCGATGTTAATGGGAATCCCGAAATTGAAGTCTTGAATGATAGCTATTTTATTATAACGCAGATCGTTCAGGTTGTTCTGCATTGTGCGGGAGTAATTCATACTCAGGTTTTCCAGCATCTTGTAGCCGGCGAGGATGGTATTACTCATATTCAAGTCATATGAGGGGGTAATATTATTACTTGTCCGAGAGACTGTCCGGGATTTATTCTCACTGGCATTGGCAGTGAATTGAAGGTTATTCGGGGTATAATACCAGTGCAGCTCGCCTAGTTTGTCGCCAAGAAGGGGAACAGGCTGCAGCCATTTGAAGGGCTGGAAATAATTATTTGTGCCAAAAGGGACTCTATATGAGACATTCCCCTGGTAATTTTCACTGTTGATCAGTTTATTCATCACATTTGAACGTTCTGCCCACTGGGCATTGAAACCAAGACTGAGCTGGTCTATAGTATATTTTGTTAGCCAATAATCTGAGCCGCGCTTGCTGATAGAAGTATTGAATCCGTAGGATTTTGAGAGATCCATAATACTATCCGGTGGACTGTCACCAGTCAGGATATCGGTTCCGGGAACGTATTTGGGAATGCCCGTGTGGTTCGTGTAAGAACCTGAGACTGGTAAACGTAAACCCCAGCTTGCCGGGGTGAGTTTATCCAGAGAAAAGCTGCCG
>Ga0315537_1001933_pt1 | contig 16040 bp, 9 predicted proteins | sample SalMarSW160270MG_FD_203091 | JGI IMG/M metagenome (GOLD analysis project Ga0315537, IMG submission 203091) | Salt marsh sediment microbial communities from the Plum Island Ecosystem LTER, Massachusetts, United States - Salt Marsh Sediment SW1602-70 ... | reverse complement strand
GGCGATGTTGTGCTCGCTCAAGGCATTGAAGTAGTTCGATTTGGCCTGGGTGAGAAGGGTCTGAGCGTCCAGTACATCGGTTGAGGTGGCGACCTGCTGTTTGTAGCGCTCCTCATTCATCCTGAAATTCTCCTCGGCCTGGATCACGGCCGTTTGAGCCACCTGGATATTCTTCTCCGCTTCCCGCAGATTCAGGTAGGCGTCCTTCACCTGAAGTTGAATCAAATCCTTGAGCTCCCTGAACAGGTATTTCACCTGTGCTACCTTGGCCCTGGAGGCCGATACATCGTTTTTGCTCTTCCCCCATTCCCAGAAGATCCACTCCGCCTTTACGACCAGGGCCCAGATATCGGCGTCTTCACCCGGATCGGCCCCCAGCAGGGGTTCGTCGCCTTCCCTGCTATAGTTACCCACCAACGCAACCGTCGGGTAGTAGCTGCTCTTGGTCAATTCCACCCCTTTCTCGGCAGAAAGGATATTTAAAGATAACTCCCCTATCTCGGTCCTCGAGAGCTCGGCCCTCTCGAGACATTGCTCGAGCGTGAGGGTGATAGCGTGGTAGTCGAGTATGTCCTCGATTTCTACCTCAGAATCAAGCTCTCTCCTCAACAGCTTGTTAAAGAGCGATTTCGCAAGCTCGACGGAGTTTTCCGCCTTGATGAGATTCTGCCTGGCCTGGGCCATCAAAACCTCTGTCTGGAGGAGCTCGTTCTTGGCAATGATCCCCTCATCGTAGAAGGCCTGTGCTACCCGCAGGTGGGCCTCCAATTGCTCAACCGCCTGTACGGCCACCTTCTCGAGCTTCTCGGCCTTGAGGATCCCGAAATAGGCCCCCTTGACATCCAATACCAGGTCATGAATGGCCGTTTCCTTCCGGATCTTGGCGGTATCAACACCCAGGGAGGCCAACTCCCGCAGTGCCCTCAGCCTCCAACCGGTGAAAAGGGGTTGGGTGGCGGTGACATTCCACTCGTAAGTATCGGCATCGAGAGGGGAGACCTGCTTCGGGGTAAAGCTGCCCGGTGGGCTATACACATAGGTTGTGTACTTGGCATCGTTCACCGTGCTCGTATCGATCCTGGTGTAGGAATAGCCGGTGCTCAGCTTCGGATAGAAATCCGCCTTTGCCGAGCGCTCTTCAAATTCCTTGGCCCTAATCTCTTCCTCTGCGGAGCGTAGCGATAAGCTCCGCTCTAATGCGATCTTGATGCTCTGATCCAGGGTGAGGATATCAGAGGCGGCAGCGGATACGACTGCCGACACAAGAAAAAGGACCGTTGCCGAGACGATACCGATTGTTTTCATCATGCTCCCTTCATTCTTGATTAACCCGTAAAAAAATCCAATCTCCCCTCCCCTTGCCTGCCCGTACAGTGTGGTGGGAGGGGGTTAATCCTCCATAGGCGCATAAAGGGGAGGGAAATCACCCTCACCTTCACCCTGTTAAATCCCCCAAAGGGGGGCCGCCAGAGGCGGCATTTAACAGGGCAGGCCCTCTCCCATCGAGGGAGAGGATTTTTTCGACTTTTTACGAAACCATCAATTCCAGGCTCCCTGCTTTTCAACATATAGCTTATGAGAGATACTAAATTCAAAAATCAGCATACATATGTCAAGAGAAAACTGAACAACAACCATATCACCATGAACCAGGGTAGGGCAACTACGGGCAAAAGCCTCAAGGCACAAGGGAATTTTCTCCTGAAGCATCTGGAATACGGTTTTTTCTTTGCTCTTGATTTTGGGACAAAGTTGGCCTATAAAAGATCACACGTTATGCATTGTAGCACATGACCCCGGCGCTCGCCTTCAGGGTTATTACTGTTTCTGAAATAGCTTTGCCTGGTGGCTATCCCCTCTCCCCCGGATTGGGGGAGAGGGCAGGGTGATGGGCAAAATGAAGAGCAAAAAAAGACATCTCCATGCTCTGCATTGAGTTTCTTGGGAGAATGGATACGTGATTGAACGGTATACAATTCCGAGGATGGGAAAAATCTGGGAGCCCCAGTACCGGTTCCAGAAGTGGCTTGAGGTCGAGCTATCTGTATGCGAGGCCATGGCAAAAGAGGGGATGATTCCGGTCAAGGCAGTTGAAACGATCAAGGAGGGGGCCGCCTTTTCCGTTGAGAGGATCGATGAGATAGAAAAAGAGGCAAAGCACGATGTCATTGCCTTTTTAACGAATTTAGAGGAGAGCGTTGGCCCTGATGCACGGTACATCCACTTAGGTCTCACCTCATCGGATATCCTGGATACAGCGCTCGCCCTCCAGCTCAAAGAGGCGATGCTGATAATCATTGAAGACCTCCAGGGACTTCTCGATGTCCTGAAAGGTCGTGCCTTTGAGCATAAGAACACGGCAATGATCGGGCGCTCCCATGGAATCCATGCCGAACCCACAACCTTTGGCCTCAAGCTTGCCCTGTGGTACAGCGAGATGAGTCGGAATATGACAAGGCTCGAGCAGGCACTGGAGGTAATCAGCTACGGGAAGATATCAGGGGCTGTGGGAACCTTTGCCAATATACCCCCACGGATCGAGGAGTATGTCTGCGCTCAACTGGGGTTGAAGCCGGCGGAGATATCCACCCAGGTGATTCAAAGAGACCGACACGCACAGTACTTTACCTCCCTGGGCATTCTTGCGGGCTCCATCGAGAAGATCGCGCTGGAGATACGGCACCTCCAAAGGACTGAGGTGGGAGAGGTGGAAGAGGCATTCGCGCCGGGGCAAAAAGGTTCATCGGCCATGCCGCACAAGAAGAACCCTATCGGTTCCGAGAACCTCTCAGGCCTCGCACGGCTCGTGCGCTCGAATTGCATTGCAGCCATGGAGAATATCCCCCTGTGGCATGAGCGCGATATCAGCCATTCCTCTGTGGAGAGGGTGATCGCTCCGGATAGCACCATCCTCATAGATTACATGCTGAATCGGTTAACAAGGATTATGCAGAATCTCGTGGTATACGAGGATGCAATGGCTGCAAACCTCGACAGGCTGAAGGGATTGATCTTTTCACAACAGGTGCTCTTAGCCCTCATCGCCAAGGGGTGTGCGCGCCAGGAGGCCTATACTCTCACCCAGAGGATCTCGCTCGAGGCATGGAATACAGGACACAGTTTCAAGGCGCTCCTCTTGAGTGATCCCGCCATTCGGAACTACCTTGAAGAACCCGAAATAGAGGATTTATTTTCCTTGAACTATCACCTCAAGCACGTGGAGGAGATCTTTGCACGGGTGTTTGGACGGTAGAATTGTTGTACTGATAACCCAGTCGTGCCTGCTTTTAGCCCTTGCCCCTTTCTCTGTCTTCGGGACGACCAGGCATGAACATCGGAAACTGCTCGAAAGAGGGTATATCTCATTGTTCTCACACAGGATCCTGAGGGGCATTGCATTTTTTCTGCCTATTATCACCCTGGCTCACAGCGCGGGAGCTTCCGTTATGGGACCGGCACCTGGGGGGAATCAGGGCAAGTGCCCTATACCCGATTCCTTCCTCTGTCTCTCGCCCCAAAATACAGGCCAGGTGCTCATAATCGAGAAAGCGTCTCAGAAAGCCTGCCTGTACCAAAGCACCGACCTTGCCCATCCCTTTCGGGTCTACCATTGTTCTACCGGCGAGAGGAGCGGGCCAAAGAGCGCACGAAACGATAAAAGAACGCCTGAGGGTATCTATTATGTGACCAATTCATTCAAGGAGCAGGAGCTGGCCTCTATCTACGGGGTTCGTGCCTTCCCGATCGATTACCCAAGCCCGCTGGATCAACGATTGGGGAGAATGGGCTATGGGATATGGATCCACGGTACCAATGAGCCTCTCAAGCCACATGACACCAACGGCTGTGTGGTGTTCATGAATAAGGACATCCTCGAGATTTCGCGATATATTCACGAGAAGCAAACGCCCATCATCATAACAGAGAAAATCAACTTTGCCGAGGAGGAACGGCTCCAGAGGGAGGGAGCGGAGTTTAAGGAATTGGTGATGGAGTGGCTCAAGGCCTGGAGAGAGTGCCGGGTTGAACGGTACATGTCGTTTTACGGGAAGGATTTCATGGCCCAGGGAAAAGATTGGCATCAATGGCGCGCCCATAAAAAGCGCTTGAGCGAGAAATATGGCGCCATAGATATAGGGATAGATGACCTTCAGATATTGCGGGAAAACGGCGTTGTCTTAGCCAGGTTTACCCAGACCTACCGGGCCGATGAGTTTTTCAGCAAGGGCGTAAAGAGATTATATCTGCTCAAGAAGAGCCCGGAGTGGAAGATCACCTATGAGTTCTTCACGAAAACGGATGAGTTCGCCTCAGGGAAGGTTCCCGCTCAGGTCAAGAGGAGGAGGGAAGTATCATCCATTGAACGGCTCATAACCAGATGGCAAGAGGACTGGCAAAAGAAGGATCTCGAGGGCTATATGGCCGCCTATGCGGAGGATTTTTCCTCGGGCGGCCTTGATCGAGATGGGTGGAGAAGGCATAAAGCCGAACTCAACAGGAAAAACCGCAGCATACGCGTTGAGGTGCGCAATCTCAAGATACAACTCCTATCATCGGAGAGGGCAATCGCGCACTTCGATCAGGAATATAGCTCCGATAAGCACCATGATTACGGGAGGAAAACGATCCGGCTCGTGAAGGAAAAGGGGAGATGGAGCATCAAGAGAGAGACATGGGTTCCTCTGAAAAAGGTAAGAGAAAGGTAAAGGGGCGCTTCAAGGGCGACGATCGCCTCACCATCATGATTCTTAAGAGGGTGGGAAAGGTGAGGACCGTGAAGATATCCCCACAATTTATCCTGGGTGCCTCTTTGTTTCTTTTTCTCTATATCGTGGCGACGATTTTTCTCACCAACGCCTTCTTCTCCGCCTCAAGGACTACCAAGATACAGGCGAGAACCATTGCCACGCTCACCGGAGAGCTTGGAAAGAAACGGGAGGCCCTTGAGAGATCAAGACAACATAGTGCCCTGCTGGAGGAGTACCTCAAGGATGAGAAGGAGCAAACTCCCGAGCCGATGTCCATGGTTGACTATACCGAATCCTCCTTCCCAAAGGCGGTGGAAATAAACGACCTCACGGTGAAAAGAAACCGTTCCGCGCTTCAGCTAGATTTCAAGCTCATCAATACACAGCCCCAAGAAGAACCTATCGGCGGGTACATCTTTGTGCTTGCGAGCCTGAAGGGCTCGGAGAGATCAGAGGTTTGGGTTTATCCGAACGCTACGCTCAAAAACGGCAGGCCCATTGACTACAAGCTTGGTCAACGGTTCTTTATCCAGAGATTTAGATCAATCACCGGGAATTATACCCTGAATAAGGCGATCGATGACCCGATAATCCTTGAGATCCTCGTCTATGATAGAAATGGAAGGTTGATCCTCAAGAAGGTGGTCGAGGTATAGCATGGATCACTTCCCCCTGAGATCAGGTGGCCTCCTCCTTGTTCTTCTCATACAAGTGTTCATCTTGGTAGTTCCCGTTGAAACCCAGGCGAGACGGGAGAACCTCGTGTATTTTCCCAATACGGCCTATGAGTTGAACGTATACAAGATTTACGGCAAGAAACCGGGGGAAACTCTCATGTTGATCGGCGGTATTCAGGGCAATGAACCAGGCGGATTTCTCTCCGCGGATCTCTATGCGGATATGAGCCTTATGAAGGGCAACCTCATCGTCGTTCCAAGGGCGAATTTCTATTCTATCCTCTTGAATCACCGGGGGCCTCATGGGGATATGAACAGGAAATTTTCTGCCCATCGCAAAGAGATGGGCATGGACGATAAGATCGTATCCATCCTTAAGGAGCTCATCGCCGAGAGCGACTACCTCCTGAACCTTCACGACGGCTCCGGTTATTACCATCCCACGTACCAAGGCCGGTGGAGAAATCCAGCCCTATTCGGGCAATCCGTCATTGCGGATTGTGAAGAATACAGGGTGCCCGGGCAAGATGAGGTGGTGAGATTGGGGGAGATGGCAAGAAAGGCCATAGAGGAAATAAATAGCGAAATTACCAACGATCTCCACAAGTTCCATTTTAACAACACCAGGACCGATGAGCCTGATAGCATCCATCGAGAACAGCTAAACTCGGCTACCTACTATGCCCTTACCAAACATCATATCCCCGCATTCGGGATCGAGACCTCTAAATTTTTGCCCTCCCTTGATCTCAAGGTGAGATACCACAACCTGGCGATCAACGCATTCATGAGGCTCTTCGGTATCATACCCGAGCAGCCCCCTCTGTTTTTGGATCCGCCTGAGTTGAAGTACTTAGTGGTGTCTATCAATGGGCAGATCCCGATCGTAATCAGGGATCAGCAGGAACTCAATATCATGCCCGGTGATACCGTTAACATCGCTCATGTGGAGGCCAATTATGAGAGGGGCTTAAGCGTGGACGTTCTCGGTTATGGGAGCCTGAATGACTTTCGAGAGGACATCCCGATCCATAAGGACACCGAGCTTCTGATCAGAAAGGACAACAAGGTATTTGCCACGATACCCATACGGACAAGCGGGGATGGTGGCTCGTGCATGGGAACTCTTGCCCATACAAGGGTCACTCATTTCATCATCGAGGTAGAGGGCAGGAAACAGCTCATCGAGAGCGACGGAACCCTTGAGATCATTCGAGGCGATAGTCTCAAGCTGATCGATATTCTGCCGGAGAGCCTGGCGAGGCAACCCGAGGTGATCGTGAACTTGAAGGGATTTGTGGGAAATTGGAAGGACAACACCGGTGAGGACCGGGGATATTCGATCGACACGGCGCGTGATCTCCTGGAGCGCTATTCCCTGCATGGCAAGAGGGAGATCTACAGAATTGTGGTTTCCCAGGGGAAGGGGATACTGGGCACCATGTTCGTGCGCATTGCCGAGCCCTCATTTGCGTACCTCATCGTGAGACTCAACAATCAAGTGTATGCGGTAAGAAATGGGGAGACAGTCGAGGCTTCTCTGGATGATTATTTCACCGTGGAGGCGGTACAGGGGAATGTGGGATGGGAAAGCAAGGTCCAAATAAGGGCAAACGGCGGCGTGCTCAAGCCCGGCAAGACGATAGGGATTCGCGAGATAGGAGCCGCCGGCATGGGCAGCTTGAAAATAGATATCACCAGAGGGGAACTCTTTCTCGGTGAGATTTACCTGCGGATCGTATGAATCACACCCCTTCCGTCCATCGCATCTCCATCGGGGCAGGTATCGCCTTGTCTCCCATCTGCCACGCCCGTTCGTTCACGATAGCGTCAGGAGGCAAGGACAAGGGTCAAGATATCAGCACGGGGATCTGATCTTTTTACCGCTACTTCTATTTCATCTCCCGGCGATAACTCGTGGGCGTTTTCCAGCGGAAGCTCGGCAACGAAGAGCAGATCGGTGAGTATTACGAGGTATTTGGATCTCAGCTTTTGAAACACGATGGCGGGGAACCTCTCGTCGATCCTCTCGGCAAGGTACTTGAGAGTCCAGTATCTCATCTGGTTCCTCTTCATCACCTCGATCTCCTTGAGTGTTTGCTGCACCGACTGGCCGATTTCCTTTAGCCTTGGTTCGGTATACACGGGATCTTTCCCGGCGAGACCGCAGATGATTTGTCTCTGCACGAGCAGGTCCATATACCGTCGTAACGGTGAGGTTGCATTGGTGTACATATCCACTCCTATGCCGCTATGGGGGTGGGGCACTGTGTCTATGGAGAGAGGATGAAGTTTACGTCTCTGCTGAAATACATAATAGATGTAGTGAGAATCATCAAAGGACAGCCGCTCTTGGGGGGGTTCCTGTCCGCGATAGAGCATGGGTATACCGGTTTCTGCGGCAAACCTCGCCGCAAGCCAGTTGTAAAGAATCATGCATTCGGACACCATGACCCTCGCCGGCGTGTCCTGATCTATGAGCACAACCCGGAGGCGTGATTGATCATCGAAGTCAATGTGAATCTCCGGAAGGGGAATGAGCATCGCTCCCTTCATGGCCCGCTTTTGCCTGAAAGACTGGGTGAGCCGATATAAGCTCACAAGGATTGGGTCTTCCGGATACATCTCGTTGACCTCATCGTAGGTACGCTGTTTTTCCACCCTCACAACTGTACGGGCAAAGCGATGGCCGGTGAGATCCCCGTTTGGATCGAAATCGCTAAAAAGCGTGACGGCCGATCTCTTGGCATCCTTGACCAGGCTCAGGGTATTATTGGAGAGATTTGAGGGGAGCATGGGTATCTGGGTCATCGGGAGGTAGAGGGAGGTTGCCCGGGCAAAGGCCTCCCTATCTAAGACACTCTCAGGCTCGATAAAGGCGGCTAGGTCGGTGATGTGGATGCCGAGCCGGTAGCCTCCATTGATGGCCTCCAGGCTTAGGGCATCGTCGAAATCCCTGGTGTAGGGGCCGTCAATGGTAAAGACAGGCAGCCCAGTCAAATCCTCCCGGCCCGAGAGATCCGGCTCCCCCTGCGTGATCCTCTCCGCCTCTTCGAGGACGAGTTCAGGGAATTCCCTTGTTATGCGAAGCCTGTGCAGATCGAGGTTCTCATTGTCATCCCATACCTTGAGCTTCACGAGCAGGTTACGGGCCTGAGCAATATCCCTTATTCCAGCCCGTGAAAGCATATCCTTGCCAAGATTAAAATCAGGGGCATCCTTTCCATAAAGGGCGAGCTGGGTGAGCATTTCGACGATCTTCTCCTTGCGCGGCAGGTCCTCTGGGATCCTCCCATTGATCAATTCCTTGAGGAACCACCCGCCTTGCGATAGTTCCTGTTCCCGCAGCTCGGACACCTCTATGGACCTTGCTATCTGCGCTACTTTTTCGGGGCTGTGCGGGGCAAAGCGGTCGTTTTTGAGCTTGAAGTACACCCTATCGGCAAACAGGGCCCTTGCCAATGCGGAGATGTGGTCGTCGGTGATATGCGCGCCAAAGGCGAGCTCAGCCAGGTCAGTAAAGGAGAATACCTCGCTCTCCTCGTGGGTGAGCTCCCAAAGCTCATGAACGGAGATCCTTTCCATAAGCTCGAGACGCTTGTGCTCAATCGCCCTCAACTCCCCTACCAATTCCTCCCTCGGCCTTGTGACGGCCAAAGAGGTGGATGAGACGAGAAGCGCCCTTTTAGGGGGGATACTCACCTCGTGGTTCAAAGAGGTTATAAGCTGAAGCTTGCTACCCCTGTCCTTGAGGCACACGGCGGCGACAATCTTCCCATGGTCGATATATTCGATGATTTTCCCCTCGCTCATACCGGATCACCGCCCTCTATGGCTGAAGGAGAGACACCCTGAGAGCCATCAAGCCTATCTCGCACGGTTCGTTCTCCTTATCCTTCTCGCCTCTTCCTTCCAGCCCCTTTTCTTCCTTGCCCTTTCCCGACGTGTACGATCGGGATCCTCCTTGAGGTCGATAATAAACGATCCGGGCGTGAACTCCTGCCCTGTCCTCGGGCGTTCGCTTTGCCCGGGCAGATCCTTGGGCAATGGGGGACCGTTGATAAACCGGGGTGGAACCCTGTCCGCCACATAGAGTGACTCCCCAAAGGCAAAAAAGGCCGTCCCGGACTCGCTCGCTGCCTGCGGCCGTATCTCCACGATCACCGGACTTTGATCCTGCCTGTGGGCAATTCGGATGGCGAGATCTCGGTCAGTCGTCATTACCACGTGATCCCCTGAGCCGGGCACCAGCCCATGGGTGAGCACGGCTGGATATGCCTTTCTCTTGACCCCCTTGAACAAGAGCTTCGGAGGGCTTGAAGGGGGGCCTTCCTTGGTCAGGGAGACAAAGCTCCTCTTTGTTGACCTGATCCTCCTGTCGGCAACCTCAAAGAGATCCCCCCTGTCGTGGAGGATAACCTCTGCCAGGTGGGATTCCCGAACATAAGCCATGGAAGGCTCCTCGCGAATGACCCTGAGAAGCTCTTTGATCGTTACGAAGCCCTCTTGATCCGGAACAAGGCCGAATTCATCCGGCCTTGTTCCCAGGATATAGTGCATCAATCGAGCCAGGGTATCGACCTTCCTTATATTTTTGCTGGCCATAGCCTCTGGTTAGTAAATGACTTCAAAGATTCGCCTAAGGGTTATATGTCGTGAAAGAAACCTTTTGTTGAGAATGGATATGTCTTTTTTTGCAGGGAACAGGGGTATGTCTTTTTTTGCCTTATGCCCTTAAAATATACTAGATTGCAAGGTCCCGAAAAACGGGATGAATTTTAACCACCCTATGCCGATAGTATACGAATTTGATTCATCCCTTTTTTCGGGACAATTGTCAAAGCATTATAGGGCATAGCAAAAAAAGACATACCCATGTTCCCCAGATGCATCGCTTCTCGGAAAAAGGGCATACCGCAAAAAAGACATCTCCACGCTCTTTTGCATGAAATTTGTCAGAAGAGCTCAACTTTGTTCAATTGTTTGAGGACAAAGTCCCTGATCTGGGAGGCGGTCGGCAACTCGTATTGCAGAGCCCCCTGTGAGACAAAGGGAACGAGGATATCTTCCTCAGCGCCTCCGCATGGGCACCTCCCCGGTTTCTCGGTTGCGGGACATACCCGTGTAGCACCGCACTCCCTGCACCGGAGGACCGCCTTAGAGCCGGACATCTTTCCCCTCTTGGCAAGGGGCGTACCTTCAACTTCCACGATATCCATGGAGAAGTCTATCACCGGTGCATTGCTTATTGCGGTTCCCACACCATAGGCATCTGCCAGCAGGTTGTACCGCTCAATATGCCGCTCATCGATGCCCCCACTGAGCAGGATCTTTACCTCTGTGTGTCCCCTGAGATCCAGCTCCCACCTCACCTCCTGCATGATCTCGAGGAAATCGCCGCGCCTGCTGCTGGGGGTATCGAGTCTCACGGCATAAAGCTTATCACCCAGCTCCCTTGCTACAGTAATTGCCTCCACCTTTTCATCGTTAAAGGTGTCTATGAGGCTTACCCTCCGCACGCGCGGTTCGATTACCTCATCGAATGCCTTGGTGGCAGTCACCGTATCGCCCATGATCAAGATAAGGGCATGGGGCATGGTGCCCACGGGCTCTTTTCCGATGAGCTCCGCCCCAAGCCCCACGGAAACGCCGTCGCAGCCTCCTATGTAAGCGTTTCGCTCTATCAGAGGTGCGATGATGGGATGCATCCTGCGGGCGCCGAAGCTTATCACCTCCTTGTCTCCTGCTGCTTTCTTGCAACGGGCTGCCATAGTTGCGATACCCGATGCCTGACATATGAGGCCGAGAAGCGTTGTCTCGTATCGGCCGAACTCCAGGTACTTGCCGCTGATCTCCATCACCGGTTGAGAGGGCCCGAATAGGGTGCCTTCCTTCATCATGCGCACCTCGATCGGAAGGCCCTTTACCACCTCGGCACACTCCTCCACTCCAGCGAGCACCGCCCAGGGCCACCCTTGGGGCAGGCCCTTTGCCACAAATTCGGCTCGCACATGACGATCTATGCCCTTGGCCTCCAGGATCTCCCTGGTCCTCTCGAAGTAGATATCGGTTACCTTGCCTGCCTTAATCTCCCTCCAGGTAGTGGTATGTTCCAAATCCGGCCTCTTTTCTCAAGGGACTGCATTCCCCGGCATTAAACCCGTCACGCATACCCATGTCAACCTCATAATTGGATACTTCACTCGCAGGGTACTGTCATAAAAGAAGATACTTCATTGTCTTCTCAGCATAGCCTTGCCTTTGAGCTTCCCCTGACATCACCCCAGGACTAAGTCATTCAAAGAGGTAATTTCATGTAATTTCAAGATTATTTGCTTAATCAATTTCTTGTAATTTCGAAATCCTAAGCACGAAATCCGAAATAAATACGAATGACCGAAATTCAGAATCCGACCCATGTCGAAATCGTGCAGATAGTATATAAATGCTTGGAACATTTTGATTATTTGACCTGCCCGCAATGCTTTTTTGCTGTTTCAATGAAAAACCACGAGATATTATTTCTCTAATGACTATTTGTCTAATACCGTTGATAATGCATGGCAGGCGGGTATTCGGATTTTGAAATTGTTTCGTATTTCGATATTCGAAATTCGGATTTGAGTCCCGTTATTGGCAGAGCACATCCTCCAGATTTGATCAAACTATAGTCTACTTTGACGTTACCGTGGACATCACCCGATTTCCAATTGACAACCTCACATCCGCGGTGCTATAAAAGAGTACCTTCATTAATATCAAAACGAAAAGGGCAACTATCATGAAAAAAGAAAGAGGCCAGCAGCTTATCCTGTGGTTCGATGAGATCGGCATCGGCGATGTTCCCCTGGTGGGAGGCAAAAACGCATCACTGGGGGAGATGTACCAGAAGCTCATCAGCAAGGGGGTGAACATCCCAGGGGGGTTTGCCATCACCGCCTATGCCTACCGCTACCTTCTTGAGGAATCAGGCATCGAGGGTGCCATCAGGGATGCCCTCAAGGGACTCGACACCCACGACATGACAAACCTCCAGGAGCGGGGAGAGAGGGTGCGCGCCCTGATTCGCAACACCGATTTCCCTCCGCCCCTCACCGAGGCCGTCCTGGCGGCCTACCACCAGATGGAGGAGCACTACGGGAAGGGCGTGGATGTAGCGGTGAGGTCCAGCGCCACCGCCGAGGACCTGCCCGACGCCTCCTTCGCAGGCCAGCAGGAGACCTTCTTGAACATCCGCGATGAGGAACCCCTGATCGATGCTTGCAAGCGCTGCTTCGCATCCCTTTTCACCAACCGGGCCATCAGCTACCGGCACGATAAGGGATTCGGCCAGTTCGACGTGTACCTATCCATCGCGGTGCAGAAGATGATTCGTAGTGATAAGGCCTCCGCTGGGGTGATCTTCTCCATAGACACCGAGACGGGCTTTCCCGATGCAGTATTCATCACCGGCTCCTGGGGCCTGGGGGAAAATGTGGTCCAGGGCAAGGTGAACCCTGATGAGTACTATGTATTCAAACCCACGCTCAAACAGGGCAAGCGGCCCATCGTGGGAAAGCGGGTGGGCAGCAAGGAGCTCAAGATGATCTACACCGATGATCCCACCGCGCCCGTGACCGATATTCACACGACCCCGGAGGAGCGCGCCCGCTTCATCCTGGCAGACGATGAGATCCTGACCCTTGCCCGCTGGGCCTGTATCATCGAGGAGCACTACGGCAAGCCCATGGACATCGAGTGGGCCAAGGACGGGGCCGAGGGGGAGCTGTTCGTGGTCCAGGCGAGGCCTGAGACCGTGCACTCCCTCCTGACAGGGAAGACCATGGAGACCTATGTGTTGAAGGGCACCGGTGAGCCTATCCTCACCGGCCAGGCCGTGGGGAGCAAGATTGGCCAGGGCATCGCCCACATAATCGAGGACGCCGCCCAGATCGCGGAGTTCAAAAAGGGTGAGGTGCTGGTCACCACCATGACCGACCCCGACTGGGAGCCCATCATGAAGATCGCCGCAGCGATTGTCACCGACAAGGGGGGCCGGACCTGCCATGCCGCCATCATCTCTCGAGAGCTCGGCATCCCCTGCATCATCGGCTCGGAGCGCGCTACCAAGACCCTGAGGACCGGGCAGGAGGTGACCATCTCTTGCGCCCAGGGGGAGGCGGGCTACATCTACGATGGGCTCATTCCCTTCGAGGTGGAGCGGCTCGATCTCAGCACTTTGCCCCGCACCAAGACCCAGATCATGATGAACGTGGGCATCCCGGAGCGAGCCTTCATGGAGTCACGGATCCCCAACGACGGGGTAGGCCTGGCCAGGGAGGAATTCATCATCAGCTCCCACATCGGCATCCATCCCATGGCCCTCCTCCATTACGACGAGCTCAAGGAGCGGGCCGAAACCGATCCCGGGATCGAGGAGCTCATCGAGAAGATCGACGCACTCACCGCCACCCACCCGGATGACAAGCGGGCCTTCTTCATCGACAGGCTCGCCCAGGGGATCGGCAGGATCGCAGCGGGGTTCTACCCCAAGGATGTAATCGTGAGACTGTCGGACTTCAAGACCAACGAGTACGCAAACCTCATTGGAGGCCACCTCTACGAGCCGGTCGAGAGCAACCCCATGATCGGGTGGCGGGGAGCCTCCCGCTACTATGACCCAAAGTTCAAGGAGGCCTTTGCCCTGGAGTGCGAGGCGATCCTCAAGGCCAGGGGCGAGATGGGGCTCACCAACGTCAAGGTCATGGTCCCCTTCTGCAGGACACCTGAGGAGGGCAAAAAGGTGATCCAGACCATGAAAGACTTCGGCCTGGTCCAGGGACAAGACGGCCTCGAGCTCTACGTGATGTGTGAGATCCCCAGCAACGTCATCGTGGCAGACCGGTTCGCCGATATCTTCGACGGGTTCTCCATCGGCTCCAACGACCTCACCCAGCTCACCCTGGGCCTGGATCGGGACAGCGATCTGGTGGCCCACATCTTTGATGAGCGCCATGAGGCAGTCAAGACCATGGTCAAAGAGGTGATCACCGTTGCCAAGCGCAGGGGCAGGAAGATCGGCATCTGCGGCCAGGCGCCCAGCGACTTTCCCGAGTTCGCCACCTTCCTGGTGGAGTGCGGCATCGATTCCATCAGCCTGATACCGGATACCGTGATCAAAACGCGCTTTGAGATTGCCAAGAAGGAAGAGGAGATGGGGATTCGAGCATGAGAGACACCATCACCGTCCTGCTCGCCGATGATCACCGGATTTTCCGCAAAGGGCTCAAAGCCCTTCTCTCGGACAAGGCCCACATCCAGGTCCTCGCCGAGGCAGACAACGGCGACGAGGCTCTCAAGAAGGCAATCCAGCACAAGCCCCGGCTCGTGATCATGGACATCGGCATGCCCAAGATGGACGGCATCGAGGCCACCCGCCAGATCAGGGAGCGGCTCCCCAATACCGAGGTGGTGATCCTCTCCATGCATGCCAAAAAGGCTTACATCGACCAGGTGCTCAAGGCGGGGGCCAAGGGCTATGTGCTCAAGGACTCAGACGAGGACAACCTCATCGCCGCCATCAACACCGTGCACAACGGCGGCTACTACCTGGATTCCCCCATCGCGGACCAGGTGCTCTCGGTATACTTCGGGGGCAAGACCAAGCGCGATCTCCAGGAGCAGGCCGATCCCCTGTCGGAACGCGAAAAGGAGGTGCTCAGACTCCTGGCCGAGGGCCACTCCAACCAGGAGGTGGCCGACATCCTGTGCATCAGCAGGAAGACGGTGGAGAACCACCGGGCCAACATCGTGCGCAAGACCGGCGTGCAGGGTCAGGTAGGGCTCACCAGGTACGCCGCCCGAATCGGGCTCATCGATCTGGACCTGTGGGAGTAGCGTGGCCTGAGGAGCACAACTAGACGTCTTCATAGCTCGAGATCTTACCATTTGTGTCAGGTTTTTGAAGACATCCAATGAAAAATGCAACATGAACAGTAGAAGATTGCCGTTATAACCATGGAAAGAAAAGTACGTTTGACTTTTTCACGTTGCATTTTTCCTTTTACAATTCGAGGCTTCGCCACAGGCATGCTGGCAACGCCTTGTCGGTTTGAGGCGACGCTTCGCTGGGTGCTTTGCCCTCGTTTCCATGGGCGGTAGGTGCAAATCCAAACCACTCCCATGACCAAATGGGTGTGGTTTTTCTTTTTTTAGGTAAAGTTACTGATTGACCTAGCGTTTAAAAGGGTAATACAAGACTTTGTAAAATTCAGTGTTTACCCGATTGAATCTGGGTTGCGTGATCGATAGATCCAGGGATGCATTTGTCCACCAGGCGGGACGGGCGATAGATTGTATTCCCATAAAAGGCCCTTACAAATAAAAGGTTTGACAATCTTGCAGTCCTGGGATTATAGAAAAGGGCAAAAATCGGTTCGGGCATTATAGAGATTTTGCAGGTAAGGAGTTGCTATGCTGGAGATAAGGTGGCATGGAAGAGGCGGGCAGGGCGCGGTTACCTCGGTAGAGATGCTTACACTGGCTGTCATTGGAGAGGGAGGATTTGCCCAGGGTTTTCCCAGCTTTGGCCCCGAGAGGAGAGGCGCGCCGGTAACTGCCTTTACCCGGGTTGATG
>Ga0315537_1001932_pt1 | contig 16041 bp, 6 predicted proteins | sample SalMarSW160270MG_FD_203091 | JGI IMG/M metagenome (GOLD analysis project Ga0315537, IMG submission 203091) | Salt marsh sediment microbial communities from the Plum Island Ecosystem LTER, Massachusetts, United States - Salt Marsh Sediment SW1602-70 ... | reverse complement strand
GACAAAAGAAAATATTTGGATCGATCACCACCAGGTATCCCCATTACGCTATCTGGAAAATAAATCCCTGATCCGTAGGGGTTAATCTGTTCCCACTTTTCTTGATTAACCTTAAGCCAGGGACCCCAATCCCAAGCGTGACTCGTCCAGTCTAAAGTCCACCAATTATAGGATATCTCTGGATCAGGATTGCTACAATCTAAAAGCCTTAAACCTATCACGCCTGTAGGACTTGAGTCAGTAAAGGCTCCTTCGTAAGGTTGACCATCGTTATCCGCAGCCCAGGCTATGTTTACCTGTGTCGTTTCTCCATAAGGATCAACATAATTTTTCAGAAAACCGGTTATATCATCGTGACATCCTTCTTCAGGACCAGGGTTATAACTTTCATTTATATGTGAAATATCAGTATCCATATAGAATCCTAAGTACAACTCAGACAGATAGTTTTCCCCAACATTTTTGATGTTATAGTGCATTATGATGAAATCATCATATCCTTCTTCTGACCAGGAGTAGCTCTCCTGGGTGATATCTATTCCCAATGCACGATGCCATCTCCCATCCCAGTCAGTATCGATATCCTCCTGAGTTATAGGAGCCCCGCCCCGGTCTGAGATAATAGCTACCACATCCTGTTCCGAAACTGCATCCTGGGAGTAGCATGGAACTTCAGCTCTGGTTGATCTCTCAATAATGTAACCCTCAGCTCCATCTGGAGGTGCCAACTCGTACATCCAGCGCCACCCGTCTGCACCCACCGTTACAAGGGTTTCGACTTTTGTTTCACTCTCAACTATCGCACCAATCCAGAGCGCACCCTGGAAAAGATATTCCAATCCTGAATTTGGCGGTGTCTCAAATGAAGGGGCCTGGACCTCGTGATCCGGATTGGGACTGAAGCATCCACCCGTAGATTCATATATATCTCTACTCTGGCTGCCTAAAAAACCCCAGTTAGTAGCGCAAAAATAGACATTTCCCAGCCGGTGAACCCTTTGCTGAGCCTCCACATAACCTGCGGTTGAAAGATGTGTACTGGAATTTTCTTTAAAGTTTATATCCTTTGACAAACCATATGGAGTTAAAAGGAGAAAGCCAATCAAAAAAGCTAACCCAAATTTTTTCATGGGTTCACCACGTTCAATATTATCTCTAAAACTTTTTATACCCAAAAAATAAGTTAAAACATTTTTCCCTTTTGTCAAGAAAGATATTAATTTAGAAACTTGTAGAAATCTATTTAAGCAAAACCATCTTTTTGACCTGCTGGTAATCTCTTGCTTTTAATTTATATAGATAAATCCCCGATCCGACTTCATTTCCCTTTTCATCCTTCCCATCCCAGTTCACTTTATATTCACCAGGCAATTTCTTCTCATCCACCAGAGTCCTCACCTTCTGCCCCAGAATATTATAAATGTTAAGGGTGACGGTGGGGGGACTATGAACCATGAACTGTGAACTATTAACTGGTAGGGAGGGGATGGTGAAGGGAATGGTGGTGGTGAGGTTAAACGGATTGGGATAATTCTGTTTCAAGGAGAATCCACCGGCTGATATCTCTTCTTCAGGCTCCTCTTCCACTCCAGTGGGTACACCCAAATCCCTCAAAGCCTGTTGCAAAACCTGTATCGCCTGTTCCTCCTGAATATAATAGAAGGGGAAATTGAAGAAAACGAACTGGTAATCATCGCCCAAGTATCTAATAGCCACAGGTTTCCCCTCAAGATCAGATGTATCATAGACTGAGTGGAAAGTATAGATCACCTCCACCGGATAAATGGACGTATCTTTGGGGATTATGTATCCCACTCCTGGAAGTTTGCCTTCCAAAGGTCCGAGTTCATAACCGGAAGGTATATAAATCCCGCTGTCCACCTTCTCTGGATCGATTTGTAAATCCGGGTATTCTGTAACTGTGCTGTAAGCTCCGATAAATTCTTCTGTTCGTCGGCTTAATTTCCAAAAAGGAATGTAAGCCTGATCCAAAAATAGAAGTTGACAAAAAAGGCTATCTACTCTTTCTAAATAGGTAGAGTCACAGAAGTTTAATTCCATTTCATTAAAATAATAAGAAAAGAAAAAATCACTGTTGTTAGTACCCTCGAAAATCATTTTCCCTCCTGCTCTCAAATAATGCCTGATAATCGCAGCTGTGGAGTATATTGAATAATCTGAGTTCTCTGCTAAGTCTTCAGAGTGTATAACAACAACAGGATAAGGGCTGAGATCTTGAAGGGAGATAGGCCAGTTTTCGTGACCCCAATAGTCGTGGACAAGATACTCCCATGGGATGCCCATCTGCTGAAACGCTTTTTGATACAGTGAGTCTACACTGTAAGCCAGATTCTCCGTGTTCCAGTTTCGCATATACCAGTACGTAACGGTCCTATCAAATACGCCCACACCGCGATCAAATGCCATGGGCAATGCATAAGCTGAATCCGAGAAAAAGCTCTCCAGACCAAGTGAATCCACAGCAGATATTTTGTAATAGTAGATTAAACCGTTAATCACACTGTAGTCACGGTACTCTGTAATCAGACCGACTGAATCGATCATCCGGGTAGTATCGTAATCTGTGCGATATATCTTATACCCCACCAGATCTCTTTCCCCACCTGGATACCAGGAAAGACAAACCTGATCTTTGGAAGATTCCGCCTTTAATCCTGAAGGAACGCGTGGTCTTCCAGCCAGGACCTTAATTAATGACCGCTTTCCCTCCTGGTCATTCTGATTCACACTGGCAATCCAGTAATTATAATATTCACCCTCAATTAAATCCTCATCTATATAGAATTTATTGGTGATCAATCCCCGGTTTAACTTTTTAGGTGAAGAATATTCCGACTCAAGACATCGATAGACATTATAGCCCTTCAGATTGGGATGGGGTTTAGGTGACCAGCTCAACTTGACAGCACTGCTGCTGATATTTAAGGCTCTGAAATCCTGAGGAGGACCAGGGGGCGGCAGGGTATATCCGCTTTCATAAACTTCCTGGGCTTTCTGAACATTATTAACGAGATCAGTGAAATCTAAATTCTCATAATATTTATTGGGATTATTGGGAAGATATCTTGCTCTGTTCGAATAATCAGTATGAAAACTGTCCCCTGCGACTAATGCTATTACTGCGAAAATGGAATCCCCGGGAGCAAGATCGAACGGCCCAAAAGAGTAGGTAAATCTTGTGTCGCATCCCTGTACAAAGTCATAGGAGAGCTTGGGATCAGCTGGAATCCAGCTGGTATCATTTTTCGAAAAAACTGCAGTGAAGATTTGATCATAATCGACCTCTCCATTAGACATAAGGAAATATTTGGATATATCCCCACCCGGTGTCCCCATTGCATTGTCCGGAAAGTAAATCCCTGACCCATAGGGATTGATCTGTTCCCATTTCTCCTGGTTAGCCTTGAGCCAGGGACCCCAGTCATAAGGATACCCCGCATCATGCGAATTCCACCAGTTGTATGAGATTTCAGGATTTGAATTACTGCAGTCCAGAAGCTTGATTCCTATTATTCCATTGGGGCTTTTTTCAGTAAACTCACCTGAATAGGGTTGACCGTTATTATCAGCAGCCCAGGCTATGTTCACCTTCGTGGTTTCGCCTGAGGAATCAACATAATTTCTTAAAAAGCCGGTTAGATCATCCTGAGCTCCTTCTTCAGGATGATATGGGCTTTCACTAAAATGATAAATGTCTGCATCCATATAGAACCCGAGGTAAATATCTGATATTGGTTTCTGTCCTATATTTCTGAAGCTGTAATCGAGAATAATAAAATCATCAAAGGGGGGCGATTGCCAAGAATAGCTATGTTGAATTATTTCCACGTTCAAAGGTTTATGAGGTCGCATATCCGGGTCAGGTTCCCATATGTCACCTTGCGGACGAATAAAAGTGTCTGCGAATGAGGTAATACACTCCTGATCACCCAACCACTCTCTCTCTTTAATATTCGAACTGGGCCAGAACTCAAAATCCCATGACCAGCCATAAGGGTCGACAGCCACAGTAACAAGTGTTTCACCATCAACCACACCCCCAATCCATAGAATCCCCTGGAACAGGTATTCTAACCCAGAATTTGATGGGAATTCGAAGGAAGGTGCAGCAACCTCTTTATCCGGATGATCGCAGAAAAGACAACCGGGCGATTCATACAGCTCCCTTGTCTGGCTCCCTAAAAATCCCCAGTTAGTAATGCTGAAATTGATATTACACCTTCGTTGCACCCGCTGCTGGGGCACCACGGAATTCAAAACCGATTCTGATTTCAATCTATCAATATCATCCCGTGGCGTTAATCCCTTAGCTTGGCTATCTAAAACCAAAAGGGCAAAAAGAATCAGAAAAGCTAACCCAATTCTTTTCATAACGATCCTTTCGATTTTAACGCTGCCCTTTGCCCTATTGTCTCTATTATTAAATTAACAATTCAATTTTTTTTGTCAAGAGAAATTTTAATTTATATTTAACACAAAAGATTCCAACTAAGATTTAAGATAATAGGGATGTTTATGAGGATTTTTTAAAGTCTGACAACAAAAATTGCGACTAATCCCAGAATCATACCTAATTTTAAAATCCCGCTCAGCATGCCTAAATTCTTTTTCGACTGGTCCCTCCACATAGAGACCATCACATAGACCAGCAAAAGGTCCATAACCAGAACTATGATTAAATATAAAAGAGGAAAAATTTTAAAGTAATAGGGAATTATGGTTAAGAATAGCAACCCGGAAAAAACGATAGTTGTGAGCAAAAGCGAGAGGTTTATACCGCTAACTACAGGCAGAGTCTGCGCCCCGGATGAAATATCCCCTTTTATATCTTCTATGTCCTTTATAATCTCCCGTCCCAGATGAAAAAGAAAAGCAAAACCAGCCGGTATCAAAGATAACCTGAAATCCCTTCCCACTAAACCACCGTAGATGAAGGCTAAGCCACATATAAAGCTTACTACGAGATTTCCAAACAAAGGTGTCCTTTTGAATTTGAAACTGTAAAGGATAAGCAGTGCTATTGCCATGATTGCAAGGATCAAAGCGATATTTTTTATGAAGAGACTGAAAAAAATTCCTACCATAAAAAGAATAAAGGAAAAAACCAGTGCAGACCTGGGTCTTATTTCACCCTGAGGCAGAGGTCTTGAGGGCTTGTTGATTTTGTCAATCTCCAGATCAAAATAATCGTTTATAACATACCCCCCGGCTGAGATAAACGAAGCTGAAAGCAAGGCAAAGAAAAGCTTATCCATATAGCCAGTCAAACCTGCTATCCAGGCACCTATAAAAACTGCCAAAGCTGTGATCAGGTTATTTAAGGGGCGGGTCAGCTCCAAATATGAAGTCAATTTATTCACATCCGGGCGAAAAAGATTTCATTTAAAAGGATCTGCTGAAAACTATTTTAAAACGCTTATTGTGGCTGAATGGACTAACATCAAAATGAAGTCCCAGAGAGGAGAACTGCTCATCCACTTTTCTGTTGTATTTTCTGACTTCCCGAATGGTGTCAATCACGCTTAAAACCCGGCTAACCCCGCTGAGTGCCAGCATGAAAAGCGCCTTGCGGTAGGCAGCTTCGGATCGGTTTCTTAGCATTCGGTAATAGTGCTGGGATTGGGGTGAATCCCAGTACCAGTTCCAGAAATCATCCTCCGGATAAACTTCCGCCTCCTCCCTTTTATACAGCCGGGCCAGCTGATTGTACTCGTCCCTGCTGGCATAGAAGTTAACGTGCTCAAAGAAGTCATCCGATTTTCCAGTTAAGTCAACACCAGCATTAACCGCAGCATAGGATTTGTAATCTTTTTTAGCCCAGGCGCCGTAGGTTCTAAAACCAAAAAAGCTGGCCCAAAGGGATGCCTCCACTCCCAGAAAAATCCTGGCTCTGGTCTTCGAACCGACATAAAACTCACCCCCTCCGGGAACCAGAAGGGAAAGAAAAATCGCCTTGGATAATGACTTCTTTTGTGATCCGGAAGAAAATAAATCCCCTTGAACCGTAAATTCTTCAATTTCCGGCTCCTCATTCTGCTTTAGATTCTGAGATAAAAGGTAAGAGCTTAAAGAGGTATTATTCTCAGCTCTTAGGGGCAGCGATCCACTTAATACTACAATCAAAGCTAAACTAATTGAAATCTTGAAAATATTTACTTTCATCCTGCGGTCCTAAGAATGGGTGTCCGGCATTAATGGTAAAGACATCTTTAAAATTTGTAGGTCAAAAGAATTCTGGGGCTGAGATTTCTATCATATTCTTCCACCAGCCTGAGTTTCATATTTAACTGGGAAAATCCACCTTCTTTTTTATTGTATGTTTTAACCGTCCAGACAGCATCAAATGCAGATAAGATATGATTACCTATTATTGCAATCAGGGTATATCTGGCATTATCAAAAAGCTTGTTGGAATCGTCTCTAAGATTCAGATAGAAATTTCGATGGGGAGTTAAAAAATTTGTCCGATCGAAATCGTCCCACCCGTAGCGGAATTGATCGTATTTTCCGACCATCTCGTAATACTGCTGGGTTTTGGAGTCGGGAAGGTGTTCCACTATGACCACGCTGTCATAATCGCCGATCAACTTCGTGCCCGTGGAAATGGTATCAATGTCCACACCGTATATGGTCAGCATACTATCCTTATAAGCCTGCTCGCTCCAGTTGAGATCTGCAAAGTTTTTATACTCATTCTCCTTGTTCCCCGCTTTATTATGGTAGGACAGGTATCCGGTCCAGAACAAAGCCTCCAGGCTTAAAAATATTCCTGCCTTTAACTTGGACTCAGCGTAATATTCCCCGGCACCCGGCAAAAGCATAGACAGAAGAAAACCCTTGCTGGTGGATTTGCTTTTAAACCCATAGATCTCCTGATAAACTTCGTCACCTGCCTGTGCCAAGAGCAAATCTCCTGATTCCTTTGCCCTGTGGTAATTCCCGTAGCCCACTGAATTGAAATAATCCCTGATGGAGACATCTTCATTCTGCGGATTAGTTAAAGGGGTTGCATTGCTTATTGGGAAAAATATAAATGAAATTAAAATGAAAATTATCAAGTTGAGGAATCTCCTTTTAATCATCTTGTCTCCTTTGTTTATTTTACCACGGCAATTTTACAGAAAACAACTTCCTTTTGACTTAAGCTTTTTGCTTCCACTCTACATAAATATACGCCAGAAGCCACTTTTGCGCAATCCCATTCTTTCTCGTTATTTTCCCCGCCCACGCCATTTTGATCCAGCTCCTCCACCAGATCACCAGAAAGATCATAGATTTTAATGTTAACCTCAGCATCCTCTCCCAGAAAATATCTTATAATGGCTCTATCCCTGGCAGGATTAGGATAACTGTAAACCTTTTTCTCAGGCAAAAATGCAAATTTTGGTAGATCCGGCAGATCCTGGATAGGGTAATAATTGGTATGGGAGGGATCATGACCTTGCATGGGCCAGGGATTTTTTTCTGGGTGATAATCCCAGGGCAGTTTCCAGGCATAGACAAAACCATCATCTGCCGGGACCAACAACTCAGACTTTAAATCCTGATCCAGATCTACCATAACAGCAGATGAGGTAATGGGACCGGCACAGGAAAGAGGGAAACCAAAGATCCCATTCCCGTCCTTATTAAAAGCATAAATCTTATTCTCCTGGGTTCCGATCACAATGTCAGATATCCCGTCATTATCCACATCCACCAGAATTGGGGAAGACTTAATACAGCCAACTGGATTGGCTTGATCTACTATAATGGGAAAATTATCAGCTATAGTTCCGTTATAATTGTAGGCATATATCTTGTTATTGGATGCCACCACAATCTCCAGATAACCATCCCCATCTACATCACCCAGGGCAGGTTGAGAGCAGATCTTGTTGTCTAACCATAGAGGAAAACCCTGAAGCGGAGAAAGTTCTTTATCCCAGGCATAGATCATTCCTCCCCCATCTACAACTACTACATCCAAAATATCATCACGATTCAAATCACCTACTACTGGTAAGTAGCTGTAAAAAATTGAGCTTATATTGACTGAAATCTTTGAATCTGTTCTCCAGATTTTGTATGTATGTTGCCAGGGTGAAAGTTTATCAGTGATGACAAAATTAATGTTGCCGGAGTCAGTGGTAGCTAATCCCAAGATCTTATAGGTGAAATTCGAAGAGTCTAAGATATTTCCTTCCCCGGAAATTAAAAATAAATCCCCATTCTCTGTGCCTACATAGATTTCAAGACCTGGTTTTTGATTATCGAAATCTGATACAACGGGAATCATAGAAATACTGTTACCTAAGTCCACGGGGAATCCAGGTTTCAAATCTGCTAAGGAATCGTTATTTAAATCAACTGGTTCCCAGCAATAGACTTTCCCGTCAACCGTTGCGGAGACGATCTCCAGTGTACCGTCTCCATCCACATCCCCTAAGGTGGGAGTTCCCACCAGAGTCGTATCCAATATGTCAAAAACAGCTAATGGATAATATGTTGTATCTCCGTTAAGCTCGATATCAAAAGCATAATTGGGATTGGGGATAAGACTTTCCCCATTTGATTTCCAGGCATAAAGAAACCTGTCCGCTGCCCCGAATATCTCAATGCTTCCGTCATTTTCCACGTCCGCATAAGTCAGGGATTGAATATTCTGATAAGGGATAATTTTCTGAGGCCAGCCCGATTGATACCAGTCAGATTTTACATTCAAGGACATTTCCAAGCCTGACTCACCGATGTCGGTGATCCAGATGTGAGAGAAGGCTTTGTTGTAGCTCCGGGTACTGGGATAGGTGTAGGGGGTGAACTCAGTTTGGTTCCCCTGATAAAACATATCTTCCTGGTCTCCGAATCCGGTATAGTAATTGCCGCCAAAATCGATTATCCCATCAGCTTCCTCCAGAGTTATAAACTTGCGGTCTTTGTCCCACTGCAATTTATTGTCCCAGAAGTTAGGAACCCCATCCGAATCCACGTCCAGATAAGCCACACCCTCGTCCACCCTGAAGATCAGAATGCCCGAGCCGGGCATAAGGTAATCATATTCCCTCTCAGAACTAAGCCCTGTTTCAACCAAGCCCATAACAACTCCAGTTAAGGAATCAGCTTGAAGATATGGAATCTCTCTACCATCCAGATCGACCTGCCTGTTTTCTATCAGAAAGTACTCCTCTGAGCTGATGGGTACCTGGATTAACTGAATTCCATCCTCTAATAACTCTGAAGCTAAAAGATTTATATTCTGTTGATTGGTGATCTCAACCGGCTCCACAAAACCCAGAAAAGCTTTAGACCAGGCACAGGGATAAACGGGTAGCACTCCTGAGACCAGAGTATAACAGCTGTCCAGCTCCACCCCAACGTTCTGGGCGAAGTTATCCATTAAAGCAAAATCGCCCACCTGGGTAAATGAGTTTCTGGTACTATACAAATCCACCAGACCCAACTGATGGCCGAACTCATGCGCCAATATCGAATTTATGGCAGTAATCTTGTTATCCTGGGAGCCGGTTTCGGGAATGATCAGCCCTTCCCAGATCTGGGTGTCCTTTACCACAACAGGCTCACCCAACATAATGAATCCGGTGAAAAGATCAGACGGGGTGGGATCAACTCCAATTTCTCCCAGATCATGCTGCCGGTCCGAGCCTGCATGAAAAAGGAAATAGGAATCATAACCCGAGAAATCGATCTCATCCAAAGACGAGGTGTCGGCTAAAGTAAATGAATGTTTGAAAAGCGAATCCAGTTGTTCCACCGGATAAAATTGGGGATTGGGGGTTGAATCTATGCTCCCGTAATGGGAGATGGTGTAAGGAAGAGTATAAGCTGTATCCCCTTTGGGATAGACATCGAATTCAAATTGAATCTTCCCCTGGGATACGATCTGCCAGTAATTACCTAAGGCTTGAATATGAGATTCAAAGTATTGCCGGTTATGAGGAGCCGGATCGATAATATGTTTTTCCTCCTGGTAGAATTGTTCGTATGACCGAAGGTCAAACCATCCGTCACCGGTAGTGGTAGGATCATCCGAAGTCTCTTTTTTGAACTGGACCCGGATAGCTAAAATCCTTATGGTCCTCGGAGTAATTGCACCCTTTGACAGGTAGGGAAGTGAAAAAGGTGTTTTCCTTTTCAAGTGGAGCAGGTTCCTTTTGGATACTCCGCTTTTGAAACCAGAGAGCTCCTCTCTCTTGGGCTCCTTCAATCTTTGAACAGACAGAATTTCTCTCTGGACGGCTAAAGCGAAACCGTTGAGAAAAAGAATAAATGTTAAAACACCCAGAAGGGTTTTGATAGAAGAGTTCATAATCTTTAGGTTAGAATCTTGCAGTCATGGAAAATCTCATGGTGTTTCCTAAAACATGTCTCTCCGAAGCAGGAATATAAGCGAAGTCAAATCGGAACATGTTGTATTGCAGTCCGGCACCAAAGGTAAAGGTCCTGATATCCCCCTCCTTATCGTAGATATATCCTGACCTTAAAGCTACAAATGTCCCGTACCAGTATTCCATTCCCACATTCCTTATAGCCTCACTGAATTCGGTCCCGAATGATTCCTTAAGCCCCACCAACTGCTTGTTTAACTCACCCAAAAAAGTCAACTTATTATAGGGGGTATCGAATATCCTGTAGGCAAAGCCCACGGCTATATTTCGGGGTAAAGGATCAGATTGAGGAGCATCTATGTAGGAGATATTGGGACCCAGGTTGGTTAAAGCACTGGCCAGGGTTAGACGCCTAAAAGGCGTTCTGTAGAGCACCCCGGCATCCAGGGCAAATGAGGTTCCGGTTCCTCTTCCCTTTTCCGCACCCGCCCCTACATCTGAGAGGTGGCTGAAGATCACCTTACCCGAGAGTCCCACGGCAAGATTGGGATTAAATTGCGTTCCATAGCTAAGGCTTAAGGCTCCCTCATAAGCCATAAAGGTGCCTATGGGAACAGGACTTTCACCGGTTTGTACTATCTCACCGTAGCTTAAGAAGGTGAAATTCCCTCCTATGGTGCCCCATCCCTTCATATAGTGGACATAGGAGAGATATTCATAATATAGATCCGAGGCTAATTCCGGTAAGAGATTAGCATGCATGAAGGTGAGCTCCCTTTTGGCATGGGCATAAATTACGATTTTATCCGGGGAGGCAATCCACATCTCTCCATCCTTCTGCAATATTTTTGTGCTCTCTGCTTTCTCCAAACCCGAATGATAATAGCGACTCCAGTTTTTCCCTGTGAATCTCAAGGTTCCGAATTCGGTTCCCACTAAAACCTCATCCCCTTTGCCCAGACAGATCGTGAGGATCCTGCTTCCAGCAGCATTTTGATAAACGTAGATTTTTTGTCCAGGCTCCAGTTGATTATTCGAAAGTTTATTATAAGCCATAATATCCTGGGAGAATTTCTCTACTCTTTCAGCATCATTTGTTCTGAGAAGTTTAGAGGCAACTTTCTCCACCGAATCTCCCTCCATTGCGGTGTAAATCCTGTAACCAAAGGTAGTCCATTTTTGATCAGCAAACTTCTTGACACCCTTGGTGCCCCCGATCCAGATTTCTCCATCTTTTCCCACAGCTAAAGTGGTGAGCGTGCCCTTAATTGCCAAATTAAAAGGGAGCTTAATCTCTTGATCCGGGTTTAACTCTTCTGATTTCATGGAATTATACTTTTTTATGCTTTTTACCGCTTCCTCAATCTCTCTGGGGTTTTCCGTTCCCAAAAATGACCTGGCAATTTTCTCCAGGTTATCTCCCGTTTTCACATTATACTTGACATAAGAGAGCCAGTTCATTCCATCAAAATGTGCCAGGTCAGATCTGGTTGTTATCCAGATATCGTCATTCCTTATTACCACCATGTCCGTAACGTAATAGTCATTTAGCCCCGAAGGAGTTATAAAATACCATCTTTTCCCATCAAATTGACCAATCCCCACATCGGTACCCACCCAAACAACCCCCTCCTTATTAACATTTACCTGGTTGATCAAATCGCTGAACATGCCATCTTTAGTACTTTGAGTTCTCCATGCTTTTCCATCATATCCGAAAAGCCCCTTTTTGGTTCCCACCCAGATCTGTTCCTCCTGGGACGCAATACAGGTTAGGGTATCCGTAAAGATCGTTCTATAGGGGATTTTAATTTCAGGTTCTAAACTCTTTCCGATGCCCGTCTCCAGTATCATGGAGATGTTATCCAATTCCTGGGGGTTCAGTTTTCCATCTCCCAAGGAGCTTTCAAAATCCTCTGTCAGTTTTTTGAGGTTTCTCTGGTTCACCAGACAGCTATCCCAGGCTTGCAGGAAAGCCTCAAAAAGATTATTTAGTTTTTCTTTATTCTGGTACCCCTCTTCTACGCTTTGGTTAATCTTTTCCCTAATTCTCACCAGAGAATCCTTTGATATGAGATTGTTCGCAGAAGCCACCTGATAAGCCATCTGGTCTATTCTTTCCTCTTCGAATTCAAGGAAAAGTTTGTGCACCAGGTCACCTAATGTCTCGTCCTCCGAGGTAAGATATACCTGATGATCTTTCCATTCCTCACCGTTCCAGTACAAAAGATCAGTTGGGGTGATAGCCCAGATGTCATAAACCTGATAGTTTTTTTCAGGAAGGTCATTTTTCTTGAGGGCAATGGATATAATCTTATATCCGGGACCGGGGTGAAATTCCAGCCATTCACTGCTCAGGGGATATCTCCCTAAACCCGCGGGATTCCAGTGGGTGGCCGTGGCATCATCGGAGATGGCAATGAAAGCCTCACCCATCCCAGCAGCTCTGGCACCAGCAGGAAGCCTTAAAAATAAAACCCCAGCTTCACTTACTCCCCAGGCATTGCTCCCCCAGCTCAAAGCTAAAAGAGTTCCCACAACGGCAATCAAGATCGTCTTCCTCATTTTCTCCTCCATGCTCTTTTTTACCAAATAAATTATTATAATATAATTTCATCTCTTTAATTCGGCAAGTGATAAAAATCTCAAGTCCTACCGCATGACCACCGCCTTCCCATAAGCCCCGGTCTTTTTCTGGCTCTCACTTTCAGCTATTACTTTGTAAATGTAGACCCCATTAGCTACCCTATGCCCATCTTGATCCTCCCCATCCCAGATAACGGAATGAAATCCGGTTTCACCGGATTTTGGCTCAATCTCTCTTATCAGCTTTCCAGACAGGGTAAGAATTTGAATCTGAATCTTTCTGGTTGTGCCGTAAAGGTTATAGCAGATATAGGTAGAATCAGAAAAAGGATTAGGATAGTTCATCACATCAGTAATTTCCGGTTTTTGGGTTGAGAAAATGTCAAGCTCAACCTCCTTCAATGTGGAATTGTTGAAATTATCCCAGGCTTTCACCCAGAGGAAGTGTTTTCCAAAGGTGATTTGGGGAAGAGGATAGACCACCCATCCCTTTTGATATTCATTCTGATGGTATTCGAATGAATTTGTTAAATCAATGGAGTGTTGGAAATCCTGATCCACCACCAGGGTTATCCCGTGACCCAGTTCCCCGGTTAAGTTTATCCCGTTGGAGTCGGAAATCTCGATTTTCATCTCTCCTTTTCCCCTCCGAAAATCGTCCTGGCTGGAAAAAGTTATGTCTATGGTAGGTCCGGCAGTATCCACTACCATGGTATCCGATCCGTGTACCACCAACGAATCCAGCACCCCCGCTCCATCCAGGGACTGGCTGTAGAGATAGACGCTTATCCTGGCGGTGTTTCCACCATAACTGATGTCTTTGGGCACCACAAAACTGGATGCGAATTTCCCATTTATCACCTGAGAGTTCCCCCGAAAAATAACCCTGCCTGGAAGATCGTAAGGAACACCCTCCCCATTGGGCATCTGGTGGGATTTCTCTCTCTCCGAGTCAAAAGCTAAAATTTTAGCTGTACCGTTAAAATTCTGGGGATCTCCTTTACGGTTAAAAACCTCTCCTTCGAAACTTAAAAGGCTCAATGCGGTGAGGGTATCCGATGTGATTTCAGTTATGTTTGCCACAAGTTCCGGCACACCCAGCTGGGTCAGGGGATCACCCATTAATATATACTGCCGATCATTGGAGTTAGGCTGACGCAGAAACTTGGCAATGTAAAGGGCTTCCCCCACAGTGAGGGAATCGTTATACAAAAGAAGATCATAAACCTTGTTATTCAGGGCAGCATTGGGACCGGGAAAAACCAGATAGGTGGCGGAGATCACTGCAATTGCTCCCTTATCCTGAGCTCTCAGGAGATCCTCGGCCATGGCCTCAGACAAAGGTTCGAAAAACAAAGCTATGTTACAAGAAGCAGTGTAAACTAAAGGAAGCTTATCTTTGTTGTTCAATCGGGGTATATCCTCTGCTCTGCGGAAAACCTCCTCATGAGCCCACTGTTGCCGATTGCCGTGTCCCATCCAGTTGATCACCAATGAGCCGGAATTGTATGCCTGAATTATGTCTTCTGTCACCTCCGGTTTATTTTTCAACTGATCCAGGGGGTACTCCATCAGGTAGATCTTATTCTGATTAAACGAGGAAGGGACATGATAATTAGCCAGATTCTCGGTCTCAATAGTGTGAATGTTCTCAGAGTTGCCCCCGTTGTATTCATCGTCTGCCACCAAAGTGATCAGATTTCTCCAGGTTCCAAAATTGGGGCTTTCTTCATAGCCGACCACCTTATCCAAAATCGCGTTCAACTCCTGCACTGTCTTAACCGGCCATCGCCCGATGATCATGTTCAAACTTCCTTCGGCGGTATCTGAGTCCAGATAACCATATTTATCGAAATAGACATAGTTCTCATCGGAGACCGATTGGTCAGCTGCGAAAGGAGGAATCCAGTTAAAAGCCTCCGAATAGAGATTCCTCTTAAAATCATAGTTCCCATCCCCCACTAAAAGGCAAAAAGAGGGAGAGGGAGACTGCCAGTATCGGCTGGCAAATTTTAAAAATTCTCTTATGGCTAAAGGATCATAAAGACCCCAGGAGAACTCATCGTAGATCTCCTCCACGTCCACGACTCTGACCTTCAACTGGTTAAAACTCTCTCTGAACTCCTTTAGAGTGTGAAGATGATCATAAAAATCAGGATGGGTGATTATTAGAAAATCAGCCTGATTATCTGGATGGTTTACATCTCTGAGATATGATTTTTCGTCCAAAAAGATATTCCCAGGGGATTTCAGCTTATCTTCACCCACTAAATAATATCTCAGCTTCTCACTATATTCATCTTTTTCACCCGGGTTCATTTGATTTATTCGATCCTGAAATTTCAGGGAATCCTGCCCAGTTGAAAAATCAACTATCCTTTTAACTCTATATCTATCCGAGATATCAAAAAGCATTACATCTTCGGTTATACCTGAAATTTGATATTCCACAGCTCCTGATGTGTCCGGGGATTCGAAAAGAAGCTGGTCATCATGGGCAACATACTCTTTATAATATTCCACCTCATACCAGTCAAAATAGCAATTGCTGGAGAAATCAACTTTAATCTTATTCAGACCGGAGCTTAAAGCTGTAGTATATGCTTTGGTAATCCAACCGGAAGCTTGGCTGGTTGTAGCTTTTTGGTCATTGATGGTTATAGCTGGTGAGTAGGATGTGGCTCTCACTTTTATTTCAGCCGTATCATCGGGCACTACTCCCAGAAGGGAGAAGTATTTGGTGGTGGAGCTGGTCTGCTCCCAATACCAGTTGAAAAAATCAGCATAATGTCCGGAGGAACTCATATACAGTGTGTTTTCCTCCTCCAGATGGATTCTGGATTTGAATTTTGAAGGGAAAAAGGGCTGTGGCTCCACCAAGCTTCCATCCTTTTCCTCCATCCTCTTAGCAGAATCAGGAAAATCCCCGGATAAAGTTAGCCAATAAGTATTCTGGGTAGTGTAGTGGTTAACATAATAACTATTTTGATCTTGGGTGGCACCATATTCCCAGTTATTGACCCCCCAGCCGTAGAATAAAATAAAATCTTCCTGATTAAAGCTCCGGTCATTCTCCCCCTCAACGTAAATGGAAAGCTCCCTTAGCTGG
>Ga0315537_1001931_pt1 | contig 16053 bp, 17 predicted proteins | sample SalMarSW160270MG_FD_203091 | JGI IMG/M metagenome (GOLD analysis project Ga0315537, IMG submission 203091) | Salt marsh sediment microbial communities from the Plum Island Ecosystem LTER, Massachusetts, United States - Salt Marsh Sediment SW1602-70 ... | reverse complement strand
CATTAAAACAAGGATTGAAACAATTTGTGGTAATTGATAGTCTTTCGATGGCCATGAGTTGAAGACCGGAATCCATTAAAACAAGGATTGAAACAAGAGACAGATCAGCGCTTTTGGCTTATCAAATGTGTGTTGAAGACCGGAATCCATTAAAACAAGGATTGAAACAGAGTTGGGAGATTGGCATCAACGCTTAATACTATAGTTGAAGACCGGAATCCATTAAAACAAGGATTGAAACATTATTGGTTGGTTGGGTTAAGATCCATATTGATAGGTTGAAGACCGGAATCCATTAAAACAAGGATTGAAACAAATTTTGAGCGAGATGAAAGACGTGGTTGAGGATGAGTTGAAGACCGGAATCCATTAAAACAAGGATTGAAACTACGCAACGGTTCCAAAATGGAACCGTTGCGTAAGGTTGAAGACCGGAATCCATTAAAACAAGGATTGAAACAAAAAGGAACATCCCAATGCCGATAAAAGGGGGTATGTTGAAGACCGGAATCCATTAAAACAAGGATTGAAACACTTTAAAGGTCCGGTCATCCTCTCGACCATCACTGTTGAAGACCGGAATCCATTAAAACAAGGATTGAAACTGGCTCTGGTGTCATTGAAGATATCACAGGTCAGGCAGTTGAAGACCGGAATCCATTAAAACAAGGATTGAAACTTCAGACCATCATAAGTTCTACACAAGTAACTTAAGTTGAAGACCGGAATCCATTAAAACAAGGATTGAAGTAAAAGAGCGGTCTCTTCTGAAAAAATGGGGTAAAAGAGAATAAAAGTGAGGGGGGAAATATAGACTTCGATAATTTCACTATAATCTTAAAAATTCGTCTGGCGACAATATTCTGATATCTCCGAACTCTTTAAGATCCAGAAGATGCTTGTCGCCGGATATGATGAATTCACAATCTGCTGTTACGGCACACTCTAATACTCTATTATCGTCGGGATCTTAGGAGATTAAATTTATTGTGATTTCCGGCTCAACAATCTCTGCGGCTTCAATAACTACTGAAAAGAACTCATCTATTTCATCTTGATCAAAATTAAATTTATGATAAGCAAGCACTCTTTTTATTTCGGAAAGCAAAGGCGGTGAAAGAATCAAGTTTAAATGACCAGATATACATTTTCTGAAAATTTCATAGGGTGCTCCCTGCCATCCAAAAGCCGAAATAATAACATTGGTATCAAGAACTATTTTCTTGCCCATTGAATGGCCTCGGCAACATCAATTTTGCTCACGCCCATTTCTATAAACTTATTGGCAACTATTTTCGATAAGTTTTCAAAACGTTTGCTCAAAGGAGGCCGTTGGATTTTTCTGATAATGATAGAATCTTTATTTTTAAAAACGAAAAACTTGTCATCCTTTTGTATATCAAGAGACTTTTTTATTTCCGGCGGAATTATCAAGTCTCCCGATTTATCTATAGTAATAATTTTTTCCATGATTTTCACCATAATGCTTTATGTTTATTGCTAAAATATCAGAACAGGTCAAACTTTTCAATTAAATAATGAAATCAGAGAGATAATTTCATGTAAAACAAAGATTGAAACTTAAATCTGCGTTCATCCGTGTTCATTCGCGGTTTGCTGCATTGAAGACCGGATTCCATCATAGATCGTATTTCTGAAACAAATGAAAAGTATTTAGCGGTCAAAATATTTTTTGAGCCTGCGATAGAAGTTTTCATGGGTTCCAAATGCATACAGGTAAAGATGATTTTCCACAACTTCATAAGCAAGGAGGGCTTGTTCTTGCATGGATTGGAATTTGTATACCCGAATTCCGCTTAAATCACCGGTTTTAAGGTGACCTGTTCCCGGCTCTTTTACAATGGTTCGAATCGCTTCATCCAAATCTTTGATTCGATTCTTATGTAACTTCTTTTTTTGTTTGGCGAAAAGCGGTGATTGAGTGATTTCTGCGATTGCTGTCATTCACCCTCATCAAAAACATACGGCGTCCCCAGGCCGGCTCGTATTTGTTCTTTTCCAAGGAGAACATCCTGGATGAAAGGCAGTGGCAGATCGGGATTTTCCTCTACGATTTTACCAATCTGCGCCCAGTATTCGATTTGACCGGCGATGGATCTTTTAAATATTTTCGATTTAATACGGGCTTGTGCGATTAGCTCGTCGGATATTTTTACGGCTGTCGGCATAATGGTGCTCCTTTTTGAATATTATGGTTGCATAATATTGCATTTCAACCATATTTGCAACCTTTAATCCTATTTGGTGTTATCCAGAAACGCGCGTTCCATGACAATGAATTCCACTATAGAACTTTTAGTTACACGCTAAAATCACTACCTGTCGGCTGAAGAAGAACTGGCAACTGGGATCATCAAAGAGCGGAAAACCATCGAGGATAATGGTTATTGAGGGGCGTTTTGCAGCTTTTTCACGGCATGAACAACAACCTGAACGGCTTTATCAATCTGCTCAACAGTGGTCATCCGTCCGACACTGAACCTTATGGTTCCTTTGGCCCAGTCTAACGGAATATTCATGGCCCGGAGAACATGGGAAATTTCCACGGTATCTGAATGGCAGGCCGCACCGGCGGAAGCCGCCACCTCAAGGCCGATCTCCTCTAGGATCCTGTTGGCCTCAAGCCCTTTAAACGAAACACTCAGGGTGTTGGGCAGCCGTTTCTCCGGATGCCCGTTTGGTTTTACCTGCCCAAGCTCACAAAATAATCCATCCTGCAGCCGGTCCCGCAGCATTTTCATATGTTCCATGCTCTTTTTTAAATCACGGGCGGCAATTTCACAGGCCTTTCCCAGACCGACAATTCCACATACATTTTCAGTGCCGGCCCGAAGACCCATCTCCTGGCCTGCGCCGTGGCAGTATTTTTCCGGCGATACGGATTGCCGGATATAAAGGGCGCCGATACCTTTGGGCGCATATACTTTATGACCGGCGACAGACAGAAGATCAACGCCGAGTTTGCTCACGTGCGTTGGGATTTTACCGATGGATTGCGCCGCATCGGTGTGCAGGACAATACCCTGTTCTTTAGCGATCCCGGAGATTTTTTCAATGGGTTGAATGGTTCCCACCTCATTGTTGGCATGCATAATGGTAATCAGGATTGTCTCGGGTCTGATGGATTTTTCAACATCCGACTCGCTCACAAGGCCCTGCTCATCAACCGGTATATAGGTTGTTTCACATCCAAAGCCCTCCAGAAATCGGCATACTTCCAAAACTGCCGGGTGTTCAATCCGGCTGGTGATGATATGGTTTCCCTTTGCACGAAAAGCACGGCCAATTCCCGTAATGGCATGGTTATTGGATTCAGAGCCGCCACTGGTAAATATGATTTCACCGGGGTTGCAACCCAGAAGTCCCGCGACCTGTCTGCGTGCGGTTTCAACCGCCTTTTTAGGAACAATGCCGTACCAGTGACTGCTTGAAGGGTTACCAAACTCTGTTTCCAAAAACGGCCCCATGGCCTCTATTACTTGAGCGTCCACAGGTGTTGTTCCGTTATAATCCAGATAAATAGGCTCAGACATTTTTTGTTTAATCTCCAAAGCACATTACGAAATAAGCGATGTATGTTGAAAAAATTCTATTGATTTTTTTATTATTTTGAGCAGGCACAGAAGAATACTACCGATAAGAATTATGGATGCTCCGGAAGGGAATTCTATGTAATAGGAAACAAAGAGACCTGACCAGCAAATCGATATTCCCAAAAGTATTGAAATAATCATAATCCGTTTGAAATTTATGGACAACTCTTCAGCAATGGCCACAGGAATGGTCAAAAGGGCGATCACAAGGATGATACCCACGACCTGAATCATGGTTATAATCGCAAGGCCTATAAGGAGCAACAGCCCGATATGTAAAAATCTTACCGGCAACTTCCTTGTCTTTGCGTATTCTTCATCAAATGAAATTGAGACAAGACCTTTGTAAAATATCAGAACAGACACCGTCACAAATAACACCAGAATTGACATGATGACGATATCCGAGCGGGGTACGGTCAGGATATTGCCGAACAGAAAGGTCATTAGATCCGGGGCATATCCCGGTGTGAGATGGATAAAAACAATCCCGATGGCCATGCCCACGGCCCATAATATTCCGATAAGAAGATCATTTTTCTCTGTTTTATTTTCCAAAAGCCCAATTCCTGCCGCAGAAAATAAGACAAAGGCAGTGGCGCCGTAAAGGGGATTCACACCCATCCAGTAGGCGATTCCCAGTCCTCCAAAGGCGGTGTGACTTAAGCCTCCGCTGATAAAGACCATCTTCCTTGCAACAATAAAGGGGCCGATCAGACCGCAGACAATGCTTGCCAGAAAGCCGGCCAGTATCGCGTTTTGAATAAATTCGTATGATAAGATGTTTAGCATATCAGTCATGATTTTTTAAAATGGTATGAGGAATACCGTGGCCTAATAGTTCCACGGGGCAGCCATATACCTTTTCCAGAACCTGGGTATTTAATTCTCCCTTTCCATGGGGATACAGGTTTTTGTTTATGCAGGCAATATGAGTGTAAGCCCGGGCAAAAGCCGCCGGGTCGTGGGTTACGACAACAATGGTCATTTTCTCATTGAGTTGGTTTAGAAAATCTTTCAAGTTTACCTTTGAGCTTATGTCGATAGATGCCGTCGGCTCATCCAGAAGCAGTACCGCAGGATCTGAAACCAGAGATCGGGCGATAAGAGATCTCTGGAGCTGGCCGCCGGAAAGGTTATTGAGATTTTCATTTCTTTTAGCATATAAGTTCACTTGCTCTAAGATCTCTTCAGTTTTTTCGATATCCTCTTTCCGATACCTTTTCAGAAAATTTCCTGAATTTATACATCCTGTAAGGACCATATTAAACACAGTTATTGGAAAATTTTTATTAAAACTTGAAGATTGAGGTACGTAGCCCAATCTGTTGGAAATATCTTTATTAAAGGTGATGGATCCGCTCCATGGTTCAATGATTCCCAGTATAAGTTTAAGGAGGGTCGTCTTACCCCCTCCATTGGGACCGATTACCAGAAGATAATCCTGCTCGAAGATATCCAGATCAATATCTTCCAAAACACGTATATCTCCATAACCGAAAGATAGCACTTTGATTTCAATCAGTTTTTTCATGGCTATTCTTTTAAAGCCCGGGAAAAGGTTTCTGCAATTTTCTGCATATTCTTCAGCCAGTTCTTCTCTAAAGGATCTATTTCCACAACCCTTCCGTGGATTTCATGGGCGATGGTTTCTGCATTTTTTTTATCAAAACCCTTTTGTGTAAAAATGATTTTTATACCTTTTTCCCTGGCGGTATCTATCATTTTTTTGATGTTGGATGCGTTTGGAGTTTTTCCTCCCAGTTCTATGGAGAGCTGTTTTAAACCATACTGATCCGCAAAATAGCCCCAGGCAGGATGAAAGACCATAAAGTGACACCCGGTTTTGCCGGCAAGAATGGTCTTAATATCGTTATCTAATCTTGCAATATCCGCTAAAAACAGATCAAGATTATTTTTATAGTAACCTTTATGGAACGGATCGATCTTCGATAAGGCATTATAGATGTTTTCGGCAGCCATCTTTACTGTATAAGGGGCAACCCACACATGAGGATCTTTTACATTTTGCTGAAATGGAAACGAGCGATATGTTACGCCATCCGACATGTTTACGACAACCATCTTTTTGTTTTTTTCTATTATCGAATTAAAATGCTTTATTTCAAAAGGGAATGTCGGCACTCCCACTTTAATATAAAGCCTTGAATCCATGAGCATTACAAGTTGCTGTGGAGTGGGTTCATAGGTGGCGGGGCTTGCGCCCACAGGAATCATGACCTGGGTTTCGACCCTGTCTCCTCCGATCCTTTCTACAAAATAGGCCTGGGGCAATACACTGACCGAAACCTTGATTTTACCGGCGGCAAAGGAAGTTACACCGGCAAATCCTGTAAAACAGGATATGAACACCAGAAGCAAAAAACCGGTCTTTGTTTTCATTTTATATGTCTTTCATGATTACCAAAAGCTATGATTTAAACTTGGGGCAGGGTAAGAGGAAAAACACCTTATTTTTCTGAAGTGGCAATCAAAAAATCGAGCATGGCGTTACACAGTGGTGAAACGTTTCTCCTTTTATCCCTGATCAGATAAAATTTTCGCAGCATGGTAAGATTTTCTATTTTTACAGCCTTAAGTATTCCTGTTTTAAGTTCCGTTTCAAGGGCTCTTAAAGACAGAATCGATAGGCCAAGTCCCGACTTTATCCCTTCTTTGACTGCTGTAGAAGAACCCAACCGCGCTACGATATTAAGGGTATTAATATCCTTTGCCACCGGCACCTTAAGATACTCTTTGATGATTTTCAGCGTGCCCGAACCGGTCTCCCTTAAAATAAATGGTTCTTTAGATAAATCTTCAAAGTGAACTTGATTTTTGCCGGCCCATTTATGCTTGGTGGGAACAGCCAATACCAATTCATCTTTCCACAGCTCGCGACATATGAGGCTGTCATTTGTGCTTTTCGATCCAACCACACCCAGATCAAAATCACCATTCATAACACGTAGTTCGATTTCACTCGTGTCTGAGATCGTCAATGCAACCGTCACAAGCGGATGCTTTTTGCAAAAATTTTCTAATATTTTAGGAAAGATATATTCTCCGGGAATAGTGCTGCCGCCGATATGAATCTCCCCTTTTTGGGTTCCGAGAAAACCCTGCATCTCATTGCATGCATGCTTTTTCATATCCAGCAACAAACACGCATGTTTGTAAAGAAGTTTGCCCGCCGCAGTTGGAACCACCTGCCTGCCCAGGCGATCCAGAAGTTGAGTCCCGACCCTGTCCTCAAGGGTGGCTATCCTTTCGCTGACCGAAGGCTGTGCCAGGAAAACAGCATCAGCGGCTTTTGAAAAGCTTTCTAGTTCAACCACTCTGCAAAATATTTCTAACTGCCTAAAATCAAAATCTATAGGCGGTATTTTGTGTGTAACGCTTTTTTTCATTCCTTCAACTTCGTTCAGGACAAGCTCACCCATCATTATAAGCGCTATGTTGTTTTGTAAATATTAAAAAATGAACGTCCAACATCGAACATTGAACGTCGAACGTCGAATAATGATGTCGCTTCGCTCTTCAAATTATTCCAATTGGGGCGAAGCCCCTGAGTTTTTTTAATGAAATTCTTGCCCTTGTTTTTGTCTTTCATTCACCATTCGATGTTGGACGTTCGATGTTGGATGTTCATCTTTTTCAGTAAACCTTCTACAGTCCTTCCGGCATAAAAAATAACTTAGCACTTATGGGGCCAAGGCCCTATGTCCCAATATGCACCACGTCGGAAGCATGAACCAGAATCGCATTTTTTTTCAATTCAGGGAGTACTTCCCGAAGAACATCATACGTAACTTCATGAGGGTGTGCGATGCCGATGGCTTCGCCATGACTATTGGCAATATGTATGAGCCGGCACACTTGTTTTCGGATAAAATCGGCTGTTTGGATATGATCAAGGAACACATCTTTTTGCGCAAAAGGTACCTGTAATAAAAGAGCGGATGGTTTGCATAATGTTTCGGTTGTGGTACGGCTGTCGATAAAAAATAGCTTCCGTTTTTTCAGAACAGAAAAAATTTGGTATAGCTGGGTAGAAACCGTTGTCATTTTTGAGCCCATGTGGTTGTTTACCCCCTGAATAAAAGGAAAAGAATCCAGGTCCCTGTCGAGCTGTTTGATGAGTTGATCCGGAGACATTGAGGTCAGAAGCGCTCCGGGCCCCGGATTAACTATGGGATACTCATTGGGTTCCATGGGAAGATGAAGCATTACGTCGAGCCCTTTTGAATGGATGGACTTGGCAATGCCTTTCTGAAAAGGGCTGTAAGGAAGTATGGAAAACGTCAAAACCGCATCCAGTCCGAGGAATTTTTCCACTATTTCTTTATCATAGCCGATGTCATCGATAATAATAGCTATTTTAGGCAACTTTTTTGGTATTCCGGGCACCGGTTTTGATATGGGTTTATGAGGCGGCACCTCCTTTTCAGGATAGACTTCAAACCGGGGTATTTTTATTGCCTGGGGTTTTACAACGGGTTTTATAGGGCGCTTTCGCAATAATAAGTGACGGACAAGAACACCGGCAACAATGACAAGAATTATCAGAACGCCAAGTCCGGCAACGGCCCTCATTAAAATGATTTTTTGGGACCTTTTTTTGCTCGGTTTTCTTTTGGGTATGTTTTGCCGCCGAATTTTTCTTTTACCCATGGGTTACTTGTTGCTATGCTTGAAAATTTCATAACTTAAAAGGATGTCAAGGGCGCGCGTAACCTGGTTGTCAGATAACAATTGCTCGACATTAAGATGACCGTATCTATTTTCAGGGGCGTTGATTTTCGGTTTCTTTTTGTCCCCTTCTTTTTCCCCGGATTCTGTTTGGACGTCTTGACTTTGATCGGGAATTGCTTCGAGATGATTTTTAAGATCCTTTTCTCTTATTCCACGGTCACCGTCACCCATCTCATCCTTATCCATAACTGTGTTAGTTACAATTATATCAGGCTCAATCCCTTTGGCTTGGATCGACCGCCCGCTGGGTGTATAATATCTGGCGATGGTCAATTTTAGGCCGTAACCGTCTCTTAAGGGCTCCACGGTCTGGACCGAGCCTTTTCCAAAGGAAGTGGTTCCCAGTATAAGGGCGCGCTTATTGTCCTGAAGTGCACCGGCAACGATTTCCGATGCACTGGCACTTCCTCCGTTAATCAGGACAACCATGGGATAGTTTGGCTCTGTGCCGTTAGGCGTTGCTTTGAAAATTTGAGTATTTTGTTTCAGACGTCCTTTGATCGAAAGGATATCTCCTTTTTCAAGAAAAAGATCCGAGATCTTGATAGACTGGTTAAGAAGCCCGCCCGGATCGTCGCGAAGATCCAGGATAAGCCCTTTTAAGGGTATTTTCCCTGATTCGAGCCGTTTTAGCTCTGTTACCATATCCTCCGTAGTATTGTCCCTGAAATTTGTGATCCAGATGTATCCGTATCCGGGTTTTAAGACAATCGCTCTTACACTTTCAACGGGTATAACATCCCGAATTAGCTTGATATCCTCCAGTTTATCAACCCCTTTCCGTTTTATCGTTACAACAACTTCAGTCCCTTTGGGACCTCTGATCATTTTTACGGCATGTCGTAATTCATTGGTCGGTTTACCATCAACCTTAACGATTATATCACCGGCCTTTATTCCGGCTTTATAGGCCGGCGTTCCCTCGATGGGCGAAACCACTGTGACGAAACCGTCTCTCATGGTTATACTAACGCCGATTCCGGTAAACTCGCCCTGGGTATCGAGTTGAAGCTCTTTAAAGTCGTCAGGTGACAGCAATGAAGAATGGGGATCAAGGCTGTGGAGCATACCCTGAATAGCCTTTTCGATCATTTCTTTTGAATCGACCGGATCGACATAATTTTTTTCAACAAGTTCAATCACATCGGTAAATAATTTCAGGCCTTTATAGGTCTCTTCTCCGTTGGCTGAGAGATCACGGTAGAAACCGAATCCTATGATCGAGAATATAACGCCGATGACTATTATTAACCACAGATTGACGTTTCGCTTTTGCTGTATGTTCATATGGTTTCTCCTTAACCTTTTTTAATCCATTCTAACGGATCCACCGGTTTACCGTGATGGCGTATTTCAAAATGGAGGCTTGGGCCTATCATGGACCCTGAATCTCCGACGGTGGCAACAACATCTCCCTTATCTATGGCATCTCCTTTTGATGCAAAGAGTTCTTCCGCATGGGCATAAACGGTATAATAATTTTCCCCATGATCAATGATGATCATGTTGCCATACCCCTTGAACCAGGTGGCATAAAGGATCTGTCCAGCAAAAACAGCGCGGATCGGTTCGCCTCTGTCTGCCTTTATTTCGATACCGCTCTGAAAATTTACGACATTGAGTTTTTTATTTTTATGTGGGCCAAAAAGATTAACAATTTTACCTTTAACAGGCATATTAAGCAATCCTTTTAATGAAGAAAAGCTTTTTGGCAGAAAATTTTCTTTCTGTTTTAGTGGACCGGTTTCTATGTTTAGAGATTTAATTGTATGATTCAGATCGGCTGCCGCCTGCTTCAAGGATTCAAGAGCCGCAAGTTCCAGAGATTTTTTGTTTCGGATGCCCGCAAGGATCCCGGAGCGTTTTCGTCTTTCGCCAGACATAACCGCAATCTCTTTTATTAAATCTGCTTCAAGAGAAAGCTTCTCCGTTTTTTGGGAATTCAGTCTGAGCAAAAGTTGCTGGAGCTCTGCCTTGTTGTCCATAAGGTTCTTTCGGATTTTTTCGTCATAAGCTAAAATAGTTTCCATGGACTTTTTGCGTTTAAACAGTTCATACATGGATTGAGCTGAAGCAAGAACATATATTTTCCCCAGCCAGTTCATTTTATAAAGCGCCACCAGGCGTTTGAATATATAGTCTTCACCGGCGTTAATCCTCTTTTTGAGGCTGTCGGATGCCTGGATGGTTTCGATTGTTTTATCTCTGAGGGCGGTAAGTTCGAACTTGAGAGACGAAACTCGTTTTCTTGCCTGATTAAGCGCCAGATCGATATCGTTCAGGCTGCTTACAATGGCGGCCTCCTCTCTTGTGAATGTCAGAACTCTATCCCTGCCTTTTTCTATCTTTCGGTTGATATCTACAGCTTGTTTTCTGAACCGTTCAATGTCGACACCGTTATCCCCGTTTTCTTTTTTTTTCGCTTCGAGGATTTTAGGCATAATATGCACATACTGTTTTAGATTTCGAATATAACCGATCCGACCCTTGTAACTAATTTTTAACCACCCGTTGAGATGTTCGAGAATGCTAACTTTTTCGTCTTTTTTTATTAAGTCCAGAGGGGTATTCATTATTGTCGGTGCAGGCCGTACATTAAGCGTATTTACGGTGACAATTCCAATTTCATGGGATTCGGCGCCAAAAAATTCAGAAGGCCGCAACACAAAAATGATACCCGCGGTAGTAAATAGTATTATTCTAAAAATTGTTTTAAGGAAAGATAACACCCTATCCATCCTGCAAATGTGCTGCCAAGTATTATTCCACAAAAAGCGCCGGGGGAGAGAAATCTGATCGCAAACAGACCGGGAGATATCCCCTGCTCCATGCTTAATGATATTAACAGAAAACCGACAAATAACGCGGCCAAACCGATAATTCCGCCAAAAGCTCCCTGGATAAGACCCTCAATGTAGAAAGGAGCCTTGATAAAACTATCCGTAGCACCCACCAGGCGCATGATTTCCACCTCATCCCGTCTTGAATAAAGTACCAGTCGAATGGTATTGGCCACGATTAATAATGCGGCCATAAAGAAAAGACCCCCCATTGCATACCCTGTTAATCTGAACAGATTAAAAAAACTCGTAAATTTTCCAAGCCATCTCTGGCCATATTCCACCTCATCAACCTGGGGAAGCGATTCGAGCCGGGTGGCAAGCGTCTCAACTTTTTTCTGGTTTTGGAAAGATGCTTTAAGACGGATTTCAAAAGCATCCGGAAGCGGGTTTTCCTTTAGATTTTCGAACAAAGAAGACTGCCGTCTCATTTGTTTTTTAAGCTCTTGAAAGGCCTCATTCTTTGAAATGAATCTGACCTCCTGGATACCCTCTATGCGTTGAATTTTCCGTTTTAGTTCCGGAATCTTAATTTCAGGGGGTTCCGTTTTTAGATAGGCCATAATCTTTATCCCTTTTTTCCAGGAATTTATTATTTCATTGGCGTTTACAAAAAAAAGAGCAAAGGCGCTGACAATAAGGATTGAAATGGCGATAGTAATGATAGTGACCGCGTTTAAAAATCTGTGGTCCAGGATATCCTGTACGGCCCTTTTATAGTTGAGAATCATCGGAACAACTTTCAAGTATTTGTTATTTTTTGCAAATAACCCTGATTTAGATGGATGACCCTGCCCCCGGTTTTACGGATAAGCTCTTTGTCATGGGTAGCAATGATAACCGTGGCGCCACGGGTATGGAACCTTTTAAGAAGCTCAAGGATGATATCGGCGGAAACCTCGTCCAGATTGCCCGTGGGTTCATCTGCGAGTATTATCTTTGGGTCGCCGACAACAGCCCTGGCAACCGCTATTCTTTGCTGTTCGCCGCCGGATAGACTTGGGGGAAGGGAATTCAGGCTTTCCTCCATACCCACTGTTCTTAATATGCTTTTCACCTTCTTTTCGATAAAGCGTCGTTTTTTACCTATTGCTTCAAGGACAATGGCAACATTATCAAAGACGGTTTTTGAAGCGATCAGCTTGTAATCCTGAAATATTATTCCAAACTTTCGTCTGAGAAACGGTATTCGTTTGTGAGAAATTCTCGACAGATTTATTCCCTCGATCAATACTTGCCCTTCTGATACTTTTTCTCCAAGGTATAGAAGCTTAAGCAGAGTGGTTTTTCCTGCTCCGCTTGGGCCGCTGATAAAAAGAAGTTCGTTTTTTGGAATATCAAGAGTGATGTTGGCAAGAGCTTTCTTGGCGCCGTAATTCTTGTGAACATGGAACATCCGAATTATTGAGATTTTGTTCTGATCGTCAATCATTCAACAGTTCCCTGACCCATTGCCCGATACAAAGCAGCCTTTGAAATTTTATAAATATATAATGCATTGTAATAATTTGTCATGGTTTTGGAAAGGAGTGTCTGGGCGTCCAGGACGTCGGTGGAGGTCGCCATCTGTTCCTTGTAACGTTCTTGGTTGATCCTGAAATTTTCCTTTGCCTGTTCAATGGCTTTTTCAACAGCAATGATCGCCTTTTCTGCTTCTTGTGTTCTAAGGTATGCTTTTTTTACCTCTTGTTGTATATTGTCAAGAACTTGTTCTTTATTGTACTGAGCCTGAGACAACCGTGACTTTTTTTCATTTATTCCATAGGAGGTGCGGCCCCATTCGAAAAAATTCCATTTTGCAACGGCTAAAATATTCCAACCGCTTGGATCAAATACACCTTCGCCGCCATCCACATCCCATTCCGTTCCTTCTCTGAAATAATTGCCCTCCAGGTTAATTGAAGGATAATAATCTTTTTTTGCAAGTTGTAATTCCTTTTCCGCTATCTTAACGTCTAAATCGGCTATCTTGATTTCAAACCGATTTTTATCCGCTTGGGCGAGGCAATAATCAAGATCTTTTTCAAAAGGTGAATAATTAAGGATATCTTCTATGGCAACAGGGGTGTTAATGGGTCTGCGCAGCAGGGTATTAAAATCCGATTCAGCATTTTCCATGGTATTTTTTGCAACAATGAGTTCCTGTTCTGCGTTGGCCAATTCAACCTGTGCCTGCAATAAATCATTTAATGGGGACATCCCAACCTGATAAAAACTCTCGGCCACATTTTTTTGGGCATTGATCTGGATAACGGTCTGTTCCGCAATTTTTCTAAGCTTTTGAGCCTTTAACAGCATAAAGTAGGCGGTTTTTGCCTCTAAGATAATATCCTGACGCACAAGTTTTTCTTTAATTTCTGAAGCATTAAGGCCAAGGTTTGCAATATCGTATTGTCTAAGTATAGAAAAGCCCGTAAATATCGGTTGGGTGACAGAGGAAATAAATGAGTATTCATCTTTCGCAGTTGTCGCAAAGCCACCGATACTGGCGCCTTCGTCCAGTCTATTGTATTGATAGGTTACGCTAAATGTGGGAAAAAAACGGGTACGTTGGGCTTTTTTTTCCGCCTCGGCAGCCTTGATTTCTTGTCTGGAAATTTTCAGCGAGAGGTTGGCCTTCATGGCTTTCTCAATAGTTTGTTCGAGTGTAAAAACTTCAACATGTTCCTGGGCTCCTGAAAAGGCGGGAGCCACAAAAGGCAAAACCATGGTAAAAAAGAAAAATAGTCTTAAATTTATTTTTCTATTTTTCATATTTTATTATTTATAAACCTCTAATATTAAAATTGCCCAAGGGTTTTAGATTGACCGTCGTGGGCTTTATTGATATGTATTTTTTGAGTTGAAGGAGTGCTGACACCAGTTTTCCTTACTCAGAGCCTCCGCTGAATCCCATTAAACAGGCTTCTTCCATTTCAGTGGAGGCTTTTTTATATCTAATCAGCACGTTAAAATCAACAGTTTATTGTTTCTCAGGCATCAAGTTGGTTCGCTTTGCTTATCCCGCTATATAGAGAGATCATTTTAACGCACCACCCATCGAAACGCTTTTTCTAAAAAATGGTCAAAGTCGCTCGCAAAAGACTTTTTACCAATACAGCGAAACTTGTTAAGAAGTTAGCCTCTTAGGGTGATCCGGCTTGAATTTCTTCAAGGGTTTTTTCATAAACAGCGCTTAACGGACCCCCAAGAGAAACCGCCTTTTTGATAGCTTCCAGCGCTTCCTGCTTTCGTCCTTGCTCAAAAAGAATTTGTGCCAGGTTGTTTAAAGCGGAACCTTCCTTGGGATGTAACTGCACAGTTTTTCTGAAGGCCGACTCGGCATCTTTTAATTCTCCGAGTGCATAATGGCAATTGCCAATACCCATAAGGGCCGTCAGATTTTGCGGCCAGCGTGCCAGCGCTGTTTTATATCCATGGATTGCGGCACGGAACTGGCGGGCCTTTTCAAGTCCCAGCACCGCTTCCAGAAATAGACCCTTCTCGGCCATGGCAGGGAGTTGATCCGGTCGCAGAATTAAAAGCCCCCAGTAATTGCTGCGAGCCCAGGTGTTCACAAAAACCCGGAAAGGCATGATCTTACGGGCGGTGGCGCCGGAGCGAAGAATAACAAATTTTTTCGGTAAATCATAACCCACAACAACTGAATAGTGCCAGACAGGATACCAGGAAAGCCCGAGGTTTTGCAAAATGATTACCGGATGACCGGCAGCCACTTCCGAGAATATGATTTCTATCCCGGTCGATATATAAGCAATTCTGCCGTGACGGCGGGCGGCGCTTATAAGCGCTGTCTGCAGGCTTCCTTTTCGAGCGGGGGTGAAAACCTCATCTGTAAGGTCTTCAGGAGAGACAGGCAATCCGCTCCAGTTCAGTGACATTGCAAGGGACGCAGGCCCGCATTGATATGCCTTTTGGGGGAAAAACGGTACCGTCTTAAGCTCAAAACGGGGGGGCAACTTACCTGCTTTTTGCAGCGTTTCCCATTTGTTAAGACCGGCACAGCCGGTCAGGCATGTCAGCAACAACCCGCTACACAATAGCAGGGGAATGTGTCGGATTGCCATATTAATTTAGGTTTTAGTTTCGGTGTTTAACAAATGGGAAGACGTCGGTATACCCCGCAATATCTGTAAAAAGTAGTACCAAAAAGACGATCAATGCGGCACCTACCAAAAGGCCGAGCCCATCGCCGCCGGCAGGAAGCTGATTCATTTTATCTGCAATTCGCATGACCTGGGCATCGGAAAGACTGCCAACACGGGCTTTGGCTTCTATCGGACGAATACCCTGGGCTGCCATTGCGGCCTCTAAATCTTCGCGTTCAAGAAACCTGATAAGATTTTCACGCGCATTTTGTGTCTGTGTAGTCGTAAGCACAGTTTCGGTGCCGACCATTGCTGCACAAACCGTTTGAAGAGGCATGGTAAAAAACACCATGGTTAATGTCATAAAAAAACTTACATACCTGGCAGAACACCTTATCCGATGCATCTTTCACCTCCAACAATTAAACGTTTCAGAATATCTACAACTATATGAAATCAATAGTCTTTTAATGGCAATCCACTAATTCAGCCCACCAACACAAGCCTGACATCCATTACATTCGTATTCGTAGGGCCGGTCATGAGAAGATCTTTTGTCTTTTCAAAAAAGTGATACGCATCGTTTCTGTTCAGAAACTTGGCTGCCTCCATCCCGGCATTTTTTCCTCGTATTACCGTCAAAGGATCAACCAGGGCGCCAGCTGCGTCTGTGGGGCCGTCATTTCCGTCCGTGCCGCCGCTCAGTATGACAACTCGAGGCGGAAGCTCAACAAGGTCCATGCATGCCGCCAGGCA
>Ga0315537_1001930_pt1 | contig 16053 bp, 10 predicted proteins | sample SalMarSW160270MG_FD_203091 | JGI IMG/M metagenome (GOLD analysis project Ga0315537, IMG submission 203091) | Salt marsh sediment microbial communities from the Plum Island Ecosystem LTER, Massachusetts, United States - Salt Marsh Sediment SW1602-70 ... | reverse complement strand
GCGCTTTTTTTACCACAGTAGATATGAAGAAAGAGCCGTTCTTGCTTGGGACAAGAGCGGCTCTTCTTTCTACGAAATCTGATAGATCGCTGTGATCGACAGCAATCGAACAGCATACAAGTCAATCGCGCGTCATCATCTTGTGGCAATCACGCGGTAGAACGCGATGCCATCCGTGCTGGCACCACCCGTGTGAACCCAGTCCTGAATCTCAGCGCCCACATTCTCGACAAGCTCGTAGGTGCCGTCGAGCTCAAGGGCGCGCTCGATGCGGTAGCCTGTGGCGCCGTCTGAAGGCTGCCAGAACAGGTGAATATCGCTTCCCTCCAACAGAGCGACCAGTTCGGCGGGTGCATCCGGAACCTGTGGGGTTGACCCGTACAGGCACACATCGTCCACAGCGGCCTCAACCAATGAACCTTCGCCCTCATCGGATGCAACCACTCGCAACTGCACTTGGTCTCTCAGCGCGACATAGGTTTCGAGATTGAAGCGATCGTTCCGCCAGTATTCCCAGTTGTCGTTCGTATTGATCAGATTGACCCAGTTGCTCCCGCCATCGGATGAAACATCCACGACAAAGTAATCCGAACTTGGAGCACCACCCTCGTCATTGGAATACCAAGTCCACAGCTCAAGGATCACACTCTCGTAATTCGTCAGATCCCACACGGGCGACAGCAGGGTAGTCCTGCCGCCATCAACATCATTGGATCCAGCACCCGAGCCAGCGCTGCCGCCAGTCACCCAGCAATTTACACCCGGCGGCTCTGTGTGATCATCTTCGGGTTGAACCGGATTGCCGCCGTAATAGGTCCCCTGAGGATCCGTGCGCTCCCAAATCCCGGTTGTAGCGTCATCGCCCGGCGCACCCGCTGTCCAACCCTGCGAACTCTCAAAATCGTAGCAGATCTGTGCGGTAAGATGGAAATCCTGCTGCACACTGCCATTGAACTCAATCGTGTACTGGTCGTCGCCGTAACCGGCAGCCCGCGCTCTGACCGTGTACTCATGGCCGATGGGCAGGTTCAGAGTATAGTAGCCCGACTCGTTCGTGAAGACTGGTTCAACAGGCACATCCAGTGCTTCCACTTCTGCGCCGGAAATCGGAGCGTCGTCCGGATCGTACACATACCCATAGAGAGCGCCCGTTGGTGCTGGTGTCAATGCCTTGTCTTGGGTCACTGTGCCGCCATCCGGAATGGTGACGATCTCGGTGTCCGTCACATATCCAAACGCACTGTACTGAAGAGTCAAGGTACTCGCTGGAAGAAACAGCTCGTACTCTCCGCTCGGATTGGTTGTGGTTGACTGCAAACCTGACAGGTTCTCCACGAGAACACCGCCGATCGGTAGCGATGTGCTTGCATCGGTGACTGTACCATTCACCGTGCCGTATCCGGTCAGAACCGGCAGGCTGGCCGCGACCGAGTAGGATTGTGGACTATCCGGCAGATCCGTCGAACAGATATTGATCGTCCACGAGCCCTCTTCTGGATCTTCCACCACAATCTGCTCGGAATTATTGATGTGATCCGCACCGGTTGTCGCCGGATCCGACGGGCTGGACGGATTGAGAATGTAAGGATAATAGACTGTGCTCGAGGGTGAAGTCAGCGTGATGTCCAGGTCGTTCACAAGCGTTGGGTCCGACATGGGCGCTGCCGCCGGATCCATCCAGGCGAGCGATACCCTCAAAGATGCAGTCCCTCCCGGCACATTGAAGGCGTGATGGTCTGTCTCGTGGACTGCGACCTGATCCTCCAGAAAATGCCCGTTCATCACGGCATCCACCGCCGCCTGTACATCCACTCTCCCATACCCATACACATAATCCGGACCGGTATTCCCCAAGTCAAGCGCCGTATTGATGAGGATCGCTTTTACTGTCGACGGCAATACGGTCAGCCCGGGATAGGAACTGGATAGTTGTTCAAGTACCAAGGCGATGCAGCCAGAAGTAATGGGAGTCGACATTGAAGTGCCGCTCATGTTGCCATAGGTGTTTCCGGGCAACGTGCTGTAGATGTTGAGACCAGGAGCACACACTTCGGGCTTGGTTCGGCCGTCGTCGGTGGGTCCCCAAGAACTGAAATAGGTGACGTCGTCGTAGTCATCTGTCGCGCCAACGGTGATGATGTTCTTGGCGCCCGCTGGGACGCCCATGGTCGAGTAGGTCGTGCCGCAGCGACCGTTGCCGCGTTCATTTCCAGCGGCAAATACGACGATGAACGGAGTCCCGAGGCTTCCACGAACGATATTGTCGACCAGCTCCGAAACCAGCTCGTAATCTCCTTCCCAATCGCAGTTGTAGCCATTCGACGCGATGTTGGAGCCAATGGAGTTGGTGGCCAGGTCTGCTCCATACATAGTGATGGCAGTGCCGTAATTGCCTTCGATGTCCTGTGGGGAGTTGTAGAGGCAGTAGGGATCGCAATCTTCGTATTCGAAGGAAACCAGATTGCAGCCTGGAGCCATGCCGCGGTACTGTCCACCGGAATTCGCTCCGTCGCCACCAACCGAGCCCGCGACATGCGTGGAGTGACTCGCCGTGCCGCCCCCTTCACCGAGAGCGATACGGCCTGCGAAATCGTCATGAGTGTTGTCCACCATCCCGGCGTCATACACACAGACCGTGGTGCCCGATCCGTCCAAGCGATAAGGTGGTGCTTGGACCGTGTTGGCACCCACCACCTCACGCGCCACATCGTTGATGGCGGTCAGGGGAGGCGGCAGCACATCAATCCATTCGACGGCGTCCTCTGCTGCCACAGCTTCGATCAACTCGGGATCAACCGCCATCACCCATGTGTTCAGCGTCTGAATGAAATCGCCAGTCACGGCGCCATAGGTTCTCGCAAGGTCTTCTCCCATGATCGACGCGACATCCGCATAGAGCCGAACCGTAACGATGACCTTGTTGTCCTCATAGTCAGACCACTCCCCGTACTCGCCCCGCTGAATTCGAGGATGCTGTTTCGCAGCAGGGTCCAGAGATCCGGCCCAGCGGATGCCCAAGGATTTCGCCTGCGATGGCGTCATTGGCCTGCTCAGGCTCGCCAGCCACGCATAGTGGGGTACGAAGTCCAGCAGCGTGATACCCGCCTGTTCCAGTGCCCATCGTGTGGGACTGTCCGGAACGTCGAACAGCTGGACGAGGCAGTGGACGGACTCGCGCTGCTGAAGCTCGCCGGAGAGCTCGGTGAACTCGCCGGTATCCTCAGCCGGTTGGATGATCCCTGAGACAAGGTGAATCGTGTAATCCGACGATGCAAGAGCAACCGAATACCCTGCCAACAGGACTCCAACCAATACGGACAATACCAATCCGATACGATTTTTCATGTCTTACTCCATCAAGTTTCTTCAGTCACCACACTCACAGATCGCAGGTTGCCTCTCCTCACTGAGCGCAGTCTTCAAGATCGGAGACCCGTCTCTCCAGACGAAACAGAGACTTACACTCGGAGAGCATGCAATCTTTAAGTTAGCAGCTTTTCCTCAGCTTGTCAAGGAAATATTGCCGCCGAATGGAAAAAGTCTTCGAGGAGCAAGAGTTGAAGAGCGGGTGCATTCTTGAGTACAATCGCCACCCTGTTCAGACGGATCAATACAGTTTAGCGATGGAGAGAGGCATACAGTGTGTATCACTTGAGGGAGCGGGAGACAACCGGCACTTTCCCTTCGTCGACAATCGTGATCCCTCGCTCGCGTGGCACAATTCGTACCGTGATCTCTTCGCGAGCGCCGGGCTTGAGGAGGATATCGAACACATTCCGTTCGAGGTTGTGGAAAGGTGGCAGGCCCTCGGGCGAGACTTCAAGCACCCATCTGCCCGGGCGCAGTCTATCGAAAGAGAACCTGCCGCGATGATCCGTAGCGAGGTGGATGACTTCCGTGTCGCTGCGCAGCTCCAGATGGAGATTGGGCTGACTGCGCAATCGCGTCAGTTCCCGATCTGCCTCATCTTCCTCCTCGCTGGTTCTTCCTTGCTCGATAAGGATACCACGATTGCTTGCGGCCTCGGCAAGTCCAAACATCGCTGCTTCCCCCCGGATTGCGGCGCCGCGTACCACTCCAAGATCCATCTTCTCGCTCCGGCCACCTCGAACCGAGACCTGGATGGGAGCCTTCGGCACAGTCACTCGGTGAAGCCCGATACTTGCATTGTCGACCTGCAGGTAGTGTATCCCCGGTGATACGGATGGGAACATGAAATTCCCTTTCCCGTCTGTCAGAGCCGTTAAGTCTCCCAGCGTGAGTACAACCCCGGAGATGCCGTCATGCTCCGGATCTTCCAGGTCATACACTCGTCCCTTCACGCAGCCCGCGTGCTTCTGTTTCCCGACAGGCATTCCCACCGGAATTTCATAGCCGATCATGTAGGATGTTCCGTCCACGAAGTTGTCTTCTTCGTAGTCGAGTTTGCGGTACCGGAATGAAACGACATGATTGCGATAGATGGAGTATCTCGTCTCGATGCGCAGTTGGTCGTTCTTCAAGGCCGGTTCGGTGCTCCAGTTGCTTTTCTGGAAGCTGACCAGAAGCGAGAGCCGTCGGAAGGGCCTCACGCGTGCCGTGAAGGCGCCGGTCTGGCTCCGCTTCGAATTCATCGAAAAACCGGCATGGCCCGTTTGAAACGAGCCGCTGTAGCTCTGCCATGCATCCGGCGTGAATGTCGCGCCAAAACCGTAGCGCTCCCAGTCCTCATCTGTGTCCTGCAGATGGTCTGTCCAGATTCCACGCTTAGCGGACGCGTTCAGTGTGAGCGCGTTCATGTTGTGCCGCAGTCTCACGCCAGCCGCACGCCCCGTATAGTCGAAACCGGAGGAGGGCAGTTCGTCGCTACGGGCAAGCTCCTCCAAGTAGAGCGTGGCCGTCGTCGGAAAAGGAAATGTGTAGGTGAATCCTGACTGGATATTTCTCTCCCGGATCGCCGTAAGCTGGGTCGTGTCCTTCTCGAGATTCTGAGCCAGAGACTGATAAGAAGCATAGTATTGGAGATCTTTCAGCACGGGAACATGGATTGCCGCGAGATTGTGGTCTTGGTCACAATAGTAGCCCGGAAAATCCCGATCTGCATAAATTTTCTCAAGCGAGACTCGCGCTTTTTGGACTCGGCCATCCACGCGGACACGGACCGCACTGGCCGGTTTGCTGTAACTGTCCTCTCGCTCACCTGCAGCGTATTCGATTTCCGTGCTCAGGTTTCTGATGGGGGTGATCGCAGACGACAGCCCGAACATGCCGCGACGCGAGGAGTCCGTCGTCTTGTCCAGATAATTCAGTTGCACATTGAACAGATCCCCTACAGAATAGCCCACGAACGCCGCTGTTTGTTCCATATCCGGGTATTTGGATCTCGATTTGAACGAATAGCCCCCAGCACTGAAATGCCCGCGACGCACACTCCCGAGCGCACCTCGTCCCAAGCGGTGCCGCTCCAGGAGTGGAGACAGGCTGAACAACTGGTCCCCAAGGCGGAGTTCCCCGGATTCGTGCCGTACGCCGACGAAGTATTCGTCACGCTCTCCAAACAGGTTCTTTTCGAGGTCTCGAGGCCCTTGGAACCGATAATCGATGGCGTAGTTGCCCGTCGGATCGAGTGTCCCTCGGCCCGAATACTCCACTTGGAAAGCACCCTCCTCGTCATTGGCGACAAACCGTGAGATGATTCGCGAGGGAACACGGTGATAGAGATCCTCCGCCGGAGGAGCTCGCGGAACAATCTCCACGGCGGTGCTGGCTCTGATTGACTTCGGATGATTGACGGAATCCGATACGCTTGCGGTCAAGACAAGCCGGTCGGTAATTCGACGCCGGGTATTTCGATCCGTTATCACAATCGCTGTGATCAGATAGCTTTCGTTTGGCTGGGTGTGCAACTGCGAGTGGCTCAGGTGCGCGGGAAAGCCAGCCGAACTCTCGATGTCCAGAGTGACGATACACGGAGTGTTGCTCCGGTTAGCAATCTGGAATAGCGCACTGTATTCATGACCCGCAAGAACCCGTTGGGGCACATCGATCGGCATGATGTCGAGCTTGACCACCGGAAGAACGACCACATCGGTTTCATACCGACTGTTGCTGGCTGAAGTGCGATCCTTCGCAACATAAGTCAGCCCGTAGCGGCCGGGCGAGGCGTCTGCTGGAATCGCGATACCAATAAGCCGCAGGTCACGCTGCTCAGGCATGAGTGAAAACAAGGAATCCTCGATGATGACCTGCCACCCTTGCGGCAGCAGAACATGCTCCAGAATCTCACGCGTTTCATCGGATGGGTTCGTAACGAGAAAGGCACGCGTCAAGAAGGCGGGGGCTTCGACCTCTACGCAGATCGTATCGCCTGTTTCAATGCGCAGCTTCGCATCGCCAGCCGCGAGTGGAGTCGTGGCGGCCAGAAATAATGCGAGCGCAAGAAATGAATACCAAAACAATCGCAAGGTTCAAAATTCCAAATCGTACTTAGCCCCAAGAACGTTTCTATCTCCATTGTCCAAGACAACCAAGGCCTTGTATTTCCCGGTATGAACGCTGCTAAGGTGAATGCGGAACCTGACGGAAGTTCCCGGAAAGATGCGCCGCTTTTCACTCTCAAAACGCCCCACATGACGCCCACTCGTGTCGTAAAGCTCCATCCATGCAATCGGCACAGCCCATCGCTCGCCGACATTCTCGACATCTACCTGCAGTTCTTTCTCTTCGTTCTCTCCGATCACGAGTTGAGTGCCCGTGAAACTCAAGCGATGATGGCCGGTTTCGCCGATGTGTGTAATGCACTGGATTCCATACCGGATCACCTGCCGCACCCCAGCCTGATTGCGCTGCAAATCACTCGGCAGATTGATAGAGGAATTGACCTCCTCAACCATGAGCAGGCTCCAGAAAGTCCCGATGAGTGATGAGTCTTCGGGTACATTGATCTCGTAGCTCACCTGCGAACTCTCGTGCGGTGGCACCTCCAACTGCGAGGGGCTGAAGGTAATCCAATCGGCATTGGATCGCTCCAGCGTACCGGCATCGCCGTACTCGTTGCTACCATCGCTGAAACACAGGTAGTCCGTCTGGTAGATGATGACTTCCTGGAACTCGTTTCCATCATTGGCAAGAGTGATGGTACCGCGGTAGGATTCGCCGACGCGTGCCTCTTCTTCAATTGTCAGTGTTCCCACCGTGACTCCGGCTTCGCAGCGTGGCAGCACAAATAGGAGCAGTCCGCCAATGATAATTGAGATGCGCCATATCGGATTCGTCGTTCGCATGGTCCGGCTCTCCTTTTGCCTCCTCACTGATTGACAATCGTGAAAGTGATGGTGTGAATATCGGATCCAGTTCCGTCTGCCGCTGCTGACGAGGCCGTGTAGCGCGCCGTACAAGTCCCCGGATCGCCGGCGGGAACCCCGGAGGGTATGTCGACAATGAAATCTGTGGCCGTAGTTGATAGCGAGACATCACCCGCCGCGGTTCCATCGCCGGCAGACACATTCACGGCGCGAACGACCAGACCAAAGCCCGGGGAGGCCAAGTTCGTTCGCACCGTGATCTTCTGCGTCGGATCGGATACTAGCGTTGACCACTGGAGCTGGCACACCTGATCGGTGACTGGATCGGGTTCCTGCCCCGCTGTGGCTGAGGAAATCGTCAGCTCCACATCACCGTTCAGAACAGAGACATCGGCGCTCCGTCCTGAACTGAAAAGGAGCATTGACGCGCCGAGCGCGGCAGCACAGATGATGGCGGGCCCTGTACTTGGGCGTGCTCTGCATCGCCCGTTCCATGCCCGATTAGGCGGCCGTGATGGTGTAAGTGATCGTATGGACATCCGAACCGGTCCCTTCAGCGGCGGTGGCGGATGCCGTGTAACCCAGTGTGCAGCCGCCGGTCGTCGTCGCAACACCCGTCACAAAATCTGTAGCGGTAGTGCTGACAGTCACTTCAGCGGCGGCGGTCCCCCCGGTGACGCCGGTGGCCACAACTTTCAAGGTGAAAGTAGGGGCCGCTTCACTTGTAACCACGGTGATTTTCTTGCTCGCCTCGTTCGTGGTCCATGCAAGTGTGCAGGTGGCGTCGGTAGCGTCATCGGGATCGGAACCCGCTGTGGCGGTGCTGATCGTCAGCGTAATGTTGCCGCCAGCGATTGCCGCTTCGTTGATTGCGTTGACGGTGACCGTGACCTGGTGGTTGTCATTGTCAGCCGCCGGGGTCGGCCCAACCAGGCTGACAATCAGGATCACGGATGCCAGGATCATCCAAATAGACTTCATAGCGTGCCTCTCGGATATGATGTTAGACTCGGAATTCCAATTACAATAATATGTTTATAAAAGAGATGCAGCGGTGGTGCGATTCGCCCATCGCAGATCCTCTGTATCACTTATCGGTAAGTCGCTGTAATGCTTTAGACGCACCCGTGCCAGACGACGAGGTGAATGGCTTCCGAGCGATTCACGCACAATTCAGGCAGACAGTTTTCAGCTCACCCGCTCACAACCGTCACTCTATGGCCGTGGTTAAGTCATCTTCCTCATGTCCTTTAGGCTGACAAGTCGTGGATCGCCTCGGCAAACTGGTTTCCAGAGTCCATATCAGATGCTTATGCTATTGTTTATTATGTCCGTAACGGGTTCGCGACGCAGCCCCAATCGCCAGTTCGCCGTCCGAGAAGCCAGTTCGGCTCAAAGCGGGAACCTCGGACGCGATTCGGGGTTGAATACTTACTATGCTACATTGTCAAAATGAACAGATTAAGCCGCATGAGGCGATGAAGGCTTCACACGAGACGAATCTAGGGCATCTGTGCGCGAGGGTCGCGCAGGCCTTCCGCGCGGAGATGGACAGGCGGACCCAGGAGGTGGGTCTTCATTTCACCGAGGCGATTGTTCTCCTCTGCCTGCACCATCGCGGTCCCAGCTCCCTTGTCGAAGTGGCGCGATACATGGGTCGTGCGCACCCCTCAACCCTCCGGCAGATTGACGGACTGGAGAAGGCTGGCTATGTCGAGCGACAGGCCCACCCGAAGGACCGCCGGGTCAAGGTCGTGCATCTGACGGCGAAAGGAAGGGGGCAGGTGGCCATATTGGAAGAAATGGCTGAGGATGTTCATCGGATGGCTACCGAGGGATTGAGCCAGGAAGAGACCGAGCGGTTGACATCGGACCTGCTCACACTGATCGACACACTCGGTGGTGTTCACGCGCTCGAAACTGGCTGTGTACAGCCCGCCGGCGGCGGCAGCGCGGACAAGTAGCGCCATCCACGCGAAGAATGGCTTAGTTTCAGGAAACGGACCGAGGCTTTAAGTTGTGAAAAGACTCGTTATGATTCTCGCCGTGACAGCGGCGACATTTGCGCTCGCCGGATGCGGCTATTTTCAGCGGCACCATGCGCCGAGGGTCGAACCGATGCCGGAGACTTTCGCCCAGGCCCGACTGTCGGGAAGCTTCGACGACGGGCGATGGTGGCAGATGTTCGGCGACAGCACGCTCGACCGGCTGATGGACGAGGCATTTGCCGAGAATCTCTCTCTTGAACAGGCAGCGGCTCGACTGGACCAGTATCGGGCGGCAAGTGATGTCGCACGCGCGACACTCTCGCCTACCATATCTGCGCAGGGTAGCGTCCAGGAGGGCGAAGTTGCCATGAGTGGACTGCCGACCGGATATAAGCCGAAGCTGAGTGCCTACGACGCCAGCGCCACTGCCTCCTATGAAGTGGATTTGTGGGGCAAGCTCTCGGCGCGGCGAGGTGCGGCTTATGCCGATTTCCTCGCGTCTGAAAATGACTTGCGCGCCATGATTCTCTCTGTCTCCTCGCAGCTCGCGAACAGCTACTACCAGGCCGTGGAGTACCGAGCGCAACTCGCGCTGCTCGACCGCACAATTCAGTCTTACGAAGCCTATCTGGAGTTGGTAGAACGGCGATACTCGCTTGGAGTGGCTCCGTCTGTGGATGTCTACCAAGCGGAAATCGCCCTGGCACAAGCGCGCGGACAGAGAGCTCTTTATCAGGCCAATCTGGCTGCGGCGGAACATGGCTTGTCCACGCTCATCGGTCGCTATCCTCAAACGGGCAGAGTAGGTCTGCTCGACACCCTGTCGAGACCCGTTTCCGAGATTCGGCCGGGACTTCCATCGGAATTGCTGCAACGGAGGCCGGACATACGAGCCGCCTACCAGAGATTGAGCGCAGCGGACCTTCGATGGGCGGAGGCTGTTGCGGACCGCTTCCCTCGCATCACACTGACCGGCTCGGCGGGAGCCAAGACAGATGAGCTGTCCGATTTGGTGGATCCGGACGAAATCGCGTGGAATGTTGTCGCAGGTTTGGCGCTTCCAGTCTTCGAGGGAGGCAAACGAAAAGCGGAGGCTGATCGCAACGCTGCAGTGTTTCGCGAGCAAGCAGCGAAGTACAAAGAAGTGTTGCTCACAGCCTTCCGCGAGGTCGAGGACGTCCTCGTGCGCGGCGAAAAGCAGAGGGAATATGTCGCCGAGCTCGAGAAGCAGGTGGTTTCAGCGGGCAATTCGCTGCGCGCTGCGACAGATCGCTATGTACAGGGCGTATCCGACTATCTGCCGGTGCTGCTGGCACAAACCAACTTCTATTCAGCACGACGCGGTTTGCTCACCGCTAAACGGGAACTGATCTCCATGCGCGTAAGCCTCGTGACGGCGCTCGGCGGCGGTTGGACGGACGAGGTGATCAAACAGTATGAGCTCGCTCGCAAGACTCACAAGGAAAAGGGCCCGAAATGACTCGAGCAAAACCAACATGGCTCATGAAGCTGAGACCGATCCTCATTCTCCTCGGTGGCGTTCTCCTGATGTTCCTTCTCATCATCAGCCGCCGCAAGCTACCTCGAGATGTTGTCACATTTCCCGGCGTGCTGGTGGAAGTGATGGAGGTCCGCCCTCAAGACAGACAGGTCACGGTTCGAGGTCATGGGACTGTCAGTCCGTCGCGCGAGATTACGCTGGCCCCTCAGGTGTCCGGGCGAGTGGAGTGGCTTCATCCCAACTTCGTCACCGGTGGCAGTTTCCGGTCCGGACAGACAATGCTCAAGATCGAATCCATAGACTATCGCCTGGCGGCCGAGAATGCCCGAGCGGCGGTGGCGCAGGCCGAGTACGGATATCAGGTCGCACAGGCCAACGCGGACATCGCCGGGCGCGAGTGGGAGCTCATGAAGCAGAATGGTCTTCCGGGATCGAATGGGGAAGATGAAAAACCGCAGGCGCTCGTTCTGCATGAGCCACAGCTCAAACAGGCCGAGGCAAACCTCGCTTCGGCTCGCGCGCAACTGGAACTCGCCGAGTTGAATCTGTCTCGCACCGAAATCGTCGCTCCGTTTGCTTGCCGCGTTCGCAGTGAATCGGTGGACCCCGGCCAATTTGTTACAGCGGGCACCCGAGTCGCCACGCTCTATGGCACGGAGGTCGTCGAAATTGAGGTCGGGCTGCCCATCTCGGAGCTGTCGTGGATAGAGATTCCGGGTTCCAAGGCCATCGTCCGCCTTGATCTGGGGAACGGAACTCGTACATCATGGGAGGGCCGCGTGGATCGAACACTCGGCTTTGTCGATGAGGTCGGCAGGCTCGCCAGAGTTGTGGTGCAAGTCAAGAGTCCTTATGAGAAGACCGGTGATCACGATCCCGAGCTCGCCATTGGTACCTTTGTTGAAGCCGAGATTCTCGGTCGGACGGTATCCGAGACGGTTCCTTTGCCGCGAGCCGCGGTTCACAGTGGGTCGACGGTCTGGGTCGCAAATCCCGACAGTACGCTCGACATTCGCACGGTGCAGGTACTTCGGATGACGCCGCAAGAAGTCCTGGTCGCTGATGGTCTCAAGGCCGGTGATTGGGTCGTTCTCACGCCGCTAACAGGAGTGGCGCAGGGAATGAAGCTGAGGCCGGTGGTCAGGGAGGAGACTCCATGAAGACTCCCATCCAGTGGATGGCCGATAATCATGTGGCGGCGAACATCCTGATGCTCGTCTTCGTGGTGGGAGGCCTGTTGATTGGCCGCTCGATTAAACAGGAAGTGTTTCCCGAATTCGAGTTGGACATCGTGACCGTCTCCGTCGCTTACCCCGGTGCCAGTCCAGTCGAAGTGGAAGATGGGATTATCCGTCCCGTCGAGCACGCGGTCAGCGGCATCAATAACGTGAAACGGATCACGGCTACGGCCCGTGAGGGTGTGGGCACGGTGATGATCGAGGTCATTGAAGGCGAGGATGTGGACGCGGTCTTGAACGATGCAAAGGCAGAGGTCGATCGTATCCGGACCTTCCCTGAGGAAGCCGAGAAACCAGTGGTCTCGAAGCTCTCCCGTCGCCGCGAAGTGATCTCGTTGTTCGTTTACGGCGATGCGTCGGAGCGGGCCATCCGCGAGCACGCCGAGAGGATACGGGATGATCTCCTGGCTTTGCCGGGGATTACACAGGTGGAACTCGAGGCCGTGCGGCCCTATGAGATTTCCATCGAGATTAGCGAGGAGAATCTCAGGCGATATAACCTCACGCTGGATCAGGTAGCCTCGGTCGTTCGCCGCGCCTCGCTTGACATGCCCGGCGGTTCGGTGAAAACCGAAGGGGGGGAGGTGCTGATCCGCACTCGTGAAAAGCGGTTCACGGGAACGGAATTCGACTCGGTGACCGTGATTACTCGCGCCGACGGCGGTCAGGTTCTTCTGCGAGACATTGCTCAGGTCAGAGACATATTCACGGAGATTGACCAGGAAGCGACATTCGACGGTAAGCGCGCCGCCATGGTTCAAGTCTACCGTGTGGGCGATCAGACGCCAAAGGAAATTTCTGCCGCCGTGAACGAGTATGTCAACCGCCATGAAGCGGAGCTGCCGCCGACGATTCAGCTCGCGGTCTGGAAAGACCGGTCTCTGATGTTGAATGACCGACTGAATCTCCTCCTGCGCAACGGTTCGATCGGGTTCATGTTGGTCCTTCTCATTCTTGCACTATTCCTGGAAATCCGGCTTGCATTGTGGGTGGCGGCAGCCATTCCCGTCTCGTTCCTCGGCGCGTTACTCCTCGTGCCCATATTCAATATCTCCATCAACATGTTGTCACTCTTTGCGTTCATTATCGTACTTGGAGTCGTGGTAGACGATGCGATTATTATTGGCGAAAATATCTATACTCACCGCCGCATGGGGAAATCCCTGGCGCAGGCGGCCTCGGAAGGTGCCACCGAAGTCGCCAAGCCGGTCGTGTTCGCGGTGCTGACTTCGGTCGCGGCATTTGCACCATTGCTCTTCGTCACCGGGACAATGGGAAAATTCTTCTGGGTGATTCCTGTAATTGTTATCTCCGTTCTCATGATCTCGCTGACAGAGTCCCTTTTTGTACTGCCTGCACATCTCTCGGGGCGATTCAGCCGCAGCCCCGCGCGCATCTGGCAGTGGATCGAGGCCCGGCGCAGCCGGTTTGACAAAGTCCTTGCGTGGACGATAGATCATACGTACACGCCAACGCTCCAGTGGGTGGCGCACAATCGCTACACGACCCTCGCACTCGCGATCTTCGTCCTGCTGGCAACTCTTGGATTCATTGGAGGCGGATACATCAAGTTTGTGTTCATGCCGACCATTGATGCTGACGAGATTACCGTGCAACTGGCCATGTCGCCGGGAACACCCTACAATCATACGCGCGCCATCGCTGAACGAATTCAGCATGAGGGGGAGAGCCTGGTAAAGGAGTACGATCGGCAGCGAGATGATGGACAGAGCAATCTCGAACACGCGTTCGTCGTTGTAGGGCAGCAATTCGCACGAGGTGGCGCGAACACAGGATCCCACTTGGCACAGGTACGACTGCTGTTGAAGCCTCCCAACGAGCGCAATATCAATTCCGTTGAATTTGCCAATCGCTGGCGAGACCGAATCGGTGAAATCCCGGGAGCCGAAGAGCTCACATTCCGTGCGCAGCTCGTCAGAACCAGCGCGGACATCGATATTCAACTCTCCCACCAAGATTTCAACGTGCTGCTTCAAGCTGTCGAGCGCGTGCGCAACCTGCTCTCCGGTTACGCCGGAGTGACTGAAGTAGCGGACAGCTATACGGAAGGTAAGCGCGAACTCCAGCTCCGACTCAAACCGGAAGCTCGCTCGTTGGGGATAACGGAATCCGATCTGGCCACGCAGGTGCGTTCGGCCTTCTACGGAGCGGAGGCACTCAGGATTCAGCGAGGTCGTGACGAGGTGAAGGTCATGGTGCGATACCCGGAGGATCAGCGGAGATCACTCGATGACATTGAGAATCTGCGGCTCCGTGCACCATCTGGAGGGGAGGTCCCGTTTGCGCAGGCCGCCTATGTAGAGGATACGCGCGGCTACAGCGAGATCAATCGCACGGACCGGCGCCGAGTGGTCGATGTCACGGCGACGGTGAACAAAAACATTACCAACACAACCGAGGTACTGGCCGATCTGAAATCCGGATCACTGAAGCAGCTCCTGTTCGATTACCCCGGCCTTACGGTTGATCTTGAAGGAGAAAGTCGCGAGCGGCGCGAGTCGATGGGGAGCCTGTGGGTTGGTTTCGTTATGGCATTGTTTCTGATTTTTGCGCTGCTTGCCATTCCTTTCAGAAGCTACACGCAGCCACTCGTGATTATGAGCGCGATTCCTTTCGGTATCGTTGGAGCTGTCGTTGGACACATCCTGCTTGGCTACGACTTGAGTCTGATCTCAATGATGGGAATTGTCGCGTTGACCGGAATCACGGTGAACGATGCGCTGGTCATGATTGACTTCATAAACCGCGCAAGGCACAGTGGAATCCCGCTGCGAGAGGCCATCCTACAATCTGGCGCGCGGCGATTCCGGCCAATCATCTTAACATCGCTCACCACCTTCTTCGGTCTCGCTCCGATGATCGTGGCGACCTCTATTCAGTCGCGCTTCCTGGTTCCGATGGCGATAAGCCTCGGATTCGGTGTGCTGTTCTCGACGGCGATTACGCTCGTATTAGTGCCTGCGCTGTACCTGATTCTGGAAGATATCCACGAGTTGGCGGGAGCACCGGTAATCGAGGCGGTCTCCGAGACCCTGCCCGCACCGGCTGGCAGCACGGAATGACACGACTGTCCCTGTCAAGTAAGAGAGGACAGGTCACACATTATTCCTTCACCAACAGAACATTCACCGCCTTAACGACGGCGCTTACCGTATCTCCCTCCTTGATACCGAGTTCATCCAGCGACTCCAATGTCATAACGGAACTCATCGATGAGTTGGCTGGAATAGTGAACTTGATCTGACTCATGACCGTCCCTCTCCTGATCTCGACCACTTTCCCCACAAGCTGATTTCTCGCCCCATACTTCACAGCACACCTTCTTTCTTGGGTTTGTTGACCAGTCCCCGCATGACCCGTCTTGGTTTCTATTACAGAAAACTCCGTCCATGTTTGGTTGGAACTCCAGCTCGTCACGACTTCAAACAAAACGTGGGCTGAAGTCCAGCCCACGTTCGAGACGGAGTATCTTGTGATGACTACTTGATCGGCCGTGTCGCTCTCCTGAGCCACGCGGCGGTCTTTCGGTCAAGGAAGGGCAGGAGTCGCTTGCGAACCTCCGCATGGTAACCGTTGAGGTAGGCGATTTCCTCGTCCGTCATCAGCTCAATTTCTATCAGGCTCGTGTCGATGGGGATGAGTGTCAGCGGCTGCAGTCGATGGAATGTTCGCCCGCGCTTTGAAGCCGGTTTGTCGCCAGTGACAAACATCAGATTCTCAACGCGAAGCCCATAACTCCCCGACTTGTAGAAGCCCGGCTCATTTGAGATAATCATTCCGGGTTTTAGCGGAATGTTCACGGCTCGGTTCGGCGAGACACGCTGCGGCCCTTCATGGACACCCATGTACGAGCCCACTCCGTGACCTGTGCCATGGCCATAGTCGAGTCCCGCGTCCCACAATGCCTTGCGAGCGAAGGCGTCGAGCTGTGCGCCGGTCGTGCCCTCGGGAAATCTTGTCATGGCGAGAGCGAGGTGGCCTTTTAAGACTCTCGTGTAGCGATCCTTCTGCTCGGCCGTTGG
>Ga0315537_1001929_pt1 | contig 16054 bp, 13 predicted proteins | sample SalMarSW160270MG_FD_203091 | JGI IMG/M metagenome (GOLD analysis project Ga0315537, IMG submission 203091) | Salt marsh sediment microbial communities from the Plum Island Ecosystem LTER, Massachusetts, United States - Salt Marsh Sediment SW1602-70 ... | reverse complement strand
GATCCCGTACGCCAGCGTCCACGCCCGCGCCACCGTGTGCACGTTATACCCTCCGCCGCCCAGCGCCACCCACGGCAGTCCCATGTCGTGGAAGGAGCGCACCAGCGCCACATACCCGTGCGTTGTCAGCGCCAGGTGCGTCAGCGGGTCCTGGTAGTGCGTGTCGATCCCCAGTTGCGTCACCAGCACGTCCGGCGCAAACCGCTCCGCCAGCGCCGGCACCACCGCGTCGAACGCCGCCAGGTACGCTGCATCGTCCGTATACGGCAGCAGCGGCACGTTCGCACTCGTCCCGCGCCCCGCGCCCGTGCCAATCTCGTCCGTGTAGCCCGTGCCCGGAAAGAGATAGCGGCCCGATTCGTGAAACGAGATCGTCATCGCCCGCTCGCTCTCGTAGCACGCCGCCTGCACCCCGTCGCCGTGATGCGCGTCGATGTCTACGTACAGCACCCGCTGCCCCTCGCCGATCAGCCAGCGGATCGCGATCGCCGCGTCGTTGAACACGCAAAAGCCCGAGGCCCGCGCCGCCATGGCGTGGTGCAGCCCCCCGGCGAAGCTGAACGCCACCGCGCACTCCCGTGCCGCCACCATGCGCGACGCCTGCAGCGTCGCGCCCACCTTGAGCGACTCGCTCTCGTACATGCCTGGAAAGGCGGGGTTGTCGCCTGGCCTGAAATTGTAGTGCCGCGCCGGCACGCTCGTGTCCCCCGCGGACAGGCGGTGCACCGCGTCGATGTACTCGCGCGTGTGCCACAGCGCCAGCTCGTCCTCGCTGGCCGGGGCAGGGGCGACCAGCGCCGAGCCCTCCCCCTCGAACGCGCCGTACGCCTGCAGCAGCGCATACGTCATCTCCAGCCGCTCCGGGCGCATCGGGTGCCCCTCCCCGTGCCCGTGTGCCCACAGCGCCGGCGAACAGAGAAACGCGCTACGCCGCACTGCCCACCCTCCTTCGTCCAGGTTCCCCCTCGTGGGGCGGCATCCCTATGTCGCCAGGACGACACATACCCTCGGTCCCATCGTAGGGTGGCATCCCTATGCCGCCAGGACGGCCCATCTCCCTTGATCCTCCGTAGGGTGGCATCCCCATACCGCCGCTCACGCCCCCTCTCCCTGGCACCGTGCCACCGCCCGCCGCAGATACACCTTGGCCCGGGGATGCTCCTCCTCCACCATACCCAGGATCTGCCGCATCAACGCCCGCTTCGCCCCCTTCCCCACCGGGCACGGCGGCGGAGGCGGCGGGAACCCCGCCCCCTCTGCATAGCGCTCGATCTCTGCTTCCGGCACGTACGCCAGCGGCCGGATCAACGTCAGCCTCCCGCCAAAGAGCGGCACGCGCGGCGCCATCCCCTTCAACTGCGCCTGGTAGAACAGGTTCAACAGCGTCGTCTCGGCCACGTCGTCCGCATTGTGTGCCAGGGCCAGCTTGTTACACCCCAGCTCCTGTGCCACGCGGAACAACGTCTTGCGCCGCCGCCACGCACAGTAAAAACAGGGCGATTGCTGCGCTCGCCGCGGCTCCCCCTGCGGCTCCTCGGCCTGCGCCATGTGATATTCGACCCCCAGCCCCTCCAGCCACGCGCGCAGCGCCGCCACGTCCACCTGCGCCCCGCACGCCATGTCCGAGGCCGGCAGCACGTGCACCGCGATCACCGTATAGCGCTCCAGCCCCCGCCGCTGCAGCAGCGCGTCGAGCAGCGTGCAGCTATCCTTCCCCCCCGATAGCGCCAGGCAGATGCGGTCGCCGTCGGCCAGCAGCCCGTGCTCGCGGTGGCACTGGTTCAGCATTTTCAGGAGGGTGTACAGCAGCACGCTGCGGGGATCGTCCTTCAGTCCACGACGCGCTAGTACCTGTCTTCCCCGTACAGCAGGTTCTCCAGCATGTCGCCCAGCGTCCCCACCTCGCTCAGGATCGCGATCACCTCGCTCACGTCGGCGCTGTCCAGCATCTGCCCCGCCAGCACCACGATCTCCCCCTCGATTACGCCCACCCGGGCATACACCGTCCCCACGTTCAGCTCGAGCAGGCTTTCCCAGTCGGTCTCGTCGCTCGCCTCGCCGACCGGCGTGTAAAACACAATCATGTCGCCGTCCATCCCGCTCTCCTGCACGAAAGCGTGGACGACCTGTGTGCGCCCGCCCGAGGTGGGCATCTCCAGGCTGTACACTCCCTCCGAGGCCTGGAACGTCACCTCCATCGCTTCCGACAGATCCTGCATGAAATGGCCTAGTTCCGACATCGGTCCTCCCTCGTACCCGTTCATAGTGAGCGCTTGAGCGTTACCCGCTCGTAGTGAGCGCTTGAGCGCTACCCGTTCGTAGTGAGCGCTTTAGCGCTTATCCGGCAGCCTCCCCCGCCGCCCGGATCGATGGTCGCGAGCATACCACACATACCATGGCCTGTCAACAGCGCAACCCCATCCCAGCATCTGTGTTATACTATAGGTAGATCCCGTCAACCCCACAAAGGAGAGCGTACATGCCACCCGCCACCGAAAAGACGCGCCGCCGCGAACGCTGGGCCTGGTACCTCTATGATTTCGGCAACTCGGCCTATGCCGCCGTCGTCCTCCTGGCCGTCTATTCCGCCTACTTTCAAGGCCAGGTCGTCGGCGGTGCCAACGGCTCGCGCCTGTGGGGCATCGCCGTCGGCATCGCCATGTTCTTCGTCGCTGTTACCGCCCCCATCCTAGGCACCATCGCCGACTATGCCGGGGCCAAGAAGCGCTTCCTGTTCTTCTACACCCTGCTGTGCGTCGTCTTTTGCGCCCTTCTCTTTTTCGTCGGCCAGGGCGACTGGCTGATCGGCATGCTCTTTTTCATTCTCGCCGAGATCGGGTACCGCAGCGCGCAGGTCTTTTATAACGCCCTCCTCCCCGAGATCGCTGATCCCGAAGACATGGCCAAGGTCTCGGGCAACGGCTGGGCCATCGGCTCGCTGGGCGGCATCGTCTGCCTGATCATCGTTCTCGTCCCCATCGTCCTCACCGGCAGCAGCACGCTCGTCGTCCGCCTCTCGCTCGTCTTTACCGCCGTCTATTTCCTGCTCGCCGCCCTGCCCGCCTTTTTCTGGATCCGCGAGCGCGCCCAACCGCGCCCCCTGCCCGCCGGCCAGGGCTATCTCTCCCTCGCCCTGCACCGCCTGGCGCGCACCCTGCGCACCGTGCGCACCTTTCGCGAGTTTGTCAAGTTCATCGCCGCCTTTCTCATCTACAACGACGGCATCCTCATGGTGCTCGACTTTGGCGCCATCCTCGGTGCCGTCCTCTTTGGCCTGCAGCAGCAAGAGCTGATCGTCTTTATGATCATCGTCCAGATCACCAGCGTCGCCGGCGCCTACCTTTTTGGCATCATCGCCAGCGACTTTGGCGGCAAGCGCTCCCTGGTCATCTCACTCCTGCTCATGATCGTCCCCGTGGTGTGGCTCTATTTCACCAGCTCCCGCCTGGCCTTTTACGTCATCGGCGCCCTGGCCGGCTTTGCCCTGACCGGCGTCCAGTCCGTCAGCCGCACCATGGTCGCCGCCTTTAGCCCGCCCGGGCAGAGCGCCCAGTTCTACGGCTTCTTTGCCGTCGCCGGGCGCACCTCCTCCTTCATTGGGCCCACCATCTTTGGCCTGCTCGCCGCCTGGGCCACCGGCCGCTACCGTGCCCTCGGCCTCGACCCTCTCCTGGCCGAGCAGTCCGGCCACCGCATCGCCCTCTTTTCGATCGTCGCCTTCCTCCTCGTCGGCCTGGCCCTTCTCTTCTGGGTCCAAGAACCCCGGCCCGAGCATGCCGGCGTCACCGCTGCCGAGGAAGTCACGGCATGATCAAGCCTACCGTTCGTCGCGTTCGTCCCGTTCGTAGTAACGACTTTAGTCGTTCTTTGCGCGGGGAAAAAAGCGCTCAAGCGCTCACGACAAACGATGAGGACCGCTACCCGTGAATGAATTCACGGGCAAGATCGAAAAACGCGTTGAAACGCGTTGGAAGAGCGCAGAGCCTGTTTCTAACAGGCTTTCGGAATCAGGCGTCAGATTCATCCGATGCCGGCCTCGTTGCCGAGGTCATTCCTTAACCTGCACGAGTCGTTCTTCGGGCCGCGAAAAAGCGCTAAAGCGCTCACTACGATCGATGAGGCTTGCCCGCCATGCCTGAACCGGCGGCCCGCTATCCGCGCCGCCGCCTCATCCGCGCCCTCCTCCGCGTCCTGGCCGGCGGCGCCCTCTCCGTCCTCACCCGCTGGCGCGTCGAGGGCCGCGAGCACCTCCCCCTCAACGGCCCCCTCCTCGTCGTCGCCAACCATTTCAGCTTCATCGACCCCGTCGCCATGATCCACGCCACCCCTTGGCCGCTCGAATTCATCGGCGGCCTCGAGATGCCCAACTCCCCTCCCATCGTCCGCTTTATCCCCCGCCTCTGGGGCCGCTACACCGTCCAGCGCGGCACCGGCGCGCGCGACGCCCTGCGCGGCGCACAGGCCGTGATCGAGCAAGGCGGCGTCCTCGGCATCTTCCCCGAGGGTGGCAGTTGGGCCGCCGTCCTCCGCCCCGCCCGCCCCGGCGCCGCCTACCTCGCCGCCCAGACCGGCGCCCCCCTCCTTCCCATCGGTTTCGACGGCCTGGTCGACGTCTTTCCCTGCCTCCGCCGTGGCCGGCGCGCCGACGTCACCGTGCGCATCGGCCCCCGCTTTGGCCCCTACACCGCCACCGGCCGCGGCCGCGAGCGCCGCCGCCAGCTCGACGCCATCGGCCACCGCATCATGCAGCACATCGCCCCCCTCCTCCCCCCCGAGCGCCGCGGTCACTACGCCGACGACCCCACCATCCGCGCCGCCGCCCGGGGCACCGAGGTCTATCCCTGGGACGACCTCACCGAAGGCTGACCCTCTCCCTTCATAGTGTCTCCTCTGCGTCCTCCGCGCCCTCTGCGGTTCACTTCACTCCAAACCCGTGCCCTCTTGCGAGCTCTCGCCCTCCCAGCACGGCACAGGAACCAGCGGGCAACGCTCACCACGCAGCAACGATCGGGGAACGGGTTCGTTCGGGCGCCGAGCGCCCACCTGCGTTCCCAGCGCCCGCCGCCATCCCGTGAGGCCCTTCCCTGAGAAAACGGGTTCGTTGCTCCTCCCTCCTGTTCCCCGGTCAAAGAAAAAAAGGTACCGGTACACGGGAACGGGAACGGGATCTCGATCGCATGGAACCACAAGCATCGCCATGCATCCATAAATGCGCTATATACACTACATAGATTCAGGGAGTATCATAGGCTGCCCCGCGCTGTGCGCCACCCGCGCCCTACCCCACCACTGCCTCCTTCGCCGCCCTCGTCAACACCTCCGCCCCGCCCTCGCGCAGCACCACCATATCCTCGATCCGTATCCCACCCCACCCCGGGAAATACAGCCCGGGCTCCACCGTGAACACCATCCCCGGCGCCAGCACTACCTCCTCCGCCAGGTGGCTCAACCGTGGCCCCTCGTGGATCGCCAGCCCCACCCCGTGCCCCAGGCCGTGCCCAAACCGCTCGCCGTACCCCGCCGCCACGAACGCGTCGCGCGCGATCGCGTCCGCCTCCTTCCCCGTCATCCCTGGCCGCACCGTCACCTCCACGCGCTCCTGCGCCTCCAGCACCAGCCCCCACAGCGACAGGTAGCGCTCTTCCGGCTTTCCCAGGCAGATCGTGCGCGTGATATCCGAGCAGTAGCCGTCGACCACCGCCCCGAAATCCATCACCACCGGCTCCCCCTCGCGCAGCGCGCGCTCGCCCGCCGTCGCGTGCGGCATCGCCCCGTTAGGGCCCGAGCCGACGATGGTCGGAAAGCTGGTTGCCGACGCGCCGTGCTCGCGCATGTGCCGCTCCAGGATCCACGCCACCTCTCGCTCGCGCATGCCCGGGGCGATCACCGTGTGCAGGTGCGCCCACGCCTCGTCCGCACAGCGCACTGCCGCGCGGATCGCCTCCACCTCCGTCTCGTCCTTGACCTCGCGTGACACCAGCGAATCCACCGGCAGCAGCGCCACCTCCGGCATGCCCGCCTCCAGCCGGCGGAAGGTGCGCACCGTCAGATGGTCGCCCTGCACCCCCATGCGCCGCACCGCCAGGCCCTCCACCGCCTCGAATAGCGCCGCCTCGAACGTCGTCGACACGCGTGTCTGCTCCCACGCCGGCGCCTCGCGTTCCGCGCGCTCGAAATAGCGGAAATCGAGCACCAGGATCGCGCGCTCGGCCGTCACCAGCAGCCAGCCTGCGCTCCCCGTAAAGCCGCTCAGGTAGCGGCGATCCAGCGGCTCTGTGATCAGCGCCGCGTCGATCCCTTCCTCTGCCATCCGCGCCCGTAGTGCCTCTAGCCGAGCCATATCCAGCTCCTTTCCTCCAGATCTGTCATTGCGAAGCACGCGCGCTCTTGGCGTGCTCCGGATCCGTCATTGCAAAGCACGCGCTCTTGGCATGCTCTGAATCCGTCATTGCAAAGCACGCGCTCTTGGCATGCTCTGAATCCGTCATTGCGAAGCACGCGCGCTCTTGGCGTGCTGAAGCAATCTCCAACACGCTTAACCGGCATGCTCCCTAGAAATTCGTCTCCACTATCGGCCGCATCACCAGGTCGTGCACCACCGCCTCTTCCGGCAGCGAGGCCACGAACACGATCGCCTGCGCCACCGTCTCTGGCGCCAGGTACTGCGGCCGCGCCTCCGCCCGAAACGTCGTGTCCGTCCCCCCCGGCGAAAACGCCGTCACCCGCACGTTGTATGGGCGTGCCTCCTTGATCAGCGACTTGGTCAGGCCGAGCAGGCCCCACTTGGTCGCGCCGTACGCTCCCATATCCTCCAGGCCGATCTGTGCCGCGGTCGACACGACGTTGATAATGTGACCACTTTGCCGCGCGATCATCCCCGGCAGTACCGCGCGGCAGCACAGGAACGCCCCGCGCAGGTTCACCGCAAACATCGCGTCCCACTCTTCCGTGCTCATCTCCCAGATCTTGCACTTGCGCGCGTTGAACCCGGCATTGTTGACCAGCACGTCCACCCGGCCGAACGCCTCTTCTGCCTGCGCGACCATGCGCACCACCTCTGCCTCTACCGCCACGTCCGTCACCGCCACCAGCGCCGGCCGTCCCGTCTGCGCCTCGATCTCGTCCGCCAGCGTGCGAAGTTGATCCGCCGTGCGCGCCGCGACGACCACCCGCGCGCCGGCTGCGGCCATGGCCAGCGCCGTGGCTCGCCCGATCCCCCGGCTGGCACCGGTGACAATCACCACCTTGTCCTGCACGATTCCTCCTTGACAGGCTGCGAGCACTGTGGTATCATTCTATTTAGATACAAATCGAATTAGATGCCCATCGAAGTGGCCTCGATGGAGAAAGGACAAACAACGTGAGCGAACCAGAATTCGAGCGTCTGCTCAGCTTTTTCAAGGCCTTGGCCAACGAGACCCGGCTGCGGATCGTCGGTATCCTCGCCAACCGCGAGGCCAGCGTCAGCGACTTGGCCGACCTGCTCGAGGTGCGCGAACCGACCGTCTCCCACCACCTGTCGATCCTCAAGGAGCTCGACCTGGTGCGTATGGAGCCGCACGGTAACGTGCACGTCTACTCGCTGAACGAGGACGCGCTCCTCGAAATGAAAAAGGACGTCCTTAACCCGCGGCACGTCGCCGCCATGGTCGAGGACGTCGACGCGCGCAGTTGGAAGGACAAGGTGCTGGAGACCTTTGTCATCGACGACCGCCTGGCCCAGATCCCCGCCCAACGCAAGAAACGCGTCGTGATTCTACAATGGGTGGCAGAAAAGTTCAAACCCAGCGAGCGCTATCCTGAGCGCGAGGTGAACGAACTCCTGGCCCAGCTCCATCCCGACGTCGCCTCTCTGCGCCGTTACCTCGTCTCCTGGCACTTTATGGCCCGCGACCACGGCACCTACTGGCGCCTCTCGCCCGAGGAACAGCTTGCCGCCCTGGATGACGATCCTGTTGTCGTCGAGGCATTGACGGCGTGAAAACCACGCCGGTTGGTGTTCACTGGCGTTAATGCTATAATGTCACCCACAGACGTTCGCCCGAGCAAAGGACCCTGCCCGTGGATACCGCAGCCATCTTTGGCGCCGGCAACATCGGCCGTGGCTTTATCGGCCAGCTATTCAGCGAATCCGGCTACGAGGTCGCCTTTATCGACGTCGATCGGCCGCTGCTCGACGCTCTCAACGCCGACCACGCCTATACCATCGAGCTCGTCGACAACGACGGCACCCGTGCCGTCCGCGTGGGGCCCGTGCGCGCCATCGACGCCGCCGACAGCGATGCCGTTGCCGCTGCCGTCGCCGGCGCTGCCATTATGGCCACCGCCGTCGGCGCCCGCGTCCTGCCGGCCATCGCTCCCAACGTCGCCGCCGGCATCCGCCTGCGCCAGCAGTTGGGCACTGCAGCCGCGCTCAACTGCATCGTCTGCGAGAACTTGAAGGGCGCCGCGTCCGTGATCCGCGACCTCGTCGCCGAGCACCTGTCGCCGGACGAGCGCGCCTATCTCGCCGATCACGTCGGCTTTGTCAACGCCGTGATCGGCCGCATGGTCCCACCGCTGACGCCCGAGATGCGCGCCCGCGACCCGGCGCGCATCCGCGTCGAGCCCTACAAAGAGCTGCCGGTCGACCGGGCTGGCTTGATCGGGCCGATCCCGGCGATCGAGGCTATGCAGCCCTGCGATCGTTTCGAGGTCTATACCGCGCGCAAGCTCTACGTCCACAACTGCGGGCACGCCGTGCTCGCCTACCTCGGTTACCTGGAGGGCCACACCTACGGCTACGAGGCCCTGGCCGACCCTGCCATTTCTGCCGCGCTCGACCAGGCCTGGGAAGAGAGCATCGCCGGGCAGGTGGCACACTATGGCGTCGAGGCGTCGTGGCTGCGCGCGCACGCCGCCGATCTGCGCCGGCGCTTTGCCAACCGCGCCCTCGGTGACACCGTCTACCGGCTGGGACGCGACCCGATCCGCAAGCTGGGGTTGTCCGACCGCCTCGTCGCCCCCGCCCGCCTGGCACAGGAGGCCGGCGTCACCCCGCGTGCCCTGGCCCGTGCCATCGCCGCCGCGCTCCGTTTCGACCCGCCGCGCGATCCCGTCGCCGTGCAGCTCCAGGCACGCCTGGCCGGTGAGGGCCTCGACGCCGTCCTGGCCGATATCTGTGCCATCGACCCCGAGGAAGAGCTGGCCCACCTGATCTGCGATCACTATGCCGCCCTCTCCTCGTAGCTCACGTTTCCAGCGTGACAACCTTTGCATGCAGAGCACCTCCGCGTTCTCTGCGCGCTCTGCGGTGAACGGAGCGCAATTGATCTAGAGGACAGCCATGTCATTCCTGAACCGGCTCTTTGGCAAGCGCACCCCGCGCGTGGTCGTGATTGGCCTCGACGGGACCCCCTACACCTTTGTCCAGCGCATGCTCGAGCAGGGCCACATGCCAAACCTGGCGCGCATCACCGCCGAGGCCGGCTATGCGCGCATGAACTCGGTCTATCCCACCGTCTCTTCCGTCGCCTGGAGCTCCTACATGACCGGGGTCAACCCGGCGCGGCACGGCATCTTTGGTTTCATCGACCGCGTGCCGGGCACCTACGACACCACCATCCCCACCTCGCGCCAGATGACGGCGACCACCCTGTGGGAGATGCTCAGCCAGGCCGGGCGGCGCGTGATCGTGATCAATGTCCCCGTCACCTACCCGCCGCGCGAGGTAAATGGCATCCTGATCGCCGGCTTTCTCAGCCCGCGCCTGGAGCGCGCCGTCTATCCCCCGGACAAGGCCGGGCTGCTCCAATCGCTCGGCTACCGCATCGATACCGACGCCTGGCTTGCGCGCGAGAGCAAGGACAAGCTCTTTGCCGACGTGACCGACTGCCTGGAGCGCCGCGGGCGGACCCTGCTCCACCTCATGGACCACGAACCGTGGGATTTCTGCCAGTGCCACATCATGGAGACCGACCGCCTCTACCACTTTGCCTGGGAGCAGTACGCCACGGATGACCCAACCTATGCGCCGCGCTTCCTGGAGGTGATCCACCGCATCGACGGCCTGCTCGGCGACGTGCTGGCCCGCGTCGAGCGCGTGAGCGCAGAGCTGGTCGTCCTCTCCGATCACGGTTTTTGTACCCTCGACTACGAGGTCTATGTCAACACCTGGCTGGCTGAAAAGGGCTGGCTCACTCTCCCCGACCCGCGCCCGGAACGCATCCAGCTCTCCGACGTCGGCCCGCACTGCACCGTCTATTCGCTCGACCCGGGGCGCGTCTATTTGAACCTGGAGGGCCGCGAGCCAGGGGGGACCGTGCCGCCGTCCGAGTACGAGGCCTGGCGCGACCGCGTGGCTGCCGCGGCGATGGACGACCTGCGCGATCCCCGGACCGGCGAGCCGATGCTGGAGGCCGTCCTGCGCCGCGAAGAGATCTATCACGGCCCCGCGCTCGAGCGCGCTGCTGACCTGATCCTCGTCCCGCGCAATGGCTATGACCTGAAAGGGGCCTTTGGGCGCGACGAGCTGACCTTCAAGGGCGAGGCCTTGGTCGGCATGCACACCTACGACGACGCCATGATCGCCGTCCGCGGCCGCCCGATCACGCGGCAAGGGTTCAGCATCGTCGACGCGACCGCCACCGTGCTCGACCTCGCCGGCGTAGAGCCGCCTGCCGGCCTCGACAGCCGCTCCTTGTTCTCTTAAACCGTGGACACGGGATCCTCTTTTATGATATAATGACAGACAGTTAAATACCCTTTTCCTCATAAGCTGGGGGGATCCTGCCGCCCCGGCTGTGCGCGGTACCGCGACAGGTCTTCCCCGGCCATGACCCCCAATCGAGGAGACGCACCATGCTACAAGTAGGAGACGTTGCACCAGACTTTACGTTGACCGCCGACGACGGCAGCGAGGTGAGCCTGTCCGATTACCGCGGGCGCAAGGTCGTGCTCTATTTCTACCCCAAGGCCGGCACGTCGGGCTGCACGAAGCAGGCCTGTGCCGTCCGCGACGTCTACGGCGACATCGACGCGGGAGGCGCGGTCGTGCTGGGCATCAGCCCGGACGATCTGCCCGCCCTGAAAAAGTTCAGGTCCGAGTACGACCTGAACTTCCCGCTGCTCTCCGACCCCGACCATCGCGTGGCCGAGATGTACGGCGCGTGGGGCGAGAAAAAGAGCCGCGGGCGGACGACGGAGGGCATTATCCGCAGCCACTTTGCGGTGGACAAAGAGGGCCGGATCATCGATCTCGAGATCAAGGTCAAGCCCGAGTCGACCGCCGACCTGGCCCTGCACCTGATCGACCTATAGCCGACGCCGTGCCGGGCGCTGGGGACCCTCCTGGCGCCCGGCACGGCGCTCATTGGAGAGGATGGAGTAGCCGGATGTATGCTCGTTTGGACGACTTTGTAGAGGAAGCACTCACGATCGGGCCCAAGCGCGTGGCCGTCGCTGCCGCGGCCAACGTGCTCGTCCTCCGCTCGATCAAGCTGGCCCAGGACAAGGGCCTGATCGAGCCGATCCTGATCGGGCCTGAACACGACATTGCCGAAAAAGCAGAAGAGGCCGAGATCGACCTCGCCACGGTGCGCGTCGTGGCGACCGAAACGACGACCGAATCGGCGGCTCGCGCGGTGGATCTGGTACGTGACGGCGAGGCCGACATCCTGATGAAAGGGCATCTGCACACGAACGACTTTTTGCGTGCTGTGGTACGGGCGGATGGGGGGCTGCGCACCGATCGCCTGCTGAGCCACGTCTTTGTCATGCAGATTCCGATGTACCACAAGCTGCTGTCGATCACCGACGCGGCGATCAACATCGCCCCTGACCTCATGCAAAAGGCCGACATTCTGCAGAACGCGATCGACATGCTGCGCCAGATGGGCATCGCGCAGCCCAAGGCGGCAGTGCTGTCGGCAGTCGAGACGATCAACCCCAAGATCCCCTCGACGGTCGACGCCGCGTGCCTGCACAAGATGTCCGAGCGCGGCCAGATCAAGGGTGGGCTGGTGGATGGGCCCATGGCCTTTGACAATGCGATCTCGGCGGACGCCGCTCGCGAAAAGGGGATCGATAGTGCCGTTGCCGGCGACGTCGACATTGTCCTGGCACCGGACCTCGATGCGGGGAACATCCTATACAAGAATCTAGTCTACCTGGCCAACGCACAGCTTGCCGGTCTGGTGATGGGAGCGCGGGCACCGATCGTGTTGACCTCGCGTGCCGATACGGTCGAGGCACGCGTGCATTCATTGGCGCTGGCCAGCCTGGTGTGTGGACCCGACGCGGTCTGCTGACCCGGCATGGACGCGCTGCGACGCTGAGGATCGCCTTCTATCTTGAGGCCAGATCCGGTATTCGAGTTGCCACGCGTGGAATGGAAAGGAGAGGGCGAGACATGGCATTGGCATTCCGTGGTCCGACGAGGGTCCCGGTGACGCTCAACGTGAACGGCAGTGTGGTCAAGGTGCTGATCGAGCCGCGCCGCACGCTGCTGTCGGTGTTGAGGGAGGAGCTGGGACTGACCGGTTCGAAACGTGGCTGCGGGCGAGGGCAGTGTGGTGCCTGCACGGTGATCATCGACGGTGAGACTGCCTACGCCTGCCTTACCTTGGCCATTGACTGTGAAGGACGCCAGATCCGCACCGTCGACGGCCTCGCAGAGGGCGGGCGTCTGCACCCCGTGCAGGAGGCGTTCGTCGCACACGACGCCTACCAGTGTGGGTTCTGTACGCCCGGACAGGTCATGTCGGCCGTGTCGCTGCTGGAGCACAACCCCCACCCCTCCGAAGCCGAGATCCGGCACGAGATGGCGGGGAACCTCTGTCGCTGCGGCGCGTATCCCAACATCGTCGAGGCCATCCTGGCTGCAGCGGAGGAAGGAGAGGGCCATGCCGACGATTAAGGTGACCAAGGTCGAGTTCGAGGGACGGATCGAGGAACGCGAGGTCATCGTCGAAGAGGAGAACGTGCCGCGCTGGGATGCGGACGCCCAACTGGACGTCGTCGGCAAGCCCACGCCGCGCGTCGACGGCGTGGTGCGCGTCACCGGGCAGGCAGTATACACGCACGACGTACAGCGGTCCGGCATGCTGGTCGGCCGCTTCCTGCGTTCCCCTCATCCCCATGCACGGATCCAGCACATAGACAGCAGCAAGGCAGAGGCCTTGCGAGGCGTGTGGCTCGTCTGGCATCGTGGTCAGCCGCCGCCGATCGGCCGCATCGATGGGCGCGATCTGTTTGCACAGGAGCTGGTCTACGAGGGTGAAGAGATTGCCCTTGTCGTCGCCTGCGACGAGCGCGTGGCCGAGGACGCGCTCAAGCTGATCGAGATCGAGTACGAGACGCTGCCCTTTGCTCCCGACCTGGACACGGCCATCGGCCAGGATGCGCCACCGGTCTTTGCCGGTGGCGGGGGCAACGTGATCGATCCCGACGGCGACGTCTACGAGCGCGGGGACCTGGAGCGTGGGCGCCAGGAGGCGGACGTGGTGGTAGACCTGACCTTTACCACCCCCATTGCCTCGCACTGCTGCCTGGAGACGCACGGCAGCGTGGCCCAATGGGAGGGCGACCGGCTTACCGTCTGGCACTCGACGCAGAGCGTATGGGGTACCCGAAGCAGCAGCGCCGAGGTGCTCGATATCCCGCAAGACCAGGTGCGCGCCATCTGTCGTTACGTCGGCGGAGGGTTTGGCAGCAAGTGGGGTGCCGAGCGCTACACGCTCGCCGCGGCCCTTGCGGCCCGCGAGACGGGGCGCATGGTCAAGGTGCTGCTCGATCGGCGCGAGGAGCACCTTGCCGCCGGATATCGCCCCAGCAGCAAGCAGCGCGTGCGGATCGGCGCGCGGCGAGATGGGACCCTGACCTTCCTCGATCACGAGGCATGGGTGGTGACAGGCGCCTATGGCGGTGGGGGAAGCATCATCGGCGGGCCGGCAAAAGATCTCTACCGCTGCCCCAACGTGCGCACGGTGGTCTGGGCGGTGCGGGCCAACACCGATGCGGGCCGCGCTTTTCGTGCGCCCGGGTACGTAGAGGGCACGTTCGCCCTGGAGGGCGCCATGGATACCCTGGCTGCCGAGCTGGGTATGGACCCGCTCGACCTTCGGCTCCAGAACTATGCGGAAGAGAGCCCGGCACGGGGCATACCGTACACGGTCAAGGGCTTGCGCGAGGCATACGAGAGCGGCGCCGAGCGCATCGGCTGGCGTGACCGCGAGCAGGCGACGCCCAAGGACGGCCCGTGGCGTCGTGGGTGGGGCATGGCCAGCCAGATCTGGGGCGGAGGGGGTGGGCCACCTGCCAACGCCATGGTCAAGCTGCTGAGCGATGGGACGGTGGACGTCCTGGCCGGGGTGCAAGACCTGGGCACGGGCACGTGGACCGTGATCGCACAGGTGGCGGCAGAGGAGCTGGGGCTCCCGATCGACGACGTGCGCGTCGTCATCGGCGACACCGAGCCCACGCCCTTTGGTCCGGGCAGCGGCGGCAGCGTCACGCTGGCTTCGATTACGCCCGCCGTCCGTGAGGCGGCGCACGATGCGAAACGCCAACTGGCCGACCTGGCAGCCTACATGCTAGAGCTGTCCGACGCGTCGCCCCAGGCGTTCGACATTGCCCAGGGCGAGATTGTCTATCGCGACGATCCGGACAAGCGGATCCCGTTTCGCGAGGTCGCGGCCAAGATGGGCAACTATATGATCGTCGGCCGGGGCGCGCGCGGCCCGAACCCGGACGACAAGGCACTGAACACCTTTGGCGCACAGTTCGCGGAGGTGGAGGTCAACGTCGAGACCGGAGAGGTGCGCGTACGCAAGGTAGTCGCCGCGCACGCGAACGGGCGGATCGTCAACCCGCTCACCGCTGCCAGCCAGGTGTACGGCGGCGTGACCATGGGCCTCGGCTTTGGCACGATGGAGGGGCGCGTGATCGACAAGCGCACCGGCCTGCAGATGACGGCCAACCTGGAGGATTATCGGATCCCGACGATCATGGACGTTCCCGCGTTCGATGTGGCTTTCGTGGGTCCAGTGGACGTGGAGGCAAACAGCGTGGGTGGCAAAGGGCTCGGCGAGCCGCCGATCATCCCGCCAGCGGCAGCCATCGCAAATGCCGTTGCCGACGCGATCGGCGCCCGTGTGTTCGATCTGCCGATCACGCCCGACCGCGTGCTGACGGCGCTCAAGCAGGCGCAGGAGGAGGCATGATGGGCATGGACCGCTTTGCATACGCGAGGGCGACGACGCTCGAAGACGCACTAGAGGCCCTGTCAGTAGGGTGCCGGCCCCTCGCCGGCGGCACCGACCTGGTGGCGATGATGAAAGAGGAGCTCGTCTCCCCAGAGCGGCTGGTCGACCTGAAGCGCATCCCCGATCTGGATCAGATGCGGGCAGAGGACGATGGGCTGCATGTCGGGGCACTGATCAAGCTGTCGGCGCTGCTAGCAGATCCGGCGCTGCGCGATCAGCCCGGCCTAGCGTGCCTGTACGAGGCGCTCCTGGCCACGGCCTCCCCGCAGTTGCGACACATGGCCACTTTGGGTGGCAACCTGCTGCAGCGGCCGCGCTGTTGGTACTTTCGCAACAAGCTGACCTACTGCCTGCGCAAGGGAGGGCAGCGCTGCTTTGCCTTCCGCGGCGAGAACAAATACCATGCCATCCTGGGTGGCGGGCCTTGCTACATCGTCCATCCTTCCGATCCGGCCGTGGCGCTGCTTGCGCTCGACGCTTCTGTCGTCGTGGCCGTGGGCAGCAGGACGCATACCATCCCCATGGCCGAGTTCTACCTGCTGCCGAGGCAGGACGCGCATCGCGAAGTCGAGTTGGCAGAGGACGAGTTGGTCACCGAGGTAGTGATCCCGCGCCCGGCAGAGGGGACGCGCAGCACCTACGTCAAGGTCGGTGAGCGCCAGGCGTGGGATTTCGCCCTGCTCAGCGCGGCGGTGCAATTGCGCTTCGATGGCGACACGGTGCGCCAGGCGCGCATCGCGCTAGGAGCGGTTGCCCCGGTGCCGTGGCGTGCGAGCGAGGTCGAGGACGTGCTCGTTGGCAGCACCCTGACG
>Ga0315537_1001926_pt1 | contig 16061 bp, 9 predicted proteins | sample SalMarSW160270MG_FD_203091 | JGI IMG/M metagenome (GOLD analysis project Ga0315537, IMG submission 203091) | Salt marsh sediment microbial communities from the Plum Island Ecosystem LTER, Massachusetts, United States - Salt Marsh Sediment SW1602-70 ... | reverse complement strand
TTCAAGGCTGGATGGTGGGTCAACTCTCGGCAATGATCTTTCTGGGCGCGTTCACGACGGTGGCGTTCTGGATCGCAGGGATTGACTACTTTCTTGTGTTCGGCACACTCGCGGCCCTGTTCACTGTCATTCCATACCTCGGACCGATTCTGACAGCGCTGGGACCCTTAACATGGTCAATCTTCGCCGAGCCCTCAAAGATTATCTGGGTTGTCGTAATTTGGGCCGCCAGCCAGACTCTGGAAGGAAACCTCATCACACCGCTGATCATGCAACGCCACCTGCGGCTCTCTCCGTTGGCGGTGATTCTTGGCATTCTCGTGATGGGATCCTTGTTCGGCGTCATTGGCGTCGTTGTCGCCGTGCCCCTGACGGCGGTAACCTTCCTTCTTCTGGGCGAGCTTTTCCCCTGGTGGAAAGAGAAAACACTTTTGAGACCAGCCACGAACGATGAGAAGTAGATAGCCATGTTTACGGCGAGTTACGAAGCTCTGCGAATGGCCCTGGAAGCCGTGTGGGCGCACAAAATGCGGGCCGCTCTGACGCTGCTGGGCGTGGTCGTCGGCGTCGCGACCATCATCGCCTCCATGACGGTGATCGCAGGTGTGCGCAAGATTATCGACGACCAGATGAAAGATGCGCTGTCGGCCAATGTCTTCCAGGTGCAGCGCTACGACAATGTCGGTTTTCAGTTTGGTCCGCGCAGGCGCGAGCGACGGCCTGAGATGAAACCCGAGCTGGCCGAAGCAATCCGCGAAAGGTGTCCGTCAGTGCGAGCGGTGGGGGTAGAAGTGTGGAAGGGGAGTATGACAGCTCGCCGGGGAGGTCTGAAGAGTCCCCCAACGGTCGGGCTGGCGGGAGGAACGCCGGAGTTCGCTCTGAACAACGGGCTCTATGTCGACCGCGGCCGTTTTCTGACCCAACAAGATATGACTTCGACTCGACACTTGATTGTGATCGGCGATGATGTCGTCGAGAGTCTCTTTGGCACCATTGATCCCATCGGAGAATACATCCGCATCGGGCCGGATCGCTTTGAGGTCATTGGCACTTTCGAGAAGCGTGGTGAGGCTTTGGGGGAATCCTTGGACAGCTACTGCTGCATCCCACTGCCGGTCTTCTTCCGGCTCTATGGAGAGCAATCGGTGTACCTGACGGTGCAGGCCTGGTCATCGGAGGTCTTTGACCAAGCGATGGACGAAGTCACGGAGGTCATGCGCGTTGAGCGCCGCCTCAAGCCCGGAGAGCCGAACAACTTCGCCATCTGGACTCCCGAAACGCTCCAGCAGTCTTTTCGAAGCTTCTCTCAATGGGTGACGGTCGCAGGATTCGGAATCTGTACCATCAGCCTATTGGTGGCGGGTATCGGCATCATGAACATCATGCTCATATCCGTTACGGAACGCACCCGTGAGATCGGCGTGCGCATGGCGCTGGGAGGCAAGCGCAGCAGCATTCTGCGCCAGTTCATCATTGAAGCCATCATGCTTTCAGAAGTGGGCGGCGGCATTGGAATTCTCGTCGGTTTTCTCCTCGCGATCGTCATCAACTATTTTCTGCACTTCCCAACACCGATTCCTGTCTGGTCGATCACGCTCGCGGTCGTCTTCTGTTCAGCGGTCGGGCTGATTTTCGGGATTTGGCCCGCAGTAAAGGCCGCTCGTTTAAATCCCATCGAAGCTCTGCACCACGAATAAAACGGCTTGCGCGTCATCAGAAAGTCATACCCAGCGAGGCTCCAATTTCGTAATCACCCTCGACGGGAAAGGTAAGATCCAACTCTGCGATTTCGAAATAGGGCACGCGACAAGCCAGGCCGACACCCCCCGCCAGCAGCTCCCACCGACGACGCCCCAACCGAAGCTCTGTCCTCTCAGCGAAGAGAACACCGTTCAGACCGAACGGCAGGTCTCGAAACACACCTCCGATCGGCAAATCCATGTAGACAACTTCCGTCAAAGGGAAGCGGATTTCAACCGTCCCTGACAAGTAGCCGTCCACCTCGCTTTCGCTTGTGCGATAGCCGCGGAACCCCGTATCAAAACCGAAATACCAGCGACCCCAGGGCGGCATTCCCGATGACGCGGTCCCTCCTCGCAAACGCATGGCCAGCACGATGGGTCGGCTCCCGTCGTCTAATGGCCAGAATCCGCGTACATCCGCTTGAGAACGGTAGTAATGCCGATCTCCACCTGTATAGTCGGCTTGGAACCACACGAAGCTGCCATTCGACGGATACCACTCCAGGTCTCGCCGGTCGATGACCAGAACGATGCCCACGAAACCGACTTTGTCACGCGGAGCTGTCGCGCCGACGGAAAGCGGTTCCTGCTTGACCTGATCATATCGAAGCCAGAGAAGAATACGGCCGCGAGCGCCTTCACGCGTACCGACTTGCGTTTCTACTCGGATATTGTGGAGTTTCTGGTCAATGCCTTGGATCGCGGCATGGCGATCGGCCATGAGCAAGTTGCGATAATGAGCGCGCACTGCAAGAGGAAGCCCGCGAGACAACCAGCGCGTTTTATAGGTAATAGCGCCACCCGTACTCGCTCCCATCCGCACGAAACCAAACAGGCTCCCCCCAGTACCGGCAAGGTTCATCTCCACAACGCCGAGGTCAATGCTCGATCCCTCGAAGAATCGCCGAGGACTCTCGAACAGCTCGCTAATCTGAGTGTTGTCCATGCTCAGGTCAACGAGTGGCCAGATATGCCAGGCTTCAGTCAGATTGACTGTAACGACGCCTGCCGAATCCGCCGTTACCTCGACTCGAGTGAAAAGTCCGAGATTCAACAGGTTCTTGCGGGTTTTTTCCAGTGCCTCAGGCTGAATGGTGTCGCCGGCTGAGATGGCCAGTTCTCGCTCGATGACCCAAGGTTGAGTCCAGCGTCGACCCTCAATTTGAACGCGGGTTGCCTGCACGGCTCCGAGTGTACACACATCCCAGAAAATGATAACAACCGCAACAAAAAGTGCCCGCATCCTATCGCCACTCCCATTGGAAGAACAGGTCGAATCCCGACTCGCCCTCCGTTTGGCGCGTTCCCCGCAAGCGAAGCCAGGGAAGAACCTGATACTCGAGAATCACCTCTTGGCCCGTCTGCTCCTTCTCCATGGACTGAACGATGCTGACGAACAGGTTGTCTGTGACATACGCGCCGACCTCGAGTTCCCCCCGTGTAAGCCCGCCGGCCTCTCCCTGTCCCGGGCGATATTCAAAAACCTCCAGACGCAACGCCTGGCTGACAACGCGGCTGAGCCCTGAGGAGATTCCCGATGCCGCCATGCCCAAAGCTGGCTCTTCAGGCGCTCTTGCACCGGATGAGAGCGTTGCCCCGCCGGTCGCGCGCCGACCCAATGTCAGATAAGAGACAATGTCCTCCGAAGTGAGCTCGCCGTCGGCATCCTGACCGGAGAGCTCGATTTCCGGGTGGTTCTTTGTGCCGCGAAGGCGAAGCACAATCTCCACATTTCGGCTCCGCTTCAGATTCGTCTCGATCGCGGTGATGTCAAGGTTCGGATCTTGAAGATCTCCGTCGAAAGTTACGGTGCCCTCCTGGATCGTGAGTTTGCGTGCGTAGAGAGTCACGCTCCCACGGACGACACGGATTTGACCATAGACTTGCTCCGGTTCATCCGGCAGCTTATAGAGCCACACATCGCCTGCCAATTCAACGGATATACCACCTCCATGCACCCAGCAGTTGCGAGGAAGGGTCACACGCAGGGCATGGTCCATTTTCTCATAGATCAAAGTGCCCGGCAGTCGAAAACCTATGACCGTATCGCCGCGCAACTTGGCCAGCTCGCTCTCCAAGTCAATTGGCTCGACATATTTCGTGGTCGCCGATGTAATGCGATAGCGCAATTCGTCTATTGTGAGATTTCCGTTGGCACGAAGTCCCAGAAGCGGTCCCTCGACCTCCACATCGCCCGTTATCTTCGCTCGGAGATCCGCACGCTTCACAATTTGAAATCGCTTGAAAGTTGCGCAAAGATCCAAGCTCTTCGGCAGAGGGAAAGCCATCACCGCCCCGCCATGGCCTTCGGCCTTGCCGACAGCCGTGGTTTTCATCTGCTCAACGAGCAGAGTATCGCCTCGCCAAGAGCCTTTCAGGTAGATCTTTTCGTACCGAACGCCATGGACAACATCCTCGTACAAACCGTCTTCCACCACAAAGTTCCCCTGCCAGTAAGGCTGCTGCAGTGTTCCGGAGACATCCACTTCGGCTTCCACCGATCCACCGACGCTGACGCCCCACGGTAGGAATGGCTGCAACTTAGGAAGCGGCTGTCTGTAGACTCGCAGGTGCCCCGCCACCGGCTTGTCGCGCCAGAGATTCAGTCCCTCGGAGAACGAGAGCGTCATCGGCAGACTGCCTGTGAACACCGCCAGAGTATCCCCCAGCCAGATTGCCAGCCCGCGCACCGCGAGCGAGTCTCCTTCGAGTTCGCCATGGACGATCACGAGGTCCAGCCACGCCTTCTCATCCCAGCGAAGGCTTTCAGCAGCGACATCGAAGCGTGCAACGGCCAACTGGCCAAGTCCCGAGATGTGCACATGCGCTGATACTATTGCATCTGGAACAGGGAGGTTCTCACGAATCCGCGCAATCTGAAAATCCGAAAGGTCAACAACGAAATCCTGTTGCCCCTCAGCGGACAACCGGCCCATAGCATGCAGGGCACCGACATCCGACCTGAGATCGAAATCGGTCAATGAAAACTGAGTCTCACCCAGAGCAATCCGAGCCGGTTTCTGGAGTGCCCAGCGATGGCTGAGCACTTCCGCCTCCAGAGCATGCAAATCAGCAATGAATCCCTCTGAACTGTCCTGCGTGAAGACACCTTCCAGTTGAAAACGCAGGGAATCTTGCGGGAGTGCAGCCGCGAGGTTCACGGCAAGGGTTTCCGGCGTGCCTTCGAAGAAGAGTGTCACCGTATCTGCCTGGTGACCTGCAAGCAAAACCTCCCAAAGCACAACCTTCCCCGCAGCAAACAAGGGCGAAAAAGTAAAGGAATCCACGGACATCGACATCTGGCGAGCAGAGCATGGACCTCCGGCGAGCGATTGCCCGTCCAGCCGCCCACGGGCTTTGAATTCAGAGAGTCCTTGCGCGGTGAGCTTGAAATCGGCATCCGTTGTGATCGAGAGCGCTCCCATGATTGTCTCGGCCACATCGCTCGGAATCGGCAGCTCGGAGGCCAACTCATGGGCATCGCTCACTTGCAGCTCGGTGTGGACATGGAAAGCGCTGTCCAATATGCCAGCACCCTCGGCCTCGACTGAAATGCCTCCGTACGAAGCGTATAAGCGAGAGACTTCGACAGATCGGCCGTGCCATGCCGCATGCACGACGAGGGTATCTGCCGCAAAACGGCGAAAGGTTGTCGGCGCAAGCGCTGCCTCGACCGCACCCTCACTTCCGAAAGGTGGAGTGCCGTGCAGCTCGGCACGAAGCGAGCCATCCAGTGGCATGAGGTCCGGCGGCGCGGTGGGAGCAAAATCCTGCACTCGCAGCCCTCGCACGGTGATCTCACCTTCGTAGTGAGGCATCGCCGTGAACAGGTCGGCCCCGCGCACAGCCACCGTCGCTGAGCCGCTACTCGAATGAATCTTTCCCCTCAATCTCAATCCGACCTCACGCCAGACGAACTCGAGGTCAGCTCGATGAATTTCATATGGCCCGTAGTCCGAATTCCGAAGGGTCAATTGCCCGTCAATGTCGGCGGTCTCGAGAGATGATCCGGTTCCTCGAAGATCGAACGCTCCGTTGATCCACACCGGGTGCTCCATCTCGCGCACCAAATACTCCGGGCGCAATCCGAAGAAGCGACCGTTCACAGAGCCCGTTGGCTGCTCGATTGGCCAGGCAACCGTTGCCGCTGCCGTCACGGCGCCCAGTGGTAACCAGTCAAGCGCGAGGCGCACATCGAGGGAGTCTGACAGCTCATAATAGAGCAGCGCTTGAATCGTATCCATGCACGCCACTGATCCCAGCAGTGGCCGCAACTTCTGTGTCGTGGCTGAGACAGCGACCTTTCCCGCCCCTGTCTCTCTCTCAGTCAGCGGCCAGGTTCCGCGACCACTCAAGGCAAGGCCGTCGCTCTCCACCTCCAGCCTGTGCACAGCCAGCCAGGTGGGCTCCAGACCGACAGATGCCGAAACATGCAGCTGCTTCGTCTCAAAGAGCGTATCCGTCCCCTGCCGGAGATTCACTGCCTCGCTCGAAATTTCGATCCGCCAGATATGAGCACGCCAAGGTTCTCCCGGTTCCGTCACCTCTTCTTTTGGCGATGGTCCGGCAAAAATGTCAGCGACATTCGGGTTGCCACTGCTATCGATCTTAATGTCTGCGCGTAACCCCTCGATGATGATCGAATCAAGGTCCAACGACTGATTCAGTAGTGAGAAAAGATGTATGCGTCCTCGTACGCGGTCTGCCTGCAGGACTGGCCCATCCGCACCGACCAGGCTTGCCGCGATGATATCGAAAACTCCGGAGGGCGACACATCGACGGCTCCGACCTCGATGCGGCCGTTCAACCCGCGATTGACCGAGGCCAGTACGCGATGCGCGAGCGCCGTCTGCACGGGGCGCGAAAAGAGCGCGAAGAGTGCAAAGACAAACAGGAGCACGATCACTCCCAGCAGGATCAGCCACCCGTAATGTCTTCTCTTTCGCCGCGTCATTGTCCGGCCTTCTCGACCATCTGTCTAAGCTTCTTAGAAGGTTTCACCGATGGAGAAATGCCAATTCCATGTCGACTCACCATAGGGATTGGGCCGCAGTTGCCAGGCGAAATCGGTGCGCACCGGTCCCACAGGCGTCAGGAAACGGATCCCAAACCCCGCCGATGGCAACAAATCGCTGGGCGTAACTTGGGAGCGCTCTTCCCACACTCGGCCTGCATCGCAGAAGAATGCCAGCCCCAACGGTCCCCATATATCACGGCGCAGCTCCACGGCCAGTTCCAGGGAAGCATCTCCTCCGACTGGAGTGCCCGGCTCAGTGGAACTGCGCGGCGAAAGCATCCGGCGTTGCCATCCCCGCACGGATGTCACCCCACCCAAGTACAAGCGGTCTTCAATCGGGGTCACTTTCTCTCCCTGAACCGGCGCCATGAGTGATACGACAAGCTTGCCCGCGACCACCGTACGATCGGCAACAGGATGTGCGAACCTGCCAGAGACAATTCCCTTCATCCAGCGATATTGTGTCTTCCAGAAAAGCCCTTGTTCGGAGAGCTCGATCCCCAAAAGGTGGCCCTTTCGAGGCAGCAGCGGACTGTCCCGCGTATCCCAGTAGAGGCTGACCGTCTCCACCGAACGCGGGTAGCGAGACGGAGGAGCAGCGGATGTATCCGGCGACCCGGAGCGCCGGGCGTAGCCGAGCTCATGAAGAACACGCAGGGTAACATATCGCAACGGCTCGGCCGAAATCACATTTGTAAACCCGATCGTCTCCAGTCGGTAGGCCTTCTCAATCTCCAATTGCCACCGAGGGCCGATGACGACATTGGTGGGATCATAGGGAAAATGCGGCCAGAAGAGCCGCATCTCTGCCTTGCGCACAATCGCTGACACCTTACCGCTACCTTGAAGTCGTCTCCCTCGCCCGATGAAGTTGCGATCCGTCCACTCGATCTGGCTCCGAGCCTCTTCTTCAGAATCATATCCGACGCCAAGGCGTAACCGGTAGCGTCGCCCTTCTTGCACTTGTATTCGAACCGGAAGAATGTTCTCTGAGACACTTGTGTCCGCGTCAATTAACGTGGAGCTGAAGAGCTCCAGACGATAGATGCGCCGCCGCGTATCGATGAGTTTCTGGGGATTGAATCCATCACCCTCCTCGTATTCGAATTCGCGCCGCACTACCTCGCGCGAGACGCGCCGGAGACCGACCACCTCGGTTGGGCCGAAGTAGCAGTAGTGACGGGGGTACAAGGTGAAGTGGACTTCACCTACTCGCGCCGCCGTGTCAATCTCTGTTTCGACATCAACTCGTGCTTTAGCATGACCGATTTCACGAAGAACATACAAAATGGTATCGCGCGAGGCCCGGACGGCGTCCTCTGAAAGACGACGGCCAACACCAATGGCCAACAATGGAGCCAAACGCACCGAATCCGTGCCAACATCCGGATCGCTGCCAAACTGGAGGGTGTAGTGGCGCAGGAGCGTCGGCTCGCCTTCTTCAATGTGCACTTTGAGTTTGATGGCATCGCCCTGCTCAATGAGTTCCCCCTCGATATTCGCTTCGTGGAACCCTTGTCGGGAATAGAAGCGCTCCAGCCGGATGATGTCAGCGGCGAAATCATCTGCGAGAAACAGAGGCCGCTTGGCAACGGGCAAATAGCGGCGAATCCAGGGTGGTTTTTCTGTGGCCATGCGCGCCAGAAGCTCCGCCCGCCGGAAACTTTGGATGCCGGGAAACTCGATGACATTGATCCGGTACCCGTTGTAGCGTTGCCATTGCTCGTAATCGGAGAGATTCAGACCTCCGATCATGGAGCGGCTGCCGAAAAGCAGCAGGAGAGAGGTAACCAAGGCGCGACGCATGCAGGAAGAATCCGTTAGGAAGCGGTTGGACGATTCACTCGTCTTAAATTTCGGCAAAAGCTTCAAGAAAGTCAAGGGGAGGGATGGAGAAACAGAAACAAGGCGGGAAATGACATGCCGGTGCGCATGAGGGCGACTATGTATGCGCCGGACGCAACCATTTCTGGCGGGTGAAATCCTGGAGCAAGCGCCGTACAAAGGTGTTCGTACGTACAGCGGCGGATTCCTCTTCTCCATAGAGAGCCGCGGTGATTGCATCCATTCCGGCAACTCTCTCCTGCAATTGTGGAACGGTCGGTTGGCCGCTGGCGACGATCGAAGTCTCCAATGCCTGTTCCGTGCGCTTCTTCATGCCAGCAAAGAAGTCCGCGCACCATTCAGCCCAACTTGCCTCAAGCGCCGTCGAAACCCAGGCGCATGCTTCATCGATTCGACGCTTGCGTTCTTCCTGAGCACCGGATGATCGGCCAGAACTTGCGCCTCGCGAGCGCCCTTTCTTCACGACAAAGGCACTCTTCTCGGTCAGCACGGCCTCAAGTCTCGCCGCCAGATTATCGGCGGTCCATGAGGTATGGTCCTCAGCAAGGGTAAGCTTTGGCAAATCCAGCTTCGCAGCCAGAGCACTGAGTCCAGGTACGAATTCCGCCAAATGCTCCACGACGAATTCATCAAGCCTCGTTCGCAATCCGGCCAAAGCCATTGCCTGCAGAAAAGCCTTGACTGTCAGTTTGGCTTTTTTGCCTTCAGTGAGCTTTCCAATCGCCGGCGTCTTGAGTTGAAGGCGCATGTGAGCGTCCACCTCGTTGTGGAAACCGCGGATCCAATTCTGGTGATACTGCGCCAGCAACTGGTCGACATGTTTCAAGCGCCCAGCCTGCAGCTCCAGCGACTTCTGCACTTCTTTACGCTGCTCTTCAATTGAATCTCGGCACCGGTCTCTGAGCCACCGCCACGCTGCTTCCGTCCGCACAGCTTGTTCGGAGGGGGTAGTTTGGAGCAGCGTATTGACTTCGGCCTCCAGACGGGCTAACAGATCACTGTCCTGGAGATCCTGGCGTCGAATTTCCCATCGCCGTTGTCCGAGCGCTCGCAGATCCGCCGCAAGCCCCTGGGCGACATCGTCAGAGACAATAACCGACGCGTGTTGCGCAACCAGAATCCCGATGCCTTCCGGTGTTGCCCAATGTGCATCAAGCTCAATCGGCAACGGCACCCAGATGAATCGCCAATTCGAAGGAGAACTCCCTTGAACAGTCCGGCAGATTGTCACCAAATCCCCGGCGGCAACACCCGTCTTGAGAAAAGCCTCCAGTGCCCCGGCGGAAATCCGGCGTTTCGAACTGTTGTAGCGCAAAGCCCAACTCTCGCGTGCACCGGCCTGCACTTCCCAGACGACATTCGGGGCTTTCGTCTCACCAAAGGTAACGTCGAGAGAAAGTGAGCGTGCCAGACGTTCCGCAAGCTGTCGGTCTCCGCCGAAGAGCACAAGTGCGGGAGTGGCTGACCGCTCGGTCTCGTATCGTGTCAGTTCATGGAGTGAACAACCCGCTTTCTCACACCGGGCAAGGATTTCATTGACGCTTGGGCCTGAAGCATCAGCAACCCGTTTCTCGGCGTAGGTCAGAAGCGCGCGGAGCCATTCCAGAGCCTTTTGTGCCGACCGTGTCAGCGGGCGAATACTCGCGTTATCGAGGTCCTTCTGCTTCACGGATGCGCCTCCGATTCCCTCGCCAAAATAGTGCAGAATTCCGTAGCCGAGAGTGTTTCAGCTATTTCTTAGTGACGTAGTATATCACAAGCTGCATGATGATTCCCACGACAACGAGCATGAGAAGCCAGATCATGCTCTTGCGGCGCTCATGTCTCTCTTGTCTGAGCCGGGCCGAAAGGTTGCTCTTCAGGCCCGTATGGTAGTCGGTGAGACCCTTTTCCATGAACTCGAATTTGCTCGTTACAAAGTCGGTGAACTCTCGCTGCAGCGGAGCCAGGACATTCTGGCGCAGACGTTCAATATCCTCGCGCACATTCTGGACCGATTCAGCTACCTCATCAAACCGTTTCGCCGAACGCGCCGCCAGATCCGTCGTCTGCGCGCTCTGGCCGTGAAGAAATTCGGTGACCCAAGCGTGGGCCTCACGCAAGTTGTCTCCAACGGTTTGGATCGATTTCTCAAGACCGTCGGTGACTTGCTGTACCCCAGTAATCTCGCCATACTGCCGCTCCAGTTTGCGCTCGATATGCACGAAAACCTTCTTGACCGCTTCATAGCTCTGTTTGAGATCGTCGAATTCCTCGCCAGCGACTTTCAGGATGCTCTTGCAGTCTGCGGCGATGGAATTCAACGACAGTTCATCGCTTTGGTGGAGTGATTCCAGAAGGTTCGCATAGCGCTCGAGGTTCTGTGGGACGGTGGCGACTTGCTGAATGAATTTGTCATAGCCAGCGTCGATGACACGCCCCAGTTTCTGCTGCGTTTCCACATAACCACTGTTAATCGCCTCTTTGAGAATACCAGGACTGGCCTCTTGGGCGGAGCGAATCTCAGCGATCTCTTCGGAAACCCGGCCGAAGTCGGCCGTCAGAGCTTGGGCGGCGTCCTGCCGTGCCTGACTCTCGCTGGCTTGTGCCGCAGAGAAATCCGCAAGCTGACCCGTAATGCTCTCTTCGAGCTGGCCGAGTCTGGCCGTCATATCGCTCAGGTTACTCGTCCATTGCTCTTTCCACTCGCCGGAGAAGCGATCAAGGAGCGCTTCGACTTCGGAACGATCCGCCTGGAGGCTTGCTCTAAAAGCCTCCGGGAGCGCGCCTAAACCATCCTCGATCCGCTGGTAGCGAGCCGCATTTTCGCTCTGCACCCTGTCCGACGCAGCCAACACTGAGTCGTGGGCATGCGCAATCTGCGCTTCGAATTTCTCCCAGAATACCGACTGATTGGATGCGTATCGTTCAAACTCGTCTTTGTGCTGACCGACGAGGTTGGCCAACGACTGCAGTGCCGGACTTGATTGCGCTCCCGACTCACGGGTCTCTCGCGCAAGTTTTTCCAGACGCGACAGAGATTCCGCCATGCTGGCGAAGGCGTGCTCTGATTTCTCCTCCCGTTCCGAAGCCTCTTGTGACAGTTTCAGGAGAATCGGCCGTAGCCCCTGCTGGGCTTTGGCAAGGTCCGCCTGGTAACTTTCGTGCAAATCGGTGATCTTCTCGGCCAGCGGTCTCAGACCGGTTGCCAGCTCCGCGCGCAACTCGTCCCTTCCCGTGGGAGCCTGAGCTCGCCCCTTTGCACCGCCCTTCTTCTTGCTATCGCCAGAGTCGACCGTCTGCTCTGCAACCGCTTGCATATGCGCCTGCAATGCAGAGAGGGCCGCATCAATCTCCTGCCGAACCTGTGGACCAATGCCACTGGCAATTTCTCTCACAGTCTCGGCAATTCTTTCCAGGTGTTCTTCGCTGGGTTGTCGCGTGCCAGCCAAGCCTTCCTGAAGAAGCGAATGCACGCGCTCCCACTTCTCTTCGAGTTCACCCCGCATGGCCTCAAAGAGCGTCTGCAAGTTGGCGTCGCGACTTTGCTCTTCCGGGCTCCGGTCGGTATCCGCCGACGCCAAGGGGCCGCGCAGATCCGCAAGTCGCTTCTCCACATCAGCCACCGTCTGCGTCAGCACCTCTCGGCTGGCCTTGGCCGACTCTTGGACTCGGCCCGCTTCACTCCTCAGCGACCCTTCCAGCTCCTCGTGGGTTTTCTGGAGATTGGCCAGAACCTCGCCGGCATAACTCTGCAGCTGCTCCACATTCTGGGCGAGGGTTTGCTCCAAGTCCTTGACCCGCTCGAGGAGTCGCGTGCCTGCTGGCGCGAAAACCTCCCGCAGGCGGTCCACACCGTGGGCGATTTGTTCGAGGGTCTCTTGGCTTCGTGTCAGGTCCTCGAAGGCCCCGCGAAGTTGAGAAATTTCTTCCCGGAAGGCCGGGATAAACTTCTGTTGTGCGAGCTCGTCGGAAAAGGTCTCAAGAAATGCCCGCAGTGGCTCAAGAAGCTCTTTTGTCTCAGGTTCAGACGCCATTTCCTCCTCCGTGGTGATCGCCCTGTCTGCTGCAAGCATAGGGCCATCCCCAAGCGGAGGAGCCAGCGTATCGACAAGGCATCTTCACCTCGCTATAGACTTCTATACAACAAGGTGCACCCGTCGATGTCGTGTTTCTGAACAACTTAAACTGGCACGGAAAGAGATTTTATACAGGAGTGTTTGAAAGGGAGGCGAGTCGACTTGGAACGCGTAGCGTGATGTCTTCTACACGATCCTCTTGCGAAATCGCATAAGCGCGAGCGAAAAAATGACAAGGCCGAAGACCATCAGGGCAAGAATTTCACCGGCCAGGTCCTGCGCCCCGCTGTCCTTAAGAAAAACGGCGCGGATGATGGTCATGAAGTACCGGAGGGGATTGACATAGGTGAGGAGTTGGAAGACTCGGGGCATGTTCTCGATGGGTGTGAAGAAACCCGACATAAGCATCCCAAAAACCATGAAGAACCAGGCGAAGAAGAGCGCTTGCTGCTGCGTACCCGAAATCGTCGAAATAAAGAGTCCCACGCCCAGCGTCGTCAACAGAAACAGGGGAGCCGCCAATGCCAGGAGCGCGAGACTGCCCCGGAACGGAATCCCAAACCAAACCGTGCCCACAAGAAGCGCCACGGACATTTCAATGAAGGCGATGATGACAAAGGGAAGCGTCTTGCCAACGATGAAGTGGAATTTGCCGATGGGAGTCACCATAAGCTGTTCGAGCGTGCCCATCTCTTTCTCGCGCACAATTCCAAGCGCCGTAAGCAATGTCGTGATGACAGTCAGAAGCACCACCACAATGCCCGGCACCATGTAGAAAACGGACACGAGCTCAGGATTGTAATACGCCTGCGGACGGAGGCTGACCAGGTGCAAAGCCTGCCGCAGGTGAGGTTGCAGCTTCACTTTCCGAAATACCTCACCCGTCCAGAACTGGCGCAGAAGCCCCTGAGTGTAGCCAACAGCAATGCTGGCGATGTTCGAGTTCTCGGCGTCTGCAAGAATCTGAATTTCCGTGTTGTCGCGCGCGCCAATGTCACGGGCGAAATTGCGTGGAATCTTCACAATGATATCCGCTCGCCCCGCATCCAAAAGCGATGCCGCGTCCTGATCTTCCATCGCCACCGGCTCGAAATAACTATTCGCCCCAAACTTGCCGACAAGCGCGCGAGAGAGCTCGGTGCGGTCCTGGTCAAAAACGGCCAGCTCGATTCGTTTCACATCCAGATTGATGGCGTAGCCGAGGATAAGAAGCTGAACAACCGGCATGAAGAAAATAATCACCACCATCTCACGCTGTCGGAAGATTTGCCTGAACTCTTTTCGAAGAAGGTGTTTCAGCACGGTTCAATCAAGTTTGATTTTGAACTTCTTCACCGCTACGACCATCAGCACCATACCGATACAAAGAAGAATCAAGGCGTCGGGAGCGAGCGCCGCCGCATGGACACCCTTCAAGAGGACCCCACGGATAATGCGCAGATAGTAGGTGGCCGGGATGATGCTGGAAAGAAACTGGTGAAATTTCGGCATGCTCGCCACCGGAAAGATGAAACCGGAAAGCATCACCGAAGGCAGAATGGTGATAATCAAGGCTTGCATCATTGCAACTTGCTGTGTCTTGGCGAGTGTGGAAATAAGAAGTCCGAGGGCCAGGCAAGGAAAAAGATAGATGAGAGTTCCTGCCAAAAGCAGGGCCGGCGACCCTCGAAACGGCACGCCGAAGATCAACAAACCCGCGCCGATAATGATCAGGCCGTCCAGAAGTGCCAAAGCAATGTATGGGATGACCTTGCCAATGACAATCTCAATCGGACGAACGGGCGCGGCCAGAAGCTGCTCAAGGGTTCCGGTTTCCTTTTCGCGAGCAATCGTAATCGAAGTCAGAAGCGCCGAGACCATCATCAGAATAATCGCGACAAGTCCCGGAACAATGAAATTGACCGACTCAAGGGATTCATTGTACCAGAAGCGGGGACGCAGCTCCACCAGCGGCTGCAGTTGGCGCGGACCGCTTCGCACACTGTAATCGGCAAGAACAGCCTCGCTGTAATGGAGAATTGTCTGCCCGACATTCCCGTCCGAGCCATCGACGATAACCTGCACCGGTGTCTCAAACTGGGTGGCCACAGACTTCGCAAAGCCGCGAGGAATTGTCAATCCCCCCTTGATTCTTCCCGCCCGAAAGAAATGTTCAAAGTCTGCCGCGTTATCCAAGTAGTACCGCACTTCGAAATAGCCGGATTCGGTGAAGGAAGATACGAGGCTGCGTGAAGCGGCTGTGCGGTCACCGTCAACCACCGCAATGGGAATGCTCTTCAAGTCAAGGTCAATCGCATAACCAAAGATGAAAATCATCAGAAGCGGCATCAGAACAATGATCGCCAGCGAGCGGGGATCGCGCAAGATGTGAAGGAATTCCTTCTTGATAACAGCCCAGAGCCTCACGCAACCTCCTCGCCTCGAATGAGCTCAACGAAGAGATCCTGAACGGTTGTCTTGTGCATCTTCCTCTTCAAGGCAGCCGGCGTGTCCAGAGCCACAATACGCCCTTGATGCATGATGGAAATCCGGTCGCAATACTCCGCTTCATCCATGTAGTGTGTCGTAACGAAGACGGTCTTGCCCGCCGCGGCGAGATTGTGAATGACATCCCAGAAGTCGCGGCGAGCCACCGGGTCGACGCCGCTCGTCGGCTCATCAAGAAAAATGATCTCGGGATCATGCAGAAGCGCCGAACCGAGGGCCAGCCGCTGTTTCCATCCGGGAGGAAGCCGCCCGGTCAGCTCTCGGCGCACGCCCTCAAGGGAAGAACGAGCGAGTGCATCTTCCACGCGCAACTCCAGCTCTCTATCCGGCAAACCATACACGCCGCCGAAAAAAAGCAAATTCTCCTCGACCTTGAGATCATTGTAGAGAGAGAATTTCTGAGACATATAGCCAATATGTCGTTTCACCTTTTCGCTCTCGCGCGTGATATCGAAACCGGCCACCCACCCCTCTCCCGAAGTCGGTTTCAAAAGGCCGCAGAGCATACGAATCGCCGTGGTTTTTCCGGCACCGTTGGCACCAAGAAAACCGAAAATCTCGCCGCGTCGGACGGTGATGGTCACCCCGTCCACGGCGGTGAAATGTCCGAAGCGCCGAGTAAGCTGGCGCGTCTCAACAGCGTTGTCGGCAGTCATTGCGGTCATTCGATCTTCAGGAGGCTGATGAAGGTATCTTCGATGGAGGGTCGACTTGCGCGAATATCGTCAGGGGAAAGACCGGTGGCGTCGACCACCTCTCGTCGGCACGCCTCCACATCATCCGTAACGATGTGAAGCCGGCCTCCGAAAAGATGAACAGACTTCACCCGCGGAAGCGTCCGGCACTTTCCAGCAAGGTCAAAAAGGCCTTCTCCCTCGATTTCGAGCATGCGTTCGGTAAAGAGATTTGGA
>Ga0315537_1001925_pt1 | contig 16062 bp, 17 predicted proteins | sample SalMarSW160270MG_FD_203091 | JGI IMG/M metagenome (GOLD analysis project Ga0315537, IMG submission 203091) | Salt marsh sediment microbial communities from the Plum Island Ecosystem LTER, Massachusetts, United States - Salt Marsh Sediment SW1602-70 ... | reverse complement strand
CCTTCCAGTTCGTGTTTGACTTTGTTGGCGGCAGCCCCGACGGCTTTTCTTTCCTCGATGGACAGATTGGCCAGGCCACGCAGTATCTGGGTCAGCGGACTCTTTTTACCCAGGTATTGCACGCGCCACGATTCCAGGTCTTTGGTATTGTCAACACCCTCAAGTTGCTTTAGAGCCGCCGTTTTAATCTCTTTAATCTTGTCTAACATTTTTCTTCACTATTAAAAATTTCCCCTTCCGTTGCTGAAGGGAAGGGGAATTAAGTAATGTTTCTTGTTCAAGAGCTCTGCTATTGAGCTTTCCCTCCAGCCATCGCGGCCAGGCTGCTAAAGCTCTCCGGCTCTCTTACCGCCATGTCGGCCAGCATCTTGCGGTTTATTTCAATGCCGGACTTCTTGAGCCCGTCCATGAATTGACTGTAGGTAGTCCCCTGGGCGCGGCAGGCGGCGTTTATCCTCAGTATCCAGAGTCGCCTCATGTCGCCTTTTCTTTCGCGTCGATGGGCATAGGCGTAGGCTAACGATTTTATCATCGACTCGTTAGCTCGCTTGATAAGCCGGTTCTTGGTGCCTCGATGTCCCTTGGTGAGGGACAGTATCTTCTTATGACGTTGGTGTGAGGTTACTCCTCGTTTGACTCTGGGCAAGTTATGGTTCCTCCTGCTCTATTTCGTGCCGTAGGGTATCAGTCTTGATATGCGCTTGCGGTCACTCGGGTGTAATTGTATCATCTCGTCGAAAAGCCCTCGTACCCGCTTGGCTTTCTTCATGCGCAGGTGACTTTTAGGTCCCTTGACCCTCATTATTTTACCGCTGCCGGTAATGTGAAAGCGGCTTTTTGCTCCCTTATGCGTCTTAAGTTTCGGCATGTTGTGCTTCCTTGGCCTCTTCTTTCGTTTCTTTCTTCGTCTCTGCTTTTATTTCTTCCTTAGTCTCTTCTTTAGCTTTAACTTTCGGTGTTCCCGGTGCCACGATGATGTTCATCCGCCTCCCCTCCATCACTGGTTTCCTTTCCAGGTAGGATATATCGTTTAACGATTCCACCATGCGCTGCAGGACTTTCCAGCCCAGCTCGGGGTGAGTGGATTCGCGACCCCGGAACATCAGTGTTATCTTTACCTTATCGCCTTCGGTCAACAGTTTCCGGGCGGTCCTGGCTTTAGCTTCAAAATCATGAATCCCGATTTTGGGTCTCAGCCGTATCTCCCGGAGTAGCGATAGCTTCTGGCTTTTCTTGGCCAGCTGCTCTTTCTTCGCCTGCTCGTATTTATACTTGCCGTAGTCAAGAAGCCGACAGACAGGAGGTATTGAGCTAGGAGCTACTTCTACAAGGTCCAGGCTTTGCTTCCTTGCCATCTCCCGTGCCTGAATCACGGGCATAATCCCGAGTTGCTCTCCCTTCTCCCCCACCAGGCGAATCTCCTTGGCCATGATTCGCTCGTTAACACGAAGTTGCTTAACTATGTCTCTTTTTACCTCCTCCAAATACAGATATCCTACGAACAAAAACTATACCATATTATTCTCTAAGAATCAACCCTGTATGTTCCTGATATTATTGGCATCAGGTTGAAGGGTGCTTACCTTAATTGTACTCTCATTTAATTGTGATAATTTACCCACCCGCCCGCCCATGAGGAAAAATAGGGACAAAGCCCCTCTTAGACTTCCCTTATTGAAAAGACTCTACTATAAAATCCCGGGGTGTTTAAGAGAGGTGAAACCCCTCTTTCAATTCTTTCCCCCTCTCAAACAAACGAATAAATGCGTAGAATATATACCTGTTTGAGAGGGGGTCAGGGGATGAGCTTAATAAATTATCTAAAACCGGATTGAACCGCCGTGTCACGAACTGAGATTTTAAACTTTATCCGCTATTTCTTGACTAATGGCTTCCAGGAATTCTGCATAAGACTGTGCTGGTAATTGCTCACCGCTGCGTTGTCTTACGGAGATGGTGTTATCGGCTTCTTCTTTATCCCCGACGATTGCCATGTAGGGGATTTTCTCCAGTTGTGCCTGCCGGATTTTCAGGTTCATCCGTTCCGAGCGGTCGTCCACTTCCACGCGTATGCCCTTACCCTTAAACTCGCCTTCCAGCTTGCGGGCATAGTCCAGGTGGCGGTCGGCGACCGGTATGATTTTCACCTGCACCGGTGCCAGCCATACAGGGAAAGCCCCGGCGTAATGTTCAATAAGAAGCCCGAAAAAGCGTTCCCAGGAGCCTAACAGGGCGCGGTGTATCATGTAAGGTCGGTGCTCATGACCGTCAGCGCCGATATATACCAGATCGAAACGCTCCGGCAAATTGAAGTCGAATTGAATAGTGCTCAGCTGCCACTCGCGCCCGATGGCATCCTCGGCTTTGAGGTCGATTTTCGGCCCGTAGAACACCCCGCCCCCCTCGTCAACCTCATATTCAAGTTTGTTTTCATCGATAACCCGGCGCAGGGCTTCCTGGGCGTCCTGCCACATCTGGTCGGTACCTATCCACTTCTCGGGTTGTGTCGCCAGGTAAACCTTATACTTCTGAAGGCCGAAACTCCGCAGCATATACAGAGAAAACCGGAGCACTTCTGACATTTCGCTGTTCATCTGTTCCGGTGTACAGATGATGTGGGCATCGTCCTGGGTGAAACCCCGTACTCTCAAGAGACCGTGTAAAACGCCGCTGCGTTCATAGCGGTAAACGGTGCCCAGCTCCGCCCAGCGGAGAGGTAATTCCCGGTAAGAACGGGTACGTGATTTATAGGCGAGCATGTGAAAGGGGCAGTTCATCGGCTTGAGATAGTATTCCCGCTCGTCGATGGTGATGGGTGAATACATGTTTTCCCGGTAAAAGTCTAGGTGTCCGCTGGTCTGCCATAAATCAGCCAGTCCGATATGGGGCGTATATAGAATTTCGTATCTGTTGGCGAGATGCTCCTGGCGCCAGAAATCCTCGATGATTGTGCGGATACGGCCACCCTTGGGTGTAAGTATGATCAGACCTCCGCCTATTTCGTCCGGTGCCAGGTAAAGGTCGAGTTCTCTGCCCAGCTTCCGGTGGTCGCGTTTCTGGGCTTCCTCCATCCTTTCGAGGTATGCGTCCAGTTCCTTCTGGCTCTCGAAGGCGACGCCGTAGATGCGCTGGAGCATGGCGTTGTGCTCATCGCCCCGCCAGTAAGCCCCGGCAATGCTGTTCAGCTTAAAGGCTTTGATTTCACCGGTCGAATTAACGTGAGGACCCCGGCACAAATCAATAAAGTTCCCCTGCTCATATATCCCCACCTTGTCGTCTTCTATTTCGTCAATCAGTTCCAGCTTGTAGGGCTGAGCAGCGAATAGTTTTCTGGCCTCTTCTTTGGGAAGCTCTTTATAGCTAAAAGGCAGGTCGGCTTTGATAATTTCGCCCATTTTCTCCTCGATGACCGGCAGGTCTTCGGGCGTCAGCGTGCGCGGCAAATCGAAATCGTAATAGAAGCCGTCCTCTATCGCCGGCCCGATGCCGAACTTGGCGTCAGGGAAGATAGACAGAACCGCCTCAGCCATGACATGCGAGGCCGAATGGCGAATTATTTCCAGTTTATTCTCGGCGTTCACAAGCTCATTATATCAGCCCCCACCTACGAAGGCAATTGGACTCTAAGCTGTTGTTTTATTGTTCGATCCAGCCCCACCCGAACAAGAGTTATCTATTCCCACCCAAACCACCCTCGTGTTATTGTGCTATTGTCAGTTATTTCCCCCCGCCCGGTTTTCCCCTTTCTTCAAAGGGGACGAGGGAGATTTACCCGCGTATTCCCAAAAAGGGAATTTCGCAGCGAGAGGGGGCGCTAGCCCCGTGCATAAAACTAAAGGGGCGTCTAAGAGGGGCGAAGCCCCTCTTTCAATTATTCCCCCTTCCCTTCATCAATCCTCAAGGGAAGGGGGACACAGGGGGATAGGTTCACTAAAAACAGGGGGGTGAGGTATATTATCTCAGCTTATTTTCAGGCACCTTTATTTTTAATCAGCCTATCAATATAGCTCACCAGGAAGAGAAGCACCACGCTCAGAGCCAGCGCCCAGAGGTCGAGGTATTTTACCGATGATAATGTGCCGTCCAGATTAAACCAGTCATCGATATAAGGCGCTATCTTGCTGAAAAGCCCCAGTCCCCCGCCCCCGATTAACGCCGCCAGCGCCCCGTTGGCGGTAATTTTCAGTTTGTCTTTAAAAAATCCGAAAATAACGGGCAGGGTCACCCCGCAGGTGTAGACGGTATAGGCAAAAAGCAGCGAGCTTATAATCCCATCCAGAAGCAGCGCCACTATCAGTGAGCATATTCCCAATAGTAGGATTATCCAGCGGGAACGGGGCAGTATAGCCGTCTGTGAGGATGTCGGACGGAATTTGCCGATGATATCCACCGATAGTATCGTGCTGGCGCTCAGCAAAGTGGTATCGGCGGAGGACATGACCGCGCAGAGCAGGGCGGCCAGGACGATGCTTCCCAGGAGCGGCGAAAATATCTCTTTAATTACCGTGGGCAGCGCTTGTTCCGCCGCTATCTGCGGGAAGAGGACGGCGGCCCCCATGCCGATGACGGTTATCGCCAGAGCTATCGGGATGAGCAGCGCCGCTGTGCTGAAAGTGGATATCCTGGCGGTTTTATCGTCTCTGGCGCAGAAGATGCGCGAGTACATGTCCGGTCCGACCACGTACGTCAGCCCGACCACCAGCAGGAGAGAAACGAGGCTCATGCCGCCGAACCGGGAACTGACAGGAAAAGCGAACATGTCCGATGATAGTGAGTTTTGCAGTCCTTCCCAGCCTCCCAGTCTGGAAAGGAGTACGCCCACCCCGGCAAAGATGCCCCCGAAGATTATCACCGACTGAAACAGGTCGGTGCGGAGGACGGAATACTGTCCGCCCAGCAGGGTATAGAGAATGAACACTGCGGAAAAAATGACCATCCATAGCTCCCGGCTCCCCATGTCCAGGACGCTCATAATCGTTCCCGCGGCTACAATCTGGGCGGCGATTACGCCTATCCAGGCGATGACGATGAGTATCGATGAGGCAAAAGCCACGCGGCGGTCATACTGCTTTTCAATCAGTTCGGGGAGCGTGTAGAGGGCGAACTTTCTCACTTTTCCCGCGAAAAAGAGTCCCAGGACTATCAGGCCGATACTGCCCACCAGTATCCACCAGGCTCCGGTCAGGCCCCGTGTATAACCGAATCCCGCCATACCTATAGTAGCTGACCCGCCGATGATGGTAGCCAGCAGCGAACCGGTCACGAACCAGGCAGAGCTCTTTCTCCCCGCAACGAAGAAGTCATCGGCCTCCCTGGCTTTTTTCCGGCTGATAATGCCGATGGCTATAATTATCAGAAAATATACTATGATAATGATAAGCTCGGGCATTTCACCTTCCCTTTTAATAACGGATAGTGAATTTACTGCGGTAATCCAGCGACAACACCTGCATATGAACAGTTGCCGGGTGATATAAGATATGGGTTACTAATAGATAAGTGCTTATTGGCATACTGGTGTAATTAACGGGAGGGTTTCTCGGAGCCGATAAGGGCTATCTCTATTTTCTGTCCGCACTTGGAACAGGTGACACTCAGGGTTATCGGCTGTTTCATTACCCTCTCGGCGACTACGGTAACGATAGAATCGACGTTATCCAAACGCCGGTCAAGCATATCGAGGCGTTGTGAAATCCGCTCGATATCGGGGGTGGCTTTATCTTTGGAGGTTTCGGTTTTTTCTTGCTTTGCCAAATTAAAATCCTCGGAGTCGGGTTAGTTAAACCTATTATATGTGTCTGAGGTTACTATGTCAAAAACCGGGGAGACGCTTGGCAAACCGGATCGATAAATCCCCTCCCCCTCCCCCGTATAAATATCTATTCCCACCCGCCGCCCTCGCAGCATCATGCGTTTGTCCGGTGAATAAATCCCGATCCCTCAGGCTTGTGCAGCCCTTGTAGATGTTCGTCAGGTCTCCTTTTCTCCTGCCTCCCCCTCCTTTAGTAAAGGAGGGGGAGGCAGGGGGAGGATTTAAATAAAAGATACTTCCCCCTCTCCAATCAAATTATCTCGGAGCTTACTCAATGTTGCTTATTGGAGAGGGGGATAAAGGGGGTGAGGTAAAAACCGTGAAACCAGATGCTTATAAATTTAGAAACGAAGAATAGTAGGTTAATCGGAATAAAAATCATCGATGATGGTGATACCGCTTTTCAGGATATTGATTTATAATAGTTCTGGAGGTATAATCCTAAAACGAAAGAGATTATATCTTTGATAATATTAACCAAGGAGGGGAGTAAAATGCCTGAGGAAGAAGTAGGCAAGGTAAGTGATTTCTTTGCCCACCCGGTTGTTGCCGGTGTCGATATGACCGGAACGCTCAAGGCAGGCGACAAAATCCATATCAAGGGACATACCACGGATATTGAGATGGTGATTGGTTCTATGCAGATTGACAACGAGAACGTCACCGAAGCTAAAAAGGGTGATTCCGTTGGTATCAAGGTCCCGGACAGGGTAAGGTCTGGGGATACTGTCTATAAAGTTACCGATTGACCTGTCCTCACTACCCCGGAAAGCTATATGCCGACGATTATTAATTCTGAACTTGCCATTTATTAAGGAAAACACTTTTGGTCGGTTTCAGTGATTATGATAAATACGATGGTCTCGGTCTGGCTGAACTTGTTCGTAACAAACAGGTAAAGCCCGTTGAACTTGTTGAGGAAGCCGTAGCCCGTATTGACCTACATAATCCCTCTCTCAATGCTGTAGTCCTTAAAATGTACGAGCAGGCCCTTGAAGCCGCTAATTCGGACCTTCCTGAAGGTCCATTTACTGGTGTACCCTTCCTGCTCAAAGACCTGTTGATGTCTTATGCCGGGGTGCCGTTGACCAACGGCTGCCGTTTCTTTAAAGATTACGTGCCCGACCATGACAGTGAGCTGGTCAAACGCTATAAAAATGCCGGGGCTATCATCGTAGGTAAGACCAACCTGCCCGAGCTGGGGCTGGCTCCGGTAACTGAACCGGAATTATTCGGTACGGCGAACAATCCCTGGGATTTGACCCGTACCACCGGTGGTTCCAGCGGCGGCTCGGCGGCTGCCGTGGCTGCCAGAATCGTTCCCCTGGCGCATGCCAGCGATGGCGCGGGTTCCATCCGTATCCCTGCTTCCTGTTGCGGTGTCTTCGGCCTCAAACCGACGCGTGGACGCACTCCGGTCGGTCCTGATTTTGTGGAAATCTGGCGGGGCTTTCATTGCGAACACGTCATAACGCGCTCGGTGCGCGATAGCGCCGCCATGCTGGATGCAACCACCGGACCTGATATCGGTGCTCCTTACTATGCGGCACCGCCGCAGGGCTCCTTCCTCAGCCAGGTCGGTCAAGAGCCGGGAAAACTGCGTATCGGCTTTACCGATGAGTTTATATTGGAAACGACTCCGGATGAAGATTGCCGGAAGGGTTTAATGGAGACTGTTGAGCTCTGTCAAAGCTTAGGGCATGAAGTAGAGGAGATAAAAATAGAAGCGGATACCTTTGCCGTTGCCCGGGCTTTCGCGATACTGGTATTCAGTGAAATAAGAACTTTTATTGAAGAGGCTGCGGTGTCTATGGGTCGGCGGGTTTCACGCCGCGATTTTGAGTCTGTCACCTGGGTTATTTATTTATTGGGTAAGCAATACCGGGCATCCGATTTTTCCGGTTCGCTTAACCTGCTTCAGCGTAAATGTCGGGAAATTGGCAGGTTGTTCAATGAGTATGATGTCATTTTAACACCGACGCTGGCTCAACCGCCCGTAACTACCGGTACCATCTGTGTTGAAGGAATTCAGGGTATAGCGATGAAGCTTCTTGGCAGTCTCAATGCCGGTTGGATTTTCAGGAAAGCTATCGAAATGGGGTTTGGTAAACTATCCGAGATGTTCTTCTCGTTTATGCCCTATACACCCATGTTCAATGCCACCGGTCAACCCGCTATGTCCGTCCCGCTACACTGGAACGATGCCGGACTGCCCGTCGGCATGCAGTTCGCCGGGCGTTACGGGGATGAATCCACGCTGTTCCGTCTGGCCGGGCAGCTGGAAAGTGTAAAACCCTGGGCTGACCGCATCCCGCCCGTCTGCACCCCGGCCACCCCCTGAATCTAGCCGATAGACTTTACCAGGTTGGCCATTTCGATGGCGCTGACGGCGGCGTTAAATCCCTTGTTGCCCGCCTTCGACCCGGAGCGCTCTATCGCCTGTTCCAGCGTGTCAGTGGTAATCACGCCGTAAATAACCGGCACTCCGGTATCCAGGTTGACCTTGGCTATACCCTTGGTGACCTCGGCGGATATGTGGTCGAAATGCGGTGTGCTGCCGCGTATCACCGCGCCCAGGCAGATGATGGCGTCGTATTTCTTCGACTGGGCCATTTTCTGGGCAATCAGCGGGATTTCAAATGAACCGGGCGTCCAGGCCTGTTCGATATCTTCCTCGTTAACGCCGTGACGTAACAGGGCGTCCTGGGCTCCTTCGAGCATTTTCTTGCTGAAGAACTCGTTGAAACGCGAGATAACCACCCCGAACTTGAGTCCCTTTCCCAGCAGCATTCCTTCGTATTGCTTGCTCATCGTTATCTCCTTGGTCGTATTTTAATCTGATATATTATCGGGCACTTTCAAGAGATGGCCCATTTTCTTCTGCTTTGTGCTCAGGTATTTGCGATTGTACGGGTTCGGCTGCGTGGTGATGGGAAGCTGCTCCACTATCTTGAGTCCGTAGCTTTCCAGTCCGCTTATCTTCTTGGGATTATTGGTCATCAGCCGCATACTGTGCACTCCCAGGTCGGCCAGTATCTGGGCGCCCACGCCGTAGTCGCGGTGGTCGGCTTTGAAACCGAGCGAGAGATTGGCTTCGACGGTATCCATGCCCTCGTCCTGGAGGGCGTAGGCTTTTATCTTGTTGTGGATGCCGATGCCCCTTCCCTCCTGTCTCATGTAGAGGACAACGCCGCGGCCTTCCTCGGCTATCTTTTTCATGGACATTTCTATCTGCTCGCCGCAGTCGCAGCGCAGGCTGTGGAAAACATCGCCGGTGAGGCACTGGCTGTGGACGCGTACCAGTACCGGTTCGTCGGTGGCCACGTCTCCCATCACCATCGCCAGGTGTTCGGCGGGGTCGGTGCTGCTTTTATAGGCTATTACCTTAAAATTACCGAAAGGAGTGGGCAGCTTGGCTTCAGCGACCTTCTGCACCAGTCTTTCGTGGCGGTAGCGGTAGGCTATCAGGTCGGCGACGCTGATGATTTTCAGTCCGTGCTTCCTGGCAAAAATCTTGAGTTGAGGAAGCCGTGCCATCGTCCCGTCCACGTTCATAATCTCACAGCAGACGCCTGCCGGAGTCAGTCCGGCCATCCTGGCAAGGTCTACCGTCGCCTCGGTCTGTCCCGCTCTCACCAGCACGCCCCCGTCCCGGGCACGCAGGGGGAACATGTGCCCCGGCATGACGATGTCTTCGTGCCGACTGTTCGGGTTGGCGAGAACCTGTACTGTCCTCGCCCGGTCCGCCGCCGAAATACCGGTGCTGGTTCCCTCCCTGGCTTCCACCGATACCGAGAAGGCGGTGCCGAAGCGTGAGGTGTTATTGCTGGCCATCATCGGTATCCTGAGCTCGTCGAGACGCTGTCCGGTCATCGGCATGCAGATAAGCCCCCGCCCGTATTTGGCCATGAAATTTATGGCTTCGGTAGTAACCTTCTCGGCGGCCATTACCAGGTCGCCCTCGTTTTCGCGGTCCTCGTCATCGACCACGATGACGAATTTTCCGGCTTTTATATCTTCAATAGCTTCGGGAATGGTTGCCAGTGTCATTTTATGAAACTCCTTATGTATCGGGTACGTTAATTTACCGGGAAGCCGTGCTCCTGCAGGAATTCGGCAGTGATGCCGCTGCCCGGCGCTCTGGTGGACTCTACTACGTATTTGCCGATGATGTCCACTTCCAGGTTGACAACGTCCCCGGGTCTTCTTTCGGCCAGTACCGTATTGTCCCGGGTAAAACCGACTATCGATACGCTAAAAGACGTCCGGTCTTTATCGACTACCGTAAGGCTGGTGCCGTCGACGGCGATAAAGCCTTTTTGGACGATGTATTGCATCAATTCCTCGGGGGCCTTGAACCTCATGATTACGGCTTCACCTTCTTTACTAGCCGAGATTACCTTTCCCGTATCGTCGATGTGTCCCTGCACCAGGTGGCCTCCAATTTCCCCTCCCAGCCCCAGCGGTCTTTCCAAATTCACCTTATCACCGATGTGGAGCATTCCCAGGTTCGTTCTTTTTAAAGTTTCCGGCATGACCTCCACGGAGAAGGACGAAGCGGTAAAGGTGGTAACCGTCTGGCAGACGCCGTTGACCGCGATACTCCCGCCGAGTTCTATCCCATCCAGGATTTGTCCTGCCGTTATCACCATCCCCCCCGATGGAAGAGAAGCTACTGTCCCTATCTCTTGAATAATGCCGGTAAACATGACTTATACCTTGCAGAAAAGACCTTAATTACTCTCATTTTAGCACTTGTCATAAGACAAGCGCAATATTGAGGTGTTATCCGGGGATTTCACAGACGGTTCTGGCCCTTTCTTCCCCATCCTGGTCTAGAAGTATAAAAGTGATTTCACCATACTGGGTCATGTTATCTTTACTTACCTTAACGGTATCAAATGGTAAAGTTATCGTAGGTTGATATGTCGGCCCGCCCTTATCAAAATTTGCTTCTACGTAAATAACATTCTCAACCTGCCAGATTCGTTCAACTTCTATTTTGGGTCCTGCAAATGGCTGGGAACCCATGAATGTAAATAATATAAAATACCGTGAATAATCAACGGCATCAAGCATTGTTTTGGCTGCTGGTGAAAAATATCCATTGAAATTCGGTATAGGAGAGTCTATATCTGTCATAATATGAATATGAGTTGGAATATCTTTGAAAAGCATATCAGAACCCAATGGGAAATCCTCAAATGCCAGTTCGTTCAGTAGTTCAGATGTGGTGGTAGGGCTTGGACTTGTCGTAGTTGTGGTATCACCTGTGCTACACCCGTAGACGAGTAAAAACATCAGGGGCATGACTAATAATAAAGACCATACCAATAAGCCTCTTTTCGCAATGCCCCTTCAACCTCTCGCCAAGAGTATTACACTATCATGTGTTTCTATATATATTTAACGTAGCAACGGTTATTTAGTTACTCTGCCTTCCTCCCGTCCCTTTCGCCGTTGCCGCGTCGCTCTTATTTTGTGCCTGCTATACTATGTATCACCGCTCTAAAGGGTTTTTACCTACTATAGTTGAGGCAAAAGTGGGCGCAAACATAATATGCCCGAACATAATCGGTTTATCCACCCTCTTAAAATTGAGAGGGCAATGCAGCACGTTCCCCGGGACATATACCCAGGTGGTGGTGATGATGATGTGTGTTTCTGCTTCCTCACCCTCACCCATCGTAAACTCGACCTCAGCCCCGAATTCTTTAAAATTCATGGGATCGCCGCCGATAAAATACAGGATTTCGGCAACGGAATGCCTGTGTCCTTCGGGTATCATCTTATAGGGTCTAAAAATGGGGCGCAGGACCTGTGTCAGAGGTTCATCCCACCCTTCTACGGGAGCCTCCTGCCCGATTCCTATATATACCGGCGCATTAGGGTCGGTACCGGGGTGGATTACACCCCAGGGTTCTTTTAAAAAATATTTCCCATATTTTGTTTCAGTCAAATTTATCTCCTTCCTGTTTTTTCTAAGATATTACTAGTTACTCTGCCTACCCGCCGTCCCTTTCGCCGTGGCCGCATCACTCTTGGCCGCTTCCTTCGGCCTCAGGTCGCGTGTCGCTTTGCCCGCCCGCCACATCTCGGAATCGTGTATCTCGGCCAGTTCCTTGCCCAGTATCTCCCGGTAATCGGGGCGGCCGCACACCTCTATCACGCGCTTTGTTTCCGCGCCGCTGGCTACCCTCTCGTATAGTTCCTTGAATACCGGCAGGGTGGCTGCCTTGAATTTCGGTTTCCAGTCCAGCGCCCCTCGTTGCGCCGTCGCCGAGCAGTTGGCGTACATCCAGTCCATGCCGTTCTCGGCCACCAGTTTTATCAGGCTCTCCGTGAATTCCTCGACGGTCTCGTTGAAAGCCTCGCTGGGGCTATGCCCGTGCGACCGTAGAGTATCATACTGAGCTTCCATGATGCCGGCTATCGCGCCCATGAGCACGCCGCGCTCGCCAACGAGGTCGCTGTAGACCTCGTTCTCGAAAGTGGTCGGGAAGAGGTAGCCGGAACCAACGGCTATTCCCACCGCGATGCAGCGCTCCCTGGCTCGTCCGGTGTAGTCCTGGAAGACGGCAAAGCTGGAATTGATGCCTGCACCGGAAAGGAAGTTGCGACGTAATGAAGTTCCCGAGCCCTTGGGGGCGACCATTATCACATCGACGTTATCCGGCGGTATCATGCCCGTCTGGTCTTTATATACTATCGAAAATCCGTGCGAGAAATAGACTGCGTCGCCCGGATTCAGGCATTTTTTGATGTCCGGCCAGATTTGCTTCTGGGCGGCGTCGGTAACCAGCATTTCGATAATCGTGCCGCGCCTGGCCGCTTCCTCTATCTCGAAGAGGTCCTTCCCCGGCTCCCATCCGTCGGCTACCGCCCGGTCCCAGTCCCGCATGAACGCTTTCGACTGACCTACGATGACGTTGAAACCGTTATCTTTCATGTTGAGCGACTGTCCCGGACCCTGGACTCCGTATCCTATCACCGCGATTGTCTCGTCCTTGAGGGCCTCGCGGGCTTTCTCCATCGGGAATTCTTCCCGCATTACTACTTCTTCTTTAACTCCGCCAAAATCGATTATTGCCATAACTATCCTCCTGTATTATTCATCTTGTTAATTAATCAATGCCGTAGGCTACCTGCATGATAACCGTTACCGTCGTTTCTCCCGGGCTGATAGATGAGCTTGTCTCTATAGTGGGAACAGGAATGCCCAGCCCGTAAGGCATATTCACCGTATACGGATTATAGCTGCTGGTCTCGTTGATATAGGTCGGTGTTCCCAGCTTGAGGTCGGCGTTGTCGGCTATTTGCTGGGCCTTCTCCTGAGCGTCAGCCAGTGCTTTTGCTCTGGCCTCCTCCTGGTATGGGACGGGGTCGTCGACCGTAAAACTTATGCTGCTTATTCTGATATAATCGCCGCCCGCGGCGGCAACAGTATCTATGATGGTGCCGGTGTCTTCAACCTTTCTTACCTTTACGGTAACCATATTCGTTACCTGGTAGCCGGTAAGCTCTTCCTCGCCGGTGTCCGGGTCCCATCGCCTCGTCGGGTAGATGCTGAAATACTGCGTTTGGATGTCAGTTTCTTCCACTCCGCTGCTTCTGAGTGCGGTAAGTATCTCGTTCATCGCCGATGATGCCTCGCTCTGTGCCTGGGCAACCGTATCAGCCTGTGCTTCCACCCCCAGACTGAGGATAGCTATATCCGGTGTCACCGTTACCTTACCCTCACCTGTAACCCATATCCCCGTCGTCTGCTGTGAGCCGATGGGCACTTTCGATGATGCCGGCCCCGTGATACTGTCGCAGCCGTTCACCCCGACAATGATTATCGCTATTAGTAAAATACCTGCCAGATACAGTATTCGGTTTTTCATAACCGCTTCCTCCGGAACAAAGGTCATATATTTGAGTATAGTTAATGTCTGGGGTGAAATCAAGATGGTTTTACCCCACCCCCTTATAAAATATCTTTTCCCTCCCCGCCGCCATCGCGGCACCGGCTACCTGTCCTCTGAATTACTCCTCCCCACCCCCTAAAAATGGGTGTTAGCACACATGCTCGGAGGCAATTCACCTGTCATAATTAATAGAAACGTATTATCGCAAAGGGGACCCTGTGAGAGTGAATGCAATCGTCATCGGCGCGGCGGTCTTGTTGATAACACTTACGCTGGGTGCCGGGGTGGTGTTCGGTGATAATCAGCATTTCCTGAGAGCCGACCCGGTGGTCATGTTCCCCGATTCCAATCTCGAAGCCTTAATCCGTGAGACTATCGAGAAGCCCCAGGGAGATATCCGTGCCAGCGACCTCGAAAGAATCGAGAGCCTGTCGGCTGTTGAAAAGAGCATCGCCGACCTTACGGGTCTGGAGCACTGCCGCAACCTGCGGGTACTCATGCTCATAGATAATGAAATTAGTGACCTGTCGCCTATTTTGAGCCTTCCGGCATTGGAGATTCTCTGTCTCGACGGCAATAATATTCGGACAATTCCCTGCCTCTCGGGGCTGCCGGTTCTTGTCGCCCTCTTTCTCGGCGATAATGATATCAGCGATATCTCCCCGCTGGCCGGAATGACCACGCTTCAGGGGCTCGTACTGAGGAATAATCGCATCAGCGATATCCGCCCCCTGGCCGGACTGAACGGTCTGGACTTACTGGATATCTCGGAAAACCGGGTGAGTGACCTTTCGCCCCTGGCGGATCTGTTCAATCTGACCTCGCTTAGTTGTGGCGGTAACCTTATCAGCGACATCAGTCTCCTGGATGGACTGAGTACCCTGTACGATCTTAACCTGTGCCAAAACAATATCGCCGATATTTCCCCTCTGGGAAACCTGACCGCCTTGCTCACCCTCAACCTGTCCGGAAACCGCATCGAGGATATCTCGCCGCTGATGGAGGGCGCCCTTCCGGCCTCCGCGTCGGCCGCCGCCTGGTATTCTCTGGAAGACAATCCTCTAAACGAATTCTCCCTGGACACCTGCATTCCCTGGCTTGAATCATACGGGGTACATGTTTACTACTAGCAGCAACGCCCCCGGCCCCCCTTTCTTTTTATCTATTCCCACCCGCCGCCCTCGTGGCAACCGCAGCCTGCCCGTTAGTATTCCCCACCCCGTTTCCCACTTTTATAAAGGGGGGATTTATCCTTTATTCCCCACCTCCCGTAAGAGGGAGTAGCCCCTCTTAAAAAACCCTTCCCCCTCTCCTGCGGAACGCCTTGTCAGGAGAGGGGGACAAAGGGGGGAGAGGTATATACCCCCCCCTTCTTAATATCTTTTCCCACCCACCGCCCTCACGGCATCCGCAGCCTGTCCACTAATCTACCCCTCCCAAACCCCCAAGAAGTAGGGTAATGTTATTCGCCGCTCTCAAAATTCGGGTAGTGTTGACAAATAAAGAGATAGGACTATAATTAGGTTTAACCAGAGTAAAACTAAAGAATATCAAGGCAGGTTGTTGATGTCAAGGTATAAAATACGCCGTCATCGCTTTATCAGCGGTTAATGGCGTATTTTTTTTAAAATAACAAAAGGAGGTGGCTTAAATGCCAGAAGAAAAAATTGCCGGTATCATGCGTGAGTATGTCAAGACGATGGTTGACGGGGATGTGGAGAAGTCGCTTACTTATTTCACCGAGGATGCGGTCGTAACCAATCCCTACGGCGTTTACCAGGGCAAGGAGGCAATCAAGGGCAGCCTTGCCGCAATGGCCAGGAACATGAGTGATATGAAGGTTACCGAAACCGGCAACGGGATAATCGTGCAGGGAGAAAAGTCCTTTTTCGAGCATATCATATCAGGTATGATGGAGGGCAAGAAGTTCGAATTTCTGGCGATGTGTGCCTACGAGTTTGAAGGCGACAAAATCAAAAATGTAAGGACTGTTTTCGATAGGCTTTCAACAGCCCAGCAGGTTGTTACCGGCTGGCCGGCCAAACCGTTGGTCAATATGGTTGTTAGGCAATCGGAAAAAGCTATGAAATAGGCCTAAAAAGAACCGATAGTTGGTTGGTGGTGAAGATGGTGGGTATGAAACAGGGGCATTAGCAATCGTAAATAAATAGCGGTAGCTGGTGCCCTTTTTAATTTAATAAAATGGAGGTTGGTACTATGGCAGCAACATTCGAGCTTTATAAAGATAAAGCAGGGGAGTACCGCTGGCGACTTCGCCATGAAAACGGCAACATAATTGCCGATTCGGGTCAGGGTTATTCAGCCAAGGAAAGCGCTAAA